>Ga0116216_10000769_pt1 | contig 24127 bp, 21 predicted proteins | sample Sb_taG_11_FD_89696 | JGI IMG/M metagenome (GOLD analysis project Ga0116216, IMG submission 89696) | Peat soil microbial communities from Weissenstadt, Germany - Sb_50d_3_AS metaG | ecosystem: Environmental > Terrestrial > Soil > Wetlands > Peat | place: Germany: Weissenstadt | collected 2010-09-21
CGCCGGCGTCGTGGTGGGCGACCAACGCATCTTGGAGAGCAATCTCACAGGAGAATCCTCTCGAGTATGCGTGAGGGGGGCGTCGCCTAGCCGATATATCGAGCACATGCCGGAGTCTGGCATATGTCGTCGGCTGATCTACCCCGACCCGATTCGTTGTCGAGCCTCCCGGGCCGCAACCCCGATGTCATTGAGGCATAGTGCGACCGGCTTAGCGAGGCGTGGCTGGTGTGCCGCACGCCTCTCGCTCGGCCGTCGAGCCGGAACGAATGCCAACCGCACCCGAGAGCGCCTGCTTGCTCGTCGTCACCTAGCTGCGAGTTTTCGCCGAGTTGCGGCTGGTCGCCATTGCGATGGTCCGGCTCGAGCTGGCGCGAGGACAAAAGCAGCAGTGCCGAGGCCGCCGCCGCTCTGGTATTGGGCTGACGAGTGTGGCGGTGCGGCGGTGCGCGCGTCCAACGGGCGAAGGACAGAGTGTCGCGATGGGACGGGGCGTGTGCTGCTACCGACGGACGGGGGCGAACGCCGGCTGGCCATTGGCGGTTCTCAGGTGGGCGCGGCGGAGCTCCGCCATGTTCAGGCGTCGGGTCTGGACGACGACGTACCACGGGCCGGCTGGGGAGCCGCCGCCCGCCCTCTCGCACCGTACCTGCCTGCCGAGCAGCAGTAGGTCGGTGTCGCGGCATTCGGCCGCCTTGCGGTTCGCATGCACGAGTACGCGAGGCGTATACACCGTTGGGCTGGCCGGAGTGGGCAGGCCCTCGACAGCGCCGACTTGCAGGATGAGCCGGCAGGAGGTGTCCTGCTTGGCAGACTCGTGGTCGCCTGGGAAGCCGTAGGCCGGCGAGTCGGTCCTCCACACCTAGTAGGGCATCTTCGGTCAGTACAGCGCGCACAGCTTGTACGACTCGGCGAACCACTCTCCCGCGCTGCGGTGGTCGCTGCCGAACGGCGTCCACCATGCGGTGGGGCCGCCGGGCAGCCCCCAGATCGTCGTGAAGTCCGCGCGGAGTGGGTCCTGCATCTCAGTAGCGTCGAACACGTGCCCGAGCTCGTGCATCAGGTACTGGTGCGCCCAGCTTGGGCCGTTGCCGGTGTCAATCTCCACCTGCGGAGGCCTCGCTGCGGCGGCCACCGGCGGCAGCGGCCACTCCGACCAATTGGTGCAGCCGACCGCGCCCGCGGCGGTGCCGCAGGTGAGCAGCGCTGGTGAGAACGTGAGCTGCACCGTGCCGGGGTACGTGGGCGCGTAGCTGTCGTCCGCCCACTGCTGGTAGGGGTAGAGGCTCGGTGAGCCGAAGGTGCTGCCGCCGGCCAGGTCGAGCTGAGCAGCATCCGCGGGCGCTGACGGGGCCAGAAGCGTTGTCAGCGTCAGCGCGACCGTCAGAAGGGGGAGAAGAAAGCGGCGGGTGATGGTGAGTCTTTCGCTCGGAACGGGAACTGGAGGCTGGAACATCGTCAACCCCGCGGGGCCCGCACGAACCGTTTACGCCCCTCTGGACGGATTCATTAGCGTCTGGTCAGGCAGGCGACTGTTATGACCCCGTAGACGCGGAACGCCACCGAGGAGGGCGGCTTTCGCTACGTAGTGGCTGCGCCTATTGAAAGCGGCAGCGTCGGATCGATCGGCGGCGTAGCTGCCTCACATGGCGGAAGGAAACGCCCGCGGCGGTCGAGAGCGCGATCGCCCAACTCGTCCAACCGCCAGTCGGCGTTAGCGATTCGAGCAAGTACCGGGGCGGAGATGGGCCGCCGGTTTCAACTCCGCGGAGTGCGAGATCCGGGAATCTTATGCGCGAGTCCCGACGCCTGGCGGAAGGCCACCCCGGCGGGTTCAGCGGGTGATCGTGCGAGTTCATGCGGGCGTCGTTAGCGCACCTCGACGCGGACGGCCGCTCGGTGCCGACTCGGTTGTTCCGTGTTCGGTCGACTCGGAACGTTGTTCTGCCGCGTAAGCCTCCTACGTGCCCACGCCGGAAGTCACGAGGTTGCCTTGTCAGCTGATCTGAACGGGTGTGCCGGGTAGTCGGCTTGGGCCGATCGTACGTACGAGCCAGTCGATCGTGTCGTTGGACAGCCGGATGCATCCGTGGCTCCTGGCGGTGCCGAGCGGGTCCTGGAGACTCGCTCCTCCGCGGCCGTGAATCGCGACTGTTCCGTCACCGCCGTCGAACTGTTGCAGCGCATCGCTGTGCGCGGTGAGGTCGAGGACCCAGCTCCCCAGGAAATCGTCGGGATGCCACGGTACCGCCCACCAGACTGCGAACAGGCCGTCGGGCGTGGGCGTGGCCGGTTTTCCGACCACGACCGGCACGGTGCGTACGGCCTCGCCTGCCCGGAATAGGGTCAGCGTACGCCTGCTGGTGGAGACTGCGATGCGCCACGGGGTCCGCTCCAAGACGACTCGGTCGGCGTTGATCCAGCCGGTCGACCCGTTGGGTCGCCACGGGACCCGAACCTCGACCCAGCACCGGCCGCGGGCGGCTCGGGCGCGGGCGATGACCATCAGCCACGCGGCGTCCGTGGGTGCGAGCCACTGCGTGATGCGCATGCTCTTGCCGGGCGGGGACAAGACGGCCGTCGACGCTTCGATAGCTACGCGCCAGGCGACGGCGTGCGTGGGTCCGCTGACGGCGGCCGTCCCGAGCACGGCCGGGCAGGCGGTCTCGCTCCCCGCAGCGGCCGGGACCGGAAGGACGGACGCGGAGGCGAGCACAAGACTCATGGAGAGCAAGATCCGCCGACGAGCCCGCATCCGGGGCGAACGTTACTTCGGAAGTGGGGCGTGCGCCACTCCAAGAGGGGTGCCCGCGCCCTTCCCGCGCCCTGTGCGTCGCGGATATGCTGCGGCCGAGAGGTCGAGGGCAGAGAGGTGGGTGGCAGTGTTGCGACGTGCTATTGGGAGCGCCGGCCGGTCGACGAATCGTCGTGGATGGTCGCGAATGGTTCTGGCATTGCTAGTCCCTCGCCGCGGGTGGCGGGTGCCTGTGGTCCTCGTGCTGGCTTTGGGGTCGCTGCTGCTGCAGGTCGCTCCTGCCGGCGCGGTCGTCCGTCACGGGCCACCCCCGTCGCCAGCGAGGGTGCGAGGCAACACCGAGATGACGGTGACGGACTGGTTCCCTGGGCAGGGGGTGACGGGATTCATCGCCAACGCCAACGATCCCTTCGACCCGGTCGTCGACGGCTATCCCGCGAGCAACCCGACCACGGGCTTCAGTCCCAAGGACGAAGGGTTCGCCGGCGTTATCCATGGCACGCCGAGCGGAGGCGGCGCGACTCTGAATCTCTACTGCATCGACATCAACACCGACACGTGGGGCGGCATTGGTTACGCCCTGGGTACGTGGGACGCCTCGAACGTCAAGAACGTCGGTTACGTCGCGCGGATCCTCAACGAGTATTACCCCCACACCAACGAGCCCGTCCTCGCCAATAACAACGAGACGGCGGCCGCCGTGCAGGCGGCCATCTGGTTCTTCAGCGATCGCTATGTGCTGAACACTTCCGACCCGGTGTACGCCGCCACGGTCGCGATCGTCAACCGTGTCAGGTCCGAGGGGCCGCTGATCCAGCCGCCACCGCCCAGCCTCACCATCACCCCGGCGATCGTAAGCGGCCCACGTAGGGTGCTCGGACCGTTCACGGTCAGCACCGACGCCGCGGGGGGAGCCACCGTCAACGCGACAGGCGCGGATATGTTCGCAGACCGGGCAGGCACGATCCCGATTGCGCCTGGAGCTACGGTGCCGTCCGGCCAGAAGATCTGGCTGCGCTCCTCGGGTCCCTCCAGCGCCGTGCTCCAGGCGACCTCGGAAGCCACGGTCCCCAGCGGCAACGTCTATCTCTACGACGGGAACACTGCCGGGGTCAGCGACGCCCAGAGGCTCATCCTGGCGGAGAACGCCACGTTGAAAACCACGGTCCAAGCCACCGGGGAATTCCTGCCCAGCGGCAGGTTGGTCGTACAGAAGACGATCGCCGGTGCCGCCGCCGGATTGCAAGGGCAGGTCGTTATCCAGGTCGACTGTGATGATGGCGTAGCCAGGCACGATTTCATCATCCCTGCCGGCACGCCTGCCGGCACCAAGTCGCGCACCTACCGTCACATCGTTGCCGGAACGACGTGCACGGTCATCGAGACATCGAACGGCAGCGTGGTTGGTACGGATGTGGTGGTAACCGGGGACGGGCAGGAGGTGACGATCCCTGCCGGCGGACACAAGACGGTCCATATCACCGACACCTACACCGCCGTCCCCACCCCTAGCCCCAGTTCCCTGCTCGTCACCAAGACCATCGCGGGTCCGCTCGCGGGCCAGCAGGGGCCGGTCACCATTCAGGCGATCTGCAACGGCACCGCACAGTTGCCGGACTTCATCATCGCCGCCCGGACCCCGGCGGGGAGCTATTCGCAGAGCCTCGGCCCCGTCCCGGCGGGCTCGGTGTGCACCGTCACCGAAACCGCGGACGGCGCCACCGACACCGTCTCGGCGATCGTGTCCGGCAATGGCGAGAGCGTGACCGTCCCGGCGGGCGCGGCGGTACCGGTGAACGTGATGGACGTCTACGAGCGCGGGCCTAGCCCCGCGCCAGACGTGGCCACCGGCGCCCTGAGAGTTTCCAAGGTCATCGCCGGGCCCGGAGCCGGCCAGCAAGGTCGCGTCGCGATCCTCGTGGCCTGTGGCGACCCGCTTCACACTTACGCCTTCCTCATACCTCCCCACACCCGCCCAGGTTCTGTCTCCCGCTATTTCCCCGGCCTTCCGGCTGGGTCGCGCTGCGCGGTCACCGAGACTGCGAACGGCCACACCAGTACGGTGGAGTCGGTTACGGCCCGCGGGCGTCGGACGGTGACAATAGAGGCCAACCGCACAGCCAATGTTCATATTACTGACACCTTCTTCGGCGTAAGTGCGGTGACGGTCACCGGCTAACCACAGCGCAGTCGAAGCTGGGCTGCTCGACAATGCCTCTCCGCCGGTAGCGCGAGCGACCCAGCCACCCCACCTGACAGGCTGCGCGTGGAGTCGCTGCCGGGCCGCAAGCGGACCGTTACCCAGCAACGTCGACGCTGGAAGTTGTGCTTCGACGAGGTTAACTACGATGCACCGCAGTGGATAGCCGGCGCACGGTTGCGTCTCTGTGCTCGGCCACCGGAAGCAATCGCTGGCGCACCGGACGGTGGACGACTCCCTCCCCCGCCCAAAGGCAGGCTGCCGCGATCACGTCGACGCGCAACTGCTTTCGTCTTCGTTGCGCCACCGAGCTGGCGAGTGCCTTGCGGACGTGCCAGTCGTCCAATCGGCCCTCGCCAACGCTCCGGGTGGGAACCGGATTCGCGGAGGACGACCAGCGGGCCGCAGCACCGCGACCGTCGCTTGCCCGCTGGCGCCCAGACACCTCCGCGGCAATCCTGCCTGCCGCGGGCTTCCACACAGCCGGGAGAGCAAGGACCGTCTGTCTCGCGGACGGTGGCGCTGGCAGGAATGCGGATCTTGGGCTGGAGGCGTGCCGCGGGCGTCGAGCGCCGGCGGCAGACCTTCGTGTTTTGGGTCAGCTGATGTCAAGCGTTGTGTGCCCGACGACCAGCCGCTTGGCATTGCGGAGCTCCAGCAGCGTCAGCCTGTAGCGCCCACGCTGGAGGTGATTGAAGAGCAGGACCACCTTGTGGCCACTGATCCGTCCCGTCGCAACGACGCTTGTCTTCCCGTCGACGTTCGCGGTCGCCTCGGCCCGGTCGCCGTTAACTAGGGCCTTCGCAGCGATTGGACCGCTGAAGGTGTAGGTGATCGTGCACGTTGTGGTTGAGATCGTGCGCGACTTGACCGACGTGTGGCAACTCGTCCTCGACGAGGTTGGGCTCGGGCCGGCTGGTCCTGGCGGACCAGCTGTCCCCTGATCGCCCTTGGGTCCCTGTGGGCCTGGCGCGCCGGCAGCACCATTGGTTCCGTTGTTTCCTGGGTTCCCTTGGGGCCCTGCGGGTCCCTCCGGGCCGGTCACAACACTTCCGGCGCCGACAGTGAATCCCCCGTAGGCGTAGTTCTGCGTGTCGACGCCGTCCGCGTCGTTGCAGCGCGCGCCGACCGTGTACGTCCCGTTCGCCGCAGTCTGCGGGACTGTCAACGTGCCAGTCCAGTCGCCCGAGCTATCGAGCCTCGCGGAGCCGGTGGTCACAAGGGCTCCAGTCAGCGAATACATAGTAAGGGCGACGCTCGTCGAACCGAAGCCAACGGAGCTCGAAGAAATCAGGGGGCACGGGGTAACCGAGCTGACGCTGATCCCGGTGTTGTCCGGTCCTGACCCAGGCGAGAAGATGAGCGAACCCGAGGGAATATCGGCCGACAGCTCGAGCACGTCGTTGCCGAAGAAGCCGCCGATGTACGCATCCCCCGACGAATCGACGGCAATACCTTCTGGGTCTAGCAGTCCGGAGAATGGCAGTGCCTGCTGCGAGCCGGAGCCTCCGGAGCCGTTCGCCGGCAGCTCGAGCACCTCGCCGTTCCCGTTGCCGCCGCCGACGAAGTCGACCACATACACGTCGCCCGTCGAATCGACGGCAACCCCCTGCGGGTCCCCCAGTCCGATGAACGGCAAGGTGATCTGCTTGGCGTAGCCCTAAGAGCCGTTCGCCGGCAGCTCGACCACATCGGCCTTACTGAACGCGTCGCCGCCGTTGCCTACATAAAGGTCCCCCCTCGAGTCGAGGGCAATAGTTGCCGGGTTAGCTAGTTCGCTGAACGGCAGCGTGACCTGCGCGCGATAGCCCCCGGACCCGTTCGCCCGGAGCTCGACAACATCGTCGCTGAGCGCGTTGACGACAAATACGTCCCCAGCCGGATCGACCGCAACACCCTCCGGCTCGTCCAAACCGCTAAAGGGCAGCGTGATCTGCGGGCCGTACCCCCCAGCACCATTCGCCGGCAGCTCGACCACATCGTTGTTATTAGCGTCGACGACGAAGACATCACCGGTCGAATCGACGGCAACACCCCGCGGGAGGTTCAACCCGGTGAACGGCAGCGTCCGCTGGGACCCGCCGGCAAGCAGCTCGACTACATCGCTATCGCCATCGTTCGCGACGTACACGTCCCCCGCCGAGTCAAGTGCAGCACTATTCGGGCTGCTCAGCCCGGTGATCGGGAGCGTCTGTTGCGTGTAGGTGATGCTCGCGCCGGTGCCGCCCAAACGCCAAGTGCTCCGATCGAGCAGATCGCGACTAGCCACCGAACGCCCCTCGCTCCCGCCGCGACTGCAATCCCCGTCCTGTCCTCATGATCGCCTCCAACTGTGGGAACAAGGACCAGACCCAGGCCAACCGTGCCCACCGTGCACCGCGCAGCCCATGCCTACCTCGCGCCTGAAGCCGGGACCCGTCGTCTCCTCTTGGTCAGCGATCTGTGCCGTCATGATCCCTTCGTCCTGTCGTCGGTTGTCGTGCCTGACCACCAATACGAGGAATCCCGCTGCCCGGTTCGCAGGTGCTCGTGTGTGGGCGACTGCGCAATCGCCGTCCGTCACCCAGTCGCCGCCCCGTCGGACCACCCGGGCCCAACTCGCACTCCGGTTACCTATTAGCCCTGGACCCCGGCACCGGCCGGCCGATGCGCTCGCATGGGCGCTTGAGGAACTGCGACTCGACTACGAGACGGTCGCGGTCTCCCCCGAGCAATGCGGTGACGGGGAGCACCTCGCGCGGCATCCGCTTGGCCGCGTCCCTGCGCTTGAGCTCGCCGACGGGCAGATCCTGTTTGAGTCGACCGCGATCGTGCTGGCGATCGCCGACATGCACCCCCAGGACGGATTCATCGGCCCGCCGGGCTCAACGCTCCGCGGCCAGGTCTATGAGTGGTCGATCTTCGCGATGACCGAATTAGAGCGCACTGCCCTGGCCGCCCGACCCGCGACCGCTGACGTCCAGGAAGAGTTCCGTGCACATAATCGCCGAGCCGCCCAGCTGGCGGCCGCGGCGATCGAACGGCAACTTGGTGACAGCGAGTTCCTGCTCGGCGATTCGCTCTCCGCCGCCGACATCGTTGTTGGTGGCGTGCTAGCCGTCGTCGACCACATCGGATTGCTTGAGACCGTCCCGGAGCCGGCCGCCGCTATCTCAGACGCCTCCAGGGTCGGCCGGCGTACGCACGTGCGCTGGAGCGGACCGAGTCACGGCTCGTCCGGTAGCCGATCCGTCTGCGGACAACGGTTGAGTGCTCTAGCCGCCAACCGCGCCACCAAGCGAGGCCAGGCCGGCTGACCTCTCTGTCCAAAGCCGTTCGCGTTCGGTCGGCCCGGGGCCGCGTAGATGCCACCGCTCGGACGATCGCATCCATCGTCCGACGAGCGCGGAGCACGCGATCGCCATGGCGACAAGACACTGTGGCGACAAGAGACTGTGGCGACCGGAGGTGCTCTGCCGTCCGACGTGTGGACGTCGCCTTGCCAGGGGTATCTGGTCGAGATGGGCGACTGGCGTGTCTGTTACGTCGGCGCGACGCGAGCCGCCAGGGTTCGCCTCGGCGGCTCGCTGCGCCGACCGCTCAGGATCCGGGCGGTCGGTAATCGACCGACATCCGGGCTGCCTCGTCGATGTCTTCCGGCGTCAGCAGCACGATGACTTCTGAGGTCGCTGCTCCGGCTGCGTTGACGGCGATCGATGCCGCCGCGGCGGTCCGGTTATCAGGGAGGTCCAGGACGACGTAGGCATCTGTGTCGCCGAACGCAAAGTAGAAGCTCTCCAGGCTCCCCCCGAGACCCTCGGCCATCTTCGCGACGGCTTCTCGCCGACTCGCCCCGCCGGCGCTCTGAACGCCCTTCACGCCCTCCGGCGTGTACGACGCCTTCACCAGGAACTTGGCCACTTCCGACCCCCTCGTTGGGCTATTGATGGCCCCACACTCTCACGCGGCGGCCGTCGGATCAAGCCCAGTTACCGACGGCTGAGCTCTGCGGTCGTGGCCTTGCCAACGGGCCTTGCCCTCCAGTCGGTCAAATGGCGAGAACCGGGCCGCTCACTCCACGATCGAATTCGTCCCAGTGCCGAGTCACGTGGGGCTGATCGCTTCGGCGACGGAGGAGGCGCCGCGCCCGCTCGCGAGTTTGGCGATTTGCACGTCTCTCGTGGATCCGGCGATCGAGACCTGCCTCGTGTTGGCGCGGGCGTCTGCCGCCTTCTCCCATCAGAACAAAACGGCAGTGTGGTCGTCTCCGAGTAGTCGTACGAACTGCTGTTGAGCCCGTCTCGGTACGGTGAGGCAGGTGTTGGTGTTGGGATTGACGTTGATCCGGAGCCGCTTGATTTGTGGCGGAGTTGGTTGATGCCACAGCTGCGGTCTTTTGCGGTTCCACTCCAGACGTCACTTTGTCCGTCGTGCGCAGGCGGTACCTCAGTGGATGTGCTCAGCCTCGTCCGGGACCACGACCCAGCCGTGCTTGCGCTCCTCCCAGACCGAGACCTGCGGCGGCGGGAAGGCCGGGTCGGCGAAGGCGCCGACGGGGATCGCGATCAGGTCTTCAGAAGCGCCGTCGGTATGGAAGACGGTCGCACCGCATTCCGGACAGAAGTTGAACCGGCGGATCTCCGCGTCCTCATCCGAGTGGCGGATGAACTCCTTGAAGCGGCCGCTGATCGTGACGCTCTGCGCCGGAAAGCGCGACTGGTAGCCGTAGGAGCTGCCGGTCCGACGCTGGCACGCGAGACAGTGGCAGATCGACACGCGCACGGGATCGCCAGTGACCACCGCCTGAAGCTGTCCACAGCTGCAGCTTGCGCGCCGTTCCGACACGCCCCGCACGGTATCAGTAGCGGTGCGCACCGGCACGCGGCGGGACGCATCGGTACACGTCCGGCCTGTCGCTACCGGCATCGTGAAACGCTGCGAGCAGAAGTAGGACCAGCGCGGCGTGACGCGGATCGTCCTTCCCGACGACATGCGCATCCCGCCGCCACTCGCGCCGCACCGGCTTTGCGCGCGGAAACCGAGCATCCCGCTGGTGATCGCTTTTGTGTTTCGGACCGCCACGGAGTGCACCATTGCCATTGCCCGTAAGCGGTTGCCCCGGCGCGAGCCACCGAAGGTCAAAACCTGCGTGGGACCCCGCGGTGGTCGACGATGCCCCGGGGCGAAGCCGAGGCCCAATGAACTACGCGTACTGTGCACCCGTTTCTGGCAGCGTGAGGGGGCAACGGACGTGGCTCGTGCCGAACAGACCGCAACCTCGTGAACAGGCCATTAAACGCGCAATCGCGACGCTGAGTCATCAGATCCCTGGGCGTTAGAGTCCTCGATGGGACTAATGAGCGCGGGGCTTAAGCGGCTTGTCGTGGGAGGAGTCGGAGTACTGGCTGCGATCGTCGGTGTTGTGATCGCCGGTATTGGGATCGTGGAGCACGTTGGGTTCGACTCAAACGGTGGGTTGAAGCCGTACGGCCTTCAGGAGACGCTTCCTCAGATGGTGGCGTCCTTCGGAGCCAACGCCCGCGTCGTTGAGATCATCGTCGGCTCGTCCGGCGTCTACTACCAGGTGATCGGTGCCGATGGCCAGCTGCACATCCGTGATTACTCAATAATCGAGTCAGAGATCGACGCCGGGACCTACGGCTATAACCGCAAGACCAGCACCTTCGTCCGTGCTCCGACGGCCGCGGAGTCACGCAGTGCAGTGCTGACCCTGGGTCAAGTCGATCCCGGCGTCGTGGACAGCCTCTACCGCAGGGTCGGGTTTCCGCGGCAGGGGTCGAGCGCAACTTTGACCGGGCGCTCATGGTTCCTCGAGTCCGGCGCCCAGCCGGAGCATCGGTTCGTCGCGGCATACAGCGGCGGCGGGCTGCAACGATCCCAGGCGGCCGCGCCACCGGATCCCAAGACCGCGACGGCCCCGTCCTCCACGCACGCCACGACCCCGAGATCGTCCAACGGGTCGAAGCCGACAACCACGACCGTCTTCAGCTTCACGACCACGATCTCGTCTCGCTCGACGAAGCCTGGCAAGCTCAACAGCAGCACCCAGCGTCTCGTGACCTGTATCGCACACGCTCAGGGTGACGTAACCAAGATCGCTATGTGTCAGCGCAAGTTCGTCCCGTAGCGCCTCGGCGTCTAAGCGAAAATGACTCCTACTCCTTCTGGCGGCCCGGCTACGGCGGCTGGCCTTGCTGTCGGGGTTCGGCGCGGCTGTATGCGATGGTGCGCGTAACCGGACGCTCGGTCCTGTCGGCATGTCCCACGGCGAGCGCTCTCGGCCGTTGCGGTGGGGACGATTGCTCATAGGTCCCGGTTGAGGGCCCTCGTCTATGAGCATCCGCAACGGCACCTCTAGGTCGGGGCACTGTCGAGTTGTCCTGACCAGAAGGGGTTGTAGTGCAGACGAAGAGTTACGCCGGCGTCGATTGGGCGTCGGATAAGCACGATGTGCTCGTCGCCGATGCGGCGGGCGAGAGGCTGTTGGCCGCGACGTTCGCGCACGATGAGAAGGGGCTGCGGTCGCTGTGCCGGCAGCTGCTGCGCGCTGGGTGTGGGAGGTCAGGTGTCACAGAAGCCCGCACTCAGCCGCGGCTAGGGGTGCAGGCGGTCGAGGATCTGCCGGAGAGCGGCCTGGAGGATCGCTGACTGGAGGGCCGAGTCGAGCTGGTTCGGGTTGTCGAGTTGCCGGAGGAGCCGGTCGACGTCGAGTTCGTTGACGGTCTGGCGCAGCAGCGGTGCCGTCGGGAGGAGGTTGTCGATGACCCCGTTCGGGATCGCGCCGATGATCGTCTTGACGATCCCTGGGAGATTGGCCTGGTCGAGCGCTTGGGGAAGAAGCTGGGACACCTTCGGCAAGCGGCCTTCGCGGTTGAGCCGATCGACCGCGTCGACGAGTCCGGCTTTGAGTGCAGCGGACTCGCGGGGGTCCAGCGAACGGGTTTCCGCGAGTGCGAGGACCAGGCGCTCGCGGGAGATGCCGAGGCGGCACGCGGCACCGTCGAGGCCGAGCAGCACGATCTGTTCTGCCATCGGCTCCAGCTGCGCCGGTATGGGCGGAACCGGACGTGGGGTGCAGGGATTGGCGGGCCGGAGTGGGACATAGTGGCCGCCACCGGCCGCGAGCTGGACGCCGAGCACCGCCACTACGAGCAGCACCGCGATGAGCGGCAGGGCGAGTCGCCTCATGAGAGGCTCCGGTCGCGCAGCGCCAGGGCGGGTAGCAGCGCCAGTAGCGCCAGTCCCGCCGCGACGAGGAAGGCTGTGCGGAACGCGCGGGTCGCGGCGCGCGTGAGCTGATCTTCGAGGCCGCGCTCCAGGGCCGCCGCCGCGGGCGCCTGCGTCGGCGGCACGCGCAAGTTCCTAAACGCGGGTCGCAGGTCGGGCACCCGGCCGTGTTCAGCGACGAGCCGGCGCCCCAGCTGCTCGGCGAGGTCGAGCTTGGTGGAGGCCGGCAGCGGCGCGTCGAGCACGAGGCTCGCGATCGCCTCTTTGGCCGGGGTCTCGGCGTGGTGCAGGTCGGCGGTGAAGATCGGGGTGAGAATCGCGAGGCCGACCACCACGCCCGCGTGCCGCGCGGCGATCGTCCAGCCCCCGTGGACCGCGCGTGGGATCCGGTCGCGCAGCGCCGCGGCGGTGAGCGAGTCCACCGAGAGTCCGAGCCCGAGGCCGATGAGCACCTGCGGCGCGAGGGTCCAGGCGAGCTTCGCCCCCGGCAGGAGCGCGAGCCCCGTGAGCCCGCCGGCGATCAGCACCGATCCAGCGACCGCTTCGGACCGTGTCCCGGCGCGCACACCCCGGAACACGCGACCGGCTGCCAGGGCCGCAACCGGCACCGCGGTGACTGTGACCGCCGCCAGTGCGGGCGAGCGATCCCAGCCGTCCACGAGCAGCAGCACCAACAGGAACAGCGCCGCCGTAAGCGCCGCAGACAGCAGCGCCAGCGCCAGGTTGGCCAGCACGTGCGGGCGGTCCGGCGATGTGTCCAAGTTCGCCTGGCGCGGCGCCACCCGACCTCGGAGCGCGAGCGCGACCGGCAGCGCCAGCAGCACCACCGGGATCTGCACCACGAAGATCGCCCGCCACGAGAACGCCGAAGTCAAGAGCCCCCCGATCACCGGCCCGAGCGCCGCCCCGGCGACACCGGCCGCGGCCCACCGCCGCACGCCCGCTCGCTCGACCCCGGTGCCGGCAACCAGCAGCTCGAGGCTTCCCACGATCACCAACGCGCCACCGGCCGCCTGCGCCGCCCTCGCTGCGATCAACACGCCCAGCGACGGTGCGGCCGCACACACGGTCGTCGCCGCCGCGAACCCGATCACGCCACCCGCGGTCACCGCGGCCGGATCCCCGCGCACGCACACGCGCGCGGCCGGAACCGCTACCAGCGCGAGCACGAGGTTAAAAGCGATCAGAACCCACGCGACCTCGCCAACCGCGGATCCGAAGTCCCGGAGAATCTCCGGCAAGGCGAGGGTCACCACCCCCGAGTCCCCGAGAACAACGGCGACGGCGAGCGACAGCACCGCGACCGCGGCGGTGCGTGCCGCCAGGGGACTCGCCGGCTTGTCGGTCCGATCCGTACCCATCAAATGGGAATCCTGCCCCATCTTGACACCGGCACTCGGGGCACGGCATTGGACACGAAACCCCTTTATCGCCCGGGGGCAGCCCGGCTCGTCGGGTGCTCGCTCGGCTCCAGCTGAGGCCCGCCGCCACGAAGACAAGCGTCCGGCCTCTAGGCGGTCACGAGTACGGAGTTCCTGATCGCCGACGGAGTCGCCGTCGGGTGGCCGGGCCGACGATTAGCCCGTGGCGTGGACATGGCGGACGCTCGCCTGGCGCCGACGATCGGCACGATCGAAGTGTCGCCAACGCATTCGCGCGGTCGCCGGGCGCCGCGACGTGAATGCGATCGCCCACACAGGCGCGCCTTTCGCGTTGCACGGTTACGCATCATGGCCGCATGCCATGTCATGCGAGCGGAGCGGGACTCTTGTGACGTGCGCTCGAGCGCTTCCGGCAGGTCACGGGACGCTGCTGGATCACGCCTGTCGGGTCACGGTCCCTACGGAGGCCGAGTGGTCGACCGACTATCAGCCGATGGCCCGGTGGGGGGCTGTGGCGCGCGCCATGTCCGCTCGAGCCGCTCGAGCGCGGCCAGTACGCTCATTGCCTCAGCTGCGGTGGTCGCGAGCGCCGGATCGTGTTCGTTGAGTGCGAGCGTCTCGTTGTGGGGCAGCGATGGACTCGCCCAGATACCGTCGCGGATGGAGGCGGCGATCTCGTTGAAGCTGCCGCTGAGCGCGGTGAGGTACGGGGCGAGCGCCTCGCGCGGCGCTCGTGCGCCGTCATGGACCGCTGCGGCCAGGACCAGCGCAGACTCGCTGACGTCGTCCATCGCCGTCAGCACCGCGCGCAGGGGTCGTGCGTCGGGACGCCGGCGGGGCGGCTCGGCTAACGCGCGCCGCACCGAGTCCCAGGCCTCGACGCGTGCGCGGCGGGCCGCGAGTCGCGTTGGTCGCAGCAGCCGCCGGCCGCCGTCGTCCGAGTAAGCGTGCAGGATCGCGTCGAGCCAGAGGCCCTGCGCTGTGACGAACGCCGCCAGTCGCTCGTGGGTCTCGGGTGCCTCGCGGGTGGGCCAGAGCGTGAACGCCCCGAGCGCGATCGCGGCGCCGACCGCGGTGTCGACGATGCGGTCGATCAGGGCACCGACCGGCGAGCCGCCGCTGAACTCCACCAACAGTACGACGAGCACAACCAGCACAACCGAGAACAGCGCGTAGTTGGCAGGGTAGACCGCGTACGCCGCGCCGGCTAAGAGCGCGAGCAGGACTACGATCTCGGCGTCGGAGGGCGAGAACAGCGTGACAATCGCCCAGGCAATCGTGACGCCGGCCATCGTGCCGATAGCCCGCCCGATTCCACGCGCGATCGTGGTCCCGTAGTCGGGCTTGAGCACGAACAGAACCGTCAGCGGGACCCAGTAGCCCGAGCCGAGCGAGAGACCTCGGTATGCAATCACCGCGACCATCAGTGCAACCGACAGCCGCGCTGCGTGACGAAACGCGCTGGAGCGCAGCGTGAGCTCGCCGCGCAACGCGCGGACCGGCTGCCGCGGCGGCTCCGCGCCCGGCGCGCCGACGCGGCTCTCGGCGCCCGCGGCTGCGATCCAACCGACCAGGCGCGCTGCATGGCGGCGCACGACGGGCTCGTCGATCCCTTGTGCGCTGCGCCTGAGAGCCCGGAGCGATGACGCCGACTTGCGTCTTGCAGCGAGGTCGTCCAACGTGTTCGCAGCCGCTCGCAGGGTCGTGTCGACGCCCGGCACATGCGATCGGGCCAGCGCTGCCAGTTCCAGCCGGACCCATTCACCTTGTTCGACCAGCGTCCGCAGCGCGCCGCGTTCCCCGGACTGCGCAGAGTCCACACCGATGGTCTCGGTCGCCTCCGCGAGCGCGGCGGCGGTGCTCTGAAGCACCGCCGTGGTCGGCACTCGTGCGTAGGCGGCAAGCGAGCGGAAGGCGTCCCCGACAGCGCGCCGCTCGGCGGCGAACGGTCGCAGCGGCCACGCGGCGATCGCGACCCCCGTCTGCACCAGTCCGCCCGCGGTGATCAGCCACGCCTCGTGCAAGACGGCCTCCCCGTGGAGGTTCAGGTCTCCCGCCAAAAGCAGCGCCCACGTCGACAGCATTCCGACCAACCCGGCCCTGCTCCCAAGCGCCACCAGTAGCCCGCCGGCGAACCCCCACACGCCCAGCACCACGACCGTGGCCAGGACGCTCGCGCCGGCGAAGCCTCCTACCAGCGCAGCTACGCCAGCGGCGAGCGTCGTCGCAAACAGCATCGCCGCCCGCACCCGGTATCCACCGCCCAGATTCGCAAACCCGACAATCAGCGCCCCCGCCGAAGCCGCGACGCCGTCCGCGAGCTGGCCGGTCGCGAGCCCCACAACCAGCGGAATCGCGTAGCCAACCGCGCTTGACACCGCTACAGCGACCGCGACGCGCGAACGGTCCAAGCGAATAACCTCGCGCAGCCGCCGGCCAGGATGGGCTGTGCTGAGAATCCGGCCTCGCCGGCGCGGAAGATCATCGGCCATGGCGATGCGAGCGATGCTAATCGCGGCGCGCGACGAGGCCAACCCCGCGCTCGACCGCTCGACGAGCTGACCAGATGCCGTTCGGTCCGATGAACATGCCGACGGCGATGACGCCCGCCTCCGAGCCGGACCACGTGTTCTCCGTTGCGAGGCTGTCGGACAATGATTTGGCCGTGTGAGCGGCGCACAATGGGGTTGCTTGCACCGTGCGCGATCGTCCCGTGGCGGCCCGAAAGCAGCGGTACGCGGGACGCTGCCCTCCGCTTCCCCATGCCCTTGTAGTGCAGTCACAAGGAGTCGTCCGGGTGTGGCAATTTTCCGGCAGCCTCTCACCAAAGCAATGGCGCGCTTCTACACGGCCGACACTGTGGACGTGTCGCCGCCAACGCTCGTCCTCAGACGAAAGCAGGGCGCAAGTACGGCACGAGGTGCTGCCGACCTCACCGGGAGCAGACGTGTGACGATCGGGGTTGCCTTGACAGTGCCGCCTGTTCGTTGAGGAGCACTCTCGTTCGTCCGTGAAGCCGGGGCTCGTAGCACCGCCGTGCCCGGCGGGCAGAGTCCGGGCGGTGCCGTCTGTACTGCTAGGCGGGCGGTGGTGAGGGATCGATCGGCCCGGTCCAAAACTTTCCCGAGATGTCGCGCAGCGTGTCTGGGCCGGGAGGTGCGTGGTCGGGTTGGTCGGTCTTGGAATCGGCGACGCTAGTTGTCGGCGGCAGTTGGGGCCGCGCGGCGATGTCCGCTTGATGGGGAGGGTGGAGGTCCCGGAACTCTGAACCGGGTGGTGCTCAGAGTTCATGGCGGTCGTTGACCCCGAGCTTTTGCATGGCCCGGTAGAGGTGTGATTCGACCGTGCGCACGGAGAGGACCAGGCGCTCGGCGATTTGTACGTTGGCGAGTCCTTGCGAGGCCAGTTTGACGAGCTGGGCTTCGCGCCGGGTCAAGGCGAGCGCGCTGTCCTCCAGTTCGGCCATCGTTGGCGCGACCCCTCCCTGTCCGCGGGAGTGCAGTTCGCGGCTGCGTGCTGCGGCTCGCCGGGCGGAGTCCTCGCGTCCGTGCCGGGCGAAGGCGTCAGCGGCGTGTGCTGCGGCTTCCGTGGCGTACCGCAACGCACCGATCGCCTCCATCTCGTCGACAACGATCAGCAGCGCGGCGCCATCGTCGGCAGCTCGCGCCACGGCGTGGTCAACATACGCGCCGACCAGTCGCGCGTCGCAGCGCGCGTGCAGTGCCTGTAGCGTCTCGATGAGCCGTCGTGCTGGTGTGCCAGCGCGCATAGCTTCGTAAGTGAGCCGGGCGGCGTGCACCGGGCTGGGAGACAGCTGAGCGGCAGCGTCGAGCAGCAGCTGCTGCGCGCGGGCTGGGTCCCCTTGCGCGTGAGCGGCCCATGCTTCGGCGCGTACGACGTACGGTTGTTGGTGGGCGAGCGCCTCGGCGCCCGCGAGGCGGTCGCGGCAGTGTTGTAGGGCAGGCCCGATGGCGGCCTGGTCGTCGGTGAAGCAGACCACACCAACCTGCATCGCGTTGGTGACCGGTAGCAGTCCGACCGGATCGTGGCGCTCGAGTTGGAGTTCGGCCTCGGCGAGCAGACCGCCCGCGTCGAGGTATCGGCCGGCTGAGAAGCGCAGGCATGCCAGGGAGTAGGCGGCCTGTCCGGCCGTCGCGGGATCGGCGAGCCTGATGCCCGCCTCCAGCGCGGGGGTCATCCAGATCTCCAGTTGAGCCCATTGTTCGCCGGTCTCCAGGATGATTCTGCTCCACAGCGACAGGGCGATGGCTTCACTGAGGTTGCGGAGCGGCGGGTCAGGACGGATGCGCCGCGCGACCTGGAGGGCTTCTCGTGTCCGACCGCTGTAGAAGAGGTTCGCTGCATGGACCGGCTCCACCTGGCGGCGCACCTCGGTCCCGGGTCCTGCGGTCGCGAGGATCTCGGTGGAGGCGGAGATGCTTTGGCCAAGGCGTTCAAAGGACGCGACGCGCAGCCGCAGCGGCTCCAGGCGCCGGCGCCATCCGTCATCAGGCCACCATCCCGCGGCTCGGTCTAGCAGGGCATGCAGCTCCGCGGGCCGTTTCAGTCCCCAGTGGAGGATCTCGCTCTGCTGCTCGAGGTAGTCGAGCGCCGCCTCGGGGGTGTCGATGCTGTCCTCTGCCGCGGCGAGCACCGCTGAGGCGTCGGCGAAGCGGCTGCGCACAGTATGGGCCCGGGCGAGCACGAGCGCTGCTTCGATGCCGCCATCGGTCTCCAGCGCAGCTTCGGCGAGCGTCGCGCCGAAGGCGGGGTCGCCGGCGAGGTTCGCCGCCTGTGCCGCCCGGAGCATCAGGTCGCTTGGAATTTTCTCCCCGGCGTCAGTGAGCCAGCGCGCTAGACGCAATGTGTCCCCAGGCTCCAGCACGGAGCGGGCCTGCGTCGTGTCCACCAGCGCCAGACGTACCTCCCGAGCGCGGAGCGTCGGCAGCGAGGCGCGGATCACCTCGCCGTACAGAGGATGAGAGAGCCGCACCTCGCCGTCGGGGCCGGCGCCGGTCACGTTGACGAGCCCACGCGCTTCGGTGCCGATCAGCGGCTGGGTCCCGGTCAAGGCCACCATCTCCGCGACGCGTAGCGGCTCACCGAGGGCCAGCAGCTCAAGCGTCCGCTGCTCGCTGTCGGCCAGACCGGCCATCCGCGCGGCGACCAGTTCGGTGAGGGAGGCGCTCACCGTCGGCCGGACGGGGAGCCGCCAAAGTCCGTTGACCTGTTGCAGCGCTCCACCGGCAAGCGCGCCGAGCATCAGCTCGCGCACGTAGAGCGCGTTGCCGCGACTGGTCTCGGAGACCCAGCGGCGCGCTCCCCGCTCCACGGGTCCACCGGCGATCTGCTCCACCAGCACCTCGGACTCGGTCTCACTAAGCAGCCCGAGCTCGAGCCGTAGCGCCCCGGCGTCTTTCCAGAGCGAGACGATCGCGTCGGGTGGTGCTTCATCGGCGCGGACCGTCACCAGCAACAAACCGGCGGTCGTCGTCGTCAGCTGCAAGACGAGCGTCGCCGACGTCGGATCGAGCCACTGAGCGTCGTCGACGCCCAGTACGAACGCACGCCCGTGCGCGCGATCGCGTAACGCTCGGATGCTGCGTTGCATCAACTCGAAAAGGTCATCGGAGCGAACGTCGGCGGGGAGCACCGAGGCGAACGCTCCGAGTGGCACCGTGGCGGCGCTGCGGGTGGCCTGCACCCATCCGACGACGGCCCCGTCACGCTCCATGGCGCTCAACGCTTCGCGCGCCAGCCGTGACTTGCCCACCCCGGCCGGTCCGCTGATGACCACCGCCGTGCGTCCCTCGGCGCGGGCACCCGTGATCCGCTCCAGCCCAGCGCTACGTCCCACCAAGGGCCAGGCTGTTGGGATTGCCGTCAACCCGCCACCCCGGTCATCGGGCGACCGTTCCGCCAGCTGCCCGCGTCAAGGTGCCAGACGTCAACCTCGATGCCGATGAGGGGATTCTCGATCTGCCGCTGGCGCGCCATGCCGAGCTTGGTCGCCACGCGTTGGGATCGCTCGTTCTCAGGATGGACGATCGAGATGAGCTCCGGCAGCGCGAGCCGTCCGAATGCGTCATCGCGGGCCGCGAGCGCGGCCTCGGTCGCGAGCCCCCGCCCCCACGCGGCGCGACACAGGCGCCAGCCCAGCTCCGGCGCCGCGCCCGCGGATGCAAGGAAGGGCGGCACCTGGGCGAGACCCGCGAAGCCCAGGAAGCGCTCCTCGAGCCCCGGTTCAAGGGACTCGAGCGCCCACGGACCGTATCCGTGCTCCGCCCAATGGCCGACAATCTGACCGAAGAACGCCGTCACCGCCGACTCGTCGACGGGACGGTTGAGATAGCGGCTGACCTCCGGATCTCGGTTGATCTGGGCCATCGTCGCCTCATCGTCCTCTCGCCACCGCCGCAGCAGCAAGCGGGCGGTTCGCAACTCCATCCCGGCAGTATCCGTCACGAAATGCAGTAGTCGGCTACTGAGGACAGAGCCGGCGCGATCCGGCAGTCTCGCTTCGTACCGATCACGCCGTGCCTTGATGACACGGATATCCGCAGCGAAAGGACAGCTCAGAACGATGTCGACCACGTCCGTAGCCACATCAGACCGTGCAGGCGAGAAGACCAAGGGAGGGTTTGGGATCTATCTGGCGTTCTTGCCGTGGGTGCTGTTCACGCTGATCACCCAGCACGACAGCCTCCGCGCCGCCGCACTCGCCGCACTCGCCGCACTCGCCGCGGCGCTCGCGATCGCCGCCCCCTCGCTCGCCGCGGGGCGCCCCAAGCTGCTGAAGCTCGGAGCGATCCTGGCGTTCGCCGGTTTCACCGTCGTCGCGTTCAAGGCTGACCCGGCAACTAGCGCTTGGGTTGCACGCTACGCCCGAGCGATCGCCGCGGGCGTCCTTGCCTTAATCTCGTTTGGCTCGCTGCTGGCCACGCCGTTCACCGAGCAGTACGCCCGCGAGTCGGTGCCGCGCCAGTTCTGGGGATCCCCCCGGTTCAAGGAGACCAACCGTCGCTTGACCCTCATGTGGGCATGGGTGTTCGTGGCCATGATCCCGTCGCACCTGATCGCCGGCGCGATCGACACCCGCCGGTCAAACACGATCTTCAACTGGGTCGTGCCGGTGATCCTGGTCGTCCGGGCCGCCAAGCGCACCGCCGCCGTCAGCGACGGCGCCTCGGCAACCCCCGAGGCTCAGCTGTGATCGTCTTCTTCAAGGATGACGACTTTCAGTTCGGCCTGGAGGAAGCGCTGGGCAGCAGCTACCGCCAGGCTGCCGACGTGGGCGAGGTGCTCGCGACCGCCGGCCGGATCACCGACGGAGACGCGGACTCGTGGGTCGCAGAATGGACCACCACCGCCAGCGCGGCATGGGTAGCCGGCCAGGAAGCGGATGCGGCAGGACGGCCGGCCAGTGCGCTGGCCCACTACCGCCGCGCCGCGACCTACTACGCCACGGCGCTGTACCGCATCGCGTACGCCAAGCAGCTCGAACCCGAGCGGGAACTCGATATCTGGCGTCGCCAGCGGGAATGCTGGGAGCGAACTGTCGATCGGATGCCGGTCCGCGGAGAACGCGTCCGCATCCCCTACGAGGACACGACCCTGCCCGCGTATTTCTTCCGGGCCCCCGACTCTCGCCCCCGGGAGCGCCGGCCGCTGGTCGTCGTCAACAACGGCGGTGACGGCGCGACCTCGCAGACGTGGGTGCACGGCGGGGCGGCGGCCAGTGAACGCGGCTATCACTGGCTGACCTTCGATGGCCCCGGCCAGCAGGCGACGCTTTACGAGCAGGCAATCCCCTTCCGACCCGACTGGGAGGCCGTGCTCTCGCCCGTCCTGGACGCGGTTCTGCAACGCCCCGACGTCGACCCCGCCCGGATTGCCGTGATCGGCGTCAGCCAGGCCGGGTACTGGATCCCCCGAGCGCTTGCGTTCGAGCACCGCCTCACGGCCGCGGTTATCGACCCAGGCGTCATCGACGTCTCGACGCCGTGGCTCCACCCGCTGCCCGACGTCATGCTCAACCAGCTCAGAGATCCCCAGCACACTGCGTTTGATCGCGAAATGCGCCTCGCCGAACTGTTTTCCCCAGCCCTAGCGGCGACGCTACGTTCTCGCGGCAAGCCCTACGGCCACAACGGATGTTCCCGCTTCGCCCACTACGAGAGCGTCAGCGCCTACCGACTAGGCGACGAGATACAGCAGATCACCACGCCGCTGCTGATCACCGACCCAGAAGACGAACAGTTCTGGCCCGGCCAATCCCAACAGCTCTACGACCGCCTCCCCGGCCCAAAGCAACTGCTCCGTTTCACCACCGCCGAGGGCGCCAACCGTCACTGCGAGCCGCTCGCCCGCGCACTACGAGACACCCGCATCTTCGATTGGCTAGACGACCACCTGGCATGATCGCCAACCGGCCAAGCTTCCCTCTAGGAGGAAAGCTCGACGGCAGACCCGAAAAGCCGAAATGCTGTTCCGTCGCCGTTCGGGCGATCTCGTCCAGGGGACGCTATCGGTCAACGCCGCAAGCCCTGGCCGCACCCCCAGCGGGAGCAAAGCAGGGCGCCGTGCGAGATGCCTTGGCTCCCCGCTCATCGCCACGAGCAGGGCGCATCGTCTGCGGCAGACGCGATCGTGTGCGCCCCGCGGCGACACGCGCCCACACGGACGCGCGGAACGTCGCCATAGCAGTCGCGAGCTTCGTGGGTTCGCGGATTGCGAAAGCCGTCGTCAGCGAGATGCGATTTGTACTTGGAAGACGAGCGGCCGACGGTCTTCAGGATTCCTGCACGAGGCTGCTCGATCTCAAGGGCGCCTCGGGGGCGCCGCCGGGCTACTTCTCGCCGAGAAAGCGCGTCACGAAGATTGTCGGTCCTCGTGCAGAGCGAGCACGTCGTCGCGCTGTGAGCGGGCACCCAGCCGGGCGGAGCAGCATTGTCGGAGCCGGCGGCGAGCTTAGTGCTTCGATTGCTTAGAACCAGACCAGCTGGCATGGGGTCAGGTTGCGGGCGTGAGCTTACGGCCGGACCGCACCCGCAGCGGCGGTCGTGCGACGATCCGGGCCGGCGTTTGGGAGGCGCATTCGTAGACTGGCGTGCCGGAGGGTTGATATGTCGAGTGCAGTCGATGGTCCCGCTGGCGAGGTCTTCGTCTCGACTGGCGAGCTGCCGACGCGCGAGCTCGTTGAGAGCTTGGTGCGGGAGGCCCACGACCGTTATCGGGCAAATCGCGAGGGCGAGATCTCGCAGGCATATCCTGCGCTAGCGGGCGTTCGCGCCGACCTCGTTGGCGTGTGCGTTGCCGGAACGTCTGGCGCGACGTTTGTGGCGGGGGACGCCGACCACGAGTTCACGATCATGAGCGTCTCGAAGCCGTTCGTGTTCGCGCTGGTGTGCGAACTGATTGGTCCCGACACTGCGAGGGAGCGGCTGGGTGTCAATAGCACTGGACTGCCGTTCAACTCGCTGTACGCGGTTGAGCGATCTGCTGACGGCCGGACTAATCCAATGGTAAACGCGGGGGCGATCGCGGCCACCAGCCTGGCGGCGGGGGACGCCGTCGACGACAGGTGGCGCTTTATTCACGACGGGCTCTCGCGCTTCGCCGGGCGAGAGCTCTCGCTCGATCCTGAGGTGTACGCCTCCGCGTCGGCCACAAACTCGCGCAACCAGAGCATCGCGCGGCTACTGGAGAGCTTCGATCGTGTGTACTGCCCGTCGGCGGATGCCGTGGAGCTGTACACACGCCAATGCTGCCTGCGTGTAAGTGCCAGAGACCTCGCCGTGATGGGGAGCGACGCTCGCCGACGGCGGCGTCAACCCTGTCACCGGGGAGCGCGTGATCGAGCCGCAGGTTTGCCACTACACACTCGCGGTGATGCTGACCGTCGGCCTGTATGAAACCTCAGGCGAGTGGCTGTATGACGTGGGGTTACCGGCCAAGAGCGGGATCGGCGGCGGGATCGTCACGGTCTCGCCAGGGAAGGGCGGTATGGGCACGTTCGCTCCTCCGCTCGACAAGGAAGGAAACAGCGTGAAGGGCCAGCTCGTTGCGGAATTCCTGTCCGCGCGGCTCGGTCTGGACTTGCTGATCTCTCGGCCGGCAGAACCACGAGCGTGAGCGTCCGGATGGCTGGAAGCACCGAGTGCGATGCCTGAGGTCCCGCCCGACGGCTCGCAGTTGACGACGCGGATTCCGCTCGACCGCGAGCGGGTCGTGCGGACCCTTACCTTCTGGCTGCGCCCCGCGTTCGTGCTGCGCGTTCTGAACCGCTTTCAGCTCATCGCTGGGTTTGACCGGGCGATGGCACTGGCGTCGAGCGCGCTCACCGCCCTGATCCCGCTCGCGATCCTGGCAGGCGTCGTGCTGCCGCATGTGCAGGCCGAGGGCGTCGCGCAGTGGTTCATCCATCGCTACGCCCTGACCGGCGGGGGTGCTGACGCGGTGAGGGACGCGCTTGCGCCCTCGAGCGGGACGAACACCGACGTTGGTCTGATCGGCGCGTTGCTGCTGCTGATCGCAATCCTCAGCTTCGCTCGCGGCGTGCAG
>Ga0116216_10000770_pt1 | contig 24120 bp, 21 predicted proteins | sample Sb_taG_11_FD_89696 | JGI IMG/M metagenome (GOLD analysis project Ga0116216, IMG submission 89696) | Peat soil microbial communities from Weissenstadt, Germany - Sb_50d_3_AS metaG | ecosystem: Environmental > Terrestrial > Soil > Wetlands > Peat | place: Germany: Weissenstadt | collected 2010-09-21
CTCAAGAATGACTTCATCGAGAAGATGTCGCGCGAGCTGCGGACCCCGCTCAACAGCATCATCGAATCGGTGATCTCCGTCCTTGCGAACGAGAACGACGCGCTTTCGGACAGTGCCAAGGCCGGTCTCCGCTCCGCCCTGGACGACGGCACGGCGTTCCTCCGCACCTTGCAAAACATCCTGGACCTCTGGCGGATCAAGCAAGGCGAGCTCCCGGTCGAGATCCACGAGGTGAGCTTCCGCGAGGTCGTCGACGAGGCGATCTTTAGCGTGCAGGACACGCTCGGGGACAAACCCGTCGTGATCGAGAAGCATCTGACGGAGCCCTTTCCGAAGTTCCGAACAGATCTCGCGAAGCTCAACCAGATCCTCTTTCTCTTGCTCGACAACGCCGCCAAGTTCACCCCAAAGGGTCATGTCACGATCCGCGCCGCGGTGAAGGACGGCGAGCTCGCGTGCGAGCTCGAAGACACGGGCATCGGGATCTGCCCGGACGACCAGCAGTACGTGTTCGACGAGTTCTACCAGGTGGATGAACTTGAATCGACGCGCTATCGCGGTGCAGGCCTGGGGCTTGCTCTGGTGCGCGACCTGCTGGTGCTGTTGGAGGGCGGAATCTCGCTCTCGAGCGAGGTGGGGCGCGGGACCAAGGTCGCGTTCCACCTACCGGTGCAGGTGCTGCGCTGAGTGGCCGGCGCCCTTCGGCGCCCTGCCCTACTCCTCGCTTGCGCTCAGTTCGGGGTAGTCGGGAAGGATGTAGCCGGCCGCGATTTCGCGCAGCGCAATCACCACTTCTTTGTTGTCCTCGGTCTGCACGAGGGGGCGAGCGCCCTTCTTGAGCTGCTTGGTGCGAACCGACGCCATTTGAACCAGGTGGAAGCGGTTCGGCACCCGCTCGGTGCAGTCCTCAATCGTGATGCGTGCCACGAATCGCGACCTCTTTCCGGTTTGGGGGTGGCTCTTGCAGCTGCAAGAGTAGACAGCTGGGAGCGAAAAGGAAACCCCGGCCGGATTGCTCCGGCCGGGGTCCGAAGAGCCTTCCCTGAAGAAGGCCTCGAGGCGAGCACGGCTCGCCCCCCCCGCTACATGATCGGGGCTGCCGCTGCCTTGCGTCGACGACGGCGCGTGGCCTTCTTCCGACCGCCCTTCTTGCGGGCTCCCTTCTTCCGGCCACCCTTGCGTCGCGTGGCCTTCTTGCGTCCGCCCTTCTTGCGGCCGCCCTTCCTCCGCGTTCCCTTCTTACGAGCTGCCATTCTGGGTCACCCCCCTGTTGCTTGTCTCGAGCGTGGTCTCGCGCTCCGCAGTTCATCAGCGACGGTGCCGCGGGTGCATCGAGTGAGCGACGATCGCTCCGGTCGCCTTCGCGCATCACGCAAGGGAGACCGCTTTGCTCCTGCCCCCTATCGGACCCCGGAACCTGCAACTTAACGGCAGACGAGCCCGTTCCAGTCGCAAACCGCGGCTCTAGAGCCACTCTTGCCGCCCACGCTAACACTCGGTTTTCCACGCCGTCAAGTAAGAACCGCAAAAAAAACAACGCGATGGGCACCAAAGCTGCGGGCCGAGGGATGACTTCGGGGCTTGCGTGATTGCAGCGCACGGCCGGCGGAGAAAAAAGCAGGGTGGGATACGCGTAAACCGGTGCACGTGGCGCGCGCGTCTAGCGGGGGGCCGTGGCGGCGGGGAAACTAGCGCTTTCGCTTGTGGCGCGCGCGCTTAAGAAGCTTCTTCTTCTTGTGTTTGCGCATCTTCTTGCGGCGCTTCTTGATTACGCTGCCCACAGCGACACCTCGGCGGCGGGAATGCGCGAGGACGTGTAGGCCTTCGCCCTTGTGAAGTCAACGGGTCCGCCCTGCGCGCGAGGCCGCGGAGTGGCTCAGGCCGTACGCTCTTCGACCACGGGGTCGACTTCGCCACCGCCGAGGCGACGACGGACTTGGCCGAGCCAGCGATTTAGCATGTGACGCCGCGGCAAGAAGCGAAGGACCGGATCGCGTCGCTCGCCCAGGCTCCGGAGCTCGGCGCGGATCACCTGATTGCCCGGATCGATCATGAGACCGCGGCGGAGGTAGCGCATCCCCTCGGCCTTGAAACCGAAAGCGAGGTGCACGCGCGCCAGGTTGAGGTAGAGCTCGGGATTGAAAAACTCCTCCTTCACCGCCGCGCGGCACAGCTCAAGCGCCTTGTTGAAGCGGCGCTCCACGAGGGCCAGACACAAGCCGTAGTAGGAGGCATACTTGGCGTTGCTGCGCTGCAGCCCGTGGGCTGCGCGCAGGTGCTCAAAGGCTGCTTCCTCGCGTCCCGCCGCGAGCAAGCCCTTTCCGCGATCGAAGTGCTCTTCCGCCGAATAGGTCGCTTCCATGTTTCCTCCGCCCAGCCAGGGTTCGGTGATCCGGCTCACCCCCCGACCGGAAGAGCGCAAGGCGCGTGCCGAACTCTCTAACCGGCAGCAAGGCGTGCAGGAGGCGAAAGAGACACAGGGAATGGCGGGGGGCGTCGACTGGGGGGTTCCGCACACGAGAACGATCTCGTAACTCGTGGGTTCGAGTTCGTAGTTGCCGCCGAGGCGGCGGCTGCGATCAGAACCGCTCGAGCAGATCCGAACGCTCTGCCGCGACGAACTCCGCGCGCAGGCGCTCAAAGTCCTGTTCGGAGAGGGGCAAGAAGCGGATATCCCCCCGGCGCCGCCAATAGAGAGGCGCGTCTGGGAGGCGTTCTCGATGGAAGTGCTCTTTCTTCAGGTTGCGGACCAGGATCTTTTGCGTCTGCGTGAATTCGAAGTCTTCCACAATCCGCACGAAGTCGGGCATCCACTTGCGGTCCATCCCGCCCTCGCCGATCTGGCGTTCGCAGAATTCGAAGAATTCCTTGGGATCGAAGGACGCTCCCGGGCGCAGCTTGAGCGCGGCCATCACCAGCTCATCGGAAACCGGACACGGTACTCCGTAGGCCGCCGCGAGCATCACGTCCGGATGTTCCGCCAAATGACGTGCGACCTGCGCCGCCGAGAAGTTCTCCCCGTCTTTGCGGATCCAGTCATCCGTACGACCGTCGAAGAACAGGAAGCGCCGGCCGTCGCGCACAAAGACGTGGCCGAGGTCGCCGGAGTGGTAGACGCCACCCCGGTACTTCGAGCTGTTGGCCTCAGGGTTGTCGAAGTACCCCTGGAACAGCCCCGTATCCGCGGCAAGCCTGCAGATCTCCCCAACCGCCTCGGCATAATTCAGGATCTTGCCGTCCGGACCGAGGCGCGCGGGCGGGCATTCCTCGCCGCGTTCGTTCAGGATCTTCACCGCCTCCTCGGTGATTTCCCCGACGCTTCCCCGTGGGTCGGTCTTTTTGCGGAAGGTGCTGATCGCGGCCTCGGTGGAGCCGTAGAGCTCAAACATATCCTCGAGCCCGAGCCATCGGGTGAAGCGGTCGATGTCGGGCGGGGAAGCCCCGTTCCCCACCGCGTACTTCAGGCGATTACGGGGATTGCGTGCCACCTGCTCGAGGATGCGTTGCTCGTCCCCGCCGTATTCCTTCTCGATTGCGTCCAGGATGTAGTGGACGGGTTCGCCCACGTAGTTCCAGTAGGTTACGCCATGGTCGAGCACGTCTGGCACGAAGTTGCTGGCGCTAAAGCGCTCCCGCAGCGCGAGCTTCCCACCCACCCAGAACGCCGGGGAAAAACCCAGGAAGATGGCGTTGGAGTGGAAGAGCGGCATGCAGGCGTAGCCCACGGCGTCACGGCCGAGCTCGAGATTGCGTGAAACCGCCAGGCCCGTGACAAGCAGCTTGAAGTGGTTGTTGTTGATGCCTTTCGGCAAGCCCGTGGTGCCGGAGGTGTAGATCACCATGAGATTCGTCTCAGGGCTGACGGTCACGTCGGGTGCATCGAGAGAAACGCCGGCGCTCCCGATCTCCCGGACCAAGCAGGCGTCGAGGTCGTCGGCCGCCTCGCTGCTCTGCTCGGAATGGCGGCACACGAGGACGTTCTCCGCCGCAACATGCTTGAGCGAGCTGCGGACCCGCTCGAACTCAGGAAGATAACGCTCGTCGAGGACCACGAGGCGCGCACGCGAGTGGTTCAGCACTCCGGCGAGCGTGTCCCCTCGCAGCCCCGTATTCACACCGAAGAGCGTGAAGCCCAGGTATCCGCAGGCGCCACAGACCGCAAGCAGCTCGAGGTGGTTATCGAGCAAGATCGCGACATGGCCGGGTCGCGCCTCGTTACACGAGCCCAAACGCTGGCGCAGAAGGTGCGCAATCCGCACGCATTCATCGCGGTAGCGCCGATAGGTCCAGACACGCTTGCCCTCGAGCAGGAAAGGCGAGTCGCCTGCTACCGCGTGAGCGGCGCGCGCTTCAATCTGCGCGCCGACGGTGAGAGGGGCTTGGAAGGTGAGCGGACCAGAACCCACGATGGTCTCCTGCAGCCTCGATCAACGATGGACGAGAGTCCGACCTTACCAGATCAGACGACATCGAGCCGCAGCGGAGCTCCCTCGGAGTCAGTGCTCAATGATCTCGAGGATGTAACGCTTCTTCTCCTTGCCGCTCGCGGCCGCCATGATGGTGCGAATGGCGGAAGCGTGTGCTCCACCCTTTCCGATGACTTTGCCTAGGTCTTCTTTTGCGACACGCAGCTCGAGCACGTGCGCGTGCTCCCCGATGACTTCCTTGATCTGAACCTCCTCAGGCTTGTCGACCAGTGCTCGTACGACGGCTTCGATAAGCGCCTTCATGACCCCTCCACGACCGCAACTCGGAGCACAGGCGCCTCGCATCCCCTCGGCCATGCGTGCGCGAGTTCCCCGTAGGCTCCAGTCTACGCTTAACGCGTGTCCGTCGGGAAGCGAATCCGCGGGTTCTCTCAGGGCAAATCCGTACTCGCCCTCCCCTCTGCGCCGCCGCCGTGTGTGCACGCTCTACGCGGGGAATCTCCCGCGGTTCTCTTCAGCTTTTTCCCCGTCGGGCCGAACATCACCGGTATGGGGGCAATTCGACTGGATGGGCTCGTTCAGCGCTTGGGCAAGCGCGACGTCTTGCGGGCCATCTCTCTTCAGTTGCGATCCGGCGAGGTCCTGGGCCTAAGCGGGGCGAACGGGGCGGGCAAGACGACGCTCCTCAGAGTCATCGCGGGCCTGCTGCTTCCCACAGCCGGCGTGGTTCGCGTGCTGGGCAAGCCTCCCGATCGTGCTCGGCGATCCGGGTGGATCGGCTGGTGCGGGAGCGGCGACGGGTCGTGGGTCCGTAGGCTCGACCTTCGAGGCGGTCTTTCCTTCCACGCGAGGGCCGGAGGCCTTGGACGCAGCGCCGCGGCAACCCGTATTGACGAACTAGCCGAGCGACTCGGATTCCGCAGCCATCTCGACATGCCCGCGGAACGCTGCTCGGCCGGGATCCGCCAGCGCGCAGCGCTGGCGCGAGCCCTCCTGCTCCGGCCGCCCGTCTTGCTGCTCGATGAGCCGATGCGCGGAATCGACGCCGCCTCCCAGACAGAGATCCTGGGCACACTCCGGCTCGAGCTTGCCGGGCGCACCGCGATCTGGGTATCTCATTCCAAAGCGGAGCTCGCGGCCATCGGCGACCGGAGCGCCGAGCTCAGCGAGGGGCATCTACGCGAAGCGCCCCGCTTGTGGACCGCTGCATGACCCGCCTTGCGCGGCAGCTCGCGGCGGTGGCGCGCCGGGACGCACGGGTCCAACGCACGTACGGGATTTCGGTCGCTCTTGGCCTCCTCTCGAGCGGTTTCGGACTCTTCTCCTACCACTTCGTGGGTCGTCTTGTGCCTTCAGGCGGGAGCATCGGGCTCCCGGCCGGCGGCTACTTCGCTTTTGTTTGTACGGGCCTCATGCTGCACATGATGGTGATGGCGACCCTGAGTGCACTGGGCGGCGCGCTGGCCCGGGAGGCCGCTGAAGGGACACTCGAGCCCGCGTTGGCCAGCGGCGTGTCACCGGCGGCACTCGTGGCGGGCGCAACCGTCGTGCCCCTGGGGCTCGCACTGGTCCAGGCTGTGATTTACGCGGGCGCCGGGAGCTGGCTCAGTGGGATCGCCTGGTCGCAGGCCTGTGTTGCGACGGCGCTCGTTACGCTCGCCGCCACACTGGTTGCCTGCGCACCCGTCGGCCTGCTCGGTGCCGCGCTCTGGCTCCTCCTGCGGCGACCTGGCGTCGTGACGACGCTTACGGCGTTCGCCTTCGGAATCCTGGGTGGGGTCTACTTTCCCGTGGCGCTGCTGCCCGCACCCCTGCGCGCGGTTGCGGATTGGGTGCCCCTCGCCGTCGGGCTGCATGCCTTCCGCGGTGCCCTCCTGGAGGGTGCCGGACTCGCGCAGGCCGCACCGGCCCTTTTCCGCCTCGGGCTTGTGGCAACGCTTACCTTTCCTCCCGCGGTGCTTGCGCTGCGCTTCGCGTTCGACCGCGCCCGTCGTCAGGGCTCCCTCGCCCTCGCATAGCCCGAAGAGGGCCATGGATCACCGTGCCGTCTTCGCCGGATCGGTGAACGGGGCGCACCCGTCTGCGCGGAGTGTGCACTCCTTCGCGCACCCGACGGGCCCAGAGCACAAGCCGCGCAGCAACGAGCCCGTAGCAGCGGGCCAAGCCACCATCGACGCGCCGCCAGGCCGGCCCGGGCTCGCCTGTGCGGGCCCGCGCGGTGGCCACCCCAAGGATCTCATCGGCAGAGATCCACCCATCGGCGCAGCGGCGGGCGTCCCCTCGCAGGAGCCACGCCTCACCGCGGCGTCGGAGCACCCGATGCAGCACCAGGCGCTTTCCGACGATGGCGAGCACGATTTCGCCCCGTCGTGGCAACCGCGCCTCGAGTCTTACCCGGTCTCCGGGTCGAAGCGCAGGCCGCATCGACAGACCTTGCGCGACGAGTTCCAGGGGGCCCGCAGCGAGGGCAGTGCGCAAGAGCTCTACGAGCTCGGGGCGGGCCATCCGACCCGCTGCGGCTCGAGGATTTACGGAGCCGGCGGCACGCATGGGACGAGGGTGGCGGGGGCGGGTTCCCACCTGGCACGCCCCGCGCCGCCAAAGGCGAACGAAACGACGCGCTCGTCCTTGGGAAAGCCAAGTCGCACAATGGGTACCCGAGCGGCGAGTTTCGCAGCGACATCGAGGCTTCGTTCCGCCGACACAGGATCGTGAAAGGGCGCGAACGAATTGCCCAGAACCGCCGCCGCGCCGGAGGCACCTCCGAGCGGCTCCACCTCAATCCCGCGGGCGTGGTGGATCAAATGGATCGCTCGGAGCGGCGCGGAATCGGAAAGCGAAAGTGGTGCATCACCATGCCATGGCGTGCCGTAGGCACGGAACCCCGACTCGGTCGGACGGATTGCGATCCGATCGTCGGACAGCACACGCACATCGGGGGTGCCCTGCATAAGCCGTGCGATCGTTGTCTTCCCTGCCCCCGACGGTCCGCTGAAAAGGAGCGCCTCGCGACCCCGCATCACTCCGCAGGCGTGCAAGAGGAGGCCCTCCTCGCGTGCCAACCGATGCAGAAAGATGAGTTCGTCGAGTGGATAGGCGAGAGGATAGTGACGCTCTCGCGCGTAGAATGACTCGGGATCGACCACGACTTCACCGGTGCGAAACTCCGCGTCGAAGCGCGCCAAGCGTTGGAGCCGACCCTGGATTCGGAGCGCGATCACCCAGTCATGGCCAACCTGCGCGACATCAAAGATGCCGCCACCGGAGTCGTAGCGGAGCGCCTCGGCCGCCGGCGGGTGGGAGCGTCCCACACGCACGCCCACGTGCACGTGCGCAGAGTCCGCGGATGTAGCGAAGCGCCGAAGAGGGCCCGCGGGCCAGCGCCAGCGCAGCTCCGGAGGCACTTCGATGCCGATCCTCAGCTCTGCAACCGTGAGTCCGACCAGCAGCGTTCGTGCCACGGCTAGCTACCGATATTCAGGCACATAACGGTCGGCTGGCTGGATTGCTGGCACGAGCCGGCCGCACCACCGAAGCCGCCCGTGCCGACATCCATTTTGCAGTTGTCCGGGAAGCTCGCCATGACGTCGAGCTCGATCAGGCGGATCTGCGGCGGCTCGTAGGGACGCCGCCCACCCGGGTTCTCGCCTTCCCCGCCGCTCATCCTACCCCTCCGATCTGAAGGAGCGGGCTCGCGCCGTGACTCTTACAGCCCGATCCGCATCCTCCGCAGGAGCCGCCTTCGGAACCGGGCCCGCCCCCCGCATCCTCAAGCGCACCGCGATAGGTCTGCTCGCGCACCCCCGTGAGAGTGCAAAGAAAGTCGACATTGGAGTGATTGGTCTCTGTCTCCCAGAGTGCGATCCCCGGGCAGTTGTTACAGACTGCCCGGCTCTTGCAGCTTCCGCACTTCGAACTTTCCTCGCGCTTTAGGGCGAGGATCTTCGGAAATTCGTCGAAGTAGATTTCTGCAAGGTCGCGCTCGCGCAGACTGTGTTTGAAGTTCTTCACCATGAGACAGACCTGTACGTTGCCGTAGGGATCGATGTGCAGTGAGTTCTTCCCAGCGCCGCAGGAGAAGAGCGCGCTCGAATCCATCTCCGGCTGCGGCTCCTCGGTCAGGTATTTGCGCCACGCGCGGTCCTTCTCGATGTCTTTGGCTTCGAAGGCGACGATCTCCTCGGCCGAAAGCCGCAGGGTATGCGGCTTCCGTCCGCCCTCCATCGTCGCAAGGATCACCGGGTCGTAGCGGAAGTCGACGCCGAGATCCTTGGCAAGCTGCGCGATGCCCGCGATCTCATGGGCATTGTCGCGCGTCACCGGACACTTGAGTGCCAGAGGGTGGCTGCCCGCCAGAACGCGCGAGATGCCTGCCAAACACCGGTCGTAGGAACCCGGCACAGCCACGACCTTCTCGTAGACGTCTCGTGTGAGCCCATAGAGCGAGATCTCCACAAGATAAGGCGGGAGTTCCTCCCACAGTTCTGCGATGCGGTCGTCGATCAGCGTGCCGTTCGTGAAGACGGTGACGAGCATCCCGCGCTCTTTGGCGTGGCGATACAGCGCGCCAAAGTCCTTGCGCAAAAGCGGATCTCCCCCGGTCATCAGGAGAAAGAGCGTTCCGAGGTCCGCGAGGCGGTCGATCAAAGCTCGGATCTCGTCCCCGGTAAGCTCCCGGCTGCGGTCGCCGGGTGGGCAGTAGCAATGGCCGCAGTGGAGATTGCAGCGATAGGTCAGCTCGATCGAGGCGGACACGGGCGTACGGTCGGCCGCGATCCGCCGCTTGTAGTCCTTGTTGAGCGAGTCACTGGGGACCCGCTCGAGCCCCGCCGCAACGAGACCCGCACGCGCGAAGTTCATCGCACCACCTCCGCCCCCACCGTGGCGCAGCCGGCGCGTTCAAGGTCCGCTGCGAAGGTCGCGACGTCGGCCAAGGCCCGAGCCGGATCCACCTCGAAGGTGCTGGCGACGGCCCCAGCGATTTCTCGCAGCGAGCGTGTACCATCCAATGCCTTCCACACGAAGGTTCCCACTTCGTTTAGCGTAAACAGACCCATCTCTTGGGCTCGCCGTCGCACCGGAACGAGAATCGTCTCGCCGGCGATCGTTCGTGCGACGACTCCCGATGCACGGCAGAACACGCTCTCTTGTGTCATAAGGATCGCTCTCCTGCTTGCAGCCAGGTGCGCGCGGGCTGCGCAAGGCGGCGGCCAAATCCAGGCTCTTCACCCCGCGCGGCGTACCACGCCGCGCCGGGAAGCGTTGCCCATGCCGCAGTGCGTGCGACGTCCCACCAGCTCTCGCCCAAGAGGAGCTTGGCGACCCGACCGGGGCGGCGGCTCGCTTCGTCGCGCATCGAGGCCGAGAGCGAGCGGTGCAGGAGCCCGCGACGCACGGGCCCGGGTGCCAGCGTGGCGATCACTTCCTTTGGCACCGGTGTTCGGAAGAGCTCGCGAGTCGAGACAAGCCCCGCGTAGAGCGGCAAGCGCACACGCCAGGCGCAAGCCGCGCGAACCACGGACTCCCAGTCGAGGGGACCGATCGTAAGAAGTTGGTGGAGATCGTAGAGCCAGATCCAACGTTCGTAGGCGTGGCGAGCGCCATGGACGGCAGCAAAGAGCAGATTTCCAAGCTGCGTGGGCTCGAGCCGGCCGGACTCTTCGTTTCGGGCGCACAGGGTGCGCAAAAATCGCTCTCCGGAAAAGATCATCCCCCGGAGCAAACTCTCTGGACCTGCGGAGGCCCAATGCAACTCCACGAAGAGGTCGATGTCCCCCACCCGCCTGTGAAAGGCGACCTCGTGGCCCGCCGCGTAGAGACCGGTGCGAACCCGGGAGGATTGGATCGGTACGAAGCCCAGGGTCTCAAGCACCGCCGAGGCCAATCCGCGCTCATCCGCTGCCACCATGAGGTCAAGGTCGTCCATCGGTCGCGTGGCGGGGTCGGCGTACACCGCAGAGGTCCCGCCACGAGCGCGGGCCGGGCTCGTGAGGAGTGCCCATCCCTTAAGAGGTGCGGCCGCGATGCCGTGGGCACCGAGCGCTGCAAGCACCTCCTCGCCGGCGTCCAGGGCTACGACATTCTTGCGCAGCGTCGCGAAGTAGATGCCGCGGCATGCCTCGGCAAAGTCCCGCGGGAGGGGATCTCCAATCCGCCCGTCGCATTGTGCGAGATGCAAGAGGGGCGCCACCCGATGGCGCCGCGCCAGGCGCAGCACGGCCTCGGACTCGAAGATGAGATCGTCATCGAACGGGTCCCCGGCTCGGATGGCACCCGCTGCCGCCCGGACGAGATGCGCGAGCCAGCGACGGGCGGCGGACGCCTTGGGCGGCACAACGATCACCGACTCCCCTCTCTAGGTTCGGGCACGCCTTCGCGCGCGCGGGCACAGCCGTCTCTTCGGCCACTCCAGGCTTTCCTTGAGGGGGGATTTCCATCGCCAGCACAGCCCGTTGCGCGGGTCCATGCATGCCCGCGAGGCGGCAGACGCTAGGCGGAAGGGCCGGGGACCGTCCCCATGGGCACGGCGAGCTCGCGATAGGCCAGGGCGATGCGGTCGAAGACCGCGCGCTCGTCGAACAAAGCCCGGGCGCGGATCCGGGCGGCCCGGCCGAGGGCGCGGCAGCGGGCTGCATCGCCGAGCAGCGTATCCAGCGCACTCCGCAGGTCTCCCGGGCGAGCCGGCGGAACGAGCAATCCGGTCTCGCGTGACGACACGGCCTCGCGACATCCGCGGATCGCCGTCGCGACCACCGGGCGTTCCATCGCCGACGCCTCAAGCAACGTGCGTGGGAAGCCCTCCCGGTAGGACGGCAGTGCCAACACGTCCATCGCCGCGTAGAGCGGCGGCATATCCCGCTGCAGGCCCAGCCAACTCACATTTCCCACCGCCGTAAGAGCCCGGGGTTCGAGTGCGTCGCGCTTGACGCCGCGCTCGTCGGGTCCAATCAACCACAGCTTTAGTCCCCGCCGAGCACCGACCGCGCTCAGCAGCTCGAGGACACCCTTCTCCCGTACGAGCCTGCCCACAAAGCCCACGACCTGCTCTCCGGGTCGAACGCCGAGTCGCCGCCGGAGCGCAGCACGGTCTTCAGCACCAAAGCGCTCCGGTGAAAAGCGCTTCAGGTCGACTCCGTTCCCAAGGCGTCGCAGCCGCCCGTCGGGCACGATGCGACGCCAGCGCGCGGTACGCACATCCTCGGCACTCTGGCAGAGCACGAGGTCTGCAAGACGTGACGACATGGCTTCGAATGCGCGCCACACATTGCGTACGGTCGGCCGCTGGCGCTCGTGGGAGTAGAGACCATGCACGGTGGACACGATGCGCGGCACCTTGGCAAGCCGCGCGGCCAACGCCGCCAGCGCGTTCACCTTTGGATTGTGGGTATGTACGACGTCGTAGCGCTCGCCTCGGAACAGGCCCACGTAGTCGCGGAGCGTACGAAGATCTGCGAATGGATCCAGTCGCCTTGAGTTCTCGACGACGTGGACACCGAAGCCTTCGTCGCGCAGCTCTTGCAGGAGCGGACCGCTCCCGCAAACCACGTCGACGGAGTGGCCCTCGGATCGACTGGCCCGAAGTTGCCCGCGCAGAAGAAATGCGCAGAAGTAGTCGGTGTTTGCAACGTGTGCGATCCGCATCCCATCTCCAGGGCGTCGCGCTCTGCGCGAACCCGCTTGAACTAGGCTGCTACCGGGGGCTGAAACTTCGCCGGGCGGGGGGTCGCCCGGGGGGTGGCCCAGCGCTCAAGCCAGCGCTGGAGCACGAGCAAGCTCCACACGCGCCAGGCGTGATCCGCGCGTCCGCGTTCGTGATCGAGGACGAGTTCCTGCACGGCCTCGGTCGAAAGCCAACCCGCGCGCGACACGGGCCCAGGCGCAAGCGAGTCTCGCACCAGACTTCGAAGCGGACCGCGCAGCCACGCACCAATCGGAGCGTCAAAGCCGGCTTTTGCGCGGCGCCTCACCCGTGAGGGCAACTCCCCGCCAAAGACATCGAGCAGAGCGATCTTCGAGCGGGCGCCGCGGAGTTTCAGCCTTGAGGGCAGCGCGGCGGCGTGTTCCACAACCCGGTGATCGAGGAACGGGACGCGCACCTCAAGACCGTGCGCCATGCTCCCGCGGTCCACCTTTGCCAGCATGTCGTCGGGGAGGCCGAGCAGAAGATCCACGCGCAGGCGCGTATCAAGCTCATCCCGCCCGCGGGCCAGCGCGCGCAACTCGCGCATCCGGTGGAGCCCCGCTTCCGTCGCATCTCCCATCCACGGAACGAGGCGCTCTTTCTGTTCTGCCCCGAAAATGCGCGCGAGAGCGAGCGCCTGCGCGTCGGGGCCCAACTCTGCGCACGCCAAGAGCTTCCGGGCGCGGCGGACGAGTTCCCCGCGCCGCGTCCCACGATCCTCGACCATCCGCCGCAGCATCGGCTCGGCGAGGTAGACGCGCAGTGGGGTGGGCACGCGTCGCCAGCGGGCCAGCCACCGCGCCGATTGGTAGCGGCGATAGCCGGCGAACAACTCGTCTGCGCCATCGCCCGAAAGAGCCACCGTGACCATCCGGCGAGCGAACCGCGACAGCAGGCTCACGGCCAAGAGCGAGGAATCGGCAAAGGGCTCGTCGATGGCATCGAGCAGCTCCGGGGCGGCGCCGAGCACGTCGTGGGCAGCAAGCGGAACCTCGTGATGGCGGGTTCCGAGACTTTGCGCGACGGCTCGGGCGTACTCCCCCTCATCGAGCAGGGGCCACTCGGGAAAGCGCGCGGAGAACGTGTCCAGCGGACCCGCCTCGCGCACTGCAAGCGCCGTCACAATGGTCGAGTCGACGCCCCCGGACAAGAAGCAGCCCACCGGCACGTCGCTCCGCAGCTGAAGCCGCACCGCGTCCGAGAGTCTGGTGTATAGACCCTCGCGCCAGCCCGGCTCCTCGTCCGCCTCGGTCGCCGCAGGCAGCGACCACCATTCTGAGACCTGGTGGCGCCCCTCCGACCAAGCGAGCAGGGATCCCGGCGGGAGCTTCGCGACATCCTGCACGATCGTTCGCGGCGCCGGAACAAACCCGAAATCGAGGTACTGAGACAGGGCGTGAGGATCCACCGTGCGGGAGCCTCCTTGTCCGACAAGGACAGCCCGCAGTTCCGAGGCAAACCATACGCCGCTTCCTGACGCGCTATAGAAAAGTGGCTTAATGCCGAGGCGATCGCGCGCCAGGAAGAGTCGTCGTTCCACGTTGTCCCAGACCGCCAGCGCAAAGATGCCGTTCGTGTGCTGAAGCGCACTCTCGATGCCGAAGGCCTCGATCAGCTCGAGCAGCACCTCGGTGTCTGTGCAGGTTCGGAAGGTGAAACCGGAGAGGTGGCGGCGAAGCTCCTGATGGTTGTAGATCTCCCCGTTCAGCACGATCCAGGTTCGACCCGAACGGCTGCGCATCGGCTGTGCCCCTGCGGGCGTCGGATCAAACACCGCGAGGCGTCGGTGCACGAGGCCTACCTGCCATGTTTCGCCGGCTCCTTGGAACGTGGCAGACCGCGCAAGACCCTCCCCATCGGGACCGCGGTGGGCGAGTGCTGTGGCCATCGCCGACAGATCGGCTTCCTCGACTGTCCCCCGCGCAGCGATTCCTGCGATGCCGCACATCTCAAGCACTCCCGCCAGGGAGCTTGGCGATGCCCAGGGGCTGAGAGCGCGCAGCGCGCTCACGCAGTGAATCCCGCACACCGCGAAGCTGGTCGCGTAAAGCCGCGCGCACGTGCGGCCGTCGGACCGATTGGAGGAGCTTCGCCGCCTGAAACACGAAAAGGCCGGGCACCTCACGCAAGAGCTCTCTGCCCCGTGCATTTCGCAGCGTGAGCCAGAGGCGATTGCGCACAAGGAGGTACTCGACGAATTGTGACTTCGCGCCGGAACCGCCGCGGTCGTGTACGGCTTCCGCCAGAGGCACGTAGCGTGTCCTCCAGCCCGCGGCGCGCAGGCGCCACGCCAGGTCAACGTCTTCGTAGTACATGAAGAACCGCTCCGCGAACGGCGCTTCGCCGGTCGCGCTGACTTCGCGGAGCGCGGCACTTCGATAGAGCGCTGCAGCGCCGCAAGCGCCGAACACATCTTCTTCATTTCCGAAATGCGCCGCGGGCTCGCTTCTTCCTCGGTCCACAAAACGCGTTCGACCCGCCGTCGGTACGATGCCTGCGGAGTCCAGAAGCCGCTCGGGCCCCGGAGCCAACAGGCGGCCCACCGCGGCACCGAGGCCCCGATCGCGGGACAGTGCCGCCAGAAGGTTCCTGAGATAATTGGGAGCCAGGAGTACGTCGGGGTTCAGCGCGAGAAAGAATTCCCCTCGGGCCGATCCGAAGTTTAGGTTGTGGGCGGTGGCATAGCCTGCGTTGTAGTTGAGGCTCCGCACATGGACCCGCGGATGGCAGCGACGCACATGCTCCGCGGTGCGATCCGCCGAGGCATTGTCGACGAGCAGTACTTCCTTCACCACGTCGCCCTGCGCGAAGACGCTGGAGAGGCAGAGGTCGATAAAGGAAAGGCTCTGGTACGTCACGATGGAGACAGAGACCGTCATGCCCGGGCTCCCAGCTCGGCCACACGCTCGAGCGCTGATACGAGACGCGGCATGGTGGCCGCTGCGCAGAGCGAAGCGCGAACCTCTGCGCGGGGGCCGGGCAGAGGTTCACCTCCAAGCGTTCGCCGTCGAAGATCCTCCAGGCACTCGATCAGTGCCTTCGGACTCTCGGGATCGACCACGCGGCCGAGATCGTGAGTGAGGACGAGCCTGGCCAGGGGCCCCGGCGGCGCGAGGGCGACGAGAGGCCTCGCCGCGCCTACCGCGTCGAAGAGCTTTCCCGGAATTGGGTCTCCGCCGCGCTCCCCCTCGGGAGCCAGATAGAGGGACGCGTGAGCCCCTCGCAAAAGGCGCCCCAGTGTCTCCCGCGAAACCGCTGGCTCTGCGCGCACCCATTCCGCGAGTCCGAGTCCGAGGATCCGCTCCGCCGCCTCCGCCTCGATCCCCACGAAGCGGACAGACACCGTGGAGCGAACACTCGGATCGCTCTTTGCCCATGCCGCGAGCGCCAAGAGGCAACGCTCGAACGTCCTCGCCTTCCGGTCGAGGAGAGCGCTGCCGGCGTGTACGAGTTCGAGCCGCGCACTGGGCGGAGCACCAGGATCCGCTCGCAGTTCCAACGCCTCGGGAGCGAAGCCGGTGAGTACGGTTTCGCTGCGCTCGGCCAGATCGGGGATACGCCGCAAAGCGCGATCGCGGGCGCCGTCCGACGCAAACACCACGCGGTCGGCCAGGCGCAGCACCGCCTCCTCAAGTCGTTCCTCCAGGCGGCGTCGCCAGGGCGGGAGATGGGTACGCGCGTGGTTTTCAGTCCATGCGTCACGAAAGTCTGCGACCCACGGAACGCCCAGAGCACGTGCGGCGAGCCCCACGCCGTGGGCGGAGTACGGAGGCGCCGTCGTATACACGACGTCCACGGCACGGACCAACGCGAGACTCGATGCGGCTGCCGCCGCGAGCGCGCTCCAGCCGACGTGCAAGTCCGGAACGAGCCAGCGCTCGAGACGTCCACGACCCCGTCCGGGAGCGGGCGCGCGGCCGCTGCGCACGGCGACCCTGCCCCAGTCCGGGTTGGGAACACGCAGGACGGTCGCCGCCGGCGGCACTTTCCCGACAAGGGCCGGATCCTGCACCCACGCCGCACGGTCCGCCGTCAAGATGATCGGTCGCCAGCCTGCTTTGGCCAGCGCGCGCACCAGCTCGAGCGTGCGCGCCACACCGCCCCCGCCGATCGGAGGGAAGTAGTAGGCGACCACGAGCGCGCGAGGCTTTCCTGACTTTCCTTGTCTATTCATACGCGCGCCTCGGCCTGCTCGTGCGAGATCTCCCCGGGATCCCTCGTTGCAGAGCGTGGCTTCACGTCCGCCATCCATGCCGCGAGTCGAGCCGCTGCCGCGTCGCCACGAAACTCCTGGAGCACTCGCTCCCGGGCTGCGAGTCCCAGTCGGCGGCGCAATCCGGCGTCGTTTAGCAGCGTCGCAAGTGCGACGGCCAGGCGATGCGCATCCCCCGACGGGACGAGAATGCCCGTATCGCCATCGCTTACCGCCTCGGGGATACCGCCCACGGGTGTACTCACGACGGGGAGCGCGCTTGCCATCGCTTCGAGAAGCGCGACCGGAAGCCCATCATGCCTCGCGCCGCCTTGTACCCGCACACAGGGAAGTGAAAAGATTGTGGCACGCCGCAGAGCGAGAGCGACCTCATCGGGCGTTGCAGCACCGTCAAAGCACACGACCTCGTGCAGGCCGAGCGCGCGCGCGCGTGCTGCACACGCTGTACGCAACGGACCATCTCCAAGGATGCGAACGCGGAAGGGTCCCGGCGCAGGGCTTTGGACCCGATCGCCGTTCGCCAGCAATCGGGCGGCTTCGATCAGTACCTCGATCCCTTTTGTGGGACCAATTCGCGCGACGCTCAGAATTTCCGGCGGATCCGCCGCCGCGGCCTGCCCGGGAAAGAAGCGCTCCACGTCGACGCCGAGATGTCCGATTCGCACCTGCGCCGCCGAGCCCGCGGCGATTCGAACACGCGTTGCGGTCTCGCCCGAGATCGCGCGCACGAACGCCGCCTCCACGGCGACGCGGGCAAGCCAGGGCCGAGGTTCCTGCACGTCGTAGGCATGGGCGGTGAAGCTGAACGGCAGTCCCACCAAGTGCCCGGTGGCCCAAGCGAGCCAGGCCGGATAGGTGGCGAAGCTCGCGTGCACGTGCCGCCAGTGCTCGCGCCGCGCCCGGCGAGCCAGGCTCGCAGCGAGCGCCACCAGACGGAATGGCACCCGCTCTGCAAGCGCGCGGTGGACCAGATCCGCTACTCGCGGTCCGCAGGTGAGACCGTCGCGCAGCGCGCGCGCGACCCAGGCCCGGCGGCCGGGCTGCGGGTAGCCGACCTCCTCCCCAAAGGCCGCGCGCCAGTCTGGGCCCGGGCGGAATGCCGAGGCGAGTGCTACCTCGACCCCTACGCTGCGGAGTGCCGCTACTTCATCACACACGAAAGGTACGGCGCACTCGACGATGAACCCGATCCTCATGCCGGGGTCCGTTCCAAGACATTGCGTGCAGCCACGGCGACCGTTCTCCGGAGAGCTCCGGGGCTCGCGGCGCGCTTTCGCTGGGCAAGACCGATTGCGCCGAACACGAGGAAGAGCACGAGCACCTGCGCACGATGTCGGTAGGCCGTACCGAGGTTGGACTCGACCAGCGCGTAGGAGATGCTGCCAAACAGCGTGAAACTCGCGATCGGCAACGCCGCGCCGAAGCGCCGCCGGATGGCGAGCAGGAAGCCGGCGACCACCTGTGGGAGCAGGGCATACCACGCCAGCATCTCCGGGAGCGCGAGGAGTTGGCGCGAGTTCCAAACCTGCCAGGGGGCCGGTGCGAGGAGAAAGTATCCGAGGCCGACGGGCAGGAAACTGAGCGCGGTGCTCGGTGTCGAGATGTCAACGTCGCCCTGATACGCCGACGCGCCGAACGCCAGCTCCCGTCGCGCGTGGTCGAGGGACTCAAGGCTCGCCTCATCACCGAGGCCTTCGATGGGCCCGACCCGCACCATAACGAGAGCCCCGAGGGCAAGCATCGCCGCGATCGAGACCGGGGCGCGTCGCCCACTAAGGCGCGGCACCACGATCGCCACCATGAGCGCCGACGCCGCCACAAGAGCGAGATACCCGCGCAGCTCGCCCAAGATGGAGAGGCCGAGCGCGATCGCGGCGATGGGACCGGCGCTGAACCGGGCGTAGAGCCGTTGTGCCGCTCGCACACACCCAAGAATTGCCGTCACCGCGAGGGCATCCTTCAGATTGAGACTCGACCAAAGCACAAGGGATGGGAAAAAAGCGGTGAGGAGGGCTGCGTATCGAGCCGCCGTCTCACCCCCGATCTCCCGGGCGAGACTCCAGGCGAGAACGGTGCATCCCGCGCCAAGCGCTCCGTTCAGCAGAGTCGCTGCGAGAGGAACAGGGCCGACGACGGAAAAAATGGCCGCGTTCCAGAAGTAGTACCCGACCGCGCCATGGATATCATCGGGGTACGCGCTCTGACCTGCCCAATGTCGCGCGAGCTCTTGGCCCAACGCCGAATAGCGTTGGTCGTCGAGAGCGAAGTAACCGTCGGGTGTGGCATAGGCGATCACAATCGCCACGCACACGCGGACCGCGAAGGCCGCAAGGAAGATGGGGACGAGCGTCTGCCTCTCGTGCTCGTCTCCCCGGAAGCGCAACCACAACGCAACCAATGCAACCGGGGGAAAGGCCACGGCCAGCGCCACTCCAAGATCGTCAGGAAGGAGGGCGAGGGCGGAAGCCAGCGCCGCTCCGGCCAAGAGCCCACTCACCCCTTCTTTTGTGAGCCGGCTCATGAGGGCTGGCCGTGAGACGCGATTCCCACGCTCGCGCTCCCGCCATGTCCACGCAGTCGTGCCAACTCCGACACAAGCCGAGCCTCACCGGGGATGCGTTCGAGCGCGTGTACGAGAAGATCGCTCGCGGCGCTGACTTGCCCCGCCTCTTCGAGGCTGCGCGCCGCGGCCAGTGCGGTTTCTGCGTCGCCCGGCGCGAGCTCGGCCGCCCGGACCAACTCGGTGGCCGCTGCCCGAAAGAATCCGGCCCGGGCAAGCACGAGGCCGGCGCTGCGCCTCGTGTACGCGGACTCAGGGGCAGCGACGCTCACGAGCTCCGGGTTCCGCGTGGCACGCAGGAGCGCCGTCAAAGTCTCATCTGCGCTGCGGGGGAAGCGCTCCAACGCCTGGCGTACCGCCTCGGCCGCCTCGCTGCCCTGCCCGCTGTCGAGCCACAGCTGGGCCAGCGCGAGCCAAGGCGCCGGTGAGGCCGGGTCGAGCCGGGTCGCCTCCGACGCGGCCGCGAGCGCCCCAATCCGATCACCCACCGCGTCGCGCGTCCGTGAAAGCGCAACCATCGACGCCGCTTCCAAAGGACTGGCCCAATGACTCTCCTCCCGCAGCTTGAGAGCCCGTTCGAGAACCGGCGCCCCACCGCCTCCCAACAAGAACTCCGCTTCCGCGGCGTCGGCCGCGAGCGCGAGCAGCGCGGGTCTCGCCGGTCGGACCCAGAGACCACGCGACGCCTCGCTTTCGCCCGCTGCGAAATCTCCCTGCGCGATGCAACGTGCGGCACGCGCTTCCGCGACGAGCGCAAGGCTCTGCGTTCCCGCGACCAGCGCCAACAGGAGCGCAAGGCCTGCAACGCTCCATCGAGTCACACGAGCTGCCGCCATCGGATGCGATCTATCGGCCTCCCGTGCTTCAGCGATGTTCCCGCTCCATGCAATTCCGGCGAGCGCAGCCGTGGCGAGTGCCACGGCCGGGACATGGAGTGGAAAGTCGACCAGGGAATGACAGGCCACGGCGATGAGACTCGCCGCGGGCGCAAAAGCCAGCGCACTCCGTCTCCGCAGTCTCACGAGCCGCTCGCCCAAAAGCCGGATGGCTGCGATCCCGAGCAGGAGAGCCGGCAGCCCGAGCTCGACCCAGGCGTGCAGCGGTTCGCTGTGGGCGTGGAGGACGGCGTAGGGTAGGCCGAGTGGTCGCGAACGCGTGAAAGCCGGAGCAAACGCCCCGAGTCCAGCACCGAGGGGGAGGTATGACCAAGCCGCACGTCCGGCGCTGGCATACACCTGCCAGCGTAAGCCTGCCGATAGTTCCCCTTCGCTGCCGGACGGCGGAAGAAGCCCGGGCAGAATCGCCGGCACAAACGCAAGCAGGACAGCGGCCCCGCTCAGCGCTCCCATCACAATCCATGTGCCCCACCTCGCAGGCAGCCGCTGGAGCGCGAGCGTGGCCGCACAGATCCCAAGTGCAGCGAGCAGCGCGCCGAGGGATTCCGTCGCCGCTACGCCCGCCCCAAGAAGGCCAAAGATGCCGAACCAGAGCAGCGCATCCTCACGCCGGCCACGCCGTGCGAGCTCGGACCCCACGAGCCTTGCGAACGCATAGGAAGCGGGCAAAAGCAGCCACGCCGCCAGGTGATTGGGATTCCCGAAGGGCTCACGGGCACGCGACCCTAGAGGGGTCGCCGCCAGGGCGGTGCACGCGACCACGGCGCCGAGGACGGTGAACCCGCCGAGGAAGCGGCGTGCCTCAAGCCTTGAGAGAGTGCCCGCGCACAGCAAGAAGACCAGGGCCGAGGCAAGTAGCGGCGCACTCGCATCCAGCGTCGCGTCTGGTGCGACGCTCCACAGCACGGACGCGAGGCCCAGTCCGCAGCCCGTGAGCGCGAGCTGCAACCCGCCGCCGGGAATGGCCGCGAACCTCCGCGCTGCGACGGCGAGCCCCGCCAACGCGGCCACCGCCAGGTAGAGTCCCGCGCTCACCCCGGCGGTGACTCCGCCATGAAGCGCCACCGCTCCTGCAAGCAACAGAAGCAATGCGCAGGCGAGCCAGCCCTGGCGAATCACGCCGGGCGGCTCCCGGAGCCGGCGGGCGGCGCGTCGCCCGCGGCGTCTCGCCCGTAGCTGTAGTAGCGATACGCCGAAGTCTGATCGTCGATTGGCGACTTGTTCAGGACAACGCCGTAGAGCCGAGCTCCTGCGCGCTCGAGCTGCCGCACCGTCGACCGCAGGACGCGCCAGTCGAATCGGCGCGGCTCCACGACAAGCAGCACCCCATCGACCAGCCCTGCGAGCAGGGAAGCATCGACCAGCCCACCCGCGGGCGGAGAATCGAGCAGCACGTATTCGTACCGCTCCCGGAGCAGCCGAACGAGATCTCCGAGCCGGGCGGACTCAATCAGCTCCGCGGGATTTGCCGGCAGTGTTCCGCAGGGCAGTGCGTCAAGACCCTCCACGTGCGTAGGCCGGAGCGCCTCGTCCAAATCCGAATCGCCCGCGAGATAGTCCGCGAGCCCCCGTGTTTTGGGCAGTGTAAACATCCGGTGAAGCGTCGGTCGCCGCAGATCCGTGTCGATCACGACCGTCCGACGGCCAGACTGCGCGAGGGAGACCGCCAGATTCGCGAGCACCGTGCTCTTCCCCTCCTCGGGACCCGTGCTCGTGACCAGCACAGCGTGCCTTTGCAGGTCTACATGGCTGAAACGCAGGTTCGTCCGCAGTGCCCGAAACATCTCCCCTTCGAGCGCGCCGGGGGCCTCTGCTACGAGCGAATTCGTGCGCGGACGCGGATCGAACCGCGAGATCGTGCCGAGCGTCGAAAGACCTAGAACGCGTGCCACCTCCTCCGCGCTCCCGACACTCCGGTCGAGCGTATCCACGAGATAGGCGGCAGCGATGGCAAAGCAGAGCCCGAGCACGAGAGCCACGGTCAGGTTTCGCCCGGTTCGAGGCTCGATCGCGAGGCTCGGTCGCTTGGCGGGCTCAAGGACGCGAAGGTCAAAGTCAGCGACACCCGCGGAGAGGTCTGCCTGCTTTAGGCCCTTGAGCAGCACCTCGTACATTTGTTGGTCGAGATCTGCGTCGCGCTTTAGCATCCTGTATTGAATCAGCTTTCGCTGCTCGCCTTCACGCGTCGCCTGACTCTCGGCGAGCCTCGCGCGTAGACTCTCTAGCCGCGTGCGCGCTTCGACGATCTTCGGGTGCTGGTCCAGGTAGCGGCGTCGCAGCTGAGTGAGCTCCACCTCCGCCGCGGTGACCTCTTGGCGTAGCGTCCCGTCCGCGGCCTCCGAAGCCAGAGGCGCCGCCGCCTCCGCGCCCGAGAAGTCGAGGCGCTCGGTCGAGAGATAGTCCACCAGACGTTCTTCGGACTGCCGCAGCTTGTCACGCTGATTTTCGAGCTCTCCCGTCAGCCAGGTGATCGATCGGCGGCGGCCCTCGTCGCGTTGCTCCTGGGAGTACGCGATGTACGCATCTGCAACGGCGTTGCACAGATCCCGCGCGCGCTCTGGCGCGCCCGAATCCGCATGCAGGAGCACGATACGGGTATCCCGAAGATGCTCGACCTCGAGCGCGCTCTTCACCTCCTGGACAACCCCCTGGGAGCGTTCCGCTGGAGTGTTTGCGTCGATCCAGCCCAGGGCTTCCGCTGCGCGTCGTGCGACCGGCTCGCTTCGCATGACCTCGAGCTCGGTTTCAAAGGAGCGTCGTTCGAGCAAGTAGCCTTCGATCGGGCTCGAGCGATCTGCCAGTGCGCTTGCGGGCGCCGTCGCTCCGATCACGAGTCGGGCGGTCGCTCGGTACACCGCCGGGATTCGGTAGTTCCAGATCACAGCCAAGCTGACAAAGCCAAGGAAGGTCGCGACCAGCGTTCGCCAACGTTGGCGAAGCATGGTCAACTGGTCGGTCCAGTGCCCCTCGTCGATCGTCGACCTGTGCGCCTGCATCTCGCTTTCCTCCAGTGCCGGCATCGCTAGAAGAAGGACTGTGGCACCACCACGAGGTCGCCATCCTTGAGATCGAGATTCTGCGCGTCGCCGCTGCCCGTCATGAGATCGCCGAGGCGCACACGGGTCTCGGTGCGCCGTTCGCCGGATCCGCGGACGATGCGCGTTCGATTCCCGGCGGCGTATTCCGTAAGACCGCCGGCCAGGAGAACTGCATCGAGAAGGGTGGGAGCCTGCGAGAGCGAATAGGTGCCCGGTCGAGCCACCTCGCCCACCACACGAACCCGTGGCGTTGGACCTTCTGCCATGGCTGCGGCTCCGGTCGCCACCCGAGAAACGATGAGAACATCCCCTGGTCCGACCGGCGGATTCGAAGCGGCGTCGCCACCGCGCAGGAGTGCTTGCAGGTCCAGCTCTGTCGGAGCATCGGGGGAAGTTCCGTCCGCTGCCGCCGGGACTCCTTGGCCGGCCCCCGTTGGATGAAGAAGGACGGCGGTAGATCCAGCCCCGGGTGTCAGTCCCCCCGCGGCCACCAACAGATCCAGCACTCGCATGTGCTCGTGCACGGGATGAGCACCGGGTCGCTCGACAGGCCCCAGAACCGAAGCCGTGCGACGTGCAGACTCCCGGAGCGTTACCACGACGCGCGGCGCACGCAGGTAGCTGCGTTCGAGACTCGCACGCAGCTCCTCTGCGAGCTCGTCGCAGGTCTTCCCGGCCGCTGCGACACGACCCAGCAACACGTGGGAGATGGTGCCATCGTCGTCCACGTGAAGCGGGCCCGAAAGGTCGGCCTCCTGCCACACTTGTACGTCGATGGTGTCGCCTGGCGCAATGCGCTCGTGCCCCGCGTCGGCGCGCGCCCTCGGCGCGGCCGCGAGAAGGAGGCCCAGCACGACCCCGAGCGAAAGCCCACTCAGGAGCCGGGCCAATCGTCGATTAGCGCCGGTATTTGAACTCAAGCAGCACCCGATTCTGCGTGACATCGCTTAGATCACCTTGTCCATCCGTCTGCCAGTGACGGAATACGAGTCCGGCTTGGAGCGTGCGCGTCAGTTGACGACGGAGAGCCGCCTCCACCGCGTAGTACTTCTGGTTGCCGACGCCTGGAGCTTGGTTGTCGAATTGCCCGCCGAAGGCATCGATCGTCGCGCGCATTCGCGGACCCAGCTGCTTCTCAATGCCGGCATGGCCGACGGTTTCCGCGTAGTTGAAGCCAGAAATGTCCGATGTCAGCATGCGCGTCACGCCGGCGTTCCAGCGCCAGCCGCCTTCGAGGTCGCCTTTGAGCTGCAGAAGACCGATCGCCCCGGGTGTGGTGGGTCCAGAGTGAAAGTCGATTTGGCC
>Ga0116216_10000772_pt1 | contig 24071 bp, 19 predicted proteins | sample Sb_taG_11_FD_89696 | JGI IMG/M metagenome (GOLD analysis project Ga0116216, IMG submission 89696) | Peat soil microbial communities from Weissenstadt, Germany - Sb_50d_3_AS metaG | ecosystem: Environmental > Terrestrial > Soil > Wetlands > Peat | place: Germany: Weissenstadt | collected 2010-09-21
GCGCCAGGTAGAAGCCCCCTTGGTGCATCTCTCCGACACCAAGGACGCAGGCCGCCAGCAACCAGATGATCCATGCGTCCACGCCTTCAGGTTATCCCTCCGCGATGGCTGTGTCGCGCTCCATGCTCCGCGGGTGGCTGGGCTCGGGGCTCGGCGATGTGCGTCAGCGCTCGGAGATCAGAGCGCGCGCGAAGTCTTGGGGATCAAATGGGCGCAGGTCCTCAACCGACTCACCCATGCCGATCAGCTTCACCGGCAGTCCCGTCTCGCCAGCGATCGCCAGCGCGATCCCTCCGCGCGCCGTGCCATCGAGCTTCGTCAGAACCACACCGGTGACCTCCGCCGCCTTGGCGAACAGCTGTGCCTGGCGCAACCCGTTCTGCCCGGTCGTCGCGTCGATCGTCAGGAGCGTCTCGTGTGGCGCGCCCTCCAGCTGGCGTCCAATCACCTTGCGCACCTTCGTCAGCTCGCCCATCAGGTCGTCCTGTGTGTGCAGTCGCCCGGCAGTGTCCACGATCACCACGTCCACGCCCCGTCCGCGCGCTTGGGCGATCGCCTCGAACGCCACCGCGCCCGGGTCCGCTCCCTCGGCTCCCGTCACAATCTCACAGCCAGCTCGCTGCGCCCAGCCCTCCAGCTGCTCGCTCGCCGCGGCCCTGAACGTGTCTGCGGCACCCAGCAACACGGTCTGTCCCAGCTCGTGTCGCAGGTGCCATGCGAGCTTGCCGATCGTAGTCGTCTTGCCCGTGCCGTTCACCCCAACCGCCATGATGACCGTCGGCTTCGCGCGGATATCGATACGCGCGTTCCCCACGCGCGCGGTCTCGGCCAGCAACCCGATCAGGCGCTCGCTGAGCGCCTCGCCACCCTCGACCTTTCCTTCGCCCGCCTCCGTCTCCAGGGCGCCCACGACCGACGCGGTGGTGCTGGCGCCGACATCGGCCATGATCAGCGCCTCCTCCAACCGTTCCCACGTGTGTTCGTCGAGCGTGCCAAACAGCGACGCCTGGATCTCTGAGCCGAGCGCTTGGCGGGTCTTCGCCAGGTTCTCGCGCAGACGACGGAAGAATCCGCGGCGCTCCTCCGCGCCCTCGCTTGACTCGGCCTCGCCGCCAGGGCCGGCCTCGCCGGTGATGAACAGATCGCTCCAATCGCGCGCCACAGGCCGCGCGACGATATCAGCGCCTGAGAACCTGTTTCGAAATAGTTGTCCATGCCCGCCTTTGGCGGGCACCCGCGGGCGGATGAAATCGCACCGTGGACGCGTATTTCCTATCAGGCGGTGCTGGCCGATAGGAGATCGCATTTGATCTCCTATCGGTGGGTGTTCATGGATGATTGAATGCCCACACACCCGACGGATCGAATGCCCACCCACCCGGCGAAGCGCATGCTGCCGATCATCCAGGATCGCCCAGCACCGTAGATCAAGATCCCACCCACCCGCATCCGGACGCGCCGATCTTCTTGAAACAGGTTCTAAGCGACCTTGGCTACCTCGGGCGCCTGCGTCTGCTCTGTGGGCAGATGCCTCGAGATGACCTTCGACACGCCATCGCCGCCCATTGACACGCCGTACAGCCAGTCGGCGGCCTCCATGGTGCGCTTCTGATGGGTGATCACGATGAACTGTGCGCGGTCTGAGTAGCGGCGCAGCAGCGCCAAGAAGCGATCCAGGTTGAGATCGTCAAGCGCGGCCTCGACCTCATCCATGATGTAGAACGGGCATGGGCGCGCGAGAAACACCGCGAACAGGAACGCCAGCGCAGTCATCGACTTCTCTCCGCCTGAGAGCAACGAGAGGCGCTTGGTCGACTTCCCAGCGGGAGTGATCTCGATCTCCACACCCATCTCCTCCTCGTCCGCATCGCGCTCTTCTGCCTCCGCCTCCGCGACGGCCTCGGCCGCGTCCGCAGTGCCCTCTGCACTCTCTTCGGGCAGCGGCTGCCCACCGAGCACCGCGCGGGGCGCCTGCTCATCGGCCACCAGACGCAGCCGCCCCGAGCCCCCCGGGAACACGTCGCCTACGAGGTCTTCGAAGTTCTGCGCCGCCGCCGCGAACGTCTCCTCGAACGTCTCCCGAATCTGACGATCGGTGTCGCGGATGACCCCACGCAGCTCGCGCAGCGCCGTCTCGAGATCGCCGCGCTGGCTCTCCAGCTCCTCGACGTGGGCTAGCGCCTCCGCGTACTCCTCCTGTGCCAGCGGGTTGATTGGCCCGAGCTGCTCGCGCCGCCGCGCCAAACGCTCCACTCGCGCGACCAATGCCCGCGCCCGCTCTTCGTCCAACGACTGCACTGACTCATCCGGCACCGCCCCCAGCTGCTCGGAGATCTCCCGCAGCTGTATCTCCGCCTCACCGGCCTGGTCGCGCAACCGCTGCGCGGCGACCTCCGCCCCCGTCACGATCTCACCCGCGCCTCGTAACCGAGCCTGGAGCTCGGCCTCCTCCCCGGCACAAGCCCGCAGTTCGGTGGCCATCTCCTCGCCGGCGGCGCGGTCGCTCGACAGCTCCGCCTCGAGCATCGCTATGCGCTCATCGACTGCGTCCCCGGCGTTTTGCAACGCCGCCACCAGCCGCGCGGCGAGCGGTGCCAAGACACCGTCGGCGGCGTGTTGGGCGCGCAATCGCTCCACCCGGCGCAGTCGCTCGGCCTGTTCTCGGGCCACGCGCTCGGCCTGACGACGCTCGGCCGCCAGCTCTCCCTCGAGCTCTGCCTTCCTCACGGCCAGCGGTCCCTGCTGCGGCGCGGCCCGGCGCTGTGAGATCAGCCACTCCGTGCGCCTATTCGCCTCGGCCGCCTCGGCGCGGCGGCGCTCGGTCTCACGCAGCGCGCCGTCGGCCCGCACGCGCACCTCCTCGGCTGCGCGCAGCTCTCCGAGCACACGTTCTGAGACCTCGCGCGCGGCCTGCTCAGCTTGGGCCGCCCCCTCAACCTTGGCGAGGAGCCGCTCTCGTTCGTTGCGACGCGCGAGCACGCGCTCTGACCCGCCCTCGGTCAGCTGGTGCACCTCGCCCCAGGCCGCGAACCACACACGTCCCGTGTGCGTGGCCGCGATACCCCGAAAGTCCTTCGGCAGATCCTCCAACCGTGTGACCACCCAGGCGTCCTTCAGCAGTCGCCCGGCGAGCTCCATCACCTCAGATGATCCGCTTACGAGGTCCAACAGACGCTCCGCGCCGGCCGCGGGCGCCTTGCCCTCGCCGGCGGATGCCTTTGCGATGACTCCTCCACCGAGACCTCCGACCAACAGTGCTGTACCGCCGTCCGGGCCGGTCTCGTCCAGCAGTGCCTCCGCACCCGCGACATCTCCCACCAGCGCCGCGTCCAAACGGCCGCCGAGCGCGGCAGCCAACGCCAGCTCATACCCGTCCCTGACCTGCAGCTCCTCGCTGAGCGCCTTCGTGGAGCCCGCCTGCTCGCCACCCACCCGCGCGTGGCTGTGCAGGAATTGATTCACCGCTGCCAGATCTGCTCCCACGCGCGCGGCCTCACGTCGAGCATCTTGCGCATCCCGCTCGGCAACAGTCAGCCGCATGCGCGCGCTTTCTGCCTCCTCGTCGGCGCGCGTGCGCGCCTCACGCGCGGTTTGCACCTCGCCCTCGAGCTCCTGTACACGCGCGGCCTCCGCTTCATGTGCGCCCTCCAACTCCGCAATCTCCCGCTCGATCTCCCGCTCCCGCTTGGCCTCGATCTCGGCCAGCTCGGCCTCCAGCGCGCCGATGCGAACTTCACTCTCGTTCGCTTGAGCCCCCGACTCGCTCCCATCCGACTGTGTCGGCCACACCTCACGCAGCGCCTGCAACTCGCGCTCGGCACGCTCCATCCTTCGCTCGAGGCTCTCGCCGCTCGCGCTGACCTGCTCGGCGCGCAGGCCCAACCGCTCGCCCGCGGAACGAGCGTCGTAGACGCGGCGCGCCAGCGCATCGTGGCGCTCGGCCCGCTCCGCCAACGCCCGCTCGGCCTTGCCTCGCCGATCGATCGTCGCCTGCAAGCTCGCCTCGATCTCCTCTCGCGCAGCGCGGGCCTCCGCTACCTGCGCCTGCGCCTGCGCCAACTCCACTCCACGGGCACGCACCTCCTCACGCGCAAGCTCCCAGCGCGCTTCTAGCATCTGGCGCTCCAACCGCTCATGCAGCTCCGCCGCCTCGGCCTGACGCTTGAGCGGTCGCAGACGAGTGCGCGCCTCGCGCTCAATATCCAGCGCGCGATCCAGGTTCCCCTGCGTTTTCTCGAGCTTCAACTGCGCGCGCCGCCTGCGCTTGCGGTGCTTGCCCAGCCCTGCCGCCTCCTCGATCAGCAGACGTCGGTCGCGCGGTCTGGACGTCACGATTGCCTCTACCCGCCCCTGGGAGACGACCGAGTGCGTCTCCTTGCCCAGGCCCGTGTCCGAGAGCACCTCGATCACATCCGTCAGCCGGCAACGCGCGCCGTTGAGCCGGTATCCGCCCTCACCGGCGCGGTCCAGCCGCCGCACGATCGAGATCTCGCTCAACGGCAAATCGACGGTGCCATCAGAGTTATCGAGCACGATCTCGACCTCGGCCGCGCTCCGCGCCTGCACCCCCTTCCCCCCGCCGAAGATCACGTCCTGCATCGACTGGCCACGGACGGCCAGCGGCGACTGCTCGCCCATCGCCCACAGCACCGCGTCGGTGACATTGGACTTGCCCGACCCGTTCGGACCGACCACGACGCTCACCCCCGGGCCGAAGTCCAGCCGGGTGCGGTCGGGGAAGGACTTGAAGCCCTTCAACGTGAGCGACTTCAGGCGCACAGCGGAACACCTCGCGTGTTCATTCGTGCTCCAGCTCCTCGACTGCCTTGCGCGCGGCCTCCTGCTCGGCGTGCTTCTTGCTGCGGCCGTCTCCTCTCCCCAACTCGCGCTCTTCGACCGTCGCCACCACCGCGAACTTGCGCTCGTGCGGCGGGCCGCTTTCGCCCACAACCTCGTAGCGAACCTTCACCCCACGCCGCGCGAGCAGCTCCTGCAACGCCGACTTGAAGTCCACCGGATGCTCCAGCGCCTCCTCGATCTCCGGCTGAAACGCCTCCACGACCGCCTCCGCGGTGCGCTCGTAGCCCGCGTGCAGATAACAGGCGCCGATCACCGCCTCGATCACCGACGCGAGCACCCGCTCGGTCTCGACCAGCGCCGCCGCGTTCTCTCGCACCTCCTTCGGCGCGGCTGCGCGCAGCCGCGCCGGGACACCCAACCGCTCTGCCACCCTGCGGCAGCTCGGCCCGCTCACAGCCTGCGCGCGGATCTTCGTCATCCTGCCCGCCCCGAACCGCTCGGCTTCCAACCGCGGATACAGATGGGTGGTCACCGCCAGCGCCAGGACGCTGTCCCCCAGGAACGCCAGCCGCTCGTAGGAGTCGCTCGAGCGCTCGCTCCACGACGCATGGGTGAACACCTGACGTTCCAGGTTCTCGTCCAGCTCGTCCAGCAGGGCACCCAGCAGCTTCATCGCTCATCAGCTGTCGGTGGCATTTGCCAGTACGAAGTCCACGGCGGCTCCCACCGTCAGGATCCCTGCTGCCTGCTCGTCTGACATGCGCACCCCGTAGGTGTCCTCGAGCTCCTGGACGAGCGTGTACAGATCCAGTGAATCCGCCTCCAGATCCTCCTTGAAGCGGGTGTCGCTGTCGATGTTGCCCGGATCTATGTCCAGCTCGTCAGCGAGATGGGCCTGGATCAGGGTGAGGACTTGCTCGCGGGTCATCTCGCCTGCGGCAGGCTAGCGGCCAGAGCGGATGATGACCCGCCCACCCTGCTGCGCAGCGCCCCAGCCTGCTCGAGCGCGATCTGAGTCCGCCCCACGAGGTCCTCGCTCGCGCCGCGCTGCGCTCTCAGAATCGCCTGCGCAAAGCCCCTCCGAGTGAAGCGCCCATGGGGAACGACTCCCAAGCTGCGCAACCCCAACAAATAGGCCCCGCCATGCCCTTCCGGGTCGAGCTCGCCACGCACCTCTCGCAGCGCGGGCCGTAGCAGCGCGCCCCCCAGCTTCGCGCGGGTCGAGGACATTGCCGCGTCCCTGACCGCGCCCAGCAAAGTCCGCGAGACACCCTCCATCAGCTTCAGGGCGATGTTCCCTGTCATCCCGTCGGTCACGATCACGTCCGCCACTCCTTCGAGGAGATCGCCGCCCTCGACGTTGCCGACGAACTCAAATGCCCCTCCAGAACCCGTGCCCGCCAGCTCCACGTGGGTCTCCATGATCAGTGCATTCCCGCGCGTTGCCTCCTCGCCGTTGGACAGCAGCCCCACACGCGGGCGCTCGACCCCGAGCACCGTCTTCGCAAACGCCGCACCCATGAACGCAAACTGCACCAGATGCTCGCGCCGCGCCTCGGCGTTCGCGCCCACGTCCAGCAACGTCACCGGCCGCTTGGGAACCGGCAATGAGATCGCCAGAGCCGGGCGGTAGATCCCGTGCGCGCGCCTGATGTTGAACAGCCCCGCGGCCAGCGCCGCGCCCGTGCCGCCGGCGCACACCAGCGCCTGCGCCCTGCCATCCGCGACCGCCCTTGCCGCCTTGACGATCGATGCCTCGGGCGTCGCTCTTGCGGCGGCCGCCGGATCGGCGCTCTTCGCGATCGACACCGGCGCGTCCACGACCTCGACACCCGTGGGCAGCTCGCCGATTTCCTGCGCCGGCCCGAACAGCATTACCCGCGCGCCCGCCTTGGCCGCGATCACAGCGCCTGCCGCGACCTCCGCCGGACCCAGGTCGGCGCCATTACAGTCAACGGCGATCACCGGCTCGGACAAGTTCTCGGTGTCCCCGGGACGCACGAGCTCCCGCTCGACGGGCGACGAGGACGCGCCCCTCGACGCCACCGTCCTACTCGTGGTCGTGGTCGTGGCTGTGAGCCCCCCCGGGCGTCACGATCTCGCGGCCCGCGTACGTTCCGCACACCGGGCATACCCGGTGCGGTCTGCGCGGGCTATGACATTTTGGGCACGCGTTCACGGTGGGCGCCTCGATCTTGTGCTGCGCGCGACGCTGCGCGGTCCTACTGTGCGATTGCTTTTTCTTGGGGACGGCCATCGAGGCAGACAGGCTACCAGCACTACTCGAGCTTCAGCTCCCGCAGCTTCCCCCAGCGCGGATCGGGTGTGCTCTCATGCTGGTGGTCAGGGCCGGCGGGGTCCAAATCGTTCAGATCAGCCGCGCACACCGGACACAGCCCCGCGCAGGCCTCCTTGCACAGCACCTTCACCGGTGCCGCCAACACAAACGCGTCGCGCACCCAGGCCGCCAGGTCGAGCGTCTCATCCCGCACGTAGGGGCTTTCGAGCTCCTCGCCTCCACCCGGCCTGTCCACCTCGCGCGCCTGCACGTCCACCGCTGGGGCGGCCGCCTTCAAGCAACGCATGCACGGACCCGCCAGCGCCGCCTTGAAACACAGTCGCAGCGCATACCCGTTGCCCGTCATCCGGGACACGTCCACCCGCACCGGCACCCGCGCTGGCTCGATCGCATACTCCTCACCGCCAAGCTCCAGGGGCTCGATCCGCACATCCAGTTCCAGTCGCCGCCCCTCGCCGGCGCTCAGCCGCAGCCCCGCCAGGTCGAACTCGTCTGTCTCGGCCGCCATCTCCTCCCAGGCTAGCGACGCCTTTCAACCTCGGTTGATCGACGCTGAGCGTTGTCGCGAGCTCTCTCTGCCTCGGACGCGCTCCCTGAAGAGCGCTCCCGCCTCACAGCCACCCGCGGGGGCTCGATTCTCCGACTACGTAGGCGTCTGCAGCTCGCGCTTCAGCACCTTGCCGGTCGCGTTGCGCGGCAGCTCCTCCAGGAACACCACTTCGCGCGGGACCTTGTACCTGGCGAGGTTCTCCTTCACGTAGGCCTTCACCGCCTCCTCGCTCAGCTGCGCGCCGTTGCGCCTCACGACGAACGCCTTCAGCCGCTGGCCAAACTGCTCGTCCGTCACGCCCACGACGGCGGCCTCCTCGATCTCCCCGTGGTCGGCCAGCAGGTCCTCAACCTCGCGCGGGAACACGTTCTCGCCACCGCTCACGATCATCTCGTCGTCGCGTCCGTCGACGAACAGCCGGCCGCCTGCGTCGAAATGCCCCACGTCACCGGTGCTCATCAGCCCTGAGACGATCTCCTTGTTACCACCGCCCGTGTAGCCCTCGAACACCATCTCGTTCGCGACGAAAATGCGCCCGCCCTCACCGGGCGCCGCCTCGCGACCCTCGGAGTCCAGCAGCTTCACGACCGTCCCTATCGGCGATCTCCCCGCGGTCCCTGGCGCCGCGCGCAGATCCTCCGGCGTCGCGATCGTGGCCCACGCCACCTCCGTCGACCCGTACAGGTTGTACAGCACCTCTCCGAACGCATCCATCGTCCTCGTCGCCAACTCGCCCGGCAGCGCCGACCCGCTCACCGCGATCACCTTCAGCGAGCTCACATCGTACTTGGCGATCGTCTCCTCACCCAACTCCAGCATCCGCTGCAGCATCACCGGCACGACCGCCAGCGCCGTGGCGCGGTGGTGGGCTACCGCCCGCAGCGTGTCCTCTGGGTCGAACTTGCGACGCAGCACAAGCGTGGACGCCAGCGGCAGCGCGAGCGTGAAGTGCCCGAATCCCCAGGAGTGGAACATCGGCGCCGCAATGACGGTCGTCTCGCGCGCCTTCAGCGGGATCTTCGAGAACAGCGCCGCCAGCGGCTCCATCGAATCCGGCTGCTTACGCGCTGCGCCCTTGGGGGTACCGGTCGTGCCCGACGTGAGGATCACCACGCGCCCCTTCTCGGCAGGCGGTTGCAGCGGCGAGTTCTTCTCGTGCGCGATCAGTTGCTCCAACAGTTGGTCATCCTGCGACGCCGGGCGTTCGCCTGGCTCGCGCCAGGCGACAAACCGTTTGCGGCCGGTGCCGCCCTCGCTGACGAGGTTCGCAAACTCCTCGTCGTAGATCAGGGCGACCGGGTCCTCGCGGCGCATCACGTCGGCGATCTGTGGGCCCGCGAACGCCGTGTTCAGATACAACGCCCCGGCCCCAAGCTTCGAGCACGCGAGGGTCGCCTCGATGAACCCACGGTGGTTGCGGCACATGATCGCCACATCACTCTCTTCTTTGATGCCCGCCCTTTGCAGCCCCCGCGCGAGCGCATTCGTGCGCCTGTCCACCTCCGCGAACGTCAGCGTCCCGCGCTCGTCGACGATCGCCTCACGCTCGGGATACCTGATCGCCGAGGACGTATACGCCGCCGCCGGGGTCGGCCCCCACCGATGCACCGCGAGCAGCGAGCGTATCGCCTTGTCCGGGCGGATCGGCTGGATCATGCCGGTGCCCAGCAGCGTCTGTGTGACCTGCACCTTGTACTTCATTTCGCGCGTGTTCACGCGCGGACCCTACCCAATTACGCCAGCTGCTCGCGCTTTCCGGGTGACAGGTCTACGCCGATAGGGCGTCGATGAGCAAGCTAGGCAAGGACGCAGTGAGCGGAGTGTGCTCGGCACACGAGCGATCGAGGACACCGCATAGCGCCGCCGGCACCGACGGCGTAGCCGTTGGTGGGCGTCCTATCAGCTGACTTCGGCGGGCTCGTCCTTACCCTGCAACCGCTCGCGCCCGCGTTGCACGGCGGCGATGAACTTCGACAAATTGACCTCGAGCGTGTTCAGGATCTCATCCGCGTAATCCTCGGCGCCAAGCCTGATCTCGCGCTCCCGCGCGCGGGCGTCCTCGACGATGTCCTCGGCTGCACGCTCGGCCTGCTTGGTGACCTCCTCCTCGCCCACCAGCCGCTCCTGGCGCTCGCGCGCGTCCTTGATGATCCGCTCGGCCTCCTTCTTGGCCTCCGCGAGCATCTCCTGACGCTCCTTGACGATCCAGCGCGCCTGCTTGATCTCCTCGGGAATCGTCGCGCGCATCTGATCGAGGATGTCGTAGATCTCCTCCTTGTCGACCCGCACCTGATCGGTCAGGGGCACCGGCTTGGCGTTATGTACCAAGTCGTCGAGCTTGTCTATGAGTACTAGGACATCCATTTAATCGTCACCTCCGCGGGACATCCCGCCCCGCGATCCAAAGTTCGACATCGTGTCTCACATCCCTCGTTAGCGCCCGAGCTCTTCCTGCAAGCGCCTGGCCACCTCGTCGGGAACGAGATCGTCGATCTTGCCTCCAAACGTGGCCAGCTCCTTGACGCCGCTCGATGACAGGAAACTGTACTGCGGGCTGGCCATCAGGTAGACCGACTCGATCTCCGGGTCCTCGCGGCGGTTGAGCTGGTTCATCTCCAACTCGTACTCGAAGTCCGAGATCGCGCGCAGTCCCTTGACGATCGCCTTCGCCCCTACGCTCCTTGCGAAGTCGACGACGAGCGTGCTGAACGGCTCAACCCGCACGCCCCTGAGATCCGCGATTGCGCCAGCGATGAACCCGACGCGCTCCTCGATGCCGAACAGCGCGCTGCTCTTGCGCACCGAGCGGTTGACGACCGCCACTACGACTTCGTCGTACAGGCCCGCGGCGCGGCGGATCACGTCCAAATGACCGTTCGTGATCGGGTCATAAGAGCCAGGGCACACCGCTATCGATTTCTCAGGTGAGGTCATTGGCGTCGGTAGATTGTGATCGAAGTGTCGCTATAGCGCCGTTGCTGGAGCACCTCGAACTGGAGCTCGAGCGGTGCTCGCCGATCGCTCTCGACAACGACGCGCGCCGCGGGCCTTAGCATCGACGGGAGCACCGCCGACAGCTCGGGCCCCCAATCGTGCGCCCGCCTGTAGGGAGGATCGATGAACACCAGATCGTATGTCTCTTCGCGCCGCCGTGCTGTTCGCAGGGCCCCGAACGCATCTCCGCGCCGCACCTCAGCCTCGCTCGACTCGATCCGGAGTGCTTGCAAATTTTCTTCAAGCGCGCCCAGTGCGCTTCCGTCGCGCTCGACGAACACAGCCTTCTTGGCCCCTCTGGAGATCGCCTCGATCCCCAGCGCGCCTGTGCCGGCGAACAGGTCCAGCACCTCCGCACCCTCGATCGTTCCCAGCGCCGAGAACAGCGCCTCCCGTACCTTCTCGGAGGTTGGCCTTGTCATCCTGCCCTTCGGCGCCTTCAATACCCGACCGCCAAGCCGTCCCGCGATCACGCGCATAGCATCACCGTAACGGTCGACGACTATGCCCAGATCGGCTCAAATGCCTCGGCCCCGAACTTGCGCTCCAACGCGTCGCCGAGCAGCTCGTGCTCGGGAGCCTGGAGGGCTGGGTCAACCGCGACTATCGTCTCCGCTCGCGCCCGCGCCCGCTCCAATAGCAGCGCGTCCTGAGGCAGGCACGCCACCTCGAACTGGCCAAGGCCAGACTGGCGCGTCCCCACCAGCTCGCCCTCCTTGCGCAGCCCGAGGTCAATCTCCGCCAGACGGAAGCCATCGGAATGCTCCACCAGCGCGCGCAACCGCGCCGCGCCGGGCGAGGTTGGGTGGGATCCCATCAGCAGACACGTGGCTCGGTGCTCGCCACGCCCGACCCGTCCCCGCAGCTGATGCAGCTGCGAGATCCCGAAGCGCTCCGCGTTCTCCACCAGCATCACCGTCGCGTTCGGCACGTCGATCCCAACCTCGATCACGGTGGTTGCCACCAGTACGTCGGCCTTGCCTGAGGCGAACGCCGCCATTGCCTCCTGCTTCTCGCGCGTACGCATCCCGCCGTGCAGCAGCATCAGCTCGTACCCCTCGAGCTCGCCCTCCGTCAGGCGCTTCAGCTCGGCCGTGGCCGCACGCTGGCCGACCCAGCCCTCCGGACCGTGTGCTCGTGCCTCTGATTGGTCCTCGCCCGCTGTGGGCGCCTGCGCCTCATCGATCAGCGGACACACGACGTACCCCTGCCTGCCTGCCCGCAACTGTTCGCGCAGCAGCTCATACGCGCGTGCGCGTGCGACCTCTCCCGCGACCGCGCGCGTGTCGATCACCTGCCGCCCGCTTGGCAGCTCACGCAGGGCGCTCATCTCCAGATCCCCGTACCTCGCCAGCGCGAGCGTGCGCGGGATCGGCGTAGCGGTCATGTGCAGCATGTGCGGCGGATGGGGAGAGATCCCGCCCCCCCGAGCGGGATTTCCTTCTCCGAGCGCTACCCGCTGACGCACGCCAAAACGGTGCTGCTCGTCGATCACCGCGACCGCCAGCGTGCGGAACTTGACATCCGGCTCGATCAGCGCGTGCGTACCAACGATCAGCGATAGCTCACCGCTCGCGAGCTTGCCCAGGATGTCCTTGCGCCGCCGCGCGGGGGTCGAGCCGGTGAGCAGCGCCCCGGCCACTGGCTCGACTCCGATCAGCTGCTGCAGCGTGGCAAAATGCTGTTCGGCAAGGGTCTCTGTCGGCGCCATCAGCGCGGCCTGACAGCCGTGCTCGACCGCGCGCAGCATCGCGTACAGCGCGACGACGGTCTTGCCACTGCCCACCTCGCCCATCAGCAGTCTCTGCATCGCGTGCGGCTGTTCCAGATCCCCACGGATTGTCTCGATCACCCGGCGCTGGTCGCCCGTGAGGACGAACGGCAACCCGCTCTGGAGCCAGCGTTCGCTCAACGACGGCCGCTCGTCCAACACGTGCGCGGCGCCCATGCGCGGCGTCGCTTGGCGCGAGCTGCGTCCAGCCCGGCGCCGCAGGAACGCCAGCTGCATCAACAGCAGCTCCTCGAACGCCAGCCGCACGCGGCCCATCTCGAGATCCTCCCTATTCCTCGGGAAGTGCATAGCGGCCAGCGCACTCGCCCTGTCGGGCAGCCCCTCGCTGACCCTTGTGGCCGCGGGCAGCGCCTCTGGCACGTCTCCGAGCGCGCCTCGTGCACTCCGCATCAGCGTGAGGATCTGCGTCGAGGTCACGCCCACCACCGCCGGATAGTGGGCTACCACAACGCCCGTTTCAGCGAAGCCCACGGTGTCGCCGGGGATATCTGTGACGGACGAGTGTTCAGCACCACCAGAGCCGGAGCCATCCTCGCCGCTCGATCCATTCAGGGCGGCATCCGAGCCTGAGGCGTGGTGTGAGACACAAAAGCCGCCCCGGTCGTCGGCCTTGCCGTGCAGGACCAGACGCGTCCCCGGCTGGTAGCGCTGGACCAGCCACGGCTGGTTGAAGAACATCGCGCGCATGCTCCCCGTCCCGTCGAACACCGTCGCCTCCACCAGCGGGCGCATCCCTGCTCGACGCACCGATTTTGCGCCGATCGCCCGTACCCACACCGCCACGGTCGCCTGCTCACCCGCCCGTAGCGCGGCCACGGTGCGCGCCTCGCGGCTGTCCCGCGGCAGGTGCTCGAGCAGCTCGCCGACCGTGCGCAGCCCGAGCGACTCCATGCCATCGGCCAGCTTCCCCGCCGGCAGCTCCAGCGGGTCATCCAAGCGCGATGGACGCGACCAGCGCACGGGTGCCCCGGACATCTCCTGGCGACTCAGGCGTCTGTTGGACGCGAATGCGCGTGGGCCGCCTGCAGACGCCTGATCGGGCGCGAACGTTGCGGTTGCGGCGGCTCGAGGCATCTCCCGCGCTCATGATGAACCCCGGAGCGGTCGTCACTCCGCTACGAGCAACCACCAGTACGCGGGCTGGCCGCCGTGGCGCAGCTCGAGCTCGACCCCGCCGCCATTCACCACCCTCTCGACCTCATCGAGCTCCAGTGGAGCCTCCTCACCGGCGAGGATGCTGATCAACTCGGGGGCAACGACCCGGCCATCTCCGGCAACCTCAGATGCCTCAACCGAGCCGTTCGTGCTGTCCGCCAGCGCCGCGATCACAGCTTGCAATGTCTCGCCGGGCTCGCCCCAGGCGAGCATCTCCTCATCCACGAACCCCACCGCCTCGCCACGCTTGAAGCGTCCCTGCGCGTCGTCGCGGGCGGCCTCGGCCACGGCGCCCGTACGCACTCGCTCGAGCGCCTCCATCAGCGCGCGTGCATTCTCCTCGACCGTGCGCTCCGCGGCCAGCGCAACTGCTGCGATGAGACCGGCCTGCTGGCTGGTGGTGGGCGCCACGAGCACCTGCTTGTCCGACAGCTCCGCCGCGTGCTCGGCCGCCATGATCACGTTGGCGCTGTTTGGCAGCACCACCACCTCCTCGGCCGGCACCTCGTGGATACCCGCCAGCAGGTCGTAGGTGGAGGGGTTGAGCGTCGGGCCACCGTCGATCGTGTGTACGCCCAGCTCGGCAAACATCGTCTGAAGCCCATCGCCGCTGACGACGGCCACGGCCCCACAGCGCACCTGAGCACCGCCTGCGGTTGTGATCCCCCCGACCATGCCCCGCGACCGTGGCGCCCCCGAGCAATCATCCACGCTCCGCTCCCCACCGTCCTCCGCGGCCCCGTCCGCCAGGCGCTCGGCCCGCTCTGAAACCTGCAGGCGCATGTCGGCGACGTCCAGGCGCGAAACCTCCCCCACGCCGGCGAACACCGCGGTGGCGCGCTCGGGCTCGTCGGTGTGCACGTGCACCTTCAGCGTCGTCGCGTCACCCACGACCAGCACCGAGTCGCCGAGCTCCTCGATCAGCGCAATGAAGCGCCCCGAGCTCAGCCCGGTGCCGGTGACGGCGAAGTTCGTGCAGAAGCGATACGTGCTCGAGTGATGCTCGGGGTGGCTGATGCGCGCCGGCGCGTGATGGTCGAGCTCCGGGGGGTCGTCGCCTCGCAGGGCCGCCACGACACCGGCGAAGATGATCGTCAGGCCATAGCCGCCCGCATCGACCACCCCGGCGTCGCGCAGTGGCGCGAGCAGCTCGGGACCGCGCTTGACCGAGTCCTGACCCGCAACGACCGCGCGCTCCAGCGCCTCGGCGATCGCCTTGTCCTGCTTGCCCGGCTCAGTCATGGGCCCCAGGCGCGGGTTCTCGGGACTGTGGGCGACGTCGGTCACGATCTTGTGGGCCATCTCCCGCGCGACGGTTAGGATCGTACCCTCAGCCGGCTCGCGCACCGAGGAGTAGGCACGGTCTGCCGCGTTCGCCAGCGCCGCGCCGATCAGCGTCGCGTCGATCAGCTGACCAGGCCGGCTGACCAGCTCCTCCGCCGCGCCGCGAATCAGCTGGGAGAGGATCACGCCCGAGTTGCCCCGAGCTCCAAGCAGCGCCGCGCGCGCTACCGACTGCACGATCTCCTCGCGCCCGATCTCGTCGATCGTGCGCCGCTCGTCGCTCCCCTGCAGGCGGTCGAGCTCATCCAGCACGGCGCGCAGCGTCAGCGCCATATTGTCGCCCGTGTCGCCGTCGGCAACAGGGAACACGTTGAGGTCGTTGACCTCCTCCCTGCGGGACTCCAGGTGCGCCAGCGCCCCAGCCACCGCCGCGCGAAAACGAACCAAATTGGTGTCGCTCACTGTGCTACGTCTTATCAGGTCGGGCGGAGTCCGGTCTGTGCGGGCCGGACTCCGGGTCGAGCGTAACTCGCGGACTGGCCGTCGCCTGGTCCTCCGCTCGGAATCTGGTCTCGCGGCTTCCTATAGGGCCGGTGGGCAAGCGAGCACCGACGACGAAGCCGTTGGTCAAGGACGCAATGAGCGAAGTGTGCTCTGCACATAAGCGACCGAGGACGCCACATGGCGCCGCCCAGCGGGCCTACAGAGCCTTGGTGACCTTGCCGGCTTTGAGACAGCGCGTGCACACGTACACGCGCCTCGGCGCCTTGCCCACCAGGATCCTGACCTTCTGAAGATTGGGGTCAAAGCGTCGCTTGGTGGCGACCATCGAATGGCTGCGGCTCTGGCCGAACGCCGGCCCCTTCCCGCAGCTGTGACATATCTTCGCCATGGGCGCAGAGTCTAGACGCTCAGGGCTTCTGTCGCGGGCCCCGAAAGCTCGCTTCGCATTGCAGCCATCGCCAGCACCGCCTCTGCCGCGTGCCGTCCCTGATCGCGCTTGCCACCGCCCGAGCGCTCGAGCGCCTGCTCCATCGTCTCGCAGGTCAACACGCCGAAAGCACATGGCACGCCGGTGCTCAGCTGAACCTCCTGGATGCCTCGAGCCGCCTCGGCGCAGACGAAGTCGTAGTGGTCGGTCTCTCCCCGAATCACCGCACCCAGGCATGCGACGCCCGCGAAGCGCCCGGACTTCGCGGCGTAACTGGCGGCCAGCGGCAGCTCGAAGGCGCCCGGCACGTCGAACACGACCACGTCTGTCTGCCCGGCCTGCGCGAACGCCGCGATCGCGCCGTTCACCAACCGTTCGGCGAGATCCTCATAGAAGCGCGCGACCGTGATCGCGAAAGCAAGGGAGCTTGTGCCGACATCCAGCCGGCTCGCTTGAGTAGAGCGGTCGCCTTCCGGGCGACCTTGACCGGGCCTGATCGCCTTCATCGCTTACGCCGCTCTCCCTTGCGGCGCTCTTCGTGCAGCAGCTCCTCGTCGAGGTTCAACCCCTGGTGGTGCAGGATGTGACCCATGCGCTCTGCCTTCGTGCGCATATATGCCTCGTTGTGCTCGTTCGGCGCGTGCTCGATCGGGATCTGCCCCGTCACCGACAGGCCGTAGCCCTCGAGTCCCTTGATCTTCTTCGGGTTGTTCGTGAGGATGCGGATCGAGCTCAACCCTAGATCCACCAGGATCTGGGCGCCGATCCCGTAGTCGCGCAAATCCGCTGGCAGGCCTAGGCGCTCGTTGGCTTCGACCGTGTCCAGGCCATCCTCCTGCAGGCGATAGGCCCGCAACTTGTTCAGCAGCCCGATCCCGCGACCCTCCTGGGAGAGATAGAGCAGCACACCCTGACCCTCGCGCTCGATCATCGCCAGCGCCGATTCGAGCTGCTCGCCGCAGTCGCAGCGCAGCGAATGGAAGACATCGCCTGTGAGGCACTCCGAATGCACCCTCACGAGCACATCTGGCTGCCCCGCGACATCGCCCTTGACGAGCGCCACGTGGTGCTTCTCGTCGACCAACGAGCGATATCCCACCGCCTCGAAGTCTCCAAAAGTGGTCGGCAATCGCGTGGAGACCACCCGTTCCACGAGCTTGTCGTGGCGGCGGCGGTAGGCGATCAGGTCGGCCACGGTGACCATGCACAGCCCATGACGAGCGCAATAGCCGACCAGATCGGGGACGCGCGCCATCGTGCCGTCGTCGTTCATCACCTCGCAGATCACACCAGCCGGATTCAGGCCCGCGAGCCGGGCCAGGTCCACCGCGGCCTCGGTCTGGCCCGCCCGCTCGAGCACCCCGCCGGCTCGGCTCTTGAGCGGGAACACGTGGCCCGGTTGGACGAGATCCCGCGGCCGGCTCTCGGGGTCGATGGCGACCTGGATGGTGTGCGCGCGGTCATGCGCGGAGATACCGGTCGTGACGCCTTCGCGCGCCTCGACCGAGACGGTGAACGGCGTTTCAAACGCCGACTCGTTCTTTGCCGCCATGAGGTCGAGGCCGAGCTCGTCGCAGCGCTCGGGTGACAGCGACAGGCAGATCAGACCCCGTCCCTCCTTGGCCATGAAGTTGATCGCCTCGGGCGTCGCGAACTGCGCCGCGAGCGTCAGGTCGCCCTCGTTCTCGCGGTCCTCGTCGTCGCAGACGACGACCATTTTGCCGTGGCGGATCTCCTCGATCGCCTCCTCGATCGTGGCGAAGGGCGTGGTGGTCTTGGACTCGTTCATGTCTTGACCTCCATCAGTCGCTCGACGTGCTTGGCGAGGATGTCAACCTCGATGTTCACCCGCGTACCCGGAACTGCCTGCCCCAAGTTGGTGCGCTCGAGCGTCTCGGGGATGAGCGAGACGGAGAAGCCACCCTCATGCAGCGCGCTGACGGTGAGGCTAACGCCGTCGAGGGCGACGGAGCCCTTCGCGACCAGGTAGCGCTCAAGGCCAGAGTCGAGATCGATCGTGAGGACGCGCGCGAAGCCCTCCTCGCGGATCTCGCTCACCGTTCCGGTGCCGTCGACATGGCCCTGGACGACATGCCCACCCAGACGGTCCGTGGCACGCAGCGGCAACTCGAGGTTCACCCGCGCGCCGGCATCGAGCGCCCCCAGCGAGGAGCGTGTGAGCGTCTCGATCATCGCCTCCGCCTGAAAGCTTCCGTCGCGGACCTCGCTCGCGGTGAGGCACACACCATTGACGGCGATCGAGTCGCCCTCACCCAGCTCGCCCGCCAGACGCGTTTCGATCTCGAGCATCGCGCCATCCCCGTCTTCGTGCAGCGCGGTCACTTCACCTAGATCGGCGATCAGGCCGGTGAACATGATGGCCTCTTCTGAGTCTTGGGCCCCTGATGGGCACGCAGATGAATGAAGACCCGCCCACCCATTGATCGATAGCCCACCCACCCCGCGTGGTGTGCTGGCCGAAACGGGGATGCTGGCCGAACAGGGAATGCTGGCCGAACAGAGGATGCGAGCCACAGGCGAGTGTCTCTCTGCTTCGGTCGAAGGCGAGTGTCCGGGTGGGCGGGCTCCCATTCCGCTCGCAGGCGAGTGTCCTGGTGGGCGGGCTCCCATTCCGGCGCGTGCTGGCCGATCGGAGATCCCGTCGATCTCCGATCGGTAGGACGCCGCCCAGCGCCGCCATGCGCGCCCATCAGCTCACCACTCGCGCAACCGCGCGGAGATCAACAGATCCTCGCCGATGCTCTGGCAATCGAAGGTGAGCGCGCGTAACGCCTCGGAGATACGCTCGACTCCCTTCCCCTCCAGCGGATCGCGGGCCGCGCTCCCGCCCAGCAGCAGCGGCGCCAGGAACAACCGGATCTCGTCGATCTCGCCGGCATCGAGGAACGCACCGGCGAGATGCGGGCCACCCTCCAGCAGCACCGAAGTGACATCCAGCGCGCCCAGCTGCTCGAGCCCGGAGCGCACGCGCGCGGGCTCGTTTTCGCCGGTGGCCACGAGCACCTGCACTCCAGCCGCCTCCAGTGCGTCTGTGTCCGCTCGCGCGGCCGCCCGTGAGACCACGACCGTGAGCGGCACCTCCGCGACCGCGGCCACGAGCTGGGATGTGGGAGGCAGGCGCGCGAGCGAGTCGAACACGACACGACGCGGCTGGTGCGGCAGCTCGGCGGGCAGGCCATCTGGACGCGCCGTCAGCTGCGGGTCATCAGCCAGCGCCGTCCCGATACCGACGACGACCGCGTCGACCGACGCGCGCCAGCGGCGGGCCAGCTCGCGGCTGTCCTCGCCGCTGATCCACTTGGAGTCCCCGGTGCGGGTCGCCACCTTGCCGTCGAGCGTCATCGCGGACTTGAACAGCACCCACGGCCGTCCAACGCGGGCGTGCTTGCGAAAGGCCTGGTTCAGTAGCCGGGCGCGCGCGGCCAGTTCGCCCTCGGCGAGGACGACCTCCACGCCCTCGTCGCGCAGGATTCCCAAGCCACGACCGGAGGCCTTCTCGGTGGGATCGTCAGAGGCGACGACCACGCGCCTGAGCCCCGACTGCAGGATCGCCTCGGTGCATGGCGGCGTCTTGCCCTCATGGCAGCATGGCTCGAGCGACACGTACAGCGTCGCCCCACTCAGATCCTCGAGACCACACGCCTCGATCGCGTTGACCTCCGCGTGTACCCCGCCGAACTCCTCGTGCCAACCCTCGCCCAGGACCTCGCCATCGCGCGCCACCACCGCGCCCACGACCGGGTTGGGCTTGACCGCGCCCGAGCCATTGCCGGCGAGCTCTATCGCCCGCGCGAGGTGTGCCTTATCGGTGTCGGTGCAGGTGGTCACGTGTCCATCCAGGATAACCCGGCTCAGCCCACGCACCGGCCGCCATGCAGCCGGTAGACGGTGATTTCCGGCCCCGGGCGGTGATAGGCGAGCGGGTAGTAGTCAAAGCTCCAGTCGAAGCCAAACGCGACCGGGCCCTGCCCGCGCGCGTAGGGGGACACGCGGTAGACGACTTCGCCCTGCCTGGCCAATACCCGGTAGTAGGCGATTGCCAGCGGTACGGCGTGGGGGTCCGCGAACGCCCGCCCGGACTCTGTTGAGCCGCTCACCACCCAGCAGTAGCGATGATTCTCGTAGTAGCCGATCAGCGCTGGGCTGAGCGTGCGCTCATAGTCCTCGATGCCGAGCACTTCCTGCACGCCGTTCGGCTCGAGCGCGCCGTCGGGCGAGATTCGCGACAGCAGCGAGGGATACGGGATCCAGTGATAGCCATGGCGGGCTCTCGACGCCCCCGGCCCGCTTTCGCGCACCCACGCTTCGGGTGCGAACGGCTCGACCACGATCGGTGTGCCGACCGGGATGTGCGCGAGCATCCACTTTCGCGTCACGTTGCGCGTGTCGGCACGCGCGAGCACGAGGCCCGAGTGCACGCTGTAGAGGAGCCCCTGCGCGAGCAGCGCCGCGACGAACAGCGCCATGAGTCCAGCCCGCAGCCCCCGCGGCAAACTGGCATTCCTCGCGCTGCCCGCCTCCTCCCCCGCGCGGGATACGCGTTCGCGCCACAACCGACCCATCAGCCGGGCAAGGGCATCAGCCACCTGCAACGCGAAGAACGCCGCCAGCAGACACACGATTGGAAAGATCGGCAGTAGCCAACGGCCGAAGTAGCGCCCCTGCAGGCCCATGAATGCGAGGAACAGCAGCGGCGCGGGCACGAGCAGCCAGGCGATCTGTGCCCGCCCTGCATGCGAGCGCCAGATGGTCACCGCCCCGCCGAACGCGGCCAGCGCGGGCACCCAGCCGAGGCCCCACGTGAACGACCACAGGTAGTAGGCGAGTCCGCCCTGTTTTGGGGCGCCGAGCTTGCCTTCGGATTCGGCTGACAGCGTCGACTGGTGAATCAGTTCGCCGTGAAAGCTCTGGTAGTCGAGGATCGCATACGGGTTCGCCGCGAGGAACGCGACGATCGCCACCGCGCCGGCAAGCGTAATACCGCCCACGGCGCGCCTGGCGGCGCCCGGCCCCCCGTCCAGATAGCGCGCCGCGACCGCCGCCGCGAACGGCACGATCACGATCCCCGCCGTGTACTTGCTCGCACAGGCAAGACCCAGGCCTAGACCCGCGAGGAGATAGTCGCGCGCGCGACTATTGCGCAGCACTCCCGCTGTCCCCAGCAGCGACAGCGTCAGCGGCGCGAGCGTCGGTACATCGTTGAGCGCCAGGTGCGCATAGAACACGGGCAGGAACGCGACCGCCTCGATTGCCGCGGCCAGCAGGCCCACGCCGCGGCCGAGGAGACGCGCGCCGGTCGCATACAGCAGCCAGAGCGCCGCCGTGCCGAGTACTGCGGCGGCAACGCGCGCCAGCGTGTAGACATCGGCGGGGTGCGCTGCGAACGCGTGTTGTACGCCTGCCCCGCCTCTGTAGGCAATGGCGAGGAGGAAATGCAGCAGGTACGTGAACGCCGGTGGGTTGGCGAAGTAGTGCGGGTTCAGGCTGTGCTGCTCGAACATTTTGACCGCGCGGGGCACGAAATGGTCGGCCTCGTCGCTGTTGTACGCGTACGGCAGCCCTTGCCCGATGCCCCATAGTCGCAATCCCAGACCACCCACGAGCACAGCCGCCAGCCCCAGCCAAGTCCATCGACGGGTTCGATCCATCCCGTCCGCTATCTCCAGCTCAGCAGTTGGCATACACCGCGTAGTAGCGGCTCGCGTAGATGCGTTTGAAGCCCGTGAGCGGGATCTGGTCGCGAGGATCGTCGCCGACGTCGACGATCGCCTCAAAGAAGACCGCGCTGCCGAGCGGGTAAACCGCGACGCTGCCGCGCTGGATGCGGTGCTCCAGCGTGTGCGACCCCTTGGCGACGTCAGCGCGCGCCTCAGAGCGAGCGACGATGTCGCGTTGCCCAACGCTGTCGAGAATCCAACGGGCGTCAGGGATCAGCTTGTTGTTCGGCAGCGACAGCAGCGGGCAACGCCGCATTTCGGCCTTGACCACCGGGTCCTCGAGCGCGACCGCGAGACCCTTGTGGAAGTCCTCGTGATAGGCCAGGGTCGTGCGCAGGCTCGAGAGACTCAGCGTCGTGGCCACCTGGGCGGTGCCGAAGGCGACCAACGCCGCGGCGCCCACCATCCACACGCGGCGCAGCTTAGAGCCCGGTTGCAGCATCGCCCAGCCTCCGACCGTGAGCGCGCAGAACAGCAGCAGCACCGTGGCCGCGCCCATCAGATAGCGGTCGATCACCGATGCGCCGGCGGCGCCCTCGGCGATGAACACGAACACCAGCAGGACGAGCGCCGCAAGTGGAACTAGCGCGCGCCGCGGCGCGAGCCACACGACCAGCGGCACGCCGAGGAGACCGCCGAGGATGACCGGCAGCTTGTCGATCCGCACCCCGAACGTCCACACGGATGCGACCACGCTCGAGAAGCCCTGTGTGCGTTCGAGTTCCTGGGCCAGACCAGCGGTCGAGCTCAGCGAGTAGAGCGGGTTGCCCGTCACCACCGTGTCCACGCCGGCCCATACGACCGGCGCGATCGCGGCGAGGGCGAGGTACTGGACGCGCTTGTGATTCGTCAGGCTCACGCGATTCGCCGTCGTGCTTACACCGCTTTCCCCGGTGCCCTCCATACTCCTACCGCTACGGCCATGGCTCTCGCTGCGCCTGGGCCAGGCGCACCACAGCCAGTAGACACCGCTCAGCACCCATGCGTCCGGGCGCAGCAGCCCAGCTGCTGCGAGCGTCAGGAACACTCCTCCGCCACGCCGGGGGCGTTCGACCTCCAGCACGACCGCCCACACGATCAACGCCACATAGGAGATGTCGAGATAGCCCTGGGCGGCGAGGTTCTCGAGGAAGAAGCGGCTCAGCAGCAACAGCGCGGCGATGAGACCGACGACCGGACCGAAGCAGAGGCGCCCCAATCTGTACATGCCGGCGACGCCGGCGACGAAGGAAGCGATCGACCCAAGCACCATCAGCCGCGCGCCGCCCTGGCCGAAGATCGAGCAGAACATGCCGAAGACGATCGCCAGCGGGTGCTCGGTGGGACCGCGGTAGACCCTGAAATCGGGCAGATGAAAATGGAGCAGATCGCGACCCCAAATGAGGGCGTAGAAAGAGTCGTAGGTCGGATAAGTGGGGAACGCGAAGTACCCGACCAGCGCACCCACACAGAGCAGGGCAAAGCCGACCTTTGCCCACGTCGAGGCATCCACCGTGCGCAGCCGCTGCAGCGGGGTCGAGTCCTGCCGCGGCTTGCTGAGCGTCGCACTGGCCACTGAGGCGTAGAGCCTATCTACGCAGAGTCGCGAGGCGCACGGGGTAGGCTTCCCTCAAGTGAAGCTCATCATCCAAATCCCAAGCTTCAACGAGGCCGACCAGCTGCCGGGCACGCTCGCGGACCTACCGCGCGTGGTGGCGGGCTTCGATGTCGTCGAGTGGCTGATCGTCGATGACGGCTCGACCGATGAGACGGTCGCGGTAGCGCGCGCGCATGGCGTCGACCACCTCGTGCGTCTGACGAACAACAAGGGGCTGGCGGCCGGCTTCCAGGCGGGTGTGGACACGGCGCTGAAGCTCGGCGCCGACGTGATCGTCAACACCGACGCCGACAACCAGTACCACGGCCCTGACATCGTCCGACTCGTGCGTCCAATCCTCGAAGGACGCGCGGACATGGTGGTCGGCGACCGTGAGGTCTCGGAGATCGAGCACTTCTCGCCGACGAAGAAGCTGCTTCAGCGCCTGGGCTCGTGGGTCGTGCGCCAGGCGTCTTCGACCTCGGTGCCGGACACAACTTCGGGCTTTCGCGCGTACAACCGCGAGGCGGCGATCCAGATGCTGGTCGTGTCGAAGTTCACCTACACCCTGGAGACGATCATCCAGGCCGGCAAGCAGCTGGTCGCGATCGACCACGTCCCGGTCCGCACGAACCCCAAGACGCGCGAGTCGCGCCTGTTTCCATCGACGGGCGCCTACGTGCGCCGCAACGCGATCTCGATCTTCCGCATCTACGCGCAGTACGAGCCATTGCGGGTGTTCTGGAGCCTCGCCCTGCTGATTGGCCTAGCCGCGATCGGTGTCTGGATCCGCTTCGTGGTCGCCTATGCCGAAGGCAGCGGTAGCGGGCACGTGCAGTCGTTGATTCTCGGCGCGGTGCTGTTCATCGCGGCGGTGGTGCTGTGGGCGCTGGGCGTGATCGGCGACCTGCTCGCCGCGCAGCGGGTGATGACCCAGAAGACGTTCGAGCGC
>Ga0116216_10000776_pt1 | contig 23931 bp, 18 predicted proteins | sample Sb_taG_11_FD_89696 | JGI IMG/M metagenome (GOLD analysis project Ga0116216, IMG submission 89696) | Peat soil microbial communities from Weissenstadt, Germany - Sb_50d_3_AS metaG | ecosystem: Environmental > Terrestrial > Soil > Wetlands > Peat | place: Germany: Weissenstadt | collected 2010-09-21
AAGCGGGTGGACGGATGGTGCGAAGAGCAGGCGTCTGGCGGCGATGGCCACGGCCATCAACGACTTCGCTCGCAGCAACGGGTGAGCAGATGCGATGCGGCGCGCGACTCAGCCGCGCTCGAGCAACTGTCGCGCTCGCAGGAAAACTCTGTTCAGCATCGCTTGAGTGAGTAGGCCCGTGTTCGTGTTCTGCCGGCTCGGGTGATAGCTGCCCATGAGGATGATGTCGCTGCGTCCCGGCGCGCTGAGACGGAATTCGATTGCATGGCTGAAGGCAGGACGTGTGGGGCTTGTGTACCCGCGCTCCCGAAGGCGAGCGTGGATGTTGTCGAAGCCGATCTTGCCGAGTGCTAGCACGACCTTGAGCGATGTGAGGATGTCAAGTTCGGCGCGCAGGTGATCGGCGCATCGGACGAGCTGGACGGGCGTCGGGCGATTGCCGGGCGGCGCGCACCGTAGAGCAGCGGACATGAAAGCGTCTTTGAGTTCGAAGCCATCGCCGCGCCGAACCGAGGTGGGCTGGGTCGCGAAGCCTGCGCGGTAGAGCGCGCGGGCGAGGAACAGCGCGGAACCGTCTCCGGTGAACATCCGCCCCGTGCGATTGCCGCCGTGCGCCGCGGGGGCGAGCCCCATGATGAAAAGCCGCGCGGAGGCGTGGCCGATGCTCGGCACGGGTTTGCCCCAGTAGGTCTGGGTCGCGAACTGAGGTTTTTTCTCCCGGGCGATCCGCAGACAGTAGGCGCGCAGTTCCGGGCAACGCCGGCAGGCGACGATGCGCTTCCTGACGGTCTCCAGGCTGGATCGAGCCGGGCGCCTGCGGTGCGCCGCATCTTGGTCTCCCGCGCGCACACGTTTTGCCGGACGCGAAATCGCTGGCATGGACCTTAGTGCCGCGCACCGATGGGCGAGCGATCCCCGATCCATTGCGCAGGCGTGATCGCCCAATTACGGGACATGTTATTGAGCGCGCTCGCATACTCGGCGCGCAGTCGCTGGAAAGCATCCCACGCTTGATCTTCATCAGCCAGGGTGTAGCCGGCAGCCGCGAGACGCATCCGCGCCGCGCTGAACTCGTCGCGCTCCACCAGCACGTTGTCGTCGCCGAGCAGCCCGAAATATTTAGCGAGGTCGTGAGTGAGGTGCGAGCCGACGCTATGCAAGATGGCGGCTTGGCCCTTAGGCACATCCTCAACGGTAGACATGACGAGGGTGGCGGCGTCGAGCATAGCGCCGAGCGCTGCGAACCATGAGACGTCGACGTGACTCGAACGGAAGTAGCAGAGCACTGGGTAGGCGAGGTGGGTATCGAGCACCTCCGCGCACCAGACTTGGCCTTGCTCGAAGAAGCGTGGCAGATCGTGGACGAGATCGAAGCTGGCGTACGTCTCGAGCACGCTGACGCCGGAGGGGGGTGCGCTGCCGCGCGCGTCGAGCATCACCACGAAGACCTCACGGCGCTGAAACGACGCGAAGAGCGAGAAGAGGAAGGTGAGGACGATGGCGACTGTCGCCAGGCCGGTGGCGCCGGCGGTGACCGAGACGACGCGCGCCGGCCATCCGACCGCGACGATATCGCCATAGCCGATGGTGAGGAGCGACGTACCAGCGTAGTACATCGCAGCCCCGATGTCGGTCGGCGGAGGTCGTAGCCCGTCTTGAAGTCCTAAGAACACGAGCCCGAAGCCGAGGATGAGGCCGAAGACCCAGCCGCCGAGGAGCAGGACCATGACGAACGGCGCGTAGATGCCTAGGAAAAAATCTCTTCGCTGCGGTGGCTCGATGCCGATGCACAGCCTGCGCCAGGCCCGCCACGTGTAGCGGCGCAGATACGCGCTCACCAGAAGCGCGCTGCGCACCGGCCGGGGCACGAGCACCGACGCGAAGATATCGAAGATGATAACGGCGATGACCACGAACCCGGCCACGATAAGGACGACGTGCATGCTCGGAGGTACCTCGTGCGTGCAGTGAGTTCACTGTTACGGCACGAAGCCCTTGGCGATGGAGACCAGGCATCAAATGCCGCTCAGCGCTGTGATTCTGGAGACGGAACGCTTGCGGCTGCGCGAGCTGCGACAGTCGGATTTCGACGAGCTCTATGCCATGTTCAACGACCCACTCGTCATGCGCTACTATCCCGCCACGCGTGACGAGCACGGGACCCAGCAATGGATCGACTGGATGGTTGAGGAGCGCTATCCACAGCACGGGCACGGGCTCTGGGCTGTAGAGCGAAAAGAGGATGGCGAGTTCCTTGGACAGTGCGGTCTGCTCTTGCAGGAGGTGGACGGCGCAGATGAGGTCGAGATCGGCTACCTGTTCAAGAGTTCGCAGTGGCACAAGGGCTATGCGACCGAAGCCGCACAGGCGTGCAAAGAGTATGCCTTCGCCGCTCTCGGATGCCCGTACGTCATATCGCTCATCCGGCCGATCAACATGCCGTCACGCGCCGTCGCAGAACGCAATGGGATGTCGGTGTGGAAGACCACGACGTTCAAGGGTTTTGAATCGCTCGTCTACCGCGCGAACCGATAGGCAGTGACAGCATTTTTGGGCTTCGATCACATCGACGTGCGGGTGCGCTCGCTCAAAGCGGTCGAGGCGTTCTACGACGAGCTCATGCCTGCGCTCGGACTTCCGGAGAAACGGTTCGCGCACGTCGACGAGCACGGCGACTGGGATGATCCGTCGGACGACAAGCCATACAACGCCGTCGAATACTACGAGCCCAAAGCATCGGGGAAGACCGGCTTCTTTATCGGCTTTATCGAAGACTCCACGATGACGCCGCCGCTGACGCGAATCGCGTTCCGCGTCGCGGCGTCTGCGGAGTTGCAGCGTTGGCACGATCTTCTCGGGCCGATGCGTGCGTACAACATCGAGTGGTCAGCGTCAGAGCTCTACCCGGCGATCTTCTTCGAAGACGCGGTGGGGACCAAGCTGGAGCTTGTCGCTCGCCGGCCGACCCCTTAGCGGGGCCAGGCCTCCTCAACCATGCAGGAGAACCCGGGCGGGATGAATTGGCGACCGACGATCTACTGGGGTTTGCTCGCAGCGCTGGTGGGCATTTGCGCTCTGGCATTGACGAGGTGGATAACCGCCTATCACCCGGGCTCAGATAGAGTGTTCGGGGTGGTCTTCGAAGAGCGTCCGCCGGCGGTGCAAGCGGTTCCACGCTATGTGGGTGACGAAGTGATGCCGTTCGGCACCCAACTGCCGAGAATCGTCATTACCAATAGCAATGAGTTACTGCTCGTGGTGACAGCCGCGACGCGATCCATCACGCTGGGAGGCTTCGTCGGAGGTCACCCCACGTGCGCGTCCATGGACGAGGCGGCATCAAACGCATCCGTCGCCGCTCTCGTCCAGGCCGTGAAGAGAATACACATGACGCCCATCCCCACGGAGCGAGCTGATTTGGCCAGCCTCGGGATCACCACGCCGCAGCTACCGGATATGACGGCGAGCCAACTGGCTGGCAACGTCCCGGCTGTTGTCATCCGGATACCGCCGGCCCTCACGGCGAAGGTCAAGGCACATAAGCACGGTCAGGGCGTTATCCAGTGCGAATTCAGCGCTCCGCTAGCGGCATCACCGACCTTCACGGATCGCTCGGTCCAAATCATGACGCTATCCTCGCAATCTGGACCAGCGCTGCTCGATGTCTCGGCGCTGACCAACATCGTCGACCTGCGCTTCTTCGGCGGTACGGTGCTCCCGTGGGAGGGCTCGCGCACGAGAGCCTTCGACCAGACCGATCAGCTCGTGGCGGTCGAGTGGTCCGACGTCGCCGCTGAAGAACAGCGCGACGTGATCCTCGTGATCATCGGCGCCCTCGCGGCGATCTCAGCCGCCACCGCGCTCGAAGCGGTACGGCCTATCGTGGAGAAGCTCTCGGCAAAGATCTGACGCGCGATGCCGCCAGTTCCTAGTGGCGCAGGCCCACAACCCCGACGACGATCTCGATCGCGATAAGCACGATGACGATGAGCTCGAGGAACTCGCCGCGTGCGACTTGCGCCTGATCGACGAGATAGCGATAGACGTCACCGACCGAATCAAGCTTGCTCTCGATCTGGCGCTGCCACACGTCCAGGCCGAGTCGCGCGGCGATGGCACGATAGATGCGGGCGTAATAGGCATCGCCCGTTATCTTGAGCGCGTTACTTGCCCGGTCCGCCAGTTCTCTGATATCCACCAAGAGATAGCGCAGTTGTGCGGCGCGTTGCTCTGTGTCACGGCGCCGGTTGCGCTGCCAGCGTTGCAGCGGCGGGAAGTCGCCGGAATAGATGGCGTCAAGCTCGGCGTCGAGGCGGGCGTCGTAGGTGCGGAACTCGACGAGCTGCGAGTTGGCAAACTCCAGCAGGTCGAGGACGACCTCAGCATCCGCACGGCTGTCGTAGATGAACGCCGAATCCCACTGCACGACGACCAGGTCGTCCGGGAAGTAGCTGAAGTGAAAGCGCACGGACTCAATCTCTTCGTCCTCGGACAGCGCCTGCGGTTCGGCGAGCATGAGCTTGACGAGCGATGTCCGGAAGTCTCCGAGCAGCTTCGCCGCCTCTACGGGCTCGTCGAGCTGCTCCACCGCGGCGACGAAATAGTCTTCGACAAGGGCTTTATGCGGCTCGTCGAGCGCAGCGGTGCAGTCATCCAGCACATCGTGCAGGAGGCGACGCGCGGCGGTGACTAGGCGGTCGTCGCTGCGCAGATCGGCGGCAAGGCCGACGAGCCCCGCCCACAGACCGGTATACGGGAACGAGAAACGGATGGAGACGACCCCGTAGTCGTAGATCTTCACGCGCACCGCAGCTGCGTGGCCGCTCAGCGTCAGGGATGGAAGATTCGCGGCGATAGGTGGCACCGCGAACTGGATGGCTTCCGGCGAGGGGATCGTGCGCAGCAGCGGAGCTGGCTCTGTGCTCTCACCGCTGATGCTGCTGAGCTTGCTCAGATCTATGGTATCGGCGACGTCGAACAAGAAGCAGGCGAAAAACGTCGCGGACGAGATGAGGGGATCACGGCTTTCGATCGCCGATTCAGCGGACGTCATGATGCAGCGCCACATTGAATGAGGCGCATCGGCTTCCCTCGTCGGCGGAGGAGCAGAAAAGCAGAGGCGCCGCTGTCATCGGCGCCTCTATCGTAGATCCGGGAGATGCTCCGCGAGAGCGGCGCCCTAGGAGCAGCCCATGCTTCGTCCGCAGCTGTCGCAGACATAGCATGCACCATTGCGTCGAGTGATCGATCCGCACACGTCGCAGAGCGGCGCATCGCCCATGAGCGACGCCATCTGCGCCTCGCGCGAGCGCAACGCGTTGAGCTGCGACGCGAGCTCCGGATCGACGATAGCGCGAGGTGAAGCGGTCACTTGTGGGGCGCGAGCTTGAGCCGCAGTCGGCGCTGGTTGAGGCGTAGCCGATGAGCCTTCCTCCGTCGCCTGCTGTGCGCTCACACGGGCCTCGAACTCCGCGTGTGCGTGGTCGTCGTTGTGAGTCTCGTCGACATCCTTGTCCTCGGGCTTGACTTGGACGAAGTCGGTGCGACCGAGATACTCCATGCCGAGCACGCGGAAGATGTAGTCCACCACGCTCGTGCAGTGTTTGATGTTAGGATGGTCGACGAATCCGTTTGGCTCGAAGCGCGTGAACACGAACTTGTCGACGAACTCTTCAAGCGGTACACCGTATTGCAAACCGATGGAGATCGCGATCGCGAAGCAGTTGAAAAGGCTTCGGAAAGAGGCACCTTCCTTGTGGAGGTCGACGAAGATCTCACCCAGGGTCCCGTCTGCGTATTCACCAGTCCGCAGGAAGACCGTGTGGCCCGAGATCTTGGCCTTCTGAGTCCAGCCGCGGCGCTTAGCCGGCAACCGGTTGCGCTCGAGCGCTTGGGCGACCTTGCGCTTGAAGTCCGTATTGGTGGCGTTGGCCAAGATGCGCTGCGCCGCCGCGAGGATCTCATCAGGACGCAACTCCTCGGCGCGCTGCTTGCGCGCCTCCTCGAGCTGCTTGGCGAACTCCTCCGACAAAGCGAGTTGGCGATCGCTATCCGTGGCCGCCTTGTCGCTCGACTTGTTCGAAAGCGGTTGGGAGAGCTTGGAGCCGTCACGATAGAGCGCGATTGCTTTCAAACCGAAGTCCCACGACCGCATATAAGCTTCTTTGATCTCATCGACCGTCGCTTCGTTCGGCAAGTTCACGGTCTTTGAAATGGCGCCACTGATGAATGGCTGCGCGGCCGACATCATACGCACGTGCCCCATGTGATGGATGAAGCGCTTGCCCAACTTGCCGCACTTGTTGGCGCAGTCGAAGACGGCATAGTGGCCTTCCTTGAGGTGTGGGGCCCCCTCAATAGTCATGGTACCGCAGATGTAGTTGTTCGCCGCGTCAACCTCTTCGCGACTAAACCCGAGCTGGCGCAACAGGTCGAAATCCGTAGCGTTGTACTGTTCCGCTGTGATCCCCAAACGCTGAAGCGTGTCCTCGCCGAGCGTCCATTGATTGAAGGCAAAACCGATTTCGAAGACCGTCGGCAGCGCCTTCTCGATCTTGATGATGTCCTCAGTCGTGAATCCGCGGGCGCGCAAGGTCTCGACGTTGACGTAAGGAGCGCCATAGAGAGAGCCAGAGCCCTTCGCATAGCGCACGATGTCGTCGATCTGCTCTTCACCGTAACCAAGGTTGCGCAACGCCATGGGGATGGACTGGTTGATGATCTTGAAGTAGCCGCCGCCGGATAGCTTCTTGAACTTGACCAGCGCGAAATCCGGCTCGATACCGGTCGTGTCGCAATCCATAAGCAGCCCGATGGTACCCGTGGGAGCGATGCAAGTTGCTTGAGCGTTACGATAGCCGTGCTGCTCGCCGAGCTCGACTGCAGTATCCCAGCACTCTCGTGCCGCCGACAGCAGGTAGGGTGGACAGAGAGCTTGGTCGATCCCCATCGGGACGACTGAGACATCTTCGTATTCCGAACCCGAGGCGTTGTAGGCGGCGCGCCTGTGATTGCGCATGACGCGCAGCATATGCTCGGCGTTTTCTTTGTAGCGTGGGAACGGGCCGATCTCACCCGCCATTTCGGCCGACGTCGCGTACGATTCTCCCGTGAGGATAGCGGAGATCGCTCCTGTGATGGCGAGAGAACGTGGCGAGTCATACGGAATACCAGAGACCATGAGAAGCGTGCCGAGGTTGGCGTACCCGAGTCCGAGCGTGCGGTACTCGTATGATTTGCGCGCGATCTCGGGGCTTGGGAATTGCGCCATGAGCACGGAGATCTCGAGCACGATCGCCCATAGCCGGCATGCGTGGCGGAAGGCATCGACGTCGAATTGCCCCCTCTCAGCATCATAGAATTTCATCAAGTTGATGCTTGCCAAGTTGCACGCCGTGTCATCTAGGAACATATATTCGGAGCACGGATTGCTTGCTCGGATTCGACCGCCGGCCGGACAGGTGTGCCATGAGTTGATGATATCGTCGTACTGGATGCCCGGGTCGGCGCATGCCCACGCAGCGCGCGCTATCTGATCCCACAGATCTCGGGCTCGCACGGTTCGGGCCACGCTCTTGTCACGGCGCCAGAGAAGATCCCACGTGCCATCATTGCGCACTGCGTCGATGAACTTGTCGGATATCCGGACTGAGTTGTTCGAGTTCTGTCCGGAAACGGTCGAATAGGCGTCGCCCTCATACGAGCTCGAGTAACCCGCTGCGATGAGCGCGGCGACTTTCTTCTCTTCCTCAACCTTCCAATTGATAAACTTCTCGATATCCGGATGGTCGGCGTCCAGGATCACCATCTTAGCGGCGCGACGCGTCGTGCCGCCGCTCTTGATGGCGCCCGCCGCGCGATCACCCACGCGTAGGAATGACATCAGGCCGCTTGAGGTGCCGCCGCCGGAAAGCTTCTCGCCCTCAGCTCTCAAGTTAGAGAAGTTTGTGCCGGTGTTGTGGATAACGACGAAACCATGCTCGCCGGCCAAGTATGTGTTGGTGTTTCGGGTCGTCAGGTCGTTAAACGCAACATTCTGGACACATGGACCGATCTCGGTAACAAACGCGATTCCCTCAGCCGCAAATCGCACGAGCTCCGTTTCGGAATCGATTTCCTGCTCAGGCTTCGCAGCGATGGCAGCCTCAATCTTAGCGGGGTTAATAATTCCTTCGTAGACAAGACGCCCGACGTGGAAACGCTCGCCTGCGGAAAAGCCATGCAGTCCATAACGGTCCGTTCTTGAGAAAATCTTTTCGCCCAGGTCGGCGTCGAGGGGCATGCACAGCCTGCGGCGCGACGCACGAGTTGCGTCTTGCAGTGCGATGACGTGCTTGGGCGTAACAAGATATTTTGCCAGTGCGTGGGCACGACGAGCAGTCGTGGACCTTCGCACGATTGTTGTTGCCCAAACGCAGGAGCCATCGATCAAGCCACCTCCAAGCCCCAGGAGCGACGCCATGGCTGAAACTTCCTCGACAAAAGAGCGGCATTCGGATGAGTACAGGGCCTTGCCCCGGGAGACCGAGCCATCAGAGTCGACGAGACCCGCCAAAAACGCGAGCTGCAACTCCGCGTCGCCCGTCCGAACAAAATCTGGAACCTGAAGAGTCGCCCCTTTTGCACCAGGCGCATGAACCGCCGCGGCAAAGAAAGCGGTTGCTGACGCCTTGGTACACGTAAGGGACAGTCCTTTGCTGTTGCGTCCATCGCGAGAAATCGAGCTACCTGCACCAAAGCGCTCGCGGAGAATCCGAGCGACTCGTTCAAGAGGCTCGCGATCTTCATCGAAAAACCGGAGCCGCAAGCTTCGGTACGAGTACTCCCTGTTGGTTCGTCTAATCCGTTGATCGCGGTAACCGAGATTGCCATCTCCTAAGAAATATCCAACCAGCCAAGCGAGATCGGTATCGGGCGTAACCTTTAGGGTCTTTGCCGTGTGGAACCACGGCGCGTCGTACGTCAGCGTGTCGTCAGATGCGTTCTTGTCGATGAGCCGGCGCGCCGATGAATTCGGTCCGAGGACAGCGTCACCGCTGATAAGCTGATCGGCTCGACGCTCTACGATCTGGCGGCCATCCCAAACCATAAAAGGGTGCCACGCTGAAACTGTCGCTCGCGCTCCAGTGTCAAACTTCACCGTGACCTTATCTTCTTGAGCAACATCGTATGACCACACCAAATCGATCGGGTCCTCGACAAGTCGTCCTGTGTGCTTGTCAAGCGAGATTGTCCTTAGGCCAAGGTCTTTAACGTTTACAAAGCGCCCCTTCCCATCGAAGTTCATGATAGGCCGATGGCGCGAAACCTCTTGAAATAGATCGCCGATGCGCACCATTCCCCGACCCACGATTGGTACAAAAGATCGCGCTGACACACAACCGCTGCCATATTTGAAAAGACGTGCCTCTCGTACCCACAGGTCCATAATGCCGTTGTCGTTGACAAGATCGTCATCTACGGATTGGATGAAGCAATTATGAACAACGACGCTGTTGGTAAGAAACGAGTGGCTCGCAGTCTCTATGTCGTAGACGACTTCTTCGGAAACTACCTCAACCGAAAGGACTTTGACCTCAACAAGCGTTGGCTTTCCTAAGGTTGCTAGCCGCTGGTTCGCGGCATCGCGCATCGCTGGCACAACCGACAGCGCGATCGGCGTATCAAGCCGTTGAGCATCAAGAATATGAAGAACCCTAACTACTTCAGCGTCAAAACGGCGATAGAGCTTCTCGCCCTTCTGGAGTTGCCCCACAGCCTTCCATGACGACCCTTTCGTCGGATCAGCGACCAAGACCAGGTGATCTGCGGTCGCTTCAATGTACTTCCCAAGCTCAAGGTTGACTCTCAATACTTGCTTGATTCCGTTATTAGCCACAGCGATGACCGCCGTAACGCCGTCCTTGTCAAATACTTCCAAACCCACCAGGTTCTTGTCGACGATTTCCCCGATGCTCAGCGGGCCGGCGGGCGTATCAACGATGGCGCGACCCGGCAGGCACGCATGAGGTTGCGGGTGCGTGTAGGAATCCTTGGCTCGCACCAACTCCTTGGTGTCGGGATCGACATAGTAGTGACCTTGCGCTGGGCCGTTGATACCGTACGCGTAGGCGAGCCCTGTATTGAACCACTGGGGCGAGTTGGGTGCAGCCATCTGATGGATGAGCATGTGGCTGAGCTCGGCGTCGAACGCGGCCGCGTCTTCATCCGTGTCGAAATACTTGTAGCGGCGCCCCCAGTCGGTCCAACAGCCGGCGAGCCGGCGCACGACCTGGCGGGCTGACGTCTCGCGCCCGAGACTCCCATCGGGCTGTGGAACGCCTGCCTTCCTGAAATATTTCTGGGCCAGGATGTCGGTCGCGACTTGCGACCAGTCGGCCGGCACCTCGAGGTCGCGCATCTCGAACACCACGGTTCCATCGGGCTCGCGGATGACTGATTCGCGGCGCTCCCAGCGCACTTCGTCGAGCGGATCGATCCCGGGTTTGCTGAAACGACGTTGAATCTTCATGGAGTCAGAACTGCCCTTTCCTCATGGAAGGTTGCTACTCTCGCCCTTATTTCACACGTATGTTCGAGGGTCGACAAGTCACCCCTACCTATAGTGGTGTTTGGGGTGTTTCCCCACATTATATAGCGGTTAATATGGGGTTGCAAGGATTTTTTCGAACGGGAGTTCGTCATCGGGAGAACCCTTATCAGACGGTATTTCGCTCGGGTTATTCGCAGCTTTTGTGCACCTCATTTCCACCTTGGGGATGACAATTCGGGCACCCCGAGACGGGAAATCGCGACGAGAACACCGCGTGCTGGAAATGATCGCAGCATCCACGAAATTCTGCGGCATGCAACGGCTTGCGCGGGCGGCTGTGGTCGCATTGGCGCTGAGCGCAGCCGCCCTGACAGTCGGCTGCACCGCGGTTCTGAGACACGTCACCGCGATGGCCAGCGCCATGCAGCTTTCCTACCGATGCATGGATGAGGCACAAAAGGGACACCCTCGAGCCGCGTTGCGTGACTGTGACGCCGCCGTGAAGCTCGAGCCCGACGATAGTTTCATGTACTACTATCGCTCGTTCGCATACGCCGCGAATGCGGACTTTCGCCGCGAGGTCGCCGATCTCGACCACGCGCTCGAGCTGAGCCCCAGGTTCGCTGACGCATATGCCGCACGGTGCGGCACACAATGGAAACTCCCACGGGAGGACCCAAGAGCGGCGATATCCGACTGCGATGAGGCCGTGAAGCTTGACCCGCGGGGCTACGACATCGTCAGCGCTCGCTTGGCGCTACGCACCCATCTTAAGGACTATCACGGAGCGCTCGACGATGCGGCGACCCTGGCCGACCTGAGCCCGAACAGCGCATACGGCCATCTCCCCGCCTGCGGGGTCTACGTGGCTATGGGAAAATTCGCCGAGGCGCGGCAGAGCTGCGATCGCGCGGAGCAGGCTCCCCAGGACAAGCCCGAGGGCTATAGGAGTAGCGCGATCGATGCGGCCCTCATGGCAGACTGGCCGCGCGCTCTGGCCGATGCGGATCAAGCAATCGCGCTCGCGCCCAACGATGCGGAGGCCTATAACGGCCGCTGCTGGATACGCATCCGCATGAACGATGTCAAAGGCGCGAAACAGGACTGTGCAACCGCGCTCGCCACGTCCTCGAACGACCCGCACATCCGCGACACTCGCGCAGACATCCTCATCCGCGAGCGCGACTACAAAGGCGTCATCGCGGACGAAGACGCCGCGGTCGACGCCTATCCGAGCTTGCCGTTCGGCTTCGCGGGGCGGTGCGCAGCGGAACGGGACTTGGGCGAGATCAGCCTAGCGCTCGCCGATTGCCGCCGCGCGGTTGGCTTGGAACGCGATAACGGAGAATGGCTCGTGCTCTTGGGCGACGTCTATCGAGCTCAGGGCGAGCCGAACCTTGCACGCGCAAGCTATCGGCGTGCGTTCAAGGAGGACCTGACCGCCATCGAAGCCCTGCGTGAGGAAGCCTCGCTCGACGAAACGAGCGGCGATGCACAGACGGCGGTGGAGCTCGCGTCAGCCTACGTCGCCAAGAACGGATACGACCCGGTCGGCCATGAAGTCTATGGCAAGGCGCTTGCCAGGCTGGGTGAGAGCGCGGCGGCGATGGCGCAGTTCGAGTTGGCGCGCCAGGGCTATACCCAACGCGGCGATACGATAGGGATCAACGAGGTCGAGGCGGCCATGGTGCCGCTGCGAGGGACCACCTAGAGCGAGATGAAGAAGCGTAAGAGCTCAACTGCCAAGGCGAAGCCCCCGCGCCCACGCGTCGGACGCGCGACGGCAAAGCCAGCGCGTGCGCCCGCCACCGTGGGCATCGCACCGCGCACGGGCCACGACGGCGTGCGCGCCCAAGGCGCTCAGCGGCAGACCGTGAGCCTCGCGCTCGTGCAATTCGCCCCGCGAAAAGGGGACGTCAACGCCAACCTCGAGCGCATCGAGCAGGTCTTCGCCGCGTTGCGCCACGACAAAGAAGGCTTCCCCGGCGTGGTCGTCTTTCCCGAGGCGTGCCTTTCGGGGTATTTCGTCGAGGGTGGCATCGCAGAAGTGGCGCTGAAAGCGTCGACCGTGCTCAAGCGGCTTACCAGCGCCGCTCGAAGCGCGTGCGGCGCGAACCATCCACCCTTCGACGTCGTGCTCGGTTTCTACGAAGACGATGGCGGCAAGCTGTACAACAGCGCGCTTTACGCGAGCCTCGGTGCGAGCCCGCTGATACGCCACGTCCACCGCAAGCTATTCTTGCCGACATACGGCGTGTTCGACGAGGAGCGATTTGTCACGCGAGGGCGCACGATTCAAGCGTTCGACACGCCACACGGGCGCGCGGCGATCCTCATCTGTGAGGACGCCTGCCACTCCATCGCAGTGACCATCGCCGCGTTGCGAGGTGCGCAGATCCTGTATATCCCAAGCGCGTCCCCCGGTCGCGGTCTTGAAGACGCTGAGCCCGCGAACGTCCGCATGTGGCGCGACATCATGCGGGTAGCGGCAGCCGAGCACGGTATCTTCATCGTCTACGCCGGCCTGGTGGGCTTCGAAGGCGGTAAGGGTTTCACCGGAGCCTCGCGGCTGATGGGGCCGTTCGGCGACCTGCGCGTGGAAGCGCCCTTCGACGGCGCGGCCATCGTGCGCACAACGATCTCGCTCGCCGACGTGAACATCGCGCGAGCGGCGCTTCCTGCGCTCGGCGATCTCGAAGCCAATCTCTCCGAGCTGACCGAGATGTTCGATGAAGAGGTCGCGAACAGGCCAGCTCGCGCGAAACTCCGGCGCGCGCAATGAAAGCACTGAAGCTCCACGTCGTCCACGCGCCCGTCCACGAAGAGACGGGATTGAAGTTAGACGCTGCCCTGGCGCAGCGCTGGCTCACCAATTTCCTGCGCGATGAGATGATCGGGCGCCGCGGCAAGCGGGTGGCGATCGTCGGCGTCTCGGGCGGCGTGGATTCGGCGGTCGTCGCATATCTGTGCGCAGAAGCGCTTGGGGCTGCGAACGTCTACGGCGTGCGCATGCCATATCGCACATCGTCTGGTCAGAGCTTCGAACACGGCGGTCTTGTCATCAAGGCGACCGGCATCCACGACCTCGTCATCGACATCAGCGATGCCGTGGACGGCTACTTGCAATACGAGCCTGACGCATCGCCCACCAGACGCGGCAACGTCATGGCGCGCGAGCGCATGATCGTGCTCTTCGACCAGTCAGCCAAATACGACGGGTTGCCGGTGGGCACAGGCAACAAGTCAGAGCGGCTGCTCGGGTACTTCACCTGGCACGCTGACGACTCGCCGCCGATCAATCCCATCGGCGACCTCTTCAAGACGCAGGTCTGGGCGCTGGCGCGCCACCTGGGCGTGCCGAAGGAGATCGTCCAGAAGCCGGCCACGGCGGATCTCATCCGCGGCCAGACCGACGAAGAGGACCTCGGCATCACGTATCTGCGCGCGGACCGCATCCTGTATCAGATGCTCGTCGGCTATCGGGCGCAAGACATCATAGCCTCCGGGTTCGAACCGGCCGAAGTGGAGCTGGTCGCGCGCAGGGTGAATGCCACGCACTGGAAGCGTCACTTGCCGACTACTGCGATGATTTCGACCACCGCCATCAACGAGTACTATCTTCGGCCGGTCGACTACTAAACGACTCGAGGCAAACACCGATCATGCCAATCAACTTAGGGACCGTCGGTCATTTCGGCATCTCCGTCCGCGATCCGCGCAAGAGCGCGGCCTGGTGGACCAAGACCCTCAACCTCAAGCGCTTGTTCGCATTTTCGGGCGGCGTCATCATCGGCAACGAGGCGGTGACCATCGTGCTGCACCGGGGCACGCCGCGGCCTGAAGCGTTCCATCACGTCTCGTTTCACCTGCGCAGCATGGCGCAACTGCGCTCGGCGCTTGCCGAATTGAAGCGCAAGAAGGTCGACATCGAGGACCCAGGCGAGGAGATCGGTCCCGAGGCGCCGGGCTCGAAGAACGTGGGACTGTGGTTTCGCGACCCTGACGGGTATCGCTGGGAGCTCTCCGTGCTCGAGAAGCCGTCGCGGAAGAAGAAGAGAAAGCGAGGATAACGCGTGCCGAGGTACTTGCACACCTCGATCTTCGTCAACAATATGGATGCGTCGATCGAGTTCTACACGAAAAAGCTTGGACTCAAGCTCCTGGGCGGGCCCGACCACTACCCAGGCAACGCCGACATGGCGTTCGTCGGCTCGAATTGGGATGCGTATATCGAGCTTGTCTACGACCTTGAAGCACATCCGCCGTACGAGATCGGCAATAGATACGAGCATCTGGCAATCGAGGTGGATGGCGACCTAGTGGCTGTCTGCGACCGCCTGAAAGCCCAAGGCGTCAAGGTGCTGCGCGGTCCGAAGAAATCTCCCGGCGGTTCCCGTTCGATCGCATTCGTCGAGGACCCAAACGGCATCCCCGTCGAGCTGCTCGAGCCCAAGCCGACCAAAGCCGGCGGCTCATGACGAGCGACTCTCTTTAGCCGACTGCCTCTGACGCGAGATGGCGACAGCCGAGATCATCACGATCGGTACGGAGCTGCTCCTCGGGCAGCTCGTCGACACGAACACCTCCGTCATCGCCGCGGCGCTGGCCGAATCCGGTTTCGACGTCTTCCGCGAGAGCACGGTTGGTGACAACGAGAACCGCATCGCGCAAGCGATCCGCGAGGCGCTCACCAGGGCGGATGCGGTGGTCTGCGCGGGCGGGCTCGGGCCCACAATCGACGATCTCACGCGCGAGGCGGTGGCGTCGGCGACCGGCAGACCGCTTGAGCTCGACCAGGCTGCGCTCGCTGACTTGAACGCCTGGTTCGCGAGCGTCGGACGGCGCATGTCGCCCAATAACGCGCGCCAAGCGATGTTCCCCCGAGGCGCCACCGTGTTGGAAAACCCAAAGGGCACCGCACCGGGCTTTGCGCTTGAGACCGGCGACAAGATCATCGTGGTCATGCCGGGGCCGCCGCGCGAGATGGAGCCCATGCTGCGCGACCACGTGATCCCCATACTCAAGGAGAAATTCGGGCTGCAGTCGGCCATCGCCACGCGAGTGCTGCGAACGGTCGGCATCTCGGAATCCGAAGTCGATGCGCGCATCGCCGAGCTTTTCCGCACCGGCGTCAATCCGAGCATCGCGGTACTGGCGCACCTCGGCCAAGTCGACGTTAAGCTCACCGCCAAGGCGGCGACGAAAGCGGCCGCACATGCGCTTATCGACCAGCTCGAACCCGAGATCCGCCGGCACCTCGGCGAACATATCTTCTCAGCAGACGGCGCGTCGCTGCCGCAAACCCTCGGACGTCTGATGCGCGAGCGCGGATGGACTCTCGCCACCGCCGAGTCATGCACCGGCGGCATGCTGGGTGAGATGATCACCTCGGTCGCCGGCTCGTCGGATTATTACCGCGGCGGCGTCGTCTCGTACGCCGACGGTGCCAAGACCGCTCTGCTCGAGGTCGCGCCCGAGCTCATCGAGCAACATGGCGCGGTGAGCGAAGCGGTCGCCGCTGCGATGGCCGTCGGAGCGCAAGCGGCGTTTCGCGCGACGCTTGCGCTATCGATCACGGGCGTGGCGGGCCCGGGAGGGGGCACAAAGGAGAAGCCCGTCGGACTGGTCTTCATCGCGTTGGCGGATGGCACGGGCGGCGTCGAGGTCAAACGCCTGCATATCCCCGGCGACCGAGAGGCGGTGCGACACAGAGCCTCGCTTGCCGCACTGACGCTGGCCTGGCGCGCGGCGAAGACTGCAGCGACTGCCCCTTAGTCGCTCGGAACGGACCTAAAGGTCCATTGCTACAAACGTACGGAAAGTGTTCGTCGCGATAAGCGAACGGACCTAAAGGTCCGTTGCTTCAAGTATAAGGAATGGCGAGGCATGGAACAGACCGGCGTGCGGCGTTTGCTCCGCTCGCTTTCACTCGTCGACCTTTCAGTGCTGGCCTCATCGGCCATGGCGCCGGCCTACAGCATCGCCGCCGTCATGGGCCTTGTCGTCGCGGCCGCCGCAGCCGGTGCGCCACTGGCCGTCATCGTCTCGACGATTCCGATCGCCTTCATCGCGATCGGCTTCATGCGACTCTCGATGGCCAAACCGGCGGCCGGGGGCGCCTACACCTGGTCGCGCATCGCGTTCGGCGATCGCGTGGGCTGGTTCACCGCGGTGCTCATCATCATCGCCTATTACTTCGGCACGCTCGCGAGCGCGGTTCCAGCCGGCGTCTACACGATCAATGCCCTGAGCCTTCTCCACCTGCATGTCGCCGCGACGCCGCTCTCCATCGCAGTAGCCGGAGTGGTCTGGACCGCGTTCTCAACGTACTTCCTCTTCATCGGAGCCCGCCCGACGGCGCTCATCTCGGCGATCTTCTTAGGCATAGAGATCGTGGCGCTGCTCGTGATCGCCGCGATCGCGCTTGCCAACCCATTTTCAGGCACACCCCCACCCGGGCACCTGCCGCTTGGCATCACCATCGGCGCAACAGGCATCGCCGGCCTCATCGTCGGGGCAGTGCTCTCCATTTGGATCTCGGCGGGCTGGGAGCTCGCCACCTACAGCTCTGAAGAATCCAAGGGTGCCGCGAGCACGCCGGGGGCCGGCGCATTGATCGGTCTCTTGGCCACGATGGCGCTCGTGTGGTTTTGCATGGTCGCCTTCATGCACGTGGGAAGCGTCGACGGCTTTTCCGCGCACAAAGACGATGCGCTGGCATACGTGGCGCAGCGTTTAGGCGGCGGCTGGATCTCGGCGCTCATGGTCGCAAACGTGCTCGTCTCGAGCGCGGCCGCACTGTGGACGACGATGCAGGTCTTGTCGCGCGCCGTCTTCGCGATGGGGCGCGACGGACTGCTTCCGCGAGCGCTCAGCGCAGTGCATCCGACATATGGTTCCCCATGGGTCGCGGTGCTCGTGGTCAGCATCCCGGTCATCGTGCTGTTGCTCTACTCGGGTTTCGTTGCGAGCGCGCAGGAAACGCTCAACACCGTCGTCACAGGTTCGTCGATATTCGTCGGCGCGACGTTCATCATCACTGGGCTTGCCTGCGCTTATCTACACACCCGCCAGAAGGGCGAGCAGCGACATGGGTTCACCGGAATCGCCCTGCCCGCCATCGGGGCCCTGTGGACGCTTGCTTTTCTTATCTACGACGTCTGGAAGCAGCAGGCGTCCTTCATCCAGTGGTTGACCTTGATCGGCCTCCTGGCGGCTCTCATATTCGCGGTAACGGCAGGCCGCTGGGCCATGTCATATCAAGCATTGGCGGCACATAAGGAAGAAGAGGCGTAAGACCGAAGCCGAAATATTCCGACCGTAGGAATGAACGAAAGGCGCTGATGCCGGTGCGGTTCAGCGAAGCAAAACAGCCTGTGAGATCACATTTGCTCCTCGTGGCGCTCGTCGCCGCCATAGCCCTCTCAGCCAGCGCGTGCGGGGGTGGGAGCGCCATGCCGAAGAGCCAACCGACGCCGACCGCGACGACGTCCAAGTCTTTAGGCTGTTCACACACGTTCAGCGCGGCCCGGATCGCCACCGCATTCGCCCATATCGGCTCGCTCGGCATGCGCCTGCCCACGAGCACGCAAGAGAGCATTGCGGATGGAAAGCTCGCCGTGCGATTTGACGGCGGCAGCATCTCGCCCGAAGCCGCGGCGATCCTCTCGCGCATGGGCGCGCGCCAACTGAGCGAGGCCAACCCGCAGGGCGCAGTGACGTTCTCCATCCCAGCCGGCAGCGATCCACGCGCGGCGGCAGAGAGTCTCAGCGGCGCACCCGGCGTGCTCTCAGCGGGTCCGCTTATCTATCGCCACATGCTCGACGTGCTCCCGAATGACCCGCAATTCGCGAGCGGCGCCGTGACGGAATCGGCGAGCTCGACGAACCAGTGGGATATGTTTGCGATCCAGATGCCGAGCGCGTGGGCCGTGACGACCGGCAGCACGACGGTCAAGATCGCCATCATCGACACGGGTTACGACACGGGCAACCGCGACCTCGTGGGCAAGGTCGACGCGTCGGTCGTCTACGATCTGGGAAACGGCACCGTCGACAAGAAACTAACCATCGAGGACAAGGACGGCCACGGCAGTGATGTGAGCGGCATAGCCGCCGCAGATACGAACAACGCGATCGACGTCGCCGGCGTGGGCTGGAACGTGCATCTCCTCGAGGCGCGGGTGTTTCCCTATGGCTCGAATCCCGGCGCGAGCACGCAGGACATCGCCGCGGCCATAAATTGGGCGGTCGCCAACGGTGCCAAAGTGATCAACTTGAGCCTGGGGAGCAGCACACCCGATACCACGTATGAAGAACCGGCTGTGGCCAACGCGATCAAGAGCGGGGTGATCGTCGTGGCGGCTGCTGGGAACGACGATGCCAACACGGTCGACTATCCGGCTGCCGATCCGGGCGTCATTTCGGTTGGCGCGTCGGCGTTTTGCGACTCGAGCAAGAACGTGCTTGCGGGCGGCTACGAGTACGTCGCGTCCTACTCGAACTACGGAGCCGGGCTCGCGCTCGTCGCGCCGGGCGGGGACCCCGACGGCACGCAAACCAAGTGCACCCCGTCGGTACCTGGCTGCATCGACTTCTTGCAGTGGATCGACAACTTGGATAGCCTCCAGGGCCCGTTCACGGAGGAGGTCGGTCTCTTCGCCGGCACGTCGCAGGCCTCGCCTCACGTCTCGGGCGCCGTCGGACTCATGGTGAGCAAGGACGCCGCGCTAACGCCGGCTCAGGCGCTCTCGATTGTCGAGTTGACGGCTGACAGGATCGGCGACCCGCATCAAGGCGCCGGGCGCCTTAATGTTTTCAACGCGATCAACATGACGCCTTAATCAAATGCGCTCGAGCGATTTGGGAGAAAGGACGGCGTTCACCGTCCTTGACATTAGTCGGAGCAGACCCGTGTGGGAAAAGGACCCCGGGTGACTTTGCTGAATCGTCAAGTCGTGAACCGGAGGTTGCTTTGGCGACTTTACAGTCGCTTAATCGTTGACCCCTCAGGCGTGGCGCGCGGAACTCTCCTCGGTTGAAGCGCACACGTCTCTCTCGCGTTCTCGGACTTTCCGACCTCTCGATCCTGTCCTCGGCGAGCATGGCGCCCGCCTATTCGATCGCGTCGACGTTCGGCCTCATGGTCGCAGCGGCCGGCTCGGGCGCGATACTCTCGCTCATCGCACTGACGATCCCGATCGTCTTCATCGCGATCGCCTTCCACCGCCTATGCGAGGATCAGGCCGACGCAGGCTCAACCTATGCCTGGTCGCGCGTCGCCTTCGGCTACAAACCCGGCGCCTTCGCCGCCTGGATCGTCGTGCTTTCGTATTTCTTCGCCGCAGTCGCGGCGGTCGTGCCAGCCGGCATCTACACGCTTGAGCTGCTCTCGTCGTTCGGGTGGCTGCCAGCCTCGCTCGTCAACCAGGCTCCAGCGGTCGCGATCGCCGGCAGCTGTTGGGTCCTGGCGGCAAGCGCGCTGCTCATCGGCGGCATGCGTCCAACGGCTCGGGCCACGGGGCTCTTCCTGCTGGCCGAAGTCGCTGCCCTCATGCTGTTCGCCGTGATCGCGCTCTTCCATCACCCGGTGGCCGCCGCCAGCCACGCGCATATAGTCTCGCTCGGCGCGCGCGGCATGACCGGTTTTCTGGCCGCCATGGTGCTCTCGATCTGGGTGACGGACGGCTGGGAGGTCTCGACCTACGCTTCCGAAGAGAACTCAGGAACGTCTCGTCAGCCAGGGCTTGGCGGTCTCTTCGGGTTGCTCATCACCGTCGTCATCGTGATCATCTGCATGGCGGCCTACTCGAGGGTGACCGACCTCGCGAGCATCTCCAGCCACGCAGCTGACACGCTCGCCTTCGTCGCCGTGCAGCTCGGCGGCGGCTGGAAGACGACTGTCATGGTCGTCACCGTGCTCGTCTCGACCGCAGCGACCTTGTGGACGACACAGCTTGGCATCTCGCGCGGCCTCTTCTCGATGGCTCGGGATTCTGTGTTCCCACGGGCGCTCTCGGCCGTCCATCCCAACTTCGGCACGCCGCACTTGAGCATACTCGCCGTCAACATCGGCGTCATGTTCGTCACGCTGCTCACCGGGTTCTTGCCCTCGGCCAACGATGCGCTGCTCGAAGTGGTGAACGCCTCGTCCATATTCCTTGGTATGACGTTCATCCTGACCGGCCTGGCCTGCGTTGTGCACTTTCGTCGCAAAGGCTTCCCCGTGACCGACCTCACACGCGTGGTGCTGCCGGCGATCGGCACGCTCGCCGTGACGGCACTGCTGGTCTTCAATTTCGCCAATCAATCGCGTGTCGATCAGTGGATCGTCCTTGTCTTTGTCGCCATGGGCGTGGTCTTCGCGGCCGTGCCGAGGCTCCCGCGCGCAGCCGCGCCCGACTACCGTGTCCCAGCCGCCTGAGCGACCTTCAGCGTACTAAGCTTTCCCCGCAAGAGCGACGATAGTCACAAGTGAGGCCCCCCAGAGTCCTATAGGTGGCCTTTATTCATGGGCGCGCGCGCCCGGCCTCACTTGCCTCGTGGAGAAATGAAATCGATTTATGAACAAACTGATAAGAATAGCAGTCCTCGTCGCGCTCGCGACACTACCGTTGTCGTCGGTCGCGCTCGCGGGAACCGCTACGAGCACATTCACGGTGACGGCCAACGTCACCAAGAACTGCACGATCAGCGCCGCGAACATCGCGTTCGGCCCGTACGATCCGATCGTCGCCAACGCAGTGACACCCCTCACGCTCCCGTCGACGGTCACCGTCGCATGCACGAAGGGTGCAGTGGCAACGGTGGGTCTCAATGCCGGCACGAATCCCGGAGCGGGTGGTTGCGCCACGACCAGAGCGATGAGCTCCGGTGGTGGGGCGCCGTCGTACCTGTGCTATGAGATCTATCAACCAGCGCCCGGCGCGGGCAACGTGTCCGCGACGACGACCGTCTGGGGCAACGTCGCCGCGAGCTGGTGGACCTACACCTCGGCTGGCAAGGCGCCATTCGGGTTGGTGGATACAGGGCAAATCCCAGCAGGCCAGGACGTGCCTGCCCTCTCCTACACGGATTCGGTCATCGCCACCGTCACGTTCTAGGACTGGATTGCATTGGGACTGCACATGGGCCGAATGGGGTCGGCCCTCGCATTGAGCATGATCGCAGCGCTCGGCCTTGTCGTCGGCAAGGCCGAGCCCGCGATGGCCAGCAATATCGCAGTTTCACCGGTGAATATCTACCTCGCACGCGCAGGTGCGAGCGCCCTCCTCACGCTGACGAACCAAGGAAGCGACAGCATCAGCTTCTCGGTCCACACCTACAGCTGGACCCAAGGTGAGTCGGGCGAGATCGACCTTGCGCCGACCTCAGACATCATCTTTTTCCCCACCCTGCTGACGATCGCTCCGGGCGAAAGCCGCAATATCCGCCTCGGTACGGAACTGCAACCGGGTAGCATCGAAAAGACATATCGCATCGTGCTGGACGAGTTGCCGGCCGCGCGCACGGCCCAAACACACCCTGCCATGCAAGTACGCGTGCTGACCAGATTGAGCATACCCATCTTCTTGACGCCGGTGCAAACGCACGTGCAAGCGGATGTGAGCGATGTCGCCGTGAGCAAAGGCGTGCTCAGCGTCCGGGTTGATAATCCTGGGACGGAACACATCGTGCCGTCGATGAGCGTCATTGGTCTGGGGGCGAGCGGGGAGACCACCTATAGTCTCGGGCCGCACCAGCTCTGGTACATCTTGGCGGGTGGGGTGCGAAACGTCAACGTGCCGCTGCCGTCAAAACCCTGCGCCAAAGTTCGCACGGTGCAGGTCGTCGTTCATGTCGACTCTCTCGTGGTGAAGAAGAGCGTCTCGACACCCTCTGGCGCCTGCGCGTCGTGAGAGAAAGCTGCGTAGTATGCGGTCTTCTGACCGATCTGCGGCACCGCAGCAACCCAGACTGAAGCCCGCCCGAGTCATCTTCATCGCCCTTGTTCTCGTGCTGGTGCTGGCCTCGGCGCTGGCAAATGATCTCTTCGGGGATCGGGGCATTCTGCATGGACGGGGGCACGGATCGGGGAGCGCGCTGCAGGCGCGCCACGCGCACGGCTCTCGGACCGCCGCACGAGCACGAGTCACGGCGCGCCACGAAAGCGCAGCGCACCGTGGCCACATCCATCACCCATCGGTGGCTGCCAGGTTCGTTGGAAACTGCCGCATCCGCTACCGGCATCACGCAGCAACTCCCGTCGCCACGCAACCGCAGCAGACGTCGAAGGCTCCTGCCAACGCACCGGTCCCCTCAAACGTGCGTCGCGGCTCAAAAGCCAGGACTGTCCGTGTCGCCAAGGCGTCATCCGCGCAGCGCGCGAGTTCGCCGCGTCCGTCAGAAATTGCCACCGCAGCACAGCCGTCCGCAGGGCAGCGTGCCTACCTGAGCTTCAACGTGAATGGCGTGGATGAGGGAGAGGTCCTGGCTATTGTGCGCCCGGGCGACGTTCTCGTGCCGCTTGCCGCTCTCAAGCGGGCGGGCATCATCAACCTCAACGCTGAACCCGTCACAATCGATGGGGTTCCCTACGTATCGCTTCGGCGTCTCGCACCAGCTGTGAGCTATACGTTCAACGAACGGTCGCTCGCGCTCAACGTCATGGCGCAGCCCAGCTATTTGGGCTCTGCGGTCATCGACCTGCAGGGCAGCCGAGCGCCTGCGCTCGTCTACAGCAAGAACACGAGCGCCTTCTTCAATTATGCGGTCAATTGGGAAAACTTCAATCAGCTGAGCGAGTTCTCGGAAGTCGGCGTCAGCTCGAACGGTAATCTCTACTACAGCGGCTTTTCGTTCGCGCCAGGCGGCAAACTGATCCGCGGGCTCACCAACGCGACGTTCGACAATCCGTCGTCCATGAAGCGCTGGGTGGTGGGTGACACGTTCGCATCCGGTGGCCTGTTCGGCGGCAACGCCTTTATCGGCGGTATCAGCGTGTCGCGCGACTTCGGCCTCAATCCATATTTCATCCAGTATCCGGGGATCGGGATCTCCGGACAAGCGCTGACTCCGTCGACGGCACAAGTGTACGTCAACGGGCACCTGGTCAGCACGCAGCCGGTGGCCCCGGGAAAGTTCGACATCACCAACATCCCCGTGGTCGCGGGCGGCGGCAATGCGCAGGTCGTCGTGACCGACGCATTTGGACGGACGCAGACGCTGTCATCCACCTACTACTACTCGACAACGGTGTTGGCACGGGGGTTGTCCGAGTATAGCTATAACCTGGGCGCAAAGCGCGAGAACGTGGATATCTCGAGCGGCGATTACGGGCCCGTCGTATTCATCGGCCAAGACCGAGTCGGCATAACGGATTGGTTCACAGGCGGCGCGATGCTCAACGGAGGCGCCGGAGT
>Ga0116216_10000778_pt1 | contig 23885 bp, 19 predicted proteins | sample Sb_taG_11_FD_89696 | JGI IMG/M metagenome (GOLD analysis project Ga0116216, IMG submission 89696) | Peat soil microbial communities from Weissenstadt, Germany - Sb_50d_3_AS metaG | ecosystem: Environmental > Terrestrial > Soil > Wetlands > Peat | place: Germany: Weissenstadt | collected 2010-09-21
ACCTGGGCGTCGGCGAAGGACAGCTCGCGCGTATCCGAGGCGCGCCATCCCATCTTCTTGTATGGGGCAGCCTGCTTGTAACCCGGCGTCTCCTGCGGCACGATGATGTTGCTGATCTCGGGCCGGCCCCCGTTGCCCTGCCCGGTCACGGCCGTGATGGTCACCCCGCCGGTCATCTGCGTGCCTGCGTTTGTGATGAAGCATTTCGATCCGTTGATGACCCAACGTCCATCGCGTAGCTCGGCGCTCGTCTTGGTCGCGCCCGCGTCCGAGCCGGCCTGGGCTTCTGTGAGCCCGAACGCCCAGAGCTTCTCGCCGCGCGCCAGCGGCACGAGATAGCGCTGCTTTTGCTCTTCGGTGCCGAAAAGGAAGAAGGGCTGGGATCCGAGCGACACATGTGCCGCCATGGTGATGCCGACCGACGCGTCGGCGCGTCCGATCTCCATGACGGCGAGCGCGTAGGAAACAGTATCCGCGCCGGCCCCTCCGTATTTCTCCGGGAACGGCAAGCCCAGGAGTCCCAGCTCGCCCATCTTGCGCACGGTCGCGAGCGGAAATTCCGACTTGGCATCCCACTCTTGCGCGTGCGGGGCGATCTCGGCATCGGCGAATTCACGGCACAGCTTGGCGACGTCCAGCTGATCTGTGCTCAGATCGAAATCCATGCGACCCACTTTGCCACCAAGCGGGCCTGTTCCCCACCCTGTAGGGCGTTGCGGCCGGGCGGGCGAATAAATCGGTACAGGATGGCCATTTTCAGCACTCCGGGCTTTGCGTTGGGACGGCCATGATCGTCTTTCGAGACGTCAGCCTCGTCTACCCCAACGGCGTCCACGCTCTCACCGAGATCAGCCTCACCGTCGCGCGCGGTGAGTTCCTGTTCCTGGTGGGCAGCTCGGGCCAAGGCAAGTCGAGCCTGCTCAAGTGCATCAACCGCGAGGTCCGCCCCACCGAGGGAGACGTCGTCGTGGACGACCAGGACCTCAAGGCTCTCAAAGCCCGCGACATCCCCTTTTTGCGGCGCAAGGTCGGCGTCGTCTTCCAAGACTTCAAACTGCTGCACCAAAAAACGGTGTGGGAGAACGTCGCCTATGCCCTGCAGGTCACGGGTGCGAGCTCGCGCGACGTGTTGCGCCGGGTGCCGCGCACCCTCGAGCTCGTGGGCATCGCACACAAGAGCAAGATGTTCCCGCACGAACTGTCGGGCGGCGAACAGCAGCGGACAGCGATCGCCCGTTCGCTCGTCAATAACCCGCTCATCCTTTTATGCGACGAACCGACCGGCAACCTCGACCCCGAAACCTCGAGCGAGATCATGGCGCTGCTCGCCCGCATCAACGCCAAGGGGACCACGATGATCGTGGCCACCCACAACCAAGCGATCGTCGACAGAATGCGCCGTCGGGTCGTGCGCCTGGTCAACGGACGCATCGCGCGCGACGAGGAGCGCGGCCGCTATCATGTGGGACTGGGGTAGGGTCCGCTTCTTCTGGGCCGAGGTCGCCCAGAATTTCACCCGCAATATCACCATGGCGCTGACCGCCATCGGCACGATCGGCATAGCGATCGTCTTGCTGGGCGTCTTCTTATTCCTACGGACGTCCTTCGATATCGTCATGCAGAACTTTGTCGGGCAGGTGGCCGTCGCCGTCTACCTGCGCGACGACGCGCAGGGACCCGATGTGGATGCGCTCATGCAATCCGCCAAGGCCGACCCACGGGTCGACAGCGTTCGCTACGTCAGCAAGAAGCAGGCGTTCAAGAACTTGCGCAAGACGCTGCGTGGTCAATTCAACCTCAACGTCATCAGCACGAATCCGCTGCCCAATACGATTGTCATCCACACCAAGCTGCCGGCCGATGTCCCGATCATCGCGAGCGAGCTCCAGCACAAGCCCGGCGTCGCCGTGGTCAACTACGGCAGCGACGTGACCGAGCGGCTGCTGCGCGCCGAGGCGATGTTCAGCGCCATCGGGGCGGGGATCATCGCGCTCTTGCTGCTCTCGACGTCGCTCATCATGTATAACACGATCCGGCTCACCGTCTTCGCGCGCCAGCGCGAGATCCGCATCATGCAACTCGTCGGCGCCACCGGATGGGCGGTGCGCTGGCCGTTCATCTTCGAGGGCATCCTCTCCGGGCTGCTCGGCTCTGCGCTCGGTCTGTGCGCTCTGCAGGTGGGCTACAAGTCGTTCGCGACCAAGCTCATCGTGACGCTGCCGTTCATCCCGTTCAACATCGCAAGCGTACCGCTCCACCATCTGGCGCTCGAGCTCGTCCTCGTGGGGGTGCTCGTCGGTATGCTGTCGAGCTTGTTGTCGGTCAGCAGGTACCTCCAGACCGCATGACGCGCATGGTGCGCCGGGCGTCCCTCGCTGCCGCGTGCGTGATGCTGGCGTTCAATCTGGTTGCCGGAACGGCCCAGCCGCCGCAACCTGCGTCCGCGGCGACACCCGTGCCGCTCTCCGAGAAGATCCGCCAGAAGAAGGCGGTCATCGAGGCGACGCAAGCCAAGCTCGAGCTCAGCCGGCGCAAGCTGCACGAGGCTCGCTTCAAAGAGCAGACCATCTCCCAGCAGTTGGACTCCGTGCAGAACAGCATCGCCCGCGTGCGCATGGATCTCACCGATCTGCGCGGCGTGATCCACCAGAACCAATTGCGCCTGGCCATCCGCCGCGTTCAGCTCGAAGCAGCGCAAGCCAGCTACAACCGCCACCGCGATGCCCTCAACGCCAGACTTGTCGACGTGTATGAATATGGGAGCACGTCGTACCTCGACGTGTTGCTCAGCGCGACGTCCTTCGTCGATTTCATCGAACGCTGGGATTTCGTGCGCTACATCCTGCGCTCTGACGCGCAGCTCATCGCCACGGTCAACCGCGAGCAGGCTCGCTATCAGACGCTCGTCTACGACTTGGAGAGCACTCAGGCCGCGCTGCTCGGCGAGAAGGACGACCAGCTGCGCCGCAACGACCAGCTCGGGGTGCTGGCGTACGAACGGAGACGCTTGCTCGCCGTGGCGGCGGGCCAGCGCTCGGTGATCGCGCAACAGGTCGACGAGCTTGAGAATCTCACCGCGGCAGAAGAGGCCCGCCTGCAAGAGCTCATCCGCGAGCGCCAGCAGCAGGAAGAACTCGCGGCGCTGCGCGCTCGCATCGCGGCCGCCCAGGCCAGGCGAGCGGCGGCCATCGCCGCCGGCCTGCCGCCACCGGTCGAGCGGCCAGAGGGGGGACCTGTCACCTTCGCCTGGCCGGTGCACGGCCCGATCACCTCCCCATTCGGGATGCGGACGGACCCTGTGACGGGACGGTACCAGCTCCATTCAGGCATCGACATCGGCGCCGGCTATGGCGTCCCGATCCAAGCCTCAGCCGATGGAATAGTATTATACGCAGGCTGGTATGGGGGGTACGGAAACGCTATCATACTAGACCATGGCTCGGGACTCTCGACGCTCTACGCCCACTGTTCGGCGATGTATGTGACTGAACACCAGTACATACAGCGCGGTCAGGTGATCGGCGCCGTCGGGGCCACCGGTTGGGCGACAGGGCCCCACCTTCACTTCGAGATACGGGTGAATGGCGTCCCCGTCGACCCTCTGTCGCGGCTTTAAGGTTCCTCTCGTGGTCGCACGCCGGAGCTGCTCCCCCGCGGGCATCGCAACTCTGGGCGGCGAATGAAACGTTCCACTCCCAAGGGTAGTATTCACCGGGGCGTCCCGCGCCACCGACACTTTGAAAGGAACCGCTCGATTCGTGTCCGCTAACCTCAGAAATTTCGCCATCCTCGCCGCAGTCATCGTCGGGCTGCTCGCGTTCATCGTCGTCGCGCACCGGCCAAGCGTCGCCTGGCGCGTGCACGAGCACCATCCTATCCTGGCCTGGGATCTGGGCAACGTCGCATCGGATGCGGGCAACGGATCTGCCGGAGACGAGCAGCGCAGCCTCGACATGCTCGACATGTCGCTCGACAAGATCCATCAAGAATACTACAAGCCCGTCGATGAGCCGCTGCTGTTGTCGGGCGAGCGGCATGGGCTGCTCCAATACCTCAAATACCGGCACGTGAACGCGAGCCTGCCCTTGCCGGCCGCGCAGGCCGACGCCTCGAACGCGCAGGTGGAGGAAGATGCAAACCAACTCCTCACCGCGGCCATCGACAAGTACGGCCAGCGGGCGGGAGCCGACAACCTCACCTATGCGGCCATCGAGGGCTCGCTCGAGGTCCTAAACGACCCGTACACCGTCTTTTTGAGCCCGCGCGACAAGACATCGCTGACCGAGTTCATCCAGGGCGGCGATTTCGGCGGCATCGGCATCTACATCGGGAAAGATCCCAAGACGCACGAGATCAACGTCATCCAGCCGATCGATGGGACTCCAGCGGCGCGCGCCGGCATCAAGCGCGGCGACATCATCCTCTCAGTGAACGGGAAGCAGACCAAAGGCCTCGATCTCGACCTCGTCATGCAGATGATCCGCGGCAAAGCCGGTTCGACCGTGACGCTTGAGATCAGCCGGGCTAAGTCCCCGGTCCGGGATTTCTCCATCGAGCGTGAGGTCATCACGGTGCCCTCCATGAACTCGCGCATGATCGACGGCGATATCGGCTACATCCAGCTGTACGATTTCGGCGAGCGCTCGGCCGACGAGGTGACGGATGCGCTCAACCAGCTGCTCAAGTCGGGAGCGCGTGCGTTCATCCTCGATCTGCGCGACAACGGCGGCGGACTGCTCGATGCCGCGGTCGACATCTCATCCAAGTTCATCGCTGATGGTCCCATCGTCTCGCGCATCGATCGCGATGGTCATGTCGAGACGGACGACGCCGATCAAGACGCGATCCCGCCGCACCCGCTCGTCGTGCTCGTCAACCAGTACTCCGCCAGCGCATCCGAGATCACGGCCGGCGCCATCCAGGATTCGAAGATCGGCGTGCTGCTCGGGGAGAAGACCTTCGGCAAAGGCGTCGTGCAGACGATATATGACTTGCCCGGCGGCAGCGCCATCAAAGTCACGACCCAACGGTATGTGACCCCCAACGGGCGTGATATCAACAAAAAGGGCATCGAGCCCAACATAGTAGTGCCGATGGACTATAGAGATGTGGGCGTCGCCGGCAAAGATGTACAGCTCCAAGCAGCGCTGCGCTATCTCAAACGCCAGATCGCACTGACGAGGAACAGCGTCTAGGCCGGCCTCTTGAAAGGAATAGCATGACTTCGCCCCTGCAACGGATGATCGCACGTTCTCTCGGTGTCGCGGTCGGGCTCAGCCTGACGCTTTCACTCTGCGTCCTCGCCTCGGCATCGGCCAGCGATGACGTCGGCCGTTCGATGCTCGACTACTCGTTCGAGCGCGCCTCGGTGGAGTTCTACAAGAAGACGAGCGACCAAGCGCTGCTCGATGGCGCGGTCGATGGGATGCGCGCCATCGTCAAGTCGCACGGTGGGGATGCGGATAAGCTCCCGCTCCTGCGCGACGCGGGCAGCGATAGCGCCGATGTCTCGGCCCTCAACCACGAGCTGCTCATCGCGGACCGCGAATTCGGCCAGAGCGTCGGGGACCGCAATATGGCCTATGCGGCCATCGACGGCATGATGCAGTCGCTCCACGACCGCTGGACCGTGTTCATGACGCCTAAGGAATATCGCAGTCTCAACGAGGGGTTGGATGGCGGGAATTTCGCAGGCGTGGGCATCGTCATCGACGTGGACACGGCGACGAAGTCGCTGCTCGTCGTCCAGACGATCGACGGGGGTCCGGCCGAGAAAGCCGGCCTGCAAGCGGGCGACATCATCTTGTCCATCGACGATAAGAGCACGCAAGGGCTCACCACAGAACAAGATAGCTCCCTCATCCGCGGCAAGGCCGGCACGACCGTGCAGCTCACCGTGCAGCGCGTCGGCGAGCCCAAGCCCATCATCGTGAGCATCACCCGCGAGACGATCCACGCGCCAAGCGTGCGCAGCCGCGTGCTCGACGGCGACATCGGCTACGTCCAAGTGCTCGTCTTCGGCCTGACGACCGGTCAAGAGCTGGCGTCGGCGATGCAGAAACTCGACCGCCAAGGCGTCAAGGGCGTCGTCCTCGACCTGCGCAACAACGGTGGCGGCTACCTCAACGCCGCGATCGACGTCTCCTCGCTGTTCGTGCCGGAAGGACCGATCGTGTCGATCGACAGCCGCACGAAGCCGCTGACCACCTTTGACGCCGAGAACACCGCAGTGACCCCGCGGCCGCTGGCGGTGCTCGTCAACGGCTTCACCGCGAGCGCATCGGAGATCACCTCGGGCGCGATCCAGGATTCGGGCGCCGGCATTCTCATCGGCACCCGTACCTTCGGCAAAGGCGTGGTGCAGACGATCTACCCATTGCCCGACGGCAGCGCCATCAAGATCACCACCGCTCGCTATCTGACGCCCAACGGCCGCGATATCAATTCTATCGGTATAGAGCCCGACATCGCGGTCAGCGACGTCAAACCGAACGATTTCGGCAGACCGGCGACGGATGGGCAGCTGCAGCGCGCACTATCCTATATCCAGGAGCGGATCGCTGCGGCGAGCACGCCCGACACGACCAAGCCGGCGACGGGAGATGGCGCGAAGCCGACCGGTGCTGCCAACGCCTCGCAGGGAACGAGCCAGCAGTAGATAACCGCGGCGCATGACGGTGGAGAACACCACCGGCGCCGCCTTCGCCTGGGAGCCGACGCCGGAGACGATCGAGCGCGCCAACATCACGCGCTTCATGCGCGTCGCCGGCGTCGACTCGCTCGAGGCGCTGTGGGAGCTCGCACGGCGCGACATCGCCGGCTTCTACGGTCTGCTCGTCGAACACCTGAAACTGTCCTGGTTCGAGACCTATGGCGCCGTGCTCGACCGTTCGCGCGGCATACCGTTCGCGCGCTGGTTTGTTGGCGGGCTGTACAACGCGTCCTACAACTGCATCGACCGCCACGTGGCGCAAGGCCGAGCGCACGAGCCGGCCATCATCTGGGAATCCGAAAGCGGGATCAGCCGCACGCTGACCTTCGAGCAGCTGCTCGTCGAGGTCTCCAAGCTCTGCGGCGTGCTAAGCGACCTGGGCGTCAGTCGCGGCGACACGGTCGGCGTCTACATGCCGCTCGTGGCGGAGGCAGCGGTCGCGCTCTTAGCGGTCGGCAGGATCGGGGCGATTGCGGTGCCCGCGTTCTCGGGCTACGGCGCGACCGCTCTGGCCACCCGGCTGGCCGACGCCAACGTCAAGGTGCTGCTCACCGCCGACGGCACCCAGCGCCGGGGTAAATTCGTCGACATGAAGAGCGTCGCGGATGCGGCGTGCGCGCTTGTGCCCAGCATCGAGCACGTCGTCGTGCTGCGCCACCAAGATGCGCCGGTCAACTGGAACGACAAGCGCGACATCGACTGGCAGCGCGCTTCGTACTCGCAGCCCCACTTCGTCGCTGCCGAGCGGACATCGGCTAACGACCCGTACCTCTTGCTCTACACCTCCGGATCCACCGGCAAGCCCAAGGGTGCCGTGCACGGACATGCTGGCTTTCCCGTCAAGGTGCAGATCGACCAGTACCTGTGCTTCGACGTGCAGCCCGGCGACCGCATGCTCTGGTTCACCGACATGGGCTGGATGATGGGACCGTTTCTCGTGCTCGGCGCGTTGGGACTCGGTGCGGCTGCCGTGCTCTACGACGGCACTCCGGATTACCCGGATCCCAGCCGGCTCTGGAAGGTCTGCGCCCGCCACAAGGTGACGCACTTGGGCATCGCGCCGACGGCCATCCGCTCGCTCATGGTCCATGGGGACGAGCTGCCGCGCCGGCACGACCTGTCGTCGTTGCGCATCTTGGGCTCCACGGGAGAAGCATGGAATCCAGAGCCCTACCGCTGGTTCTCGAAGGTCATCGGCGGTGGCAGGTTGCCCATCATCAACTACTCTGGGGGCACCGAGATCAGCGGCGGCATTTTGGGTTGCTTCCCCATCAAACCGCTCGTGCCGTGCGCCTTTCACGGCCCCGTCCCCGGCATGGACGCGGACGTGGTCGACGACGAGGGGCGACCCGTGCGCGGAAAGGTCGGAGAACTCGTCGTGCGGCAACCGTGGCCGGGGATGACGCTCGGATTCTGGCACGACGACGAGCGATATCTGCAGACCTACTGGAAACGCTTCCCCGACGTCTGGGTGCATGGCGACTGGGCGAGCGTCTCGGATGACGGCTTTTGGTTCATCCAAGGGCGTTCGGATGACACGATCAACATCGCCGGTAAGCGGGTCGGTCCGGCGGAGTACGAAAGCGCGCTCGTCGGCCATGGTTCGGTGCGCGAGGCTGCGGCCATCGCCGTGCCAGACGAGCGCAAGGGGGACACCGTCGTCTGTCTGGCGGTGCTGCGCCCCGGTTGGCAGGGGAGTGAGGAGCTCAGGGCAGATCTCATGCAGGCGGTCATCACCGGCATGGGTAAAGCGCTTGCCCCAAAGGCGATCAAGTTCGTCGACGACCTGCCGCGCACTCGCAACGCCAAGCTCATGCGCCGCGTCGCGCGCGCGCGCTATCTCAAGCTGGCGGATATGGGCGATCTGACCGCGCTCGAGAACCCGGCCTCTCTCGAGGCGATCGACCGGGCCCGCTAGCCTGCAAGCCGGACGATCGGACGTCACGCCGGAACGGAGATGACGAGATGGCACGAGCATGCATGCGAGGGCTGGCCCTCATCGCGGTGTTCGTTTGCGTGTGCGCCGCAGGCAAGGCTGCGGCGGACTCAAGCGCGTCTACCGATGCGCTCGGCCAGTTCGCCGCCGCGTGGGCCAAGGTAAACACCTACACCTGCACGCTCACCGCGCACGAAGTCCTTGGTTCCAAAACCCAAGACCGCGTCTACGCGATGTACTTCGCCAAACCGAGCAACACGAGGATGAACATCACCGGCGGTGACGGGCGCGGTGGAGCGGCCGTCTACCATGGCGGTGACACCGTGCAGGGGCACCAGGGCGGTTTTCTCTCGCCCATCAAGCTCAACGTCAACATCCACTCGCACATCGCCACCACGATCCGCGGCACGACGATCGCCGACGCCAATTGGGGCTCTCTGTACGACCACATCACCGGGCAGAAGGGCTCGACCATCGACGCCGCCGCAACCGGCGGTTCCACCACGCTCACGGTGACCGTCGCCGATCCGACGACCGACAACGACGTCACCAAAGAAGTGGTGATCCTGGGCAAGGATGCACTGCCCGTCGAGTACGATCAGTATGAAGGCACGACCCTCGTCAAGCACGTCACCTACACGGACGTGAAGCTCAACGTCGACATACCATCTTCGACCTGGTCGCTTTGAGGAACGCCCGCCGGTAGAGCAAGAAGGTCAAGCACGGCCATACGGTGCGCTTGACCGCTCGGGGTCAGACCTTGGCCGGGACCTTCTCGCGCATGCGCCGGGCGGCATCGACCATGTTACGCAGCGCTGGCACAACCTCTTCCCAGCGGCGCGTCTTCAGCCCGCAGTCAGGGTTCACCCACAGCTGCTCGGGCGCGAGATAGCCTGCCGCCTTTTCGAGCAGCGAATGCATCTCGATGGTGCTTGGTATGCGAGGCGAATGGATGTCGTAGACACCGGGACCGATCTCGTTGGGGTAGCGGAACCGCTTGAACGCATCGAGCAGCTCCATGTCGCTGCGCGAGGACTCGATGGTGATGACATCGGCGTCCAGCAACGCCAGCGCGTCGAAGATGTCGTTGAATTCCGAATAGCACATGTGCGTGTGGATCTGCGTCGCATCGTCCACCGGAGATGATGCGACGCGAAAGGCTTTGGCCGCCCAGTCGATATAGGACGCCCAGGCCTTACGCTTGAGGGGAAGCCCCTCGCGAAACGCCGGCTCGTCGATCTGGATGATCCGGATGTCCGCTTTCTCCAGATCGGCGACCTCGTCGCGGATGGCAAGCGCGATCTGGATCGCCGTCGCGGAGCGAGGTTGATCGTCGCGTACGAACGACCACTGCAGAATCGTCACCGGACCGGTGAGCATGCCCTTCATGGGTCGGCTGGTGAGCGACTGCGCAAACCGGATCCACGGCACCGTCATGGCCTTGGGCCGCTCGATGTCACCGAAGATGATGGGAGGCTTGACGTAACGTGAACCGTAGCTTTGCACCCATCCGTTCTGCGTGAAGGTGAAGCCGGAGAGCTGCTCGCCGAAGTATTCCACCATGTCGTTGCGCTCGGCTTCGCCATGCACGAGCACGTCGAGCCCGAGTTTCTCTTGCTCGCGGATGGCGTGCTCGATCTCCGCCTTCATCGCCTTCTCGTAAGCAGCGGCCGTGAGATCGCCTTTCTTGAACTTGGCGCGCGCCTCGCGGATCTCGTGCGTCTGCGGGAAGCTTCCGATGGTCGTGGTGGGGAACGCCGGAAGCCTCAGCGCGGCCTGCTGTTTGCGCTGACGGGCCGCGAATGCGCTGGCCCGCCTGGCATCGCGCTCGCCGAGCGCGGCCACCCGCTTCTCGATGGCGGCGTTGTGGATACGTTTGGATTGTTCGCGGCTGCGCTGCACGGTGTCTGAGAGCTGCAGCTCGTCGATGATCGCCTCATGGCCATCGTGCTCCAGGCCGCGCCCGAGCACCGCCAGCTCGTGCAGCTTCTGCTTGGCGAAGGCGAGCCAGGATTTGAGCTCGACGTCGAGCTTGGTCTCGAGGTCAAGATCGACCGGGGTATGCATCAAGCTGCATGAGGGCGCCACCCAGACGTTGTCCGTGATTGCGCGAACGCGCTCGAGTAGCCTGAGGGCGCGCTGCAGGTCCGTCCGCCAGACGTTACGGCCGTCGACGACGCCGCACGAGAGCACTTTGCCTGCAGCCATGCCCGCGAGAAAGGCATCGAGCTGCTGCGGCGCGCGCACGAGATCGAGATGGATGCCCGACACGGGCAGCGACTGCAGCAGGCGTGCGTGCTCGTCCACCGATTCGAAGTACGTGGCGAGCAAGATATCGATCCCGCACTGCGCTAGCTCCTGGTAGGCGTGCGGGTAGGCCGCAAGCCACGCCTTGGGCAGATCGGTAGCGAGGGCGGGTTCGTCGATCTGCACCCACTGAACGCCGAGCTCCTTGAGCTGGCGCAGCACGTCCTGATAGATGGGAAGCAGGCGTGGCAGCAGGTCGAGCCGCGAGAACGACTCAAGCTGCGTACCGCGCTCCTTGCCCAGCCACAGGTAGGTGAGCGGGCCGATGAGCACGGGCTTGGGGACAAATCCTTGATGCAGCGCCTCGCGCGTCTCATCGATGAGCTTGCTGCTGCGCAGCGCGAAGGACGTCGTGGCTTCGAATTCGGGCACGATATAGTGGTAGTTCGTGTCGAACCACTTGGTCATCTCCATGGCCGGCGCAGCATCCGAGCCGCGCGCCATGGCGAAGTAGGTCGAAAAGCCGACAGCGTCGCCGGAGAACCCAAAGCGCTGTGGGATCGCTCCGACCATGGCGGTCGTGTCGAGCATCTGGTCGTAGTACGAGAAATCACCGACTGCCACGTAGTCGAGACCGGCATCGGCTTGAATCTGCCAGTGCCGGCTGCGCAGCTCGCTGCCGGTGCGCTCGAGCTCAGCCTCGGAGATGTCGCCCTTCCAGAACGACTCGAGCGCTTTTTTGAGCTCGCGCTTAGCCCCGATGCGGGGGAACCCTAATGTGTGAACGACTGCCACGTGAGGAACCTCTGGTTGGCGGAGTGTGAAACGGATCTACAGATCCGTTGCTGCAACAACGGTAGCTATTTGCCGAGCAGCTGGCGGGCGATGACGATGCGCTGGATCTGCTGCGTGCCCTCGTAGATCTGCGTGATCTTCGCGTCGCGCATCATGCGTTCTACCGGGTATTCCGTCATGTACCCGTAGCCCCCGAGCAGCTGCACGGCATCGGTCGTCACCTTCATCGCGACGTCGCCGCACTTGAGCTTGCAGAGCGCTCCCCAGTACGTCACATCATCGGCGCCGATATCGCACTTGTGGGCCGCCTCGTAGAGCAAGAGGCGCGCCGCCTGGGTCTCAAGGTCCATGTCGGCGACCATCCACTGCAAGCCTTGCTGCTTTGCCAGCGGTTTGCCGAAAGCCACGCGCTCTTTGAGGTAGCGTGATGCGAAGTCAAGGGCGCCTTGCGCGATGCCCAGCGCCTGTGCGGCGACGCCCGGGCGCGATTTATCGAGGGTCGCCATGGCGATCTTGAACCCCTCGCCCGGCGTTCCTAGCAGACGATCGGCTGGGATGCGGCAATTGTCGAGGATAACCTCATTGGTCGGCGATCCGCGTATGCCCATCTTGTGCTCGACCTTGCCGAGCTTGAAGCCGGGATCGTCCGTATGGCATATGAAGGCCGAGACCCCTTTGGGGCCAAGCGATGGATCGGTCATGGCGAAGACGATGCAGATGTCAGCCACCGCCACATTGGTGATGAAGACCTTGGTCCCGTTCAACACATAGTTATCGCCGTTGCGCACGGCGGTCGTGCGCATGTTCGCCGCGTCCGATCCCGACGTCGGCTCGGTCAGGGCGTACGATGTCATCCACTCTCCGGCGGCGAGTTTCGGCAGATATTTCTTTTTCTGATCGGCGTTGCCGGCGATCATGATGGGGAGCGCGCCAAGTTCTTGCACCGCGATGATGAGCGCGGATGAGGCGCAGGCCTTTGAGACCTCCTCGACCACCTTCACGTAGGTGAGGAAGCTGCCCAGGCCGCCATACTCTTCGGGGAAGGGAATGCCGAGCAGGTCGCTGCGGGCGAAGAGGTCGCGGATGTCGCGCGGGTACTCGCCCGTGGCATCGATGGCGGCGGCGCGCGGCGCGACCTTCTCCTGCACGAGCTTGCGCACCGTGTCCAGGACCATGTTCTCGGTTTCGATGGCTTCTGCGCTGCGCTCAGGTGCCAGCATGACGGCGCTCTCCTGGGAGGAACGTGGGACGTCTTCATTCGGCCCGCCAGCACAAGCGCCCTTGCCCGCTTATGAGAGCTGGCGCTGCAGGGTCTCGATCTCTTCGAGCAAGCGCAACACGACGTCGACGCCCGCTACGTTAATGCTGTTGACCGCGTAGGAGCCGTTGGCTATCCATCACCGCTTCTTAGCTAGTTCGGCGAGCTTGCGGAACAGCTCGCGCTCTTCATCGCTGAGCTGTGTGGGCACCTGTGCGACGAGCGTCACGTAGAGATCTCCGTGTCCGCCGCCGCGAAGTTTGGGCATGCCCTTGCCTGCGACGCGCAGCTTCCTTCCGTTCTGGGAGTGTGCCGGAACCTTGAGCGTGATCTGCCCGGTCATGGTCGGCACGGTCACCTCGCCGCCCAGGACGAGGATATATACGCTCGTCGGCTGGTCGACGTGGAGGTCATCGCCTGTGCGGGCGAACTTAGGGTCCGGTGCGATGTGCACGACGAGATACAGATCGCCGCTCGGACCACCACCCAGACCGGCCTCGCCTTGCCCGGCGAGACGTATGCGCTGCCCATCGCGCACGCCGGCCGGGATCGTGACCTCGAGGGTCTTGGACTTGGTGAGCTGCAGCGGGTGTTTGCCGCCAGCGTACGCGTCGCGCAGCGACAGCTCGATTGCTCCTTCGAGGTCGGAGCCTCGCGATGAACGCCGCCCACGGCTGGCCGGCCCCGTCGCGCTTCTCCCGATATTGCCGAAGAAGGTCTGGAAGAACTCCGAAAAGCTGCCATCGCCGGCATCGCCGAAATCGAACTGCACGCCGCCGGGCGGGGTCTGATACTGGAAGCCGCCCTGCCCTTGGAAGTCGCGCGCCCGCTGTTGCCAATCATTGCCCAGCGTGTCGTAGGTCTTGCGCTTCTCAGCGTCGCTCAAGACCTCATAGGCCTCGGAGATCTCTTTGAACTTCTCCTCGGCGTCTTTCTTACGGGTCGGGTTGACGTCAGGATGCCACTGGCGTGCCAGCTTGCGATACGCCGCCTTGATCTCTTTGGCGGACGCGCTCTTGCCGACGCCGAGCGTCTTGTAATAGTCCTTATATTGAACGGGCATGAAGGTTGCCCGTTATTCGGATGGCTTAGAGACGATGACCTGCGCCGGACGCAAAAGGTCCTCGCCGATCATGTACCCCTTTCGCGCCTCGTCGACCACCGTGCCGCTCGGCGCGCCGGGCTCGACGCGCGTGCCGACCGCCTCGCTGAGCTTGGGATCGAACTTCCGGCCGGCGAGCTCGATGGGGCGCACGCCCTCGGCTTCGAGCAATGACGTGAACTGCTTGACCGTCGCCAGCAAGCCGTCGACGAGCTGATCCGCAGGCGTGCCGGCCTTGCGGTAGGCCGCGGCGCGCTCGAGGTTGTCGAGCACGGCGAGCACGCGAGCGAGCAGCGCGCGGCGGCCGGCATCGGACTGCTCGCGGATGAGCCGCTCGGTACGCTTCTTATAGTTATCGAAATCGGCGAGCGCGCGCAGATAGAGCTCGCGCTGTTCTTGGGCCTGTGCCTTGGCACGCTCGAGCTCGGCGCGCATGGGATCAACAGGCGCCTGCCCATCGGCGGTGGCCGCGTCGATCCCAGGGACCGCCGCGCTCGAAAGCGAGTCGAAGTCGTCGCTATCAGCCATGCAGGCGCGTCCGTTCCCTATGTCTCTTTGTATTCTGCGTCGATGACGTCGCCTTCAGGCTGCGTTCCACCCGAAGCCGCCTCGCCCGGCTGTTCGCCCGCAGCGCCGTTCGGGTTTTGTGCGTCGCCCGGCGTCGAGTCCGTCTTCTGATACAGACTCTGAGAGAGCTTGTAGGAGATCTCTTGCAGCCGGTCTGTCGCCCGCTTGAGCTCATCGGAGCTGCCGCTCTTGAGCAGCGAGCGCATGTCGTCGAGCGCCTTCTCGACCTCAGCCTTGTCGGACGCCGGCACCTTGTCGCCAAGGTCTTTGAGCGTCTTCTCGACGGAGTACTGGAGGGTCTGCGCCCGGTTACGCGTCTCCGCCTCTTCGCGTTTGCGCTTGTCCTCTTCGGAGTGCGCCGACGCATCTTTGACCATGCGGTCGACCTCATCCTTAGAGAGATTGGTGGACGAGGTGATGGTGATGCGCTGTTCCCTTCCCGTGCCGGTGTCCTTGGCGTTGACGTGGGTGATGCCGTTAGCATCGATGTCGAAGGTGACTTCGATCTGCGGCACGCCGCGCTGTGCCGGGGGGATACCTTCGAGCCGGAAGCGGCCGAGCGTCTTGTTGTCAGCCGCCATCTCACGCTCGCCTTGCAGCACGTGGATGTCGACCGAGGTCTGGCTGTCGTCGGCCGTCGTGAACGTCTGCGACTTGCGCGTCGGAATCGTCGTGTTGCGCTCGATGAGCTTCGTCATGACGCCGCCCAGGGTCTCGAGCCCGAGCGACAGAGGCGTGACGTCGAGCAGGACGACGTCCTTGACCTCGCCTGCCAGCACGCCGGCCTGGATGGCTGCGCCGACCGCGACGACTTCGTCGGGGTTGACGCTCTGGTTGGGATCTTTCTTCGTCAGCCGCTTGACCAGCTCTTGGATGACCGGCATGCGCGTCGCACCACCGACGAGCACCACCTCTTTGATGTCCTCGATAGAGAGCTTGGCGTCACGGATCGCGTTCTCGAACGGCTTGATGCAGCGCTCGGTGAGGTCGGCGGTCAGCTGCTCGAACTTCGCGCGGGTTAGCGTGTAGTCGAGATGCTTGGGCCCATTCTGGTCGGCGGTGACGAACGGCAGGTTGATCGAGGTCTGCACCATGGACGACAGCTCGATCTTGGCCTTCTCGGCCGCCTCGGTGAGCCGCTGCAGCGCCTGGCGATCGCCGGCGAGATCGATGCCCTGGTCTTTCTTGAATTCGGCGACGAGCCAGTCGACGATGCGCTTGTCATAGTCATCGCCGCCGAGGTGCGTGTCGCCGTTGGTCGACTTCACCTCGAACACGCCGTCGCCAACCTCGAGGATCGAGACGTCGAAGGTGCCGCCACCGAGGTCCCAGACGAGGATCGTCTCGTTGCCTTTCTTCTCGAGGCCGTAGGCGAGCGCCGCGGCGGTGGGCTCGTTGATGATGCGCAACACGTCGAGGCCTGCGATGCGGCCCGCATCCTTCGTGGCCTGGCGCTGTGCGTCGTTGAAGTACGCGGGGACGGTGATGACCGCGCGCGTCACTTTCTCGCCAAGATAGGTGCTGGCATCGGCGGCGAGCTTTTGCAGGATCATCGCCGAGATCTCTTGCGGCGTGTAACCCTTGCCATCGATGGTCACCTTGTGGTCGGTGCCCATATAGCGTTTGATGGATGAGATCGTCCGGTCGGGGTTCGTGATCGCCTGCCGTTTGGCGAGCTGACCGACGAGCCGCTCGCCGCTCTTGGTGAAGGCGACGACGGACGGTGTGAGCCGGCTGCCCTCGGCGTTCGTGATGACCGTCGGGGTCGTGCCCTCCATATAGGCGACGACCGAGTTGGTCGTGCCGAGGTCTATGCCGACGACTTTGGCCATGATGTTCGCTCCTCTGAGAAGGTGTCGTAGAAGATTGACTACGCGTGACAGCGGACCTCCGCTGCACAGGAGTTTTGAAGCAGCGGACCTCGAGGTCCGCTCTAGCCCACTAGCCTTGCGGCAGGACGTCCGGGCGGTCGCCGAGCGTCACGCCGAACGGTTGGAGGTCGCCGTCGCGCCAGATGAGGAGCGTGACCTTGTCACCCACGTTCATCTTGGCGATAGCGGACCGGATCTGATCGGGATCGGTGACCTTCTTATGATTGAGCTCGAGGATGATGTCACGGCTCTGCAACCCCGCCTTCTCGGCTGGGCTCTGCGGCTGCACGGACACGACCACGACGCCGCCCGATCCGGAATAGCCGAGGTAGGTGGCGAGCTGTTTGTCGAGCGCGCGCATCTGGACGCCGATGTAGGCATGCGCCACGTGGATGCCGTGGCCGGTCGTCTCGATCTCGGACAGCACGGGTTCAGCGGCATTGATCGGGATGGAGAAGCCGATGGCCTGTGCCTCCATGGCGACGACGGCATTGATGCCCACGACCTTACCGCTGGTCGTGATGAGCGGACCACCCGAGTTGCCCGGGTTGATCGGCGTCGTTATCTGGATCATGTCATCGTAGTGGAAAGTCGGGAAGCCTTCACCACCACCGGCGTCGATGCCGGTGCGGTGGATGGCTGACACGATCCCCAAGCTGACGGAGTTTTGGAACGACTCGGGTTCGCCGATGGCGAGCACAAACTGGCCCTGCTGCAACGCACTAGAGTTACCGAGCGGCAACGCGGGGGGAAGATTGGATCCGTGGACCTTGAGGATGGCGAGGTCGGCGTTGTCGTCGGCACCCACCACTTCAGCGTCCACTTGACGGCCGTTGGCGAGCAGCACCTGCACGTGGTCGGCATGATAGATCACGTGGGCGTTGGTGGCCACGAATGCCGTGTCACCCTCACGTTTAATGATGAAGCCCGAACCCGACGCTTTGGCGGTGAACGGCTGGCTTTGCGGCGGGGCTTGATCGCCGAAGAACTGGCGGAAGAACGGGTCGTTCTGGAAGGGGTTGTAGATATTCTGCACGCCGTGCACGGTGGCTTTGATCAACACCACCGATGGTTCGGTCTGCTTCACGACGCTGATGATGCGCTGCTCGAGGTCGCCGCCGCCGAGTTGCTCGAGCGGTGCGGCCGACGCCGCGTCGATGGTCGCGGTCTGCCGCGCCTGGCTGAATCTGGGCAGCACAAGGCTGACGACGAGCACGCCGATCAGCACGCCGAGAATGCCCATGAGGAGAAAGCCGAGCGAGGTACGGGTGTGGGGACTCATTGTTTTTGATGCACTCCTGATTGCTCTAATTATATTGGTTAGCGCGCGCCGCAGCGAGGCCACGGTCTACACCGGCGCCTGAAAACCTATACCTGCGACATGATGGAATTGTTGCCCGGAAGGTCCAGGCCCCCTGGTGTCCCGTTGTACGGGCGAATTGAGAATCCGACAGCTCGTTAGCACTATATCATCGAGACTGCTAACGCGTCAAGGCAGGTGGGCACGGGCTCACGGGCCCCCGCGAGCTCCCGCTGCGGCAAAAAGCCCACACAGCAGGCTAAAGACAAACGCCGCCGCCGCTGCCCCGGCAGGATGCATGCGCATGAGCCGCTGCAGAGCGATGGCGACGACCGCATAGTACCACACGCTCAGGATGTTATAGGCCGAGAAAAACGCCCCAAGCGTCGCGTCGTGCGGGAAGAGCCAGCCCACGGACGGCAGGCGCACGAGGTCGAGAGCGGTGTTCACCGTGCTTGGATCTCGTAGCGACACCAAGATGGAGTTGACGACTCCCGCAACGCCGTAGACGGCATACGAATTGAGCGTGGCGACCCACGCGGCGCCAAAACTGATGCGTCCCCGGCCGATCGCCGCAGCGATGAAGAGAAACGATGCGATGAGCGCCCAAGCGATCCACGGCGTGGTGATCGCGCCCAAGGTGAAGAGGGATCTGACGTAGGGCGCGACCTGAGCGGACGCGAGGCGCTCGCGCAGACGGTCACCGGCCGACATCGTCGCAAGGCGGTGCGCTTCGCTGACGGCCAGCATGTGCAGCTGCGCCGGCTCCGCGATGAGCAGCGCGGCGAGCGTGAGGAGAATGCCGGCCAGGGCGGCCCAACCCCACGTCGGCGCGTCGGCGAGACGCGCGAAGGCCCTTTGCGGCGCAACGATGACGCGGAGATAGGTCGTCAGGCCATCGATGCGCACCGGATCGCGTCTATTTCGTCAGGGTGATCAGCACTTGTTGGGAAGGCATCGAGAGGGCGTGCAGCACGAACGTCGCTGGATCGTACCATTCGTCGACATTGACCGACCCGGTGATGGAGAGAAGGGCGTCACTCGGCGGCACACCGCTCGGTCGCGAGGCGATCGGGTGCGGGTCTACATGAGCGAGGAACTGCAGGACGGCTCGCGGCTCGATGAGCGAGAACTGCGTCGCCTTTGAGGCGTGGATCTGTGCGGGGAGCATGGCGAAGCCGCTCATGAGCATCCCCTCGAGCACGTAGGCCTGTTTGACGCCCGGCGGGTTGGGCAGGGGAGCGGTGCCCTCGGTGCCCTCGATGGTCACGGTGGCGCCGCTGTGGTCGAAGGCCGCGTGCACCGTGCTCGTATCGGTGCCCCGTGCGTACACGCCGGTGTAGGCTTTGGGAGTCAGCGTCTCGCTATCGAAGATCTCATCAACCACGAAATTGTATGGGGTCACCGTTTCTGTCTCGTGGACGGTGAGGCCCACGTCCGCCCGTTTGATCGTGAACGAACTCTTGCCGACGTCGTTCCCATTCTGGGTGATCGTGTAGCTATAGGAACCATCCGCCGGAGCAGACGCGCCGGCGGATGGAGGCGCGGGCGTGGCAGAGAGCGCAGCGGCGACGAGGACGGCGAGCAGCATCACGATCCCGCTGAGCCCGGAGCGCTGCCGGAACCTGTGCCCGGCGCGGTGACACCGGGCAGCGGAGCCATCATGCCTTGCGCAGTGCTTAATGAAGCAAGTCCGCTGATAGCGCCGAGGCTCATGGACTCGACCGCCGAGCTGGGCACGATGATCATAGCGCCTTTCTCCTTGAGCCCCTCGTAGAGCATGTTCATGCCGCGCAGATGCAGGGCCACCGGATTACCGTCGTATGACTTCGCCGCTTCCACGAACGATTCCGCGATTTGGCGTTCGGCATCGCCGAAGATGACGCGTGCCTGGCGTTCCCGCTCGGCCTGCGCCTGGCGCGACATCGCATCCTGCAGATTCTCAGGGATCTTGATATCCCGGATCTCAACCGACTGGACGGTGATGCCCCACGGGGTCGTCCGCCCGTCGATGGCCTGCTGCAGGTTGGCATCGATCGCTTGCCGGTTGGAGAGCAGATCCGCGAGGTAGGTGGTGCCGATGATGTCACGCAGCGCGGTCTGTGCAGCCCAGCCGATGGCATCGCGGTACGAAGCGACCTCGAGCGCCGCCTTCTTGGCATCCCACACGACCCAGAAGAGCACCGCGTCGACGTCGACCGGCACGGTATCCTTGGTCAGCGTCTGCTCGGCCACGAAGGTGCTGGTCTGGACGCGCTGATCGATCCACGCTGCGACGCTGTCGACGGCGGGAAGGATGAGGAAGATGCCGGGACCGGCCAGTCGCTCGAAGCGGCCCAGTCGGAGCACGATGGCTTTCTCCCACGCCTTGGCGATCTGGATCGAGGTCAGCGAGAGCAGCGCGAGGATGAACCCCACGATGATAAACAGCGGCGATCCGGTGGCCGCTAACATGTAGACGCCGCCTGCGAAGAACACGAGGGCGAGCAGCCACGAGATTGCGTTGCCGAAATGGACCTGGGGGCTGCCCGCGATGACGGCACCGCTCGGACCGGTGGGTGGGGTGATGACGGTAACTGTTGGCATGGTTAGTCTTTGCCTCCGCTCTGTGGTGAGATGCGCTTGATAGCACTGACGAGATCGCCTGTCGTGAAACCGAAGCTTTGGCACTCGGCAAGTGCGCGTTTGGCGATATCCATCAACCGGTCCCGGCGCTTCGACGTGCCCGCCGACGTAGCGGGCTCGGCGATGAAGGTGCCGCGTCCGCGCGTGCTGCGCAAGATGCCGTCGCGCTCGAGCTCCGCATACGCCCGGTTGACCGTGTTGGGGTTGATGGACAGCTCGATCGCCACCTCGCGGACGGTGGGGAGTTGGTCACCGGGATGTAAGGCGCCGCGCGATATGGCGTGCAAGATCTGCTCCCGTAACTGCAGGTAGACTGGAATGCCGCTCGAGTCATTGAGATGGAACAATGCGCTGCTGCTGTCTTCTACGTGTCCTATTGTCTTAATGTTTTGAGACAATTATAATGACCCAAGCACTGGCTGTCAAGGGGCCTTGCCCTGAAGGAGAGCTCGGGGGATACAAGGGCCATGTCTGCTCATGGGTGGCTGCTGGCGGCAGCGCTCGCCGCCAGCTCCAATCCGTGTGACTCCCATCACCGCCAGCACCCACATCATCACCTAGCCCAGCGGACGCGATCGCATGTTCACCACACGCGTGCGCAAAGCGTCCGCGCCGAAAAGGGCCTGCAAGGCCGGGTGACGCGGATGGAGCGCTTGGCGCTGCTCGTGCGCCGCGAGGCGTTGCTTCACGATTTCGTCGTCGCCGCCCGCACGGAGACGCTGCTGCTGCGTGACGACGCCCTGCGCAGTCTCCCTTCTGGCATCGAGATCTCCGCAAGCGCGGTGACGCTCGACTTCCTCGGCAGCCCGATCGTCAGAGCACGCGTAACAAGCCGTAGTCAGGTCGCGCAGACAGTCGTGCTCGTCGCCGAGCTCGTCGATGCGAGCGGCGCGCGCAGCCGCGCAAGCACCGCTATCGCGCTGCAACCGGGGGAAACTCGCAGCGTCGAGCTTCTGTGCCCGGCACGACTGCGGCCTATCTCATTGATATGGAGCACTGCGCCGCTCTAAATGGCAGGCCCAAGGGCGGCCCCGCCCTGAATTCCTCATAGATGTTACATGAGTTCTTCCCCGCGCCGCAGGGCGAAGCGTCTCACGAGCCGCTCAAAGACCCTGCCGGCCAGTTTTTACGAGTGATCCCGCTGGGCGGCTGCGGCGAGATCGGCCGCAACACCACCGTCTACGAGACCAAAGACGACATCATCGTCGTCGACGCCGGCGTGCAGTTCCCCGAAGAGGAGATGCTCGGCGTCGACCTGGTCATCAATGACGCCTCCTATCTGCTCGAGCGCCGCGAGAAGGTGCGGGGTCTCGTGCTCACCCACGCGCACGAAGACCATATCGGTGGCGTGCCGTTCCTGCTGGCGCAGCTCAACATGCCGGTCTACGGCACGGACGTGACCCTGGCGCTCTTGCGGGGCAAGCTGCGCGAGCACAAGCTGCTCGGCGAGGCGGATCTGCGCGTCGTCGACCCGGGCGACGAGGTCCAGATCGGCGGAATCGGTGTCGGCTTTATCTCCGTCACGCATAGCGTCTCGGGTTCGTGCTCGCTCGCGCTGCGCACGCCGCTCGGCACGGTGATCCACACCGGCGACTTCAAATTCGACCAGACCCCCATCGACAACCGGCCTACCGACATGGCGATGCTCGCCGCCCACGGTCGAGACGGCGTGCTGCTGCTCGCCTCGGATTCGACCAACGCGGAGCTGCCCGGCCACACGCTCTCCGAGCGTGTCGTCGGCGAGACGTTCAACGACATCTTCTCCCAGTGCAGCGGTCGCATCATCATCACCATGTTCGCGTCGAACGTGCCCCGCCTGCAACAGACGGTGGATGCCGCCACGCGCCACGGGCGCAAGGTGTGCTTCGTTGGGCGCAGCATGCAAAACGTCAGCTCGATCGCGCTCGAGCACGGCTATCTCGAGATCCCGTCGGGCGTCCACATCCGGGATAACGAACTGGGCAACTACCCGGACGACAAGCTTGTCATCTGCACGACCGGCAGCCAGGGAGAGCCGATGTCGGCGCTCGTGCGCATGGCGGCCAACGACTACAAACGGGTCAAGCTCAAACGTGGCGACACGGTCATCATCTCGGCCACCCCCATTCCCGGCAACGAGCGCAGCGTCGGGCGCACGATCAATAACCTGTTCAAGATCGGGGTCAACGTCATCTACGGCCAGCAACGCCTGGCGCACGTCTCCGGTCACGGCCGTCAAGAAGAGCTCTTGCTCATGCTCAACCTGACCCAGCCCAAGTATTTCTTGCCCGTGCACGGCGAGTACCGCATGCTCGTCCAGCACGCGCGGCTGGCCGAGCGCATCGGCATCGCACCTGACAACATCTTCGTGGCCGAGAACGGCGAGGCGCTCGAGATCACCAAATCCGGCGCGCGTCTTGCCGGGCGCATCTCCGGGGCGCCGGTCTACGTCGATGGTCTCGGTGTCGGCGACGTCGGCAACGTCGTGCTGCGCGACCGGCGTCATCTCTCGGGCGACGGCATGATCGTGGTGACGGTCACCGTCGACAGCGAGGACGGCAAAGTGCTCGCCGGCCCGGACATCACCTCGCGCGGCTTCACCTATGGTGGCGGTGGCGACGGCGATGGCGTGCTCGAAGAAATCCGCCGCGAGGCATCGTCCATCATGGAAGACGGCGCCAAGCACAGCCTCACGGAGTGGACGGCGATCCGCGACCACGTGCACAAGGGATTGCAGAAGTTCATCTACGACAGGACCAAGCGGCGGCCGATGATCGTCCCCGTGGTCATGGAAGTCTAGCTGGGAGTGGCCGAGGCCGCAGTTTCGTTAGAAGCGCGCCAGCTCGAGACGCCCTACACTTCGGTGTGGGCCGACACGTGGCGCCGCTTCCGCAGGAGCCCGTCCGCGCTCATCGGCCTGAGCATCATCTTCATCCTCGCCATCTGCGCCACGCTCGCACCCCAGATCTCCGGGCACACAGACCCGCTGGCCCAAAACCTGGCGACTCCCACACTGGCGCCGTCGTTGTCGCATATCGCCGGAACCGACAAGCTCGGGCGCGACATCTTCACGCGGCTGCTCTTCGGCGCGCGCCTGTCGGTGGAGATCGGTTTCGTCTCGGTCGGCATCGCGCTTGTCGTGGGCACCGTCGTCGGGCTCATCTCCGGGTACTGGGGCGGGAAGCTCGACACCATCCTCATGGGCCTCATGGACGTCATGCTCGCCTTTCCGACCATCATCCTCGCCATCGCCATCTCGGCCGTGCTCGAGCAGCGTGTCAGCGATGTTGTGAAACTCTTCTTCGCGATCGGCATCGTCGCCATACCGATCTACGCCCGCATCGCGAGGTCCTCGGTGCTCGCCGTGAAGGAGCAAGAATTCGTCGAAGCTGCGAGGGCGGTGGGCAATGGCTCGTTCCGCCTCCTCTTCAAACACGTGCTGCCCAATATCTTGGCGCCGCTCATCGTGCAGGCGACGCTCGGCATCGGCACG
>Ga0116216_10000779_pt1 | contig 23839 bp, 20 predicted proteins | sample Sb_taG_11_FD_89696 | JGI IMG/M metagenome (GOLD analysis project Ga0116216, IMG submission 89696) | Peat soil microbial communities from Weissenstadt, Germany - Sb_50d_3_AS metaG | ecosystem: Environmental > Terrestrial > Soil > Wetlands > Peat | place: Germany: Weissenstadt | collected 2010-09-21
GCCCCGTTCACCTCGGGCAACATCCACATCGGCCACGTCCGCTCCTACTCGATTGGGGACGCCTATGCGCGCTTTCAGCGCGCGCGGGGCGAGGACGTGCTGTTCGCGTTCGGCTTCGACGCCTTCGGCCTGCCCGCGGAGCTGGGCGCGATCGAGCGCGGTGAGTCTCCCAGCGACTGGGTTGCCCGCTGCGCCGAGCACATGACCGGACAGCTGCAGCGCCTGGGCTACTCCTTTGACTGGACTCGCACTTTCCTGAGCTCCGACGCGCTCATGTACCGGTGGTCGCAGTGGCTGTTCCTGACTCTGCTCGACGCCGGCCTGGTTTACCTCGGCACGGGCGCCGTCGACTGGTGCGACACCTGCCAGACGACCCTTGCCACTATCCAGGTCGAGGACGGCGGGCTGTGCTGGCGCTGCCATGACCCCGTGCGCCTGATCCAGCGTCCGCAGTGGTACCTGCGCATCAGCGCCTACCTGCCGGAGAACGACCGGCGTCTCGACGAGCTTGCGGGCAGCGGTATCTGGGACGAGGTTGCGCTCTCGAGCCAGCGCTTCGTACTCGGGCGCGTCGATGGGGTCGAGGTCGATCTCCTCGGTCCGGACGGCGAGACGCTGACCGCGTTCACCCCGCACGAGAACGCCGTCGCGCTGGCCCGCTTCGTGCTGATCTCGCCCCGGCACCCCGACGTCGAGGTGTGGGCAGATACACCGCAGGCGCGCGAGCGCCTGGAGGAGCTGCGCTCGGGGGGCCTTCAGCGCAGCGCTCGCGAGGCCGAGGCGATCCCGCTGATCGACACCGGCCGCACACTGCCCTCGCCGGCCGACGGCGAGCCCCTGCCGGTGCTGGTCTCGCCGGTTGTGGACGGGCGCTACGGCGCGACCGCGGTCCTCGGCATCCCCGCGCGCGACCACACCGACGCGCTGATCGCCGGGCGGTTGTCGCTACATGTGAGCGACACGGTGAGCGACGATGGGAATCAGAATGCCACCGAGGACCCCCCGCCGGTGCCGGGAGTCCGTCCAGCGATGCGCTACCGCGCCAACGACTTCTCAATCTCGCGCCAGCGCTCGTGGGGCACGCCGATCCCGATCGTCTACTGCGACGGCGACTGCGGCATTGTGCCCGTGCCCGAGGAGCAGTTGCCCGTGTTGCTGCCTCTCGACCTACACCCGACGGGAAGCGGCAACCCGCTGGCTGAGCGCGAGGACTTCGTGCAGACCACCTGCCCGCGCTGCGGCGGTCCCGCCCGGCGGGAGACCGACACGCTTGATTGCCACTTCGACGCGCTGTGGCTGTGGGTGCCCGTGTGCGTGCCTCCCGCCGAGCGCGAGCGCCCGCTCGATGAGATCTTCGCGCTGAGGGATCTGCGCGAGTGGCTGCCCTCCGAGCGTGTGGTCGCCGGCTCGGACAGCGGCAACTTCGTATTTGACCAGCGCATCGTCACCAAGGCGCTGCGCGACATCGGCCCGCTTGCGTTCCTTACCGATGGCGAGCCGTTCGCGGGCTGTCTGTTCCACGAGATGGTGATTCGCGAGGGGCGCAAGATGAGTAAGCACCTCGGCAACGTCGTCGACCCGGACGAGCTCGTGGCACGCTATGGCGCGGATACCGTGCGCCTGGCGACGCTGTACGCCGCCCGTCCGCAGCGCACGCTGAACTGGAGCGACTCTGCGGTCCTGCGCTGCCACCGGTTCCTGACCCAGGTCTGGGACTTTTCCCAGACCCAGCTCGGCGCGGCCGCGGCTGCCGCGGACCCCGCCGACGGCGATCGGCTCGCTGATGGCGTCGGCGCATCTGGCGCACAGGCGCAGGTCAAGGACACGACCGAGCATCTGCGCGTGCGTCTGGAGAAGTGGTGCAACGCCGCCATCGAGCGAACGACCGAGGAGATGATCGAGCTGGAGATGCACAGCGCAGTGCGCAACGTCATGCGCCTGTTCGACCGGATCAAGGACTTCGAGAAGCGCGTGCTCGCACGCAGCGACAAGCTGAGCGTGGCCGATCGCGACGCGCTGCTGAGTGCGCTTGGTGTGCTCGCGCAACTGCTCGCGCCGCTGGCGCCCCACGTCGCCGAGGAGCTCTGGATCGCATTCGGTAACGACGGCGACACACAAACGCCGTGGCCGGGCGTATCTTCTCTTCTACCGGCATGAGCCCGTCCAGCCCCTCACCGAGCAGCGACCCCATCGAGGGATCGCGTGGCGGCCCCATCGAGGGATCGCGTGAGCGGACGCGCTCGTGCGCGACGGGCCTCGTCTGCCACCGCTGCGATCGCCACTATCCGCTGACCGACACGGTGTTCGCGTGTCCGGACTGCGGCAAGGGGCTTGACATCGTCTACGACTATGAGCTGGCCGCGCGTCACTTCCGAGAGATTCCCAGCTCCGAGCGTCCCCAGAACATCTGGCACTTCGAGGAGCTGCTCCCGATCGTCGATGCCTCCGCGCAGGCGCGCGTCGGGCGCTACTCCGGCTACACCCCCCTGATCCACGCCGACCGGCTGGGGGCAGAGCTGGGCCTGAGCAACCTGTACCTCAAGGACGACTCCACCTCCCGTCCCAGCCTCTCCTACAAGGACCGCGTCGTGGCGATGTCGGTCGCCCGGCTGCTGGAGCTGGGTCGCGAGGAGATCGGTTGCGTCTCCACCGGCAACGTCGGCACCGCCGTCGCCTCGCTCGCCGCCAAGGCGGGGGTGGACGCGTACGTGTTCTACCCCAACCGCTTGGAGGACACGAAGGCCCGTGCCTGCGCGGCGCTCGGCGCAAAGGTCTGCCAGGTGGAGGGCAATTACGACGAAGTCAACCGCCGCTGCCGCGAAGTCGCCGTTGCGACAGGCATGGAGTTTGCGAACATCACCCTGCGCCCGTTCTATGCGGAGGGAGCCAAGACGGCGGCGTTCGAGATCGTCGAGCAACTCGACTGGCAATCGCCCGACCACATCGTCACCGCGGCCGCCGGCGGCACATTGTCATCGCGCCTGCACAAGGGCCTGGGCGAGCTGCAGCTGCTGGGGCTCGCCGAGACCGACCCGACACGCATTCACATCGCCCAGCCCAGCGGCTGTAACCCGATCGCCACCGCGATCATCGCCGAGGAGGCCGAGGTTCACCCGGTGACGCCCGAGACGGCCGCGCACTCGCTGGCGATAGGTGCCCCTGGGGACGGATATCTGGTGATCGACGCGGTGCGCAAACGCGGCGGCACCGGTGGGTTCGCCTCAGACCCTGAGATCTTCGCCGGGATCGACCTGCTCGCCTCCACCGAGGGCCTGCTGACCGAGCCCGCCGGCGGCACGACGGTCGCGGTGCTCGAGAAGCTCGCTCGCGAAGGCAAGTTCGCCCCCGACGACACGATCGTGGCAATCATCACCGGCAACGGTCTGAAGACACTCGACGACCACCCGCCCAAGCCCTGGCCGGACAAGATCGACTGCGAGCTGGACGCGATGCTCGCTGCGCTGGAGGGGATCGGGCGCAGGCCCAGCCCGGTGGTGGCGTAACGGCACCGTGCGCGACGCAGGCCCGGACATAGGAAAGCCCCGCCGGAGCGGGGCCATCCCTTAGCAGGTCGATAAACCGGATTCTGTCGTTGAGCAGCCATCCATCTGCGCGGCCTACCTGGACCTCGGCGAGCAGCCTGCAAACGGTCCGCTTTGGCCTTGCATCGGGTGGGGTTTGCCCAGCCGCCGCGTCACCGCGACGCTGGTGCGCTCTTACCGCACCATTTCACCCTTGCCGGTTCGCCGTTCACGTGGGACGGCGAACTTAGGCGGTTTGTTTCTGTGGCACTTTCCCGCGGGTTTCCCCGGGTCGATCGCTCGACCACCTTGCCCTGTGATGTCCGGATTTTCCTCGAAGGCAGAAAGCCCCCGCGGCTGCCTGACCTGCACGTCCACGGTAGCGCGCGGCCGGCGCCGTGTAAAGGCCCTCAGACGCTCCTGAGCAGTCCCACGACCCGCCCGAGCACCTTCACGTCCTTGCTGCGGATCGGCTCCATCGTCTCGTTCTCGGGCTGCAACCGGATGTGGTCGGACTCTCCGAAGAAGCGCTTGACCGTCGCCTCCTCGCCGAGCAGCGCGACGACGATGTCGCCGTCCTGCGCGGTGTCCTGCGAGCATACGACCACGTAGTCGCCGTCGAGGATGCCCGCGTCCTTCATCGATTCGCCGCGAATCTGGAGCAGGTACTGGCCGTCCCCGCCACCGGCGAGCTCGGGCACCGAGACATACTCCTCGATGTTCTCCTCCGCGAGCACTGGCGCTCCCGCAGCCACCGAGCCCAGCAGCGGCAGGCTGTTCGGGCGCACGATCCCGCGCATGCCCTCCATCGCGGCGCCGGCCGCCCGGTCGAGCAGCTCGATCGCGCGCGGCTTGGAGGGGTCGCGGCGCAGCAGGCCGATCTTCTCCAGATTGGCCAGGTGCGCGTGCACCGTCGAGGACGAGGCCAGGCCGACCGCTTTGCCGATGTCGCGCACCGTCGGCGGGTAGCCGTACTTGGCCGAATGCTTGCGAATGAAGTCGAATATCTCCTGCTGGCGCTTGGTCAGATCCATGCCTGTTCCGCTCCCTGGTCGCGTGGACGATGGACTTCGACGAACATGTGTTCGCACACTAGCGTGCCCTGTGGACGGATGCAAGTGCCCACCGTGCTCACCCGCTGGATACGAGCCGCTGGCTTGCGCCGCGCGGTCGCGTGCGACCCGCAGGGATCCAGGCCGCAGGGGACGATGGGCGCTCCTCCGGTCCCACAGCCCGATCGGGGCGCGGCTATACTCGCCCCCTCTGCGCTCGTGGCGGAATTGGTAGACGCGCAAGGTTGAGGGCCTTGTGGACTTCACGGTCCGTGGTGGTTCGAGTCCACTCGGGCGCACTGGTCGGGCGATGAAAGTGATCAGCCAGGAAGCTGCTTGATGAAGTGATCGTTCGTCTCGTCCCCAAGCAGCGCCAGCAGCGCGATCTTTGCCTCGAGGAGCTCTCTGGCCTTCTCAACCAGCTCGGGAGAGACATCGAGCTCCGCAACGACCTCACCTTCAGGCATTCCCCGGCCAGACGAGACAGTTCCCCGGCCCGAGGAGACATATACGGAATCGTGGTTAGGGGTGATCACGAGATCATCCGCCTCGGGGACTACCAGTCGGTTGATGCGGTAGTAAATCCCGTGTACGGCCGCAATGCCACCCTCAGTGACGACACAGGACACAACCTGAGCCTTCATTGTCCTCTCCTTCCCTCTCCATTAGATCTGCCCGGCCGCGAAGCGGCTGATCATCTCGGGTGCCGCCGTGTCGAAACCGACCACGTCGAGCATGCCCGGGTCCTCTGGGTCCGCGATCGAGAATCCGTTCGAGACCATCCCGACCACCACGAGCCGTGCCGGGATTCCGGACTGCTCGCGGTAGGCGCGCAGAGCCTGCGCGGGGTGGATGTCCCCGCCCAGGTTTCCGAGTCGGTGTAGATCACGAACGTGTCGACCTCGCGCTCTCGCTGCAGGGCGTAGAGCATCGGCAGCGCGCAGTCCGTGCCCCCGAACGGCAGGTCAGACACCGTCCGGACGACGTCGTCCAGGCGCTGGCGGGGACTGACCGCAAGTGGCGTCAGTCCGTTACTCCAGCCGGCGAACTCCGCGCTCTGACTGAAGTCAACGCCGCCTTCGCCGGCGAAGAAGCCGACGACCTCGTGGCTGGGCTCGCTCGCCGCCGTGATCAGCGCCATCGCCGCGGACGCGTCGCGGGGCGTGAGCCCCACCGCGCCGGCCACCTGGCCCATGCTCATCGAGCCCGATACGTCGAGCGCCAGCAGGAATCGCTTTCCCGCGGGTTCGACGTTGCCGAACGCCGCGTAGAACGCGGCGTCGAGGGCGTCGACGATCTGCGAGACCGGCGTCCACTCGCCGCGACCGCGCACACCACGGCCGGCCACGTACGTGCGCTGGGCGAGCAGCAGCGCCATCGGGTGCACCCGTGCCTTGCGCAGACGCTCGCCATCGCCGAGCGCGTCCAGCGCGCGCGCCGCCCCGGCCGACCCCGGCGCGACGACCCCGACGCGGGTCATCACCGCCAGGTTGCGGATCATCGCTCCCATCGGCATGTCCTCGAGCAGCGCCTCCCACACCTCGGCGCTGCTGAGGTGCTCTGGGCGTACCGCCTCACGCGGGAGGCGGTACTCACGGATGAGCTCGGCGCTCTCGCGGGCGCTCGGCGCGGCCTGGGCACGGACGAAGCCCTCCACGACGCGCGGAAGGCCGTCGGCGCGCTCGCCATGGACGATCCAGTCGAACAGCCGCCCGTGGTCGGCCGACACCTCGAGCGTCGGATTGCCGGCGCTCACCGACCCGCCCGGATGGGCGAGCCGCAGCAGGTCGCGATGGCTCACGCCGTCCCGCTGGCGGTACTTCACCGCCTGGTAGGCGAGCGCGTCGACATCCTTGGCCGCGTACCAGCGCCCGACCGCGCGCCGCAGCGAGCGGACCCAGCCGCGAAAGCCCTCGACGAACCGCGCGAACTGAAACAGATGCGTTCCCGTCCGGCAGACGGCGGGGAGAGCGTCAAGCGCCGCCCGGCGCGTCGCCTCGTCGCCAAGACCCGCGCACGCCGCCAGCGCGAACACGGACGGATCGTTCTTCGGCGCGCGCCCGTCCCGGCTGATCGCGACGATCTCACAGACCGTGCGCGCCCCGTCCGCCTTCAGGCAGCGCACGACGGCATCGGCGTTCTCGCGCGTGAGCTCGCGCTGGCTGGCGTAGTAGCTCCCGCCCTCGCAGCCGAGGATCAAAAATCGCCGCAGCCGCGACCAGTCGTCCACGGCCCAGGCGAATCCGCCGGCGCTGTTCGGCTCCTGGCCGGCTCCGGGGATGGCCTGCGACTGCGAGGTACGGCGAGTGGAGTACTGCTCGAGATACGACATGGTTCACCTCCTTTTAGGCGACTTGTTTTGATTTGTGGACGCGGTCGTGAGATGAGGATCGGTTCCACCGCCGGCCTCATCGGCCGGCGATGCGCGAGCGGCTTCCCGCCCGTCTGTGTTCTGTCCTGATCAGAGATAACCGACCTTCTCCGGCCCGCGCCGCCGTTCGATTGCTGCGGTCGTGAGATGCGACCGGAAGCGCTCTACCGCTGAGCTACCGCCCGACTACTCGGGCGAGCGGGAATCGAACCCGCGACCTCTCGATATGCCCGATAACCGGAACGCCCCGGCCCGCAGCACGAATACAGCTGTCTACGTGACTTATCGGCAACATAGCGCAAGGCTCGAGCCGTGTCAAGGCCCGGCTATTCGCCGAGCGCACCGACGAGCACGACGAGAATTGGAAGATCCCAGGGATCTTCCAATGTCACTCTCAAGCCCGCAACCGCCGAAAGAAATGCGCGAGTCGGGTCCAGATGTTGAGCGGGTGCTCGTGGCGCTGGGTGGGCTCGACGACCTTCCCCGCGACCTCGCGCACGTCGGCGGCGATCTTCTCGGCGAGTCCGCCGTGATCGTCTGGTTCGATCCGCTCGCTGGTGGCCGGCTCGAGGTACTGGGCGAGCTGCGCGGCCTGCTCGTGACTGAGCGACAGTCGCACCGCGCCCTGTTCGATGCCGGCGACCTGCTCGGCGGTCACGTAGCGCGGCTGCCCCAGAGCGCTGACGGCGATCGAGAGACCGTCGAAGATGTCGGTGTTCTCGTCTCCGGTCACCTCGTCGACCTGGCCGATCTCGCTGCCGTCGGCGCTGAGAACCTTCCAGCCGGGCTTGATCGCAAGCCATGAGACGGGGTCGCTCATCCGGGTGATCATACTCGCGCGGCATCACCCACTTGATGCTTACGCGGGTCAGGCTTACCGCAGCGCGAGACCGAAACGTTTCATTCCGGCCAGCCTGCTATCAGCCCTCCAGCACGACCGGGCGATACTCCCGGGTCGTCGGGTCCTGCTCCATCAGCCCGATCGTCTTCAGCGTCTTGACATACCGGTGCGTCGTCGAGGGAGACATGCCCAGCTGGTGGGCGAGCTCGATGATCGAACGCCACGGCCTGTCCGGGGGATAGCACGCGAGCACCGACAGACCGCGTAGCAGCGACTGCGAGAGCTGTGGGTCCTCGAGCGCGGCGTTCAGCGCCGCCCGCGAGGCACGCTGCAGCTCATGCGCTCGGCTGCTGGCGCCCGTGGGCGGCTCGTGGGCGTTGTCCAGCGCTACCAGGAGCAGATTCGACACGACGCCTTCGCGGGTCTTGCTCGCCGCGCGCATGACCTGCTCCACCTGCACCGGCGACAGCGTGATCGAGATGTCGTTTTGGTTGTCGGGCTTGCTCATCCTCATTCTCCCCAGCGTCTCTGGTTGTTGCTCGAGCCAGACCGCGCGAGACAAACCACGAGCCTCTGTAGCGATCTTTCGAATAACAACCGAGCCCAGGCCCTAAGCTGACCCATATAGCGGAACTATATTGGATTAGGCGCCCTCACGGTCGTCCGCGGGACTCCACCCGGGCAGGGCTCTGATAGACCCCGTGTGATGGAGGACCCCGAGCAGCGCAGGCTCAGAGCTTCGTCGCGGCCCGGGCGAGCGGGGTCCGATTCCCCGGGCCTTGCCGGCCGAGCGCAAGGCCTCCGGGCTCGCTGGGCGCGGCAACGCTTCTTCCGCACCGCTCGGCGTGCCGGCCTCGTCCTTATCGCGCTCCTGCTCGCGGGACTGGTCGTCTACGCTCTGTCACGGCTGAATCTCGGCCGGGTCGGGCATGCGCTGATCACGGCGAGCCTCGGCTGGATCGCGCTGGCGCTCGCGCTGATGGGGCTCTCGCTGCTGCTGCGCTCGGTGTCCTGGCACGAGGCTCTGCGCGCCGCGCTGCCGGGCACTCCGATCGGCTGGATCGCTGTCGCCCGCGCGACGATGATTGGCGTGATGGCCTCCGCGGTGGTTCCCGGGCGCATCGGCGAGCCCACCCGGATCGTCGTGCTCTCGCGCCGCCTGGACGAACCCTCGCGACGCGTGCTGCCGATCGTCACCGGCACGGTGTTCTCCCAGACGCTGATCAACCTGCTCGCCCTGGCCATCCTCGCGTCGGTCACGTTCGGCAGCATCCCCGTCCACGGGCGCCTCACGGGAATCCTCGCGGTTGCGGCGGTCCCGCTGGCGCTGTGCGCGCTCGTGCTGCTCGGCCCGCGGCTGCTGCGCCTCGCTCAGCGATCGCGCTCGCTGCGTCTGCGACTGGCCAGCGCGACCGTCGCGCGGCTGCTGGGACTGGCCCGACAGGGACTGGTCGTGTTCGTGACGCCGCGTCACGGACTCGCCTCTGTGGCGGCCCAGCTGCTTGCGTGGACGCTGCAGTGGCTCGCCTGCTACGCGGTCGTGCTCGCGCTCGGCCTGCCCGCCCATCCCGCGCTCATCGCCGCCGCCGCGGTCCTGCTCGCCGTCAACGTCAGCGCGATCCTGCCCGCCACCCCGTCCAACGTGGGCGTGTTCCAGGCAGCCTGCCTGGTGGTGCTCGCCGCCTACGGCGTCGGCGCGGGCCAGGCAATCGCCTACGGCATCGTCCTGCAAGCGGTCGAGGTCTCCACGGCGCTTGCCCTCGGCGTCCCGGCGCTGCTCGGCGAGGGCCTCACCTGGCGGGACATCCGCTCCGCACGCGGCACCGGCGGAGAGCTACCCGGCGAGCGCCCGTAGAGACTGCTTGAGCGAGCGTGTCGTGCGCAGCACGGCGGTCGGCTCATAGCCGCAGTGGGCCATGCAGTTCTCACAGCGCGGGTCCCGCCCGCGGCCGTACTTGCTCCAATCGGTCGTTTCGATCAGCTCCCGATAGGTCTGCGCGTAGCCGTCGGACATCAGGTAGCACGGCCGTTGCCAGCCGAACAGCGAGTAGCTTGGAATCCCCCAGGCGGTGCAGTCGAATTCCGCCTTCCCTTCCAGGAAGTCCAGGAACAGCGGGCTGTGGTTCAGCCGCCAACGCTGACGCCGCCCGTCGGCAAACGCCTGGCTGAAGAGCTTGCGCGTCTGGGTGACGCCAAGGAAGTGCTCCTGGTCGAGTGCTTTTTCGTACGCGTAAGCGGGCGAGATCATCATCTCATCGACCTGCAGGTCGTCGTTGAGGAAGTCGAGCACCTCGCGCACCGTCTTGGGCGAGTCGTGCGTGAAGAACGTCGTGTTGGTCGTCACGCGAAAGCCGGCCGCCTTGGCCGCCCTGATCGCCGAGACAGCCTTGTCGAAGACGCCCTCGCGCTCGACCGACGCGTCGTGGCGCTCGCGCAGCCCGTCGATGTGGATCGCCCAGGCGAAGTACGGGCTAGGCCGGAAGCTCTCGAGCTTACGCTCCAGCAGCAGCGCGTTCGTGCACAGGTACACGAACTTCTTGCGTTTGACCAGCTCGTCCGCGATCACGTGGATCTCCGGATGGATCAGCGGCTCGCCGCCGGCGATCGAGACCATCGGCGTACCGCTCTCCTCGATCGCGGCCACCGCCTGCGCCACCGGCATTCGCCGGCGCAGCTCGTGCTCAGGGTGCTGGATCTTGCCACAGCCCGAGCACGCCAGGTTGCATTGAAACAGCGGCTCGAGCTCGACGATCAGCGGGAACTTCTCACGTTTCGCCAGCCGCTGTCGCATCAGATACCAGCCCATCCGCGTGCTCTGCCTGACCCTCACCGCCACACCGCCCACCTTAGTCCTCCGGCACCCACTCATGAAGCGCGCCAGCCACCCGGCGCAGCGACCGGGCGGCGCGCGCGCCGCCCGTCAGCGTCGCCAGCGGACGCCGCAGCTCGCGCGCAGGGGTGTCCACCACCACCCGCACCACCGCGAACGGGCGTTCACCCACGCCTCGAGCAAGGAACGCCGACTCCATATCCACCGCGATCGCCCCCCTGTCGCGCAACTCCGCACGTTCAGAGCCGATCGCCGGCCGCAACACCGATGCGATCGCGCCGCGACGCACCTCCAGGCCGCGGTCGCCCAGCATCCTCACAAGCGCCTCGGCGCCCGAGCACTCGATCACCTGCCCCCGGCGAACCCCCAATCCCTGGACCACTTCATCCGGCGGAATCAGCTCGTCGGCTACCACCACGTCCCCGGGCGTCGAAGACTCCTCCAGCCCTCCGCAGAAGCCCACTACCACCACCGCCGTCGCCGGATGCTCTCGCAACGCCCGCGCCGCGGCCTTCGAGCGCTCGTAGCCGATTCCCGTCCTGCACACGCGCGCCCCGCGCGCCACAGAGGCCACCAGCAGCGCCTCCACGCGCAGGGGCGCCGCGATCAGCAGATCGCTCATCTCCTCGCCGTTCATCCCGTCGCCGTACCGGTCAGGTGGAGGAGCCACCGCCGGCACCGGTGCGGCGCGTGAGCGGGCGCACGTTGTCCGGCACTTCGCCCGACGCGTCGTCCGCCAACGCGGGATGCACGTCGGGCGTCTCCTCGTCGCTCAGCCCGAACAGCTCGCGCACGAGCTCGATGCTCGCGTGAGCGCGCTCGCCGTGGCTGCGCAATCGAATCGTCGGCTCGTGCAGGAGGCGGCTCATGACCGCCCGTGCGATCGCCTCCATGCGCGCGAGGTCGCGTGGCGAGGCCGACTCCCAGCGGCCGTCGTTCTCGGCAAGCACCTGCTCGACGAGTGCGGCGCCGTGTTCGCGCAGCGCGCTGACGGTCGGCAGCACGTCGAGCTGGCCGAGCCAGCGGGCGAATCGCTGGATCTCCTCCTCGACGATCTCCTGCGCGCGCGGGATCTCGCTCGCGCGCGTGTCGAGGTTGCGCGCGAGCACGGCCTGCAGGTCGTCGATGTCGTACAGGCTCACCCCCTCGAGCTCGGCGCAGCCGGGGTCGATGTCGCGCGGGACGGCGATGTCGATCAGAAGAAGTGGAACCCGCCCGCCCCGCGAGGCGCGCTGGAGCATCACCTCCGCGAGCTCTTCCCGGCCGACGATCGGATGGGGCGAGGCGGTCGATGACAGGACGATGTCGGCTCGCGCCAGCTGCTCCGGCAGGCCGTCGAGTCCCACGACCGACCCGCCGAAGCGCTGGGCCAGGTGCAGCGCGCGGTCGGCGTGGCGGTTGGCGACGAAGATCGTGCCGGCGCCCTGCTCGGCGAGCGCGCGGGCGGTCAACTCGCTGGTCTCTCCCGCGCCGAGGATCACTACGTGGCGGTCTCCCAGCCCCGACGGGCCATTCCCCTTGCCCGCCCGGTCCGGACCCCCCGATCCATGCGGTCGAGCTGGCCCGCCGAGCACGCTCAGCGCGAGGTCGACGGCGACCGAGGGAACGCTGGCGCGGCCCGCGCCGATGGCGGTCTCCGAGCGCACGCGCTTGCCGGTGGACAGCGCCGCGGCGAACAGCCGGTTGGACAGCGGCCCGGTGGCGCCCACCCGCAGCGCGGCCTCGTGAGCGCGCCGTACCTGACCCTGGATCTCGGCCTCGCCGACGATCATCGACTCCAGGCCCGCCGTCACGCGGTAGAGCTGGCGCGCGGCATCGCAGTTGCGGGGCGAGTAGATCGATTCCGCGAGCTCGGTCGGGCGGATCTCCCCGCGCTGGGCGAGCAGTCCGAGCACGTCGCCCTCCGCGCGCACCGAGTCTCCCACGACCAGGTAGACCTCGGTGCGGTTGCACGTGGAGATCACGACCGCCTCGCGCACCTCTCCAGTGGCGATCGCGGACTGCGCAAACTCGCATGCCTGGGCCTCGGTGAACGCCAGTCGCTCGCGCAGCGCGACGGGCGCCGTCTTGTGCGAGATACCGAGCGCCAGCAGCTCGCTCATACCGTCTCGCGCTCCCTCTCGCGCGCGGGTGTCCGCTCGTGCGTCTCGGCTCGCCCGGGCTGCTCGGTGTGCGGGTCCTGCTCCGCGCGCGTGCGCAGCTCGCGCAGGTCACGCTCCATACGGCTCAGGCGGATCGCCATGATCGCAACATAGATCAGCACGATCGCGAGGAACACGATGTAGGCGGCCGCAACGTAGCCGTCGTTGGAGTGCTCCGGGAGAGTGCTCGCGAGAGGGGCGATCATTGTCATCGGTAGCCGAGGATCCTGCTGCGTGACTTGAGCAGTATGCGCGTGCGCTTGGCGGTCATCTCATACGAGCACAGCGTCGCGAACAGCAGCGCCATCGCCGCCAGCGACACCACGAACGTCAGCGCCATCGGCGCCGGCAGGTTTGAGGAGCTGCCCAGCACGCGCGGATGCAGGTAGGAGCTGGACAGGCGCACAGCGAGGAAGTTCAGCGGCACGAACGCCCCGGCGGTGATCGCGAACACCGACGCGTAGCGCGCCTGGCGCTCGGGGTCCTCGATCGCAAAGCGCAGCGGCTGATAGGTCGCGTACAGCAGGAACACGATCAGGAACGAGACGAGCGTCGGCTCGCTCCAGACCCACCAATGCCCCCATGAGCCGCGCGCCCAGATCGAGCCCGTCAGCAGCACACCCACGCCGAAGATCAGGCTCATGTGGATCGCCACGTACGACCGCAGGTCCCAGCGCTGATCGCCGGTGCGCAGGTGCGCGATCGCCAGCAGCGCGCCGATCACGAAGCCGCACAGGGAGACGATCGCGAGCGGTACATGCAGATAAAAGATCTTCTGCAAGAACCCTTCTTCGGCTTCGATCGGCGCGTAGAAGAACACGAGGCAGAGCGATACGCAAAAAGCCGCGACGGTGGAGATCGAGAGAACGCGGAGTCCGCGGCTGTTCATCTGTCGTCTGATCCCTAATCCTCGAGGAGAAATTCGAACACTGCGTAGACGATGAGGCCGAACACCAGATCATAGAGCCCCAGCGTTGCCAGCCACTTGATTGGGACCCCACCCACCCCGCCGTGCCCCCCCAGCGCCAGCAGCGGCGAGCTCGCCCGGGCGGCGCCGATCACGACCGGCACGAGCAGCGGCAGTGCCAGCAGCGGCCCGAGCAGATCGCGTGCGCGGGTGCGCACCGCCAGCGCCGCGATCAGCGTGCCGATGACCGCGATCCCCACGTCGGCGAGCGCGAGCACCGCCAGCAGTCCCGGCAGCGCATGGCCGAGCGAGGGTCCGAGCAGCAGCAGCCCGAACGCCGGCACCGCCACCAGCTCCAGCACGATCAGGTAGGCGAGCAGGGCGAGCACCTTCGCTGCCAGCATCGCGCTGCGGTCCACGGGCGCGAGCAGAAACCCGTCGAACCCACCCTGCTCGGCATCGGCGACGAACAGCCGGTTGACGCCGAGCATCGCCGCGAACAGCAGCGTCACCCACAGCACCCCCGCGGCCAGATCGCCGTCAACGCTCGAGCGGTTCAGCGCAAAGTGGAACACCACGAACGTGCTCACCGCGAACAGCGACATCCCCGGGACGGACTCCAGCGTGCGCAGCTCGACGAGCAGCTCCTTGCGTAGCAGCGCGGCGACGACCACGAGCGTTCCGGGGGGCTTGGATCGTGGCGCCGGCGGCGGCACGCGCGCGCCGCCGGTCGCGGGGAGATGCGTATCGGGAGCCACGGCGCTCACCGGTAGAGCTCCGCGATCTCCCCGGGACCGACGTCCGCGGCGGCGCACAGCAGGACGGGGCGCCCCGCGCGCAGGCCGAGCACGAGGTCGGCCTCGGCCAGACCGCCCGCCGGATTGTGACTGCAGACCACGCGCGTGCGCGCGGACTGCGCGCCGATCAGTCCTGCGACCAGTCCGATCGCCGCCGGGTCGAGGTTGGCGTACGGCTCGTCCAGGAGCAGCAGCGCCGGGGCGTGCAGGACCGCACGGGCGACCGCCACCCGCTGGACCATGCCGCGAGAGAGCGTTCGCAGCGGCTCCTCGGCGCGATCCGTCATGCCGATGGCCTCCAGCAGCTCCTGCACGCGCGCCTGCTCCACGCCGTGCAGCCGCGCGTGGAAGCGCAGGTTCTCGCGTGCGGTCAGCTCGCGATACAGCAGCGGCTCATGCCCCAGCAGCCCGATCCGCCCGCGCACCGCCCAGGCATCCTCGGGCAGGCTGCAGCCGAGCACCTCGACGTCGCCGGAGTGCGGGCGCAGCAGCGTCGCCAGCACCCGCAGCAGTGTCGTCTTGCCGGCGCCGTTGGGGCCGAACACGACCAGCGTCCGGCCCGTCTCTAACGACAACGAGACGTCGCTCAGCGCTTCGCGCTCGCCGTAGTTCCGCGTGAGTCCGTCCAGCCGCAGCGCCGGCTCGTCCTCTAGGTCCCCCGTGCCCGGCGAGCTCGGACGCGGAGCGATTGTGGTGACGCCGTGGCCGGCCATCTGCTCGGGACGCAGCTCAGACGCCGGCCGACGCGGGCATGTGCGTTCTCTGCGCGGCCATGATCAGCTCGCGCACGGCGTCCTCGTCGCCGCCTCGCAGCAGCTCGATCGGATCAGGCTTCCCGCCCACCCCGTTCACGATCCCCTCGAAGAACTCCTTGCGCTCCTGGTAGGTCTCGAGCGTCGCCTTCGCCCAGCCGCGCACCTCGTTCAGCAACACCGCCAGCCGTGCGTACTCGGAGCCGAACTGCCCTTCGATCTCGCGCTTCATCCGCTTGGCCAGCGCCGGTGAGGCGCCCGCGGTGGAGATCGCGATCGCCAGCGGGCCGGTGCGCACGATCGCCGGCAGGATGAAGTTGCACAGCGGTGGCACGTCCACGACGTTCACCAGCATCGCCCGGCGCTCCGCGTCGTCATAGACGGCGATGTTCACGTCCGTGTCGTCCGTCGCGGCGATCACCATGAACACACCCTCCAGATCCTCCGGGCCGGCATACCCGCGCCGCTCCCAGTGGATCGACCCCTCGCGGGCGTACTGTTCGAGCGCCCGGCCGGCCTCGGGCGCGATCAGCGTGACATCCCCGTCACAAGCGAGCAGTCCCTCGACCTTCTCCAGCCCAATCTCCCCGCCCCCCACGACCAGGCACCGTCGCCCACTCAGCCGCAGGCAGGCGATGTAGAACGGAGTGTCGAGCATCCCCTGAACGCAGCTCTGGTCGCAGATTCCCATGCGCAGCTGGCACACGCACTCCTTGCCTGCATAAGCCTGGGCGGGCATATGTCACAGAGTAGTGCAGCCCTGTCTGGTGAGTCTCGGCATGGGTGGGTGGGGGCGACCTTGCCGAGAGTCGCGGAGTCGAGAAGGTGTATCCTTCTAAATAAAAGTTGGTAATACTATAGTATGAGATATAACTTTTTCTAGAATACATAAGTAGCACCAAGAAAAAAACGAATACAACATCCCCCGTCTTCCCTGTTCTCGAGGGGGACCTGGCCGCATGCGGCCAGGTCACGGGGATGTGCATGCACGTCCCCGCCGTTGGCGCATGCGCCAACGGTAGACGCGCCGCATGCGGCGCGTCCAGCAGGGTCGCATGCGACCCTGCTACGGGGCCGCACATGTGCGGCCCCGCCGGGCGGCGCATGCGCCGCCCGGGACAATCAGAGCAACATCCCCTTCCTAAGCCACATGCATGGCTGGTCGGGCGGCCACGGAGGTAACCGCCCGATCGCTCATGTCCCCCGACTACTACCTCATGCGGGGGTCGACCCACAGCCCATAGAGCTGGAAGTCGCTGATCAGGCCGCCGGCGACGAATACGAACCTGACCTCTCGGGGTCCTTCGCCCGAGCCTGCGATCTGCGGTTCGAGGTTGAAGGGTTCCGACAATGTCCAGCTGCCCTGCTGTCCGTGCAACTGCCCGACGGCCTGCGGATTGGTCGCCGTCGGTGTGCCGGCGTAGGAGACCCCGACGGTGACTGCCGCCGCCCCCCTGACGTTCCGCACCCAGACACGTGCGGTCGGGTACTGCAGCGTTACGCATACGGGAGGGCTGACCGCCCTCGCGCCGCTGGGCAGGTTCAGCACTCCGCCCGTTGCCGCGTTCGGACGGGTGGCTTGCACGATCTGCGCTCCGCGGTTGAGCGTCCAACCTTCGGAGGCGCTGTTGAATTCCCCTCCGTGTACGAGCGTGTAGTAGTTGAAGTCGTTCTCAGCCGTAAATGGCTGAGAAAACGTCTGTCCTTCGCAGCCCGCGGACGTTGCCGGCGACGAGCCGGCGGCCAGAGCGGGCGCTGCAGAGAGACCGAGCAGCGCGATGCAGAGCACCGTGGCACAGCCGAGCCCTCGATTAAATCTAGATGCCGTGGGTCGAGACGAAGATACGAGCATGCTGTCCTCCGTGACGTTCCACTGGCGGCTGAGCTATCTCGTTTGAGACCCCTGGCTTTGCGTCCTCGCCTCACGACGAGTTTGCCTTTTTCAGTGTTGATTAGCAAGGACAGTATCGCCACAAAATCGGCCCCCCTGATAGCACGCGGACGAATGTTCGAGCTCTGCTTGGTTGCGCGTCCAGCCCTGCCATAGGTAGTTTTCCTAAGCCTCGCGGCTCCTTTGTCGATACATGGGCAAGCACGCCTATGTCTCTGCACGCCATCGAAGAAGCCGAACGTACCCGGGTCTCCTCCGCGCAACGGGGTCAGCCGATGGGCTTCGCCGTGCGCCGGGGAGAACTGCTCGTCGGAGGCGGCTTCCTCGTCGCGGCGCTCACGCTAGCCTTGAGCGGTGGTGCTGGCCAGAGCTTCTCGCTGCCGATCGCCGCGCTGTATGTCGTGGGCATCGCCGTAGCCGGTCACGTTCGGTTTGATGTCGGCGCGGGATTCACGGTGCCGACACAGGCCATCTTCGTGCCGATGCTCTTCGCCGTGCCGGTCTCGATCGTGCCGCTGCTGGTGGCGCTGGCGCTGGCGCTCGGCATGGCGCCGGGGATCATCGGCAGACGCGTGTCGCCGAGTTGGCTCTTGACGGTACCGGGCAACAGCTGGTTCGCGATGGGCCCCTCCCTCGTCCTGCTCGTCTCCAACGATCACAGCCCCGACGAACGCTGGGGCGTATTGCTGTTGGCGCTGGCGGCACAGTTCGCCTTTGACTTCGGCGCGAACGCCGTTCGGGAGCGACTCTCCGGCGGCATCACGATCCGGGAGCTCGCGGAGGAGGTCCGTCCGATCTATGCCATCGACTTGGCGCTGTCGCCGCTCGGGCTCGTCGTCGCGTTCGCCACCTCTCCGGTGCAGAGCAAGTGGTCGGTGCTGCTGATCGTTCCGCTGTTCGGGGTCCTGAGGCTGTTCTCCAAAGAGCGACACGACCGCCTGGAGCAGTTGGTCGAGCTCAACGACGCCTACCAGGGCACCGCGCTGTTGCTGGGTGACGTGGTCGAGGCGGACGACACATACACCGGCGAGCACTGTAAGAGTGTCGTTCGTCTCTCTCTCGACGTCGCCGCCCAGCTCGATCTCGATGCCGACAGGCAGCGAAACGTCGAGTTCGGAGCGCTGCTTCACGACATTGGCAAGATCGCGGTGCCCAAGGAGATAATCAACAAGCCGGGCAAGCTGGACGACCGGGAGTGGGCGATCATCAAGACGCATACGATCGAGGGCCAGAAGATGCTCGAGAGGATCGGCGGCTTCATGCACGAGATCGGGCGCATCGTCCGCGCCTCTCATGAGCGCTGGGACGGCACCGGGTACCCCGACGGCCTCAGCGGCGAGGAGATACCGCTCGAGGCGCGCATCGTGTCGGCGTGCGACGCCTTCAATGCGATGACGACCACTCGCTCCTATCGCGAAGCGATGCCTCTGTCCGCTGCCATCGCCGAGCTGAACGACGGCGCCGGCTCTCAATTCGACCCGCACGTGATCGGCGCCCTGCTGAAGGTCATCGCATCGCCCGTGATCGCACCGTCCGTCAGCTCCAACGGCTCCGCACGTTCCCAGGGTTCACCCGGCGAACGTAGACCACTAGACACAGACACGTGGACCGAGGCAGCGACTGACACGCTCACAGGAGCGCCCCAGGCGGCTCGCGCGGCTCGGCGGGCACGGGCGCGCTCTCCGCTGCCCGATCGCTTGCTGCCCCCGATCTCTCGCTGAGAACGTGTTTGTGCCCTTAGAGCCTGCACACAGCCGGCGGGCGCGCTACCGCGGCACGCCCCGCCCCAGCATGCGCGCGCCCATGCGTGCGATCGCCGGTCCGCCCCGCCGCCACGCCCGCTCGCGGTCGGCCTCGCGGCCCGAGCGCAGCCGCGCAACCGCTCGGGCCGCCCGGACGGTCGTCTCGTCGTAGGGCCCCCACCACAGTCCGCGCAGCCCTGACGGGCTCCACGCAATCAGCTTCTCCTGCGCGCACGCCCGCAGCCCGGTCTCGCCGAGCGTCTTGCCCAGTCCGCCCCCGCTCGCCGCTCCCCACGGCCCGCGCGTGAGCGCCGGCACCGGCAGGTGGTCGTTCAGCCACACCATGCCCGCATGCAGCTCACGCGCGATCCGCATCCCGCGGTAACGATCGGCCGTCCACACCGACGCGCCCAGCCCGTACTCGCAGTCGTTGGCCAGGGCGAGCGCATGCTCGACCGAGTCGACCGCCACGACCGCCAGCACCGGTCCGTCCAGCGGCTCGCGCATCAGCCGCATCTGGGGCGTCGCGTCGGTCACCACAGCCGGCGCGTAGAACGCGCCCGAGCAACCGGCCGGCGCCGGCGTCACCGGCCCGCCGCAGTGCAGCCGCGCCCCCTGGGCCACGGCCTCCTCGACCAGCTCGGACACATGTCGCAGCCGGCGCTCGGATGCGAGCGGGCCGATCTGGATGCGCGGATCAACCGGGTCGCCAACAGACAATCCCCGCGCACGGCTCACTAGTCGCTGCACGAACGGCTCCGCCACCTCGCGCGCGACATACACCCGCTCGACCGCCCCGCGCGCCTGCCCAGCACCGGCGCAGCCTGCCCACAGCGCCCCGTCCACGGCGCGTGCGAGGTCCGCATCTGCGAGCACGAGCATCGCGTCCTTGCCCCCGAGCTCAACCGTGACCTCACGCTCGCGCGAGACGCATTCCCGCGCCACCGCCCGACCGACCGTGGGAGAGCCCGTGAACAGCACCTTGCCGACCGGAGCCCGCGCGAGCGCCACTCCCACCCGCGCGCCGCCGTGCGCGATCGCCACCAGCCCCTCCGGCAGGCCGGCACGACCCAGCACCCGCATGATCGCCTCGCCCGTCAGGCACGCGCGACGCGCGGGCTTGAACACGACCCCGTTGCCCGCCAGCAGCGCCCCCGCGATCTGCCCCAGCGGCTGCGCAAACGGCGCGCTCCCGGCGCCGATCACCCCGATCGTCCCGTATGGCTCGTACGCCACTCGCGCGCGCTTACCGATCTCGAGCGCAGGGTGCGTCCCCACGCGCCGCTCCCCGAGCACCTGCGCCCCATCGTCGGCGATCCAGTTCAGCGCGTCGATCGCCGTCAGCAGCTCCATGCTCGCCACCTCCGCCCGCGGGCGGCCCTGCTCGCGCGCGATCGTCTCTGTAAGCGTCTCGAATTCGTCCACGATCGCCTGCGCCATCCGGCGCATGTATCGCGCACGGTCCACCACCCGCAGAAGCGCCCACAGCGGCTGCACCCGCGCCACGCCCGCCACGACCTCCTCGATCCGCTCGGGCGCCGTGGCCTGCACCTCGCCCAGCGTCGCTCCCGTCGCGGGATCGTGCGCGAGCAGCGTCGTGCTCCCCTCGGGCGGCTCGGGCTCGCGTGCGAGCAGCGTACTTGGCTCCTCGCGCGTCTCGGGGTAGGCACCGGCGCCCGGCCCACCCGAATCCCTGTCCGCAGGCTCGCTCATAGGGTTCCCACGATTATCGCCCACGCATCCGGCGTACTTCCTCCAGCCGTCGCTCGAGCTCAGATTCGGCCTCGCCGGGCTGGAAGAACCGCTCGCCGACGACGCTCTGCGGCAGCAGCTCCTGTGGGGAGACCTGTCCGGGATGATCGTGCGGATAGTCGTAGGGGTGGGTGGGGTCCACCTCCTGTCCGGGCCGGGGTGGGCGGGGATCGGATCTCAGCCACCCCGGAACAGGCGCCGCTCCGCGCTCGCGCACGTGCGTCTGCGCCGCGTTCAGCGCCCTGCCCGCGGCGTTTGACTTCGGCGCGAGCGCCAGGTATATCGCCGCTTGGGCGAGCGCGAACTTGGCCTCGGGCATGCCCACGTGCTCGACCGCCTGCGCCGCGGCGACCGCCACTGTAAGCGCCGTCGGATCGGCGTTGCCGACGTCCTCGGAGGCAAGGATCACCATCCGCCGCACGATGAATCGCGGGTCCTCGCCGCCCTCCAGCATCACAGCCAGGTAGTACAGCGACGCGTCCGGGTCCGACCCGCGCGTGGCCTTGATCCAGGCAGAGATGTAGTCGTAGTGGCGGTCTCCCTTTTTGTCGTACAGCACCGCCCGGCGCTGCAGCGCGTCCTCGACTCGGGATATACCCACGCTGGGCTCGCCCAGCTCGGCGGCCGTCTGCAGCGCCAGCTCCAGCGCGTTCAGCGCCGTCCGCGCATCGCCCGCGCTGCGCGCGGCGAGAAACTCGATCGCCCCCTCGTCCACGTGCGCGGCGACGGTCCTCGTGTCCTCGCCGGGTGGCCCATCCTGGCCGTCACCCTCGGCGCCTGCCCCGTTCTCTGACGTCGCTCCCATGGCCCCCCGCTCCAATGCCCGGCGCAGCACGATCTGGATCTCCTCCGAGGAGAGCTCCCGCAGCGCATACACGCGCACGCGCGAGAGCAGCGCTCCGTTGACCTCGAACGCCGGATTCTCGGTCGTCGCTCCGATCAGCACGATCAGACCCTCCTCGACCGCAGGTAGCAGCGTGTCCTGCTGAGCCTTGTTGAAGCGGTGGATCTCATCGAGGAACAGCACCGTCTGGGCGGGCGAGCTGCCCATTCTCCGCCTGTGCGTCGCCCGCTCGATCACCGCGCGCACCTCCGCGCGCCCAGCCTGCACGGCGCTCAGCTCCTCGAACGCCGCGTTCGCGTTGGCCGCAACCATCCGTGCCAGCGTCGTCTTGCCCGAGCCGGGCGGCCCGTAGAGCACCATCGAGTGCGGCCTGCCGTGTTCGATCGCCGTGCGCAGCGCCGATCCCTCGCCCAGCAGGTGGCCCTGCCCGACCAGCTCCTCCAGTCGCGCCGGGCGCATCCGCACCGCCAGCGGGCGCGGCCCCGCCAGCTCTCCATCGACCTCCGTGCCATCCCGCCGGCCGGCGGGATCTTCCTCGAACAAGGTCTCCACGCTCCCAGTATTCCGCCTATGCCGGTTTGCATCAGTTCAGGTTTGCCGGGAGGGTGCCGAGGAGTTCGTGTCGAACCTGTATTCGGTGGTTCATGTGAGGACTAAACGGCGGGGGATCTCGCGATGAGCACCAGCGCGGCCGAGCTGCTGCCCGGTGCCGGCGGGCGCCTGGATTTTCCCGACCTCGCCGGCGCAACCTCAATCGCGGCGTGCTCGCCCCTGCAGCTGTTCTGGCGGCGCTTTCGCCGCGATCGCGTGGCGCTCGTCTCACTCGGGTTCATCTTCATGCTGATCGGAGTGGCGATCGCCGCCCCGTTCATCGTCAGCCTGCTCGGCCTGCCGGGCCCTTACGTGCAGAACCCCAACCTGACCGACTCGTTCGGCAGCCCGCTCGGCCCCAGCCTGGCGCATCCGTTCGGTGTCGACCAGCTCGGCCAGGACGTAGCCTCGCGCGTGATCTACGGCACGCGCGTGGCGCTGGAGGTGGGCATCCTCGGCACAGCCGTGGCGACGCTGATCGGCGTCGTCATCGGGACGCTCGCCGGCTTTTACCGCGGTTGGGTGGACACGTTGCTCTCGCGGTTGATCGACGTCGTGCTGTCGGTTCCGATCCTGCTGCTCGGCCTCGGTATCGGCGCGGCCTGCGCCGTGCGCGGCTGCGCGGGCGGTACAGTCCAGCCGGGCCTCGGCCTGGTGATCTTCCTGATCGCACTGGCCAACTGGACGTACATCGCGCGGATCGTGCGCGGGCTCGTGCTGTCGCTGCGCGAGTGCGAGTTCGTGCAGGCCTCGCGCGCGCTCGGCGCCTCGGACGCGCGCATCATGTTCCGCGAGATCTTTCCCAACCTGCTCGCGCCGATCATCGTCTACTCGACGCTGCTGATTCCGCTGAACATCCTGCTCGAGGCGGCCCTCTCCTTCCTCGGCGTTGGCATCCGCCCGCCGACCGCCAGCTGGGGCCAGATGATCGCCGCCGCCACGCCGATCTTCAACACCGCCTGGTGGTACATGACCTTCCCGGGCCTCGCCTTGCTGCTGACCGTGCTCGCCTTCAACTTGCTCGGCGATGGCCTGCAGGACGCGCTGAACCCAAGGATCGCCCGATGAGTCAACCCAAACAATCGCCACCCGTGCTCATGGGCGGCCACACCACAGGAGGCGCCACGATGACGAGGTCGATCAGGAAACTCACGCTCCTCGCGCTGCTCGCGTGGATGCTCGCCCTGGGACTCACCGCCTGCGGCTCCAGCAACAGCTCGGTCTCCGGCGGTAGCGGGATCATCGTCGCCAAGGGGATTCAGACGCCGCGGACCGAGGCGCAGAGCGGTGGCAAGCGCGGCGGCACGCTGACAGTGCTCAACCACACGGACTTCGAACACATCGACCCGGGCCAGGCGTACTACAACATCGATTACGAGGTGATCTACGCCACCCAGCGTCCGCTGTTCTCCTACAAGCCGAACACCTTCTCCAGCCCCAGCCCGGACATGGCCTCCGAACCGGCGCAGGTCTCCAGCGACGGCAAGACAATCACTGTTCATATTCGCAAAGGCGTGCACTTCAGCCCGCCGGTCAACCGCGAAGTGACATCGGCCGACGTCGCCTACGCGATCGAGCGCGGCGCCAACCCGAACGTTCCCACTCCCTACTTCATGAGCTACTTCAGCTCACTGCAGGGGGCTTCCAAGGCCACCGGAGGTCCGTTCCCCGGCATCACCACGCCCAACAGAGAAACGATCGTCTTCCACTTGACCGAACCGAAGGCGCCGATCGTGCTCGCCGCACTCGTGCTGCCGCTGAGCGCGCCTGTGCCGGAGGAGTTCGCCAAGCAATACGACGCGAAGAA
>Ga0116216_10000785_pt1 | contig 23726 bp, 21 predicted proteins | sample Sb_taG_11_FD_89696 | JGI IMG/M metagenome (GOLD analysis project Ga0116216, IMG submission 89696) | Peat soil microbial communities from Weissenstadt, Germany - Sb_50d_3_AS metaG | ecosystem: Environmental > Terrestrial > Soil > Wetlands > Peat | place: Germany: Weissenstadt | collected 2010-09-21
CCATTTCACCCTCGACCCGTCGACGGACTACCAGCCCATGCCCTGACCAGGTTGTCTACGATGTCGCGCGACAGCGTCGCTTATGTCTCGCGACACCACATCAGCGCGCTCGGCGGGATTCGAACCCACAACCTTCTGATCCGTAGTCAGATGCTCTAGTCCGTTGAGCTACGAGCGCTGGCTCGCCGGGTGCCGGAGAACCCGAATCGGGGACCCGCACCCGGCTACAAGGTAGTCCGGCGCGCCGGACGCACCGGCCCCCGACGCGTCGGCCGATCGAGCCCGGCACGTTGACACGTTCGAACGAGCCAATCTACCCTTTTCGCAGAACGCATACGTGTGCGGCTCGCGCACTTTCGGGAGGAAGCCAATGGCCGAAATCGTGGGCCTCTCGGAAGCAATCGCCACCGCCTCCGACCGTCAGTGAGCCGGGACGAGTTGATCGCCGCCACCACCGCTCTCGATCCGCCCTACGACTGGCCCGCCTACCGCTCGAGCGCGCTGCGGTGCCCCCATCGACCGCTGCTCACGCTGCCGGCCGGACCGACCGAGCTCCACGGTCCAGTGTTCGGCCACCATCGCATCGACCCAGCCGACGCCGACCTGACGGCCCAGCACGCCGGCGAGGCCCTGGGCGAGCGCATCATCGTCACCGGACGGTTGCTCGACGCCGACGGCCGACCCATCGCCGGGCAGCTGGTCGAGATCTGGCAGGCGAACGCCGCCGGCCGCTACGCCCACGGCAACGACCAGCACCCGGCGCCGCTCGACCCCAACTTCACGGGCGCCGGACGCTGCCTCACGGGCGGGGACGGAACCTACCGGTTCGTCACCATCAAGCCCGGCGCCTACCCCTGGCGCAACCATCCCAATGCGTGGCGGCCGGCCCACATCCATTTCTCGGTCTTCGGGCGCACCTTCACCGAGCGGCTGGTGACCCAGATGTACTTCCCGGGTGACCCGCTGCTCGACCTGGACCCGATCTACCAGTCGGTGAGCGACGCCGCCCGCCCGCGGCTGGTCTCGGCCTTCGACCTCGGCACCACGACGCCCGAGTGGGCGCTCGGCTACACCTTCGACGTCGTGGTCGGCGGCCACCTGGCCACCCCGGTGGTCGGCTGATGCCCGGCCACCCCACGCCCTCGCAGACGGTCGGCCCGTTCTTCTCGCTCGGGGTGTCCTGGATCGACGCCGACGAGCTGGTCGATCCCGGCCGTTCGGGGGCGGTGGTCCTGTTGGGACGGGTGCTCGACGGCTCGGGGGCGCCGGTGCCCGACGCGCTGGTCGAGATCTTCCAGGCCTCTCCCACCGGGCGCTTCGACCCGAACGCCGAGGAACGCTGGAGCGGGTTCGGGCGATGCCTGAGCGACGACGACGGGACCTACCGGTTCGTCACCGTGAAACCCGGCGCGCTGGGCGCGCATTCGGCACCCCACATCGACGTGTCGGTGTTTGCCCGCGGCCTCTTGCAGCGGGTGGTCACGAGGTGCTACTTCCCGGACGAGCCCGATGCCAACCGGGCGGACGCCGTGCTCCGCGCGATCGACGATCCGGCCGTCCGCGGTTCACTGGTGGCGGTGCCCGACGGCGAGGGCCTCCGCTTCGACATCCGCCTCCAGGGGGCGGGGGAGACGGCGTTCTTTGCCTGGTGAGCCGGCCCGAAGCGGCGGCGGCATCTTCGAGCCGATCGTCACGAGCGACGATCTGCTGGCGGCGACCGACGACCGGGCCTGGGTGCGGGCGATGCTCGACGTCGAGGCCGCCCTGGCCCGGGTCGAGGCGCGCCACGGGGTGATCCCCGGGGAGGCGGCGGCGGCCATCGGCGCCGGCTGCGACACCGCGCCGGTGGACCTCGACGAGCTCGGGCGGGCCGCCCGGGCGGGCGGCAACCCGGTGATCCCGCTCGTGGCGATCCTCCGCCGGGCGCTCCCACCCTCGGCCCGGGACTGGGTCCACTGGGGGGCGACCAGCCAGGACGTGCTCGATACGGCGGCCATGCTGATCGTGGCGCGTTCGCTGCCCCTCATCGACGCCGACCTGACGCAGCTGGCGGCCGGGTGCGCCGGGCTGGCCGAGCGCCACCGCTCGACGCCCATGGCGGGCCGGACCCTGCTACAGCACGCCCTGCCGATCACCTTCGGCCAGAAGGCGGCCGGCTGGCTGGTGGCGGCGCTCGACGCACGGGCCGCGCTCCGCAACGTGGTGCCCCGCCTGGCCGTGCAGCTGGGCGGGGCGGCGGGCACGCTCGCCGCCCTCGGCGACGCCGGACCCGAGGTCCTGCGCTCCCTCGCCCTCGACCTCGGGCTGGCCGAACCCGTGCTCCCGTGGCACACCGACCGGACCCGCGTGGCGGAGGTGGCGAGTGCGCTGGGCCTGGTGGCCGGGACGGGGGCGAAGATTGCGTTCGATGTCGCACTCATGATGCAGACCGAGATCGCGGAGGTCCAAGAGCCGGCGGCGCCGGGCCGCGGCGGCTCCTCGACCCTCCCGCACAAGCGGAACCCGGTCGGCGCGGCCGCCGTCGGCGCGGCCGAGCGCCATGCCACGTCGCTCGTCGGGCTGCTCCTGGCCGGCATGGTCCAGGAGCACGAGCGGGCGGTCGGGGCGTGGCAGGCCGAGTGGGAGGCGCTCGGATCGCTCCTGCGCGTGGCCGGCGGCATCGCGGCGCGCGTCGCCGAGACCGTCGTCGGACTCGAGGTCTCCACCGACGCGATGGCGCGCAACCTGCGCCAGTCCGGTGGCCTGCTCCTGTCCGAGCGCGTCGTCATCGCCCTGTCGCCGGCCGTTGGCCGGGAGAAGGCTCTCGCCGCGGTGCGGCGCGCCGGGGAACGCCGCTCCACGTCCGGTCGCTCCTTCGCCGACGAGCTGCTGGAGGAGCCGGCGGTGCGCGACCACCTCGGTCCGGCCGAAGTGGCGCGGCTTCTCGATCCGCTCGGCTACCTCGGCTCGGCCGAGCGGTTCGTCGACCGCGCCCTCGCCGCCTACCGGAGCGCCTGAGCGTGCCGGTCGTGGCGCACGAGGGGGCGAACATCCACTACGAGACCCAGGGGCCGGCCGGCGCCCCCGTGCTGGTGCTCGCCAACTCGCTCGGCACGACCACGGCCATGTGGGACGAGCAGCTGACGGCGCTGTCCCAGCGCTTCTTGGTGGTGCGCTACGACCACCGCGGGCACGGCCGCTCCTCGGCCACGCCGGGGCCGTACACGATCGAGCTGCTGGGCGCCGACTGTCTGGCCGTGCTCGACGATCTCGGCGCGGCGCGGGCGTCGCTGTGCGGCCTCTCGATCGGGGGCGCCGTCGCCCTGTGGGTGGCGGCCCACGCCCCCGACCGGGTGGAGCGCCTGGTCCTGTGCTGCACCCGGCCGGCCTTCCCGCCCCCCGAGCAGTGGGCCGACCGGGCCGCCCTCGTCCGCGCGCAGGGGACCGCGCCGCTCCTCGACGTCCTGATGGGGCGCTGGTTCAGCCCGTCGTTCGAGGACACCGACGGCGCCATGCGCCGGCGCGTGGACGGCATGCTGCGCACCGTCGACCCGGAGGCCTACGCCGGGTGCTGCGAGGCCCTGGGTGCCATGGACCAGACGGCCGTCCTGGCCGCCGTGGTGGCGCCCACGCTCGTCGTCGGCGGGGCACACGACCCCGTCTCCCCGCCGGCCGACGCCGCCGCGCTGGCCACCGGCATCGCCGGGTCCGCGCTGGTCGTGCTCTCGGGCGCCGCGCACCTGGCCAACATCGAGCAGCCGGCGCGCTTCACCGAGGCCGTGCTCTCCCACCTGGCCGATCCCCCGGCCATCCGGGGGGACCGGGTGCGGCGCTCGGTGCTCGGCGACGAGCACGTGGACCGGGCGGCCGCCGGCGCCACCGAGTTCACCGCGGGCTTCCAGGACCTCGTCGAGCGGACGGCCTGGGGCGAAATCTGGACCCGGCCCGGCCTCGACCCGGCGACCCGGAGCTGCATCACGCTCTCGATGCTGGTCGCGCTCGGCCACTTCGACGAGCTGGAGTTCCACATCCGGGGCGCCAGGCGCAACGGCCTGACCGGCGCCCAGATCGCCGAGGTGCTGCTGCAGACCGCCATCTACTGCGGCTTCCCCGCGGCCAACCGCGCCTTCGCCGTGGCCCGGCGCGCCCTCCACGAACGCGATGACTGATCCCGGGCGCGACGACGAGGCCTCGGACGAGGGGGCCGCCGGGGTCAAGGGACGGCGCCACTCCAACTTCGTCCAGTCCCTCGACCGCGGGCTGGCCGTCCTGCGGGCCTTCGGGCCCGAGCACTCCCAACTCACGCTCTCCGACGTGGCGCGCTCGACCGGCCTCACGCGCGCCGCCGCGCGCCGCTTCCTGCTCACCCTGGTCCAGCTCGGCTACGTGACGACCGACAAGCGCCTGTTCCGGCTGAGCCCGCGCGTCCTCGAGCTTGGCTTCGGCTACCTGTCGGGCCTCGGCCTGACCGACATCGCGGCGCCCCACATGGAGGAGCTGGTGGCCGCGGTGCAGGAGTCCTCGTCCATCGCCGTGCTCGACGGCGACGACATCGTCTACGTCGTGCGCGTGCCGACGAAGCGGATCATGGCGGTCACGATCACGGTCGGCACCCGTTTCCCCGCTTACTGCACCTCTCTCGGCCGGGTGCTCCTGGCCAGCCTGTCCGAGGAGGCGCTGGCCGGCTACCTCTGCCGGGTGACGCTCGCACCCCTGACCGAACGCACCGTCACCGATCCGAACCGCCTGGTGGCGGCGCTCGACCAGACGCGCACCCAGCGCTACTGCGTGGTGGACCAGGAGCTGGAGGACGGCCTGCGCTCGGCCGCCGTCCCGATCCTCGACAGCCGCGGCGCGCCGTTGGCGGCCCTCAACGTGTCGGTGCACGCCAGCCGGGTCACGCTCGACGAGCTGCGCGGCCGCTACCTGGCCGAGCTCCGCACCTGCGCCGACCGGATCAACGCCGACCTGCGCGCCGTCGGCGCCGCCGCCGGCCGGACCCGGGTCCACTGAGCGACCCTCCCCCGATGACGAGCATCCGGACACAGGTCGGGATCGTGGGCGCCGGTCCGGCCGGCCTCCTGCTCTCGCACCTGTTGGCGCTGTCGGGCGTGGAGAGCGTCGTCCTGGAGGACCGGGCCCGCTCCTACGTCGAGACGCGGGTGCGCGCCGGCGTGCTCGAGCAGGGGTCGGTCGACCTGCTGTGCGAGAGCGGCGTGGGCGAGCGGATGTTGGCCGAGGGGGCGGTGCACGACGGCGTCATCCTGCAGTTCTGCGGCGAGCGCCACCGCATCGACTTCGCCGCCCTGACGGGCAAGCGCATCACCGTCTACGGACAGCAGGAGGTGCTGAAGGACCTCATCGCGGCGCGCCTTTCGGCCGGCGGCGCCATCTACTTCGAGGTGGACGACGTGTGCCCCGAGGGCACCACCACCGACGCGCCGGTCATCTCCTTCTCCCACGGGGGCGTCCGCCACGAGCTGCACTGCGACTTCGTGGCCGGCTGCGACGGCTTCCACGGCGTCTGCCGGGCGGCGGTCCCGGCGGTGGTGCGCCGGGAGTTCACGAGGGAGTACCCCTTCGCCTGGCTGGGGGTGCTGGCCGAGGTGGCGCCGTCCACCGACGAGCTCATCTACGCCTACCACGAGCGCGGCTTCGCCCTGCACAGCATGCGCTCGCCCGAGCTCTCGCGGCTCTACGTCCAGGTGCACCCGACCGAGCAGCTGGCCGCCTGGCCCGACGAACGGATCTGGGACGAGCTGCGCCACCGGCTCGACTCGGCGGGCTTCACCCTGCACGAGGGGCCGCTCATCGAGCGCTCGATCACCACCATGCGCAGCTTCGTGTGCGAGCCCATGCAGCACGGGCGACTCTTCCTGGCCGGCGACGCCGCCCACGTCGTCCCGCCGACCGGTGCCAAGGGCATGAACCTGGCGCTGGCCGACGTGGCGGTCTTGGCCCGCGCCCTCGTGCGTTGGTTCGACCGGGGCGAGCGGGATGCCCTCGACGCCTACTCGGACACCTGCCTTCGGCGTGTGTGGCGCGTGCAGGACTTCTCCATGCTCCTGACCGAGCTCCTGCACCGGCTGCCCGACGCCGACCCCTTCGCCGCCGGCGTGCAGCGGGCGCGCCAGCGCTACCTGGCCGAATCGGCGGCGATGCGCACCACCATCGCCGAGAACTACGTGGGCCTGCCGATCGGCTGACCCGGCGCCGCGGGCCACGCCGGTCCGAACGGGGAGGGCGTGATCGCGCCCCGGGCGGCGACCGCTCAGAGGCCCAGGTGCCCACCGTCCCAGAGCTTGATGCCGCCCAGAATGCCGGCGTTGTTGTCGACGATCGTCGTCTTCTCGAGGACGGGGCCGAGCTCGTCTCGCGTGACACGGCGGGCGTTCCCGCCGCCGATGAAGAGGTGGTCGAAGAAGAACAGCGCGTCGAGCAGGTCGGTGGCCTTGCGCACCCGGCGGTTCCAGCGCTCGTCGCCGATCGACTTGCGGGTCGACTCACCGAGCTGCTCGTTGTAGGTCTCGCCCTTGCGGAACGGCTGGTGCGCGATCTCGAGGTGTGGCAGCAGCCGGCCGTCCATGAAGGCGGCGGTGCCGAAGCCGGTGCCGAGCGTGATCACGAGCTCGAGTCCGCGGCCTGCGACCACGGCCGCGCCCTGGACGTCGGCGTCGTTGGCCACCCGCGTCGGCTTCCCGAGCGCCTCGGCCAAGACGCCGGCCAAGTCGAAGTCGTCCCAGGCCCGCTCGAGCGCCGGGTCGACCTTGGAACCGGGCCCGGACTCCGTGACGAAGTGGGGCGCGCTCAACACGTGGCCCTTGCGCACCATGCCGGGGAAGCCGGCCGAGACCCGGTCGGCCGACGGCAGCGGCCCGACCAGCTTGGCCAGCGCGGCCACCATGCCCGTGTCCCCCTCGGGCGGCATCGGATAGCTGGTGGCCACCCGCACCCGGTCGGCCACCATGGCGCCCGCGGCGTCGAGGACCGACGCCTTGAGGCCGGTGCCCCCGATGTCGATCGCCAGCGTCAGCGGCCGGGTCGGCGCCTCGCCGGGGGCGAGACGGGTCGCGCCGTCCTCGTCGTCGGGTTCGCTCACGACGAGGCACCGCGCGGCGCCGCCAGCGCGCGATCGGCCGGTGGACCCCCCGGCCAGCCGTTGTGATGCACGACCTCGTCGAGGGCGAGGCGCCGGCGCCACCCGTGGCGTTCGAGGTCGGGCGTGGTCTGCAGCGCGCTGACCGGCCCGAGGCACAGCCAGGCCACCGGCCGGACCGGGTCCGGGATGGAGAGGAGCTCGCGCAGGAACTCCTCCCGGTAGAACGAGACCCAGCCCACGCCCATGCCCTCGGCGGTGGCGGCCAGCCACAGGTTCTCGATGGCGAGGCAGACCGAGAAGAGGCCGGCGTCGGCGATGGCGTGGCGGCCGAGCACGTGCGGGGCGCCGCGCCGCTCGTCGTAGGTGACGACGATGGAGAGCGTCGACTCGGCGATCCCCTCGATCTTGAGGTCGGCGAAGCGCGTCGCCAGCTCGTCGGGGAGCGACGCCATGAAGACCTGCCGTTCCGCCTGGACGTGGCGTGCGAAGGCCTGCCGGATCGCGTCGTCGTCGACGATGACGAAGTCCCAGGGCTGGCTCAACCCGACGCTCGGGGCGGCGTGGGCGGCGCCCAGCACGCGGCCCAGCACCTCGGCCGGGATCGGCGCGCCGGTGAACTCGCCTCGCACGTCTCGCCGCGCGTGGATCGCCCGGTAGAGGTCCTTCAGGTCGCCGGGCAGCGTCTCGGTCGACTCGGTGCGGGCGGTGCCGGTCACTGCCGGCACTGTACCCGCGGGGCCCCGAGCGCCGGCCGGCGGCTCAGGCGGCGCGGAGCGTGACCGGCAGCGCCGCCAGACCCCGCAGGACGACGTTCTCGCGGTAGACGACCGGGCCGGCGAGCTCGACCGAGCGGGCGCGCCGGAGGAGGGCGGGCAGCGCCACCGCGGCCTCGAGACGGGCGAGCGGTGCCCCGAGGCAGTGGTGCAGGCCGAACCCGAACCCGAGGTGCCGGTTGTCCTGGCGGGCCAGGTCGAGTCGGTCGGGCTGCTCGAACGCCTCGGGGTCCCGGTTGGCGGACGCGACGAGGGTGGTGACGAACGCCCCCCGGGGGAGGACCTGCCCGCCCACCTCCAGGTCGCGCAGCAGCCAGCGACCCGTCCGCTGCACCGGCGAGACATAGCGCAAGAGCTCCTCGACGGCCGGTTGCACGACCAGGGGGTCGAGTCGGAGCAGCCCCAGCTGATCGGGCTGCTCGAGCAACGCCAGCAGGCCGCCACTCAGCAGGTTCACCGTGGTCTCGTGGCCGGCGATGAGGAGCAGGATCGCCGTGCTGAGCAGCTCCCCCTCGCTCAGCTGGTCGCCCGCCTCCTCCGCCGCCACCAACTGGCTGAGCAGCTCGTCCCCCGGATGGGCCCGGCGCTCGGCCAGCAGCGCGACGAAGTACTCGGCGATGGCCATGGCGGCCTCCCCTTGCGCGCGGCGCTGTACCTCGCTGAGCGCCGTCTCGGGATCGAGGCCGCGTGCGAGCACGCCGGACCAGTCCGAGAAGCGCTGCTGATCCTCGGCCGGCACGCCCAACATCTCGCAGATGATGCGCACGGGCAGCGGGTAGGCGAAGTCGGCGACCGCGTCCATCGCACCGCGGGCCAGGGCCTCGTCCAACAGCTCGTCGACGATCTCGGCCACGCGGGGACGCAGGGTGTCGACCATCCGGGGGGTGAAGGCCTTCTGGACGAGGCCGCGCAGGCGCGTGTGGTCGGGGGGATCGCGGAACAAGAACGGCCGAGCGTCGCGGGGCGGCCCACCGACCAGCTCCCCGATCACCGACGGCGGGAGGAGTGCCGGGTCGACCGCGGTCACGTCCGACGACGCCATGCGGTCGCGCAGGACCGCCAGGCAGTCGGCGTGGCGCGACAGGATCCAAAAGCCGGGGCGTTCCTGGCAGACCGGGGCGCGGCGGCGCAGCTCCTCGTAGAGCGGCCAGGGATCTGCCGACCACCGCCGGTCCGCCGGGTCGAGGATCGCCGAGCGCAGAGAGTCGGACAGACCCGCGGGCAGGCTCGAGGTCGGCGCCGCCACCTCCGCAGCGTACCGAGGACCCGCCGGGGGTGCTGGGGGCCGCGCCCGCCCCGCGAGCCTTGGGTCGGTCCACCACGGGCGCACTGCGATGCGCGCCGGGGGCAGCGTGCCGTAGACGAGCAGGCCGGTGCCGGCGGGGAACTGGCGGAGCGCGTGGGGCGCCAGCAGCGGACGGCGCTGGGTCGCCGTCGCCGTCGATCGACCGCCGGCCGGGTCGCGCGTGACGGTGGGCGCCAGCACCTCGGTCTCGCCCACCAGGTGGCTCGCGTGGTCGAGCGTCGAGGGATCGGCGATGCCCGAGAGAAAGATCCGACCGCGGTGGTTGTTGAGCACGGTGGCCGCCCGCGCCCCGTAGCGGGCGGTCAGCTGGGCCAGGTCCTGCCACACGGTGACGAGCTGCACCCCGTGCCCGGCGCAGGTGGCGGCCAGGCCGTCGAGCTCGGCCAGCGGGGCGATGTTGGCCGCCTCGTCGAGCACGACGAGCAGGGGCGGATCGAGCGGGCGCCCCGCCCGCGCGCTCGCCGAGAACGCCGTCTCCAGCACGTCCTTGACGACCGCGGAGAAGAGGCCCCGCAGGCGGCGCTGATCGTGGGCCGGCGCGCAGAGATACAGCGTGTGCTCCCCGCGGAGGAGGGCCGCCGGATCGATCGGCCCGTCCCCGTCCGGTCGAGCGGGCGCGTCGGCGAACGGCTCGAGCAGCGTCTCGGCGGTGGTGAACACCGCGCTGCGTTGGCGCTCGTCGCGTTGCCAGGTGGCCCGCGCGGCATCGATGGCCGCCCGGACATTCGCCGCCTCGAGCAGCTCGAGGACCTCGGCCACCTCCTGGGTGTCCACCCAGCGCACCACATCGGCCATCGTCCGGTCGCCGGTGGCGGCCGCGAACAGGAGCGGTGCCAGCAGCTTGGCCGCGGTCGCATACCAGAACTCGCCGTCGGCACTCGTGGTGGCGGCGCGGGTGACCTCGGTGAGGTCGGCGGCGACCCGGCGGGCCCCCGGCCAGGTGCGGGCCGATCGGAGTGGTGACCAGGGGTCGGCGGGCAGGCCGGTCGCCGACGACGGGTCGAAGCACCAGACGCGCCCGCGGGTGGCGCGCCAACCCCGGGTGTCCCGGACGAGGTCCGTCTTCACGCTGCTCGCGACGACCGGACCGCGCCACGAGAGTATCGCCGGGATGGCGAGACCGGTCGTCTTTCCGCTCTGGGTGGGACCGATCACGGCGATGGACTGGGCGCGTTCGGCGCGCAGCACCGGCGGCGTGCGGCGCCAGCTGCTGGTGGCGAGCCAACCCAGGGCCAGGCGGGTCTCGTCGTCCGCCCGCAGCGGCCGCAGGTCGCGACGGGTCGCCCAGCGGGCGCCGTGGTCCGGGGCCGGCGCGATGCGCCGGGGCGATCCGACGCGCCGGCGGGGCAACCCTGCCCCCATGCGGCGCCGATCGGCGAGAAGCAGCCCGCCCAGCGTGACGACCGCCAGCACGGCTGCGCCGGGCGAGGTCGAAGAGAGCGAGATCACGCCCGCGGCGCCATGGCCGCGTCGGTGTCGACCAGCAGCCGCTCGCTCGGCCCGACCAGGTGCTGCACCAGGAACGATCGCAGCCCCACCTTCCAGAGGGCCACCCCGCGCCGGAGCTGTGGCAAGAGCTCCACCTCCGTCGCCGACAGCGACAAGAGATCGGCCGCGCCCTGGGCTTCACCCGGTGGCTGCCCGTAGATGACACGGGTCTCCGAGTCGGCCAGCAGTCCGTGCGCCAGGCCCACCTGCTCGGTGCCGGTGGCGCCGACAGCCTGGAGATCCGAGAGCCGGTGGAGCACGGCGACGTTCGCCACGCCATAGGCCCGCGACAGCTTCCAGGAGGCCTGCAGCCATCGGGCCACCCCCAGGTTGGCCAGGATCGCCCAGGCCTCGTCCACCACGACCAGGACGTGTCCGCGCGCGCCGTCCGACGAGGCCGCGTCGCGGGCCAGCGCCGCCTGCAGCCAGGCCGTGGCGCAGGCCATGAGGACGCCGAGCGCCGGTGAGTTGTAGAGCGCCGACAGGTCGAGGACCACGAGCGCGCCGTCGAGGTCGAGCCCGGCGGTGGTCGGACCGTCGAACATCCCGCGCAGGTCGCCATGCACCAGGCGACGAAGCTCGAGCGCCGCATCGCGCCCGTCCTCGAGCAGCGTCTGGCGATCGGTGCGGATCTGGGACGCCGCCTCGGCGCTCGGGTCGAGGAGCGCGTCGACGACCGCCGGGAGGGTCGGCGCCGCGCAGCGGGCGGACACCGCCGACAACGCCAGATCGACCGCCACCCGCTCGCGCGGCGCCAGCGGCCGGCCGAGGCATGCCGTGGCCAGCGAGGCCAAGAGTTCGATCTGCCGCCGCTCACCGTCGGCCTCGCCCCCGCCTCGCACCTCGGGTCCAGGGTCGAGGGGGTTGAGACGGACCGCGCCCCCCGGGCGGAGCGACACGGGGCGAGCACCCCAGGCCGCGGCCAGCGCGCCGTACTCCCCCTTGGGGTCGACGACCCAGGCCCGCCGACCGAAGACCGCTTGCCGCCAGAGGTAGGTCTTGACGAAGGCGCTCTTGCCGCGGCCGATCTGCCCGAAGACGATCATGTTCGGACTGCTGACCACCCCTTGTGCGTAGAGCTCGAAGGGGTCGAAGACGAACGAGCCGCCGAGCAGGTCGTGCCCGATCAACACCCCCCGGTGCCCGAGGCCGGGCTCCGCCACCAGCGGGTAGGCGGCCCCGAGATTGCGGGTCGTGACGGTGTGGGCGGGTACCGAGAACCCGCTGGCGGTGTGGCGATGCCTCACGAGAGCCCGCGACACAGCGGCAGGGTGCAGGTGAGTGCTCGGCCCTGGTCGCCGTAGAGGCGGCGGAGCTCGAGGTGTGCCTGACCCGCCGCCTGCTCGGTGACGCGGCATGCCTCCTCGAGCAACTCGGTGCTCGCCGCGCTGACCGTCACGTAGCCGCTGAAGCGGAAGGAGGCGTGTCCGTCGGCCAGCTCGGCTTCACGGCGCACGACGATCTCTGCCTCGCGGGCCCGGCGCGCGGTCGAGAGGAAGCCGCCTCGGCGTCGGAGCTCGGAGTCCGCGATGTCGGCGGTGCGGGCCTGCTCGACCTGGCGCGTCGCGCGCGACGGGCTGATCGGCTCCATCACGACGGTGAGGCAGCGCCGCACCGGACCGAGGAGCAGCGGGGCGAGGAAGTCCGGGCCGACATCGATACGCGGCCACTCTGCGATCCAGTAGGTGGCGTGCCACACCTGATCGGTGCGCACCCGGCTCCACTCGACCTCGACGCCCGTGGGCCAGGGCGACGTCGCCCGGCCTCGGTCCGAAGCCACGACGCTCGGCGGCGCGCTGGCCTCGCCCGTCCGCCGCAGCACCTCGACCAGCTCGTGCGCGCGAAGAAGCCCGTCGACGGAGACATCGGCGTCCGCGATGAGGCGCTGCATCGACTCGGCCTCGCGCAGCAACGAGGTGCAGGACTCGCGTTGACGCTGGCTCGCGGTCCCTCGGTTCCGGGCCTCGCGGACCTGGAGCACGAGCAGGACCTCGTGTCGACAGGTGTCCGCACCCGCCGTGTCCAGCAGTTCGCCGTAGGAGCGCCGCACCGCGGCCTCGGCCGGCGAGACCGCGTGCTCCGACAGGTAGGAGCGCACCGCGGCACCGTCGTCGGGCAGCGTCAGCGCCAGCCACTGCAGGCGATGGACCGCCGATCCCTCGCGCGCCAGCCCGGCCAGCACGGCCGACCAACCCCCGACCCGGCGATCTTTCTCCTCCGCGCCGAGCAGGGAGAAGCTGTGCCCCCGCACCGCCAAGACCGCGCTGTACGTCCGTTCCCTGGCGTCGTGGACGACCGCCGCGCCCGGCGGCGCCCCGTGGCCGCCGTCGACGGTGAGCAACGCCAATGCGCCGAAGGGCCCGTCGACGTCCGACGCCGACCGGGGTCGACCGGCACGGTTCGCCCGGTGCCCGGCCTCGGGCGCGTGGGAACGCCAACGGCGCCGGTGCAGCGCGCTGTCGGCACCCCAGCGGGCGACGGTCGGTGCCCACTCCTCGGGCGCCCGGCCGGCCACCGGCCAGCAGGCGGCCCCGATCCCGCCGGCCACTGCGACCAGCGCCAGCACCCCGCCGGCCACGTCGGGCCGCGCGTGCAGCACCACCACCGCCACGACCAACCCAGCCGCCACCGAGGCGATCTGACCGCCGCGCCACCCGGCGATCAACCCACGGCGCTCGAGGGGCCCGAAGCGATAGCGGGACGGATCAGATTTCTGCATCGGTACCGTCTCCCGCCCCGGGCGCCGGTGTGGGACGCCAGCGGATGACCGGACCCAGCCGGTCCCGCTCGATGAGGTGGGTCCCCCCGATGCCGGCCACCGTCACGGGAAGACGGCGCGCCACGGTGGTCGGGGCCGCTGCGGGTTCCGTCGACTGGTGCTGGCTCGGGTGACCCGGCGGACCGATGATCGGGGGCGGCCCCCGCCGGGACGCGCCGGGCGGTGACGCCTCCCCGGTCGTGCGGAGCGGCAGGGGGCCGCTCGGCTCGCCCCGCCACACGGGGATCCCGCCGACCTCGGAGGGAAGCGAGTCCTGCTCGACGACCGCCGAGCCGCCGGGTCGGGGGCCGGCCGACCCGACCGACGATTGCGCCAGGGCCGACGGCGCAGCCAGCTGCTCCACGCCGCCCGGTGCCTCCAGTGCGGTCTCGATCCCGGTCCCGGCGGCGCCGAGCGCCGGCATCGGCGCGAGCCTCGCCAACGCGAACGAGGCGGCGGACCGCGGCAGCGACCCGAAGGCCTGCTGGACGCGGTGTCGGGTTCCCTCCAGGTGGCCGACCGCCCCGGCTTCGATCATCGGGATGAGCCGGAGCAGCGTGAAGGGGCTGAACCCCGCCAGGAGGAGGAGCGCCGCGCCGGCCAGGACCGACGCCAGCGATGTGCCAGATCCGGCGCCCACCGCGCTGACGGCCAGCGAGAGGATGGCGACGATCACGAACTTGGACAGGACGACCGCGATCAGCGTGTCCACCAGCCGGCGACACCAGTGGGCGACCGCGGGCCAGACCAGACTGGCGAGCGCCAGCGGCAGGAACAGCACCGCGGCGTAGACGGCCGCCGCCCGTACCAGCAGCTCGACCCAGAGCAACAGGGACCCGGCCACGACGAGCAACGCGCCGAGGAGGACGATGAAGGCCGGTACGGCGGCGTCGCCCGATGCGGCCAGGGCGCCCAGCACGTTGGCCAGGTTCGACAGCGCCGCCTGCAGATTGGCTCCGGTGCCGGCCGACACCGCGGAGCTGAGCGCGTCGGTCGCGCCGAGGGACAGCTGCACCAGTTGGACGGCGACCGCCGTGAGGAGGAGCGCCAAGGGGAGCTGGACGAGCGCAGATCGTACGAGGGCGCCCGCGTTCTGGCGATAGATCGCCTGGAGCACGGAGCCGAGGAGGAGCGGGAGGACCACGACCGCGGCCAGACCGGCCATGAGGCGGTAGTGGTCGCCGAACCAGGACGCGCCGAGATCGACGGACGTGGTCGAGGTGAGTACCCCGCCGATCTGGTCCAGCAGCCAGGTGGCGCCGCCGACGACCCAGTTGGAGAACGCGGACAGCACGTCGTTCGCCCCCGCACTGACGACCGTCGACCCGATCCCGTTGGCCGCGACGCAGACGGTGCTCAGCGGTCCGAGGACCGGACAGACGGGGGACGGCACGAAGGGAAGGGCTGAGGTGATCACGGCGCGTCCGGGCGGTCAGTGCAGGCCGGTGCCGGCGCCGAAGAAGAAGTTGATCAGTGTGGGCGCGGCGCCGATCAGGAGCGCGGCGAGTCCGGACACGAGAACGGCCCGGCGACCGACGAAGGACTGGTGGTAGTTCTGCGAGTGGGCACCCAGCGCCCAGGCGGCGGCGCCAATGACGAGGCCCACCAGGGCCAAGATCAGCGCCCACCCCCCGATCCCGTTGGTCAGCTGTTGAAGCGTGCCACCGCCCGGCAGTTGCGACGGGTCCGGCGTGAGGGTGACGTTCGCCAACCAGATGGGCAGGGGCATCTGCGCACCTCTCTCTTGGCCGGATCGGAGACTCGACCGGGAGGTGCACTCTACGGCGCGGCATTCCCCGTTTCAATATCTTTCATGATATTTCATTGTTCTCCCAGCAAGCGTCCCGAGCAGACCGTCCACCGCCGGCCACCGGCTCGCCACCGCCGGCCCGATCCCGGGCCGTTCGCCACCGCGCCCGCAGAGCCCCCTTTCGCCGGCCCCTCCCCGCCGCCGCGCGGCCGTTCGCTGGGCGCGCTCGCCTTTGCCATGCTGGTGCCGTGACGCCCTCGCCCACGTTGTTGGCATCGACCCGCGTGGCTGGGCTTCCCGCACCTGCGGCCTACGCCGCGGCTGCCGTGATCCTGGTGCTCGCCATCGTCATCACGGCCACGGTGGTGCGACGTGCCGGACGGGTGGCCCTCACCCAGCGGTTGACGGCGCTCGGCTCGAGGCTCGGCCTCAATCCTCCGGCCGAGGAGGGCAGCATCGAGAGCGCCCTCTCCTACCTGGAGCAGGTCACGGGCGCCGCGGCGGAGGCGGTGGCCGAAGCCAGCTCCGACGCCATCCGCCTCCGGCGGTCTCTCGACGCCCTGCCCCAAGGGGTCGTCCTCTGCGACGAGACGGGCAAGGTGGTCTACCGCAACACGCCTGCGAACGCGCTCATGACCAGCCGCCACGGTGACGCCCTGGCCGCCCACGCGGTCACCGAGCTGCTGGAGGACGCCTGGCACGGCGGCACGGCCGAGCGGACGCTGGACCTGTACGGCCCCCCGCGCCGCACCCTCTCGGTGCGGGCGCTGCTGATCGACGACGGGCGTCGGTCGCTCGGGGTCATCGCCATGATCGAGGACGTCTCGGAGCGGCGGCGGCTGGAGGAGGTGCGCCGGGACTTCGTGGCCAACGTGAGCCACGAGCTGAAGACCCCGATGGGCGCGCTCGGCCTGCTGGCCGAGACGCTGGTGGCCGAGCCCGACGGCGAGGTGGCCCAGCGCCTGGCCAGCCGGATCCACACCGAGGCCTTCCGCGTCAGCCGGATCATCGACGACCTCTTGGACCTCAGTCGCATCGAGTCCGAGGCGACCCCCCCGCGCGAACCGGTGCTCGTCAACCTCGTGATGGCCGAGGCGGTCGAGCGGGTGCGAGCCGCCGCCGACCAGCGCTCCATCGCGGTGGTCCTCTACGAGCCCGAGCCGCCGGTGGCGGTGGTGGGCGACCGCCGCCAGCTCGTCTCCGCCATGGCCGCCCTACTCGAGAACGCCATCACCTACTCCTACGACGAGAGCACGGTGACGGTCACCGGCACCGTCACCCGCGAGCCGGCCGAACCACCGAGTGCGGACGCCTTCCGGGTTGAAGAACCCGGCGGCACCGCGCTCGGGCCGATCACCTCCAACACCCATCCGGCCGTCACCTCGCTGCTCTCCCAAGGGACGGCTCCCTCCGGCGCGGGGCGACCGTCGGGCGTGCCCTACGCCAACCAGGTCGTGCAGGCGGGGCAGGCCCCACCCCTCTACCCCCAGGCGCTGGCCGTTGCGCCCGGTGACGGTCCGGGCCCCCGGTCCGACCCTCCGCTCCCCCCCGAGATCTTCTTCGGGTCGAGCGAGACGACCGGCCCCACCACCGCGTCGATGCCGCCGGTGCCCCCCTTCCCGACCGCCGCGCCCGAGTCCGGGTCCGGCGACGAAGCGCCCTTCGAGCGCGATGTGGTGCGGATCGCCGTGACCGACCACGGCACCGGCATCCCCGCGCGCGACCTCGAACGGATCTTTGAGCGCTTCTACCGCGTTGACCACGGCCGCAGCCGCAACACCGGCGGCACCGGACTCGGGCTCTCGATCGTGCGCCACGTGGCCAACAACCACCAGGGTCGCATCGAGGTGGAGTCCCGGGAGGGCGAGGGCTCGACCTTCACCCTGGTGCTCCCCCTTCAACCCGACCGGCTCTCGTGATCGACGCCCGGAGCCGACGCGGCCCGGAACGACCGGTCAACGTCCTGATCGCCGAAGACGAGGAGTCGTTCCTCGATGCGCTGGTCATCGGCCTGAGCCACGAGGGGTTCAAGGTGACGGTGGCCCGTGACGGGAGCGAGGCCCTCCGCCTCTTCGAGGAGTCCCCGCCAGACCTGGTCCTGCTCGATCTCATGCTGCCCAAGATCTCGGGGATCGACGTCTGCCGCTCGATCCGTGCCACGTCCTCGGTGCCCATCATCATGGTCACGGCCAAGGGAGCCGAGATCGACACGGTGGTCGCGCTCGAGGTGGGGGCCGACGACTACGTCACCAAGCCCTACCGGCTGCGCGAGCTGGTGGCGCGCATGCGGGCGGTCCTGCGTCGCTCCAACCACACGGCACGTTCAGGAGACGCCGGTGGAGCCGGCGTGGCCACGATCGAAGCGGGCGAGGTGCGCGTCGACACCGAGCAGCGCCGGGTGTTCGTCCGCGGTGAGGAGGTCCACCTGCGTCGCAAGGAGTTCGAGCTGCTGCATCTGCTGGTCGAGAACGCGGGGCGGGTGCTCACCCGCGACGTGCTCATCGACCGCATCTGGGGCAGCGACTACATCGGCGACACGAAGACACTCGACGTCCACATCAAGCGGCTCCGATCCCGGGTGGAGGAGGATCCCTCCGAGCCGGTGCTCATCACCACGGTGCGCGGCGTCGGCTACCGCTTCGTCGACCCGAGCCGCTGAGCTCGCGCCCTGTCGCGCGGTGCGCTCAGCGCGCCTCGATGGTGAGCGCCCCGCCGAGGTAGGGACCGAGACAGTCCGGTAGCCGCACCGACCCGTCCGGCTGACGCCCGGTCTCGATGAGCGCCGCCCAGATGCGCGACCAGGCCAGCGCCGACCCGTTGACGGTGTGCACGAGCACCGGCGGACCGCCACCGCGGGGGCGGTAGCGGACGTTGGCTCGCCGCGCCTGGTAGTCCCGGTACCAGCTGACCGACGACACCTCGAGCCAGCGGTCGCACCCGGGCGCGTAGACCTCAAGGTCAAAGGTGCGCGCCGACGCCTTCCCCAGATCCCCGGCGCAAAGGTCGAGCACCCGGTAGTGGAACCCGAGCTGCCGCAGCAGTCCCTCCGCCCGCGCGACGACGTCGGCGTGGACCGCCCCCGCCTGCTCGGGGGTGGCGTACGCGAACAGTTCGACCTTGTCGAACTCGTGCACCCGCAGCATCCCGCGCGTGTCGCGCCCCGCGGCCCCCGCCTCCCGACGGAAGCACGGCGTGGCCGCGGTGAAGCGAAGCGGGAGATCCCCCTCGTCCAGGATCTCCCCCCGGCGCAGCGACGTGAGCGGTATCTCCGCCGTCGGGATGGCCCAGAGGTCGTCGCGTTCGATGTGGTACGCCTCGTCGCCGAAGCTGCCGTAGCCGCTGCCGGTCATGGCCTCGGTGAGCACCAGCGTCGGGGGGCGGATCTCCACGTAGGCATCGGCGTGCGCGTCGAGCGCGAACGCGCTGAGCGCCCGCAGCAGCCGCGACCCGGCGCCGGCAAAGAGCGGGAACATGGAGCCCGCCAGCCGGGCGCCGCGTTCCATGTCCAGGATCCCGAGCGACTCGCCGACCTCCCAGTGCGGCACCCGCTGGTGCTCGGCGGGCACCGGCGCCGGTTGGCCGGCGGCCATGCCCGGCCACCACCGTCGCAGCTCGACGTTGTCGTCCTCGCCGGCCCCGTCGGGCGCTTCGTCGGCCGGCAGGTTCGGGAGGCTAAGCAACGCCTGGCGCAGCGCCTCCTGGGCGTCGTCGGTCTGACGTGCGGCCGCTCGCTCCGCATCGCCCAGCTCCCGGCTCTGGGCCGCCAGCTCGTCCGCCCGGTCGGCGTCGCCCGCCCGCCGGGCGTCCCCGACCTCGCGCGAGAGCGCCTTCACCCTCGCCCGGAATTCTTCTTGGGTGCCGAGGAGGGCCCGCGCCACCACGTCGAGCTCGGCGACCCTCGCCACCTCGGCCGGATCGACCCCGCGCCGGGCGAGCGCGGCCGTGACGCCCTGGGGGTCCTCGCGGAGAAGTCGGACGTCGATCATCTCCGTATCAACGGTAGCCGTCTCGGGCCGAGGGACCCGAGAGCCACCCGGTAGCGTGCTCGGCGATATGGCCCCCGCCGTCGACTGCCGCGAGCTGGTCGTCCGCTACGGCTCGCTGACCGCGGTCGACCGGCTCTCGCTCAGCGCCGACGACGGCGAGGTGGTCGCCCTCGTGGGGCCGAACGGGGCGGGAAAGACCTCGACGGTGGAGAGCCTGGAGGGCTACCGCCGCCCCGACTCGGGGACCGTGCGCGTGCGCGGGCTCGACCCGGTGGCCGACCACCGCGCCCTCGTCGCCCACGTTGGGGTCATGCTCCAGCGGGGCGGCGTCTATCCCTCGCTCGGACCCCGGCGCGTCCTCCAGCTCTTCGCCGCCTACTACCCGGACCCCGAGGACCCGGTGGCCCTGCTCGAACGCGTCGCACTGACGTCGGTGGCGACCACCCCCTGGAGACACCTCTCGGGCGGCGAGCAGCAGCGGTTGTCGTTGGCGCTGGCCCTCGTCGGGCGGCCCGACGTCCTCTTTCTCGACGAGCCGACGGCCGGCGTCGACCCGGAGGGCCGGGGCGCCATCCGCGCGGTGATCCGGGAGCTGCGCTCGCGCGGCGCCTGCGTCGTCATCACGACGCACGAGCTGGCCGAGGCGGAGCAGCTGGCCGATCGGGTCGTCATCGTGCGCGCCGGGCGCGTGCTCGCCGACGGCAGCCCCGCCTCGCTCGCCGGAGGGGGTGCGGCGGTGCTGCGCTTCGCGACGGCTCGGCCCATCGACACGGCTGCGCTGTCGGCGGCGCTCGAGGCGCCGGTGCACGAGGAGCAGCCCAGGCACTACCGCATCGACGCACCCACCCCGCCCTCGGTCACCGAGCTGACCACCTGGCTCTCGTCGCAGCAGGCCGAGCTCACCGAGCTGCGCACCGGCCGGTCGCTCGAGGAGACCTACCTGGCGCTGGTGGGCGAGGCCGACGGGTCCCCTGCGGCACCAGCGCGGCCCGAGCCCGGCCGACGACGTCACCGCCGACCGCCGAGATGAGGCCGCTCCTCGCCCAGGCGCGCGTCGAGACCGCGATGACCCTTCGCCGCGGCGAGACGCTGCTCGTCACGATCGGCATCCCGGTCGCCTTTGTCGTGTTCTTCTCGACCGTGCACGTGCTGCCGACGGCAGGGCGCCCCGTCGACTTCGTGGTCCCCGGTGTGCTCGCACTGGCGGTGATGTCGACCGCGATGGTGTCGCTCGGCATCGCCACCGGCTTCGAGCGCGGCTACGGCGTGCTGAAGCGCCTTGGCGCGACGCCGCTGCGGCGGAACCGGCTGGTGGTCGCCAAGCTCACCGCGGTGCTCGTGGTCGAGCTGCTGCAAGCGGCGCTGCTCCTCCCCGTCGGCGTGGCCCTGGGTTGGCGTCCGCACGCCCACGGCGGGGGCGCCGCCACGGTCCTCCAAGTGGTCACGTTGCTCCTGCTCGGGACGGCGGGGTTCGGCGGGCTCGGCCTGTTCCTGGCCGGCCGGCTCCGAGCGGAGGTCAACCTGGCCGCGGCCAACGGCCTCTACCTCGTCCTGCTCCTGCTCGGCGGCATGCTCGTCCCGCTGGCCAAGCTGCCCGGTGCACTGGCCGACGTGGCCAGGGCACTGCCGGCCGCGGCCCTGTCCGGCGGCCTCCACGCCGTCCTCGGGAACGGGGGACCCGTCCCCGGCGAGTCCTGGGCGGTGCTGGCCGGCTGGGCGGTGGCGGTCCCCGCCCTCGCCGCGTTGACCTTCCGCTGGGAGTAGGTCAGCCCGGGACGGCGGTGAGCCGGTCCTCCCAATGGAGGAGCTGCGCCGGGGTGATCGCGCCGTGGGTGATGTGGACGATGGTCCCGTTGCCGTCGATGAAGACGGCGTCGGGATCGCCGTTGAAGTAGTAGCTGCCCTCGGTCACGTCGTAGGCGCGATCGGCGGCGACGGGGAAGGTCACCTGGCTTCGGTGGACGAACGACAACGCCTGGGTGGTCGGGTCCGCAGTGTCCACCCCGATGACCGCCACCCGGGCGAGCCTGCCGCCGTGGTGCTGCTGGGTGCGGTAGGCGGCGGAGAGGGCCGGCATCTCGGCCTGACACGGCGCGCACCAGCTGGCGAAGAACACGAGCACGGCCGGTCGTCCTCCGCCGCCCCCGTTCTGGGGGGTGCCGACGGTGCCGCCGCCGCCGAGCTCGGGCAGGGAGAACGAGGGGGCGGCCCTCCCGGGGGCCGGCGGGCCCGACGGCCCGGTGCCGATCGAGCTGAAAAGACCGATCCCCAGCCCGGTGGCGAGCACGATCCCGACCACGAGGAACACGAGACGCGGCCGGCGGCGCGGGGGGACCGCCACCGGATCTGGGGTCAATGCAGTCGCCGCACGAAGACGTCCAGCGCCATCGAGGCGAAGAGGACGCTCAGGTAGGTGATCGAGTAGCCAAACAGCGCCATTGCCTCCCGGCCGAGATCGCGCTCGTCGTCGGTGTGCCGCCACAGCCGCCCGGCCAGCGCCAGGTAGACCGCACCCGAAACCACGGCGACCGCGAGGTAGAGCACCCCCATGTGGGCGACCGGGACGAAGGCGATCGACGCCGCGATCAGCGCCGCGGTGTACCAGAAGAGATCGCGCGCGGTGCGCCGCGCCGGGGCGACGACGGGCAGCATCGGCACGTGGGCTGCCTCGTAGTCGTCGCGGTAGCGAACGGCCAGTGCCCAGAAGTGGGGCGGGGTCCACAAGAAGATGATGGTGAAGAGCACCAGGGGTGCCCAGCTCAGCGTCCCGGTGACGGCCGACCAGCCGACCAGTACGGGCACGGCACCCGCGGCGCCGCCGATCACGATGTTCTGGGCGGAACGGCGCTTCAGCCAGATCGTGTACACGAAGACGTAGAACGCGGTGGCGGACACGGCCAGCACCGCCGAGAGCAGGTTCACGAATCGCCAAAGCTCGGCGAACGCCACCGCCTCCAACAGGCAGGCGAAGACCAGGGCCGAGCGCGGGGTCAGCACGCCGGTCACGAGCGGCCGGTTGCGCGTCCGGTGCATGAGCCCGTCGATGTCCCGGTCGACGAACATGTTGATGGCGTTAGCCCCCCCGGCCGCCAGCGAGCCGCCCACCAGGGTGGCGATGATCAGGCCGACCGAGGGGAGGCCCCGTTGGGCCACCACCATCGTGGGGAGGGTGGTGACGAGCAGGAGTTCAACGATCCGAGGCTTGGTGAGGGCGACGTACGCCCCGATCCGCTCCCGGCCCCGCAGAACGGTTCTCAGCGCCGGAGCGGGGGCCACCACGAGCCCGAGCCTACGGCGGGTGCGGGACCCGGGACCAAGCGGCTCGTCCGGGCACGGTTCTGGCGATGGGGGCCGTCGACGACCGCCCCGGTACGATCCACTTGGGTGACCGGCCCCCCGCTTCCCGACCCGCCGGCACGGGCGCCCCGCGGGCTGCCCGCGGTGTCACCGCAGCTCTTCCGGCGGCTGGCCATCGCCTCGCTCGCCGCGGTCTGCCTCATCGTCGTCACGGGGGCGGCGGTGCGACTCACCGGTTCGGGGCTCGGCTGCCCGAACTGGCCCTCCTGCACCCACCAGCACCTCACTCCCGCGCTGTCGTTCCACCCGGTGATCGAGTTCGCCAACCGGATGGTCACCGTCCTCTTGACGATCGTGGTCGGCGCAACGGTGCTGGGGGCGCTCCGCCGGCGCCCCTACCGGCGCGACCTGCTCTGGTTGGCCGTCGGGCTCCTCATCGGCGTGCTCGCCCAGGCCGGTCTCGGGGGGCTCGTGGTGTACACGAAGCTCAACCCCTACCTCGTCATGGTCCACTTCCTGCTCTCGATGGCGATCGTGGCCGACGCGGTGGTGCTGCTCCACCGAAGCAACCGCCGCTACGGCCCCGACTCGGGGCAGGCGCTGGTCGGACGTTCGATCCGACTGGGGTCCCGGGGGCTGGTCGGCCTGCTCGCCATCGTGCTTGCCGCGGGCACCGCGACCACCGGCGCGGGTCCGCATGCCGGGAGCTCACAAGGACAGGTGGTGGCCAAGCGGATCCCGATCGCGCTGCGCGACATGGCCGAGCTCCATTCGAGCCTGGCACTCCTCCTGGTCGGGCTGACGCTCGGCCTCGTCGTGGCGCTCCATGCGAGCGACGTGCCGGAGCGGGTGCGGAGAGCGGGGCGCATCCTGATGGCGGTCCTGATCGGCCAGGCGGCGATCGGGTACACCCAGTACTTCACCCACCTCCCAGCCGCCGTGGTGGAGATCCACGTCCTCGGCGCCACGGCGCTCGTCGTGGGGATCGTCCAGTTCTTCCTGGCCCTGACCCATCACCCGATCGACACGTTCGACGCAGCACGCCGATCTTCAGACCGAGTCACGACGAGCGTCGAGCGGTTGGGTGCCGGCTCGCTGGTAGCGTCGTCCGCCGGTGCCTTCCAGGGCACCGAAGACGCCCCCATCGTCTAGCGGCCCAGGACGCCGCCCTTTCAAGGCGGTAACACGGGTTCGAATCCCGTTGGGGGTGCGAAAATTACAACGGCGGCACCTGAAGGACGAGTTCGAGCGTCGATAGCATCCGCATGAACGAGCGAACCGGGGAGGGGC
>Ga0116216_10000788_pt1 | contig 23674 bp, 15 predicted proteins | sample Sb_taG_11_FD_89696 | JGI IMG/M metagenome (GOLD analysis project Ga0116216, IMG submission 89696) | Peat soil microbial communities from Weissenstadt, Germany - Sb_50d_3_AS metaG | ecosystem: Environmental > Terrestrial > Soil > Wetlands > Peat | place: Germany: Weissenstadt | collected 2010-09-21
AGCCCGGCAGCTGGGGGCCCGCGACCGCCGCGAGGGTGATGGGCGGCGACGAAACCTGGCATAACCCGAAACCGGAAGCATCCTCCCCGTGCTGAGCGATGACGTCGTCTTCTTGCTGGACGTCGACAACACGTTGCTGGACAACGACCGCTTCGGCGCGGATCTAGGGCGTCGATTGGAGATCGCGTTCGGCAGGGACGGTCGTGAGCGCTATTGGGCGATTTTCAGCGCTCTTCGCGAAGAATTCGGGATCGCCGATTACTTGGGTAGTTTGCAGGCGTTTCGCACCGGACTCGACGGCGACCCGCAGCTGTTGCACTTGTCGGAGTATTTGTTGGAGTATCCGTTCGCGGACTTGGTCTATCCGCGAGCCTTGGCAGCCGTCGATCATCTCGGCGGCTTGGGCCGGCCGGTGGTGCTGTCGGACGGCGACGTGGTATTCCAGCCGCGCAAAGTCAGGCGCGCCGGCATTTGGGACGCGGTTGACGGCCGGGTGCTCATTTACCTGCACAAGGAGCGGGTATTGGAACACGTCCGGCAGCGTTATCCGGCGGCGCACTATGTGATGGTCGATGACAAGTCCAACTTATTGGCGTCGATGAAGAGCGCCATGGGCGGGAGCCTGACCACGGTTTTCGTGCGTCAAGGGCACTATGCGCTGGCCGCAGGGTCGAATTCCGTGCAGCCGCCGCCGGACCGGGTGATCGAACGCATCGGCGACCTGGGGACTCTCGATTTGTCCGATTTTGAGGTACGACCATGACGATGACGCAAAACTTGCACGATTTGGGCCAGAGCCTGTGGCTGGACAACATCACCCGCGAGATGCTCGACAACGGCACGCTGCGCAGGTACGTGAACGAACTGTCGATCACGGGGCTCACCTCGAATCCGACGATTTTCGACGAGGCTATCGCCGGCACATCGCTGTACGAGCGCAGCATTCAGCAAAAGGCCCGCTCCGGCCTGTCCCGGGAAACCTTGTTCATCGAGTTGGCGCTCGAGGATCTGCGACGCGCCGCCGATTTGTTTCGACCGGTGTTCGACCGCACCGGCGGCATCGACGGCTGGGTGTCCATGGAAGTATCGCCGCTGCTCGCCGATGACACGCAAGCGACCGTGGAGGCGGCGCGCAGCATCCACCGGCTCGCCGGCCGGCCCAATCTGTACGTCAAGATTCCGGGCACACCGGCCGGCGTGCCCGCCATCGAGGCGACCATCTTTGCCGGCGTACCGGTCAACGTCACGTTGCTGTTCTCGCGCGAACAATACCTGGCGGCGGCCGGCGCCTATATGCGGGCCATCGAGCGGCGCATCGCCGCAGGGCTCGATCCGCGCGTCAGTTCGGTCGCTTCGCTGTTCGTGAGCCGCTGGGACAAGGCGGTCGCCAATCGGGTCCCTAAGGACCTGCGCAATCGGTTGGGAATTGCCGTCGCGATGCGGACCTATCGCGCGCATTGCGAGCTCCTGGCGGGAAAGCGTTGGCGCGAACTCGCAGCGGCCGGAGCTGTCAAGCAACGCTTATTGTGGGCGAGCACCGGCAGCAAAGATCCGCAGGCTTCGCCCAACATGTATGTCGAAGCGTTGGCGGCGCCCGACACCATCGACACCATGCCGGAGAAGACGCTGCTGGCATTCTCCACGCAGGGACAGATCAAATCCGTGATGCCGGCCGACGGCGGCGATGCCGAGACCGTATTGGAGCGCTTCGCCGGTGCGGGAATCGACGTCGATGCGCTCGCCTCCACGCTGCAGATCGAAGGTGCGGGGTCCTTCGTCAAGTCGTGGACCGAGCTCATGCAAAGCATCGCCGACAAGAGCGCGACGGTGACCGCATCATGAGCCCGCGTATCGACCCTTTGGCCGGCCGGCCCGCCCCGGCGGAAAGCTTGGTGGACGTTCCGCGATTGATAACCGCCTATTTCAGCGAGCGCCCGGATCCCGCGGTCGCTGCACAGCGAGTGGCCTTCGGCACCTCCGGACATCGCGGCACTTCATTCGAGTCGAGCTTCAACGAATCGCATGTGCTCGCCATCACTCAGGCCATTTGCGACTACCGCCAGCAACACGGCATCGACGGCCCCTTGTTCATCGGCTTCGATACCCATGCGCTGTCGATACCGGCCTTTGCCACCGCGCTCGAAGTGCTGGCCGGAAACGGCATCGAGACGATGACGGCGGCGGGCGATGAATACACGCCGACCCCCGCCATTTCGCATGCCATCTTGACCTATAACCGCGGGCGCACGGCCCATCTTGCCGACGGCATCGTGATCACCCCGTCTCACAATCCGCCGGACAGCGGCGGATTCAAGTACAACCCCCCGGACGGCGGGCCCGCGGATACCAAGGTCACCGCCTGGATGGAAGCGCGCGCGAACGAGCTGCTGCTATCGGGCTTGAAAGGCATCGTGCGCCTGGGCTTCGCCCAAGCGCGGCGCGCCGCCACCACGCATTCGCACGACTTCATGAATGCTTATATCGCCGACCTGGCGAGCGTCATCGACCTCGACCTCATCCGCGATTCGCGCATTCGCATGGGGGTCGATCCCCTGGGAGGCGCCGGCGTGCACTATTGGGCCCGCCTGGCCGATCGCTACAAGATCGACCTGCACGTGGTGAACGGCACGGTCGACCCCACCTTCCGGTTCATGTCGCTCGACTGGGACGGCAAGATCCGCATGGATCCCTCCTCGCCGTATGCCATGCGGCACCTCATCGCCCTCAAGGACCAGTACGACATCGCATTCGCCTGCGATACCGACCACGACCGGCACGGCATCGTGACGGCGAGCGGCGGCTTGCTGCCGCCGAATCATTACTTGTCGGTCGTCATCGATTATCTATTTCGGCATCGGCCACAGTGGAAGCCCGAAGCCGGCGTCGGCAAAACCGTCGTGAGCAGCGCCATGATCGACCGGGTCGCCGCACGGCTCGGTCGGCGCCTGTACGAGGTCCCGGTGGGATTCAAATGGTTCGTCGCCGGACTCCTCTCGGGCGACCTTGGATTTGGCGGCGAAGAAAGCGCCGGCGCCTCCTTCTTGAGGTTCGATGGCGGCGCCTGGAGTACCGACAAGGATGGCATAACGCCGGCGCTGCTGTCCGCCGAGATCACCGCGCGCACCGGCCGCGATCCTGCGCAAGGCTACCGTGCGCTGGTGCGCGATTTGGGCGAGCCGTTCGCGGATCGCATCGAAGCGCGCGCCACGCCCGAGCAGAAAAAGAAGCTCGGCAAGATCGATCGCGCCCAGGTTCGCAGCACTGAACTGGCCGGTGAACGCATCGATCAAGTTCTCACTCATGCGCCGGGCAACAACGCTCCCATCGGCGGCGTCAAGGTCTGTGCGCCGAGCGGCTGGTTCGCCGCACGGCCCTCCGGCACCGAGGATATCTACAAGATTTACGCCGAGAGTTTTCGCAGTGAGGCGCACTTGCGCGAGATCCTGAGCGAGGCGCAGGTCATCGTCGATGCCTCCTTGGCCGGAGCCTGAGGCGGCGCCGACGGCGACCGCCAAGCGGCTGCTCCCGTGGCTGGTTGCGGTCGGTTTTTTCATGGAATCGCTCGACACGACGATTCTCAACACCGCAGTGCCAGCGATCGCCCGCGCGCTCAACGTGGCTCCGCTCAGCATGAAGGCGGTCCTCGCGAGCTACACGCTCAGCTTGGCGGTCTTCATTCCGGTCAGCGGTTGGATGGCCAATCGCTTCGGCACTCGCCGGGTATTCGCGTCTGCAATCGGAATATTCACGCTCGGCTCGTTCCTTTGCGGCATCTCGACCAATATCCATTTATTGGTGGCCTGTCGAATTCTCCAGGGCTGCGGCGGCGCAATGATGCTGCCGGTGGGACGGCTCACCATGGTACGTACGTTCGCCAAATCGGAATTGATCCGCGCCATGGGTTTCGTCGCCATCCCCGGCCTCATCGGTCCGATGCTAGGGCCCCTGATGGGCGGATTGATCATCGGCTATTTTCACTGGAGCGTTATTTTCTTCGTCAACATTCCCATTGGGCTCGCCGGATTGGTGCTGGTGTACCGGCACCTGCCGAATTACCGGGCCGCGCACAACCACCCACTGGATATCATCGGATTGGTGCTGTTCGGCTCGGGCATCTCGTTGCTGTCCTATGTGCTCGAGGTGTTCGGCGAGCACACCTTGAGCGGCCGAGAGATCACGGGGTTATTGGCTATATCCGCCGCTCTGCTCGGCGCCTACGGCCTGCAATCGGTCCGCAATCCCCACCCGCTGCTGCGGCTCGGCCTGATGCGGCTTCGCAGCTTCCGGGTGGCGGTATGCGGCAATATGCTGACGCGGCTCGGCATAGGCGGAGTGCCGTTCTTGCTGCCCTTGCTCTATCAAGTCGGTTTGGGATTCACGCCGATTCAATCCGGCTTGATGATCATGCCGCAGGCGCTCGCCGCCATGAGCTTGAAGCCGACGCTGCCGCGCATATTGAAGCAATTCGGCTACCGCCGGGTGCTGATTGCCAACACCGTGATGCTCGGGCTCACGATGATGCTGTTCTCGACCATCGATGCCGGCGCGCCGCTCTGGGCGATCGCGCTGCTCGCCTTTGTCTACGGCTTCTTCACATCGACGCAGTACACCAGTATGAACACGCTCGCCTACGCCGACGTGAATCAGGACGAGGCGAGCGGAGCCAGCACCATCGCTAGCACCGTCCAGCAGTTGGCGGTGAGTTTCGGCGTCGCCTCCGCCTCGCTCGCCGCCGCCCTGTTCATACCGGACCATGCTCATGCGGGCGCGGCGCAAATGATTCACGGGATACATCTCGCGCTGCTGTTGCTCGGCGCGTGGACCATCCTCTCGACCATCGTATTCAATGAATTGAAGCCGAATGACGGGCAGGCCATCAGCAGCCACAGGGCCGATCTGTCCGCCAACTAGCCGCAACCGCCGGCGGGCGCTGCGCTATTCCTCTTTGAAGGGGTGCCCGCCGAATTGATTTCGCATCGCCGCCAGCAATTTGTCCGCGAAGGAATCGGTATCGCGAGATCGCAATCGTTCGATCAGCGAGGCGGTGATGACCGGCGCCGGTACGCCGAGTTCGATGGCCTCCGCCACGGTCCAGCGTCCCTCGCCCGAATCGGCCACGTACGGTGCGATCCCATGCAGGGTAGGGTTTTTGTCGAGCGCATCGGCGGTCAGATCCAGGAGCCACGAGCGCACCACGCTGCCGTAGCGCCAAATCTCGGTGATCTGCCGCAGATCGAGCTCGAAGTCGCTCTTGTGCTGCAAAATCGACAGGCCTTCGGCGTAGGCCTGCATCAGTCCGTACTCGATGCCGTTGTGGATCATCTTGGTGTAGTGACCGGAGCCGACCGCACCGACGCGGCCCCAGCCCTTGTCGGGCGCCGGCGCCAGGGTCTCGAATATCGGGCGCAGGCGCTCGACCACCGCCTCATCGCCGCCGATCATCAGGCTGTACCCCTCGGCGAGGCCCCACACTCCGCCGCTGGTGCCGGAATCGACGAAGTGGATCTGTCGCGAGCCGAGCGCTTGCGCGCGGCGCTGCGTGTCGTGGTAGTTCGAATTCCCGCCGTCCACCAGCGTATCGCCGGCGGACAACAGCGGCGTCAGCGCGGTGACCGTGTCGTCGGTGATTGCGCCGGCAGGCACCATCAGCCACAAAATTCGCGGCGCCTGCAATCGGGCGATCAACTCTTCGAGCGACGCGGCGGACTCGGCGCCCTTCTCTTCGATGGATCGGCGCGCCGCGACCGCGGGATCGAAACCGATCACGCGGTGACCGCCCCGCAGCAATCGCTGCGCCATGTTGGCGCCCATTCGCCCAAGGCCAATCATCGCGAGTTCCATAGCATTCACTTGCATCGCACGCAGGCGCGGACTGCCAGTATAGATCCCGACGCTCGCCAACGGAAACGGCCTGAAACCCGGAGGGGCTTCAGTTGTTCAGGAAAATAGTGACGCTCGAGGCGCTCTGGGTATAGGTGGTCGTCGTGTAGGGGCCGATCGCGGTCATGCCGGTCGCCAACACGCTGCCGTTCAATTCCGTCTGCAACTGGGTAAGGAAGGCCGCGAAGGTGATGAAATTTTCGAAGGTGCCGCTCACCGCATGCCCGATGGTGAATACCGTGTTCGAGGAGGTGGCGTTTGGCACAATCAGAGGATCCGAGGCGATGCCGACGATGTCGGTCGTTTGCGCGCCGACCTGTATCTCGTGCTGCGTGCCGATGCTGCTGTTGCGCGCGTCGACGGTGATTTGCGAGCCGCCGGTGAATTGCGAGCTGCTGGAGGGTACGAATGGGGCCGGCGTTCCGCCGCCCCAGTTCAGAACCAGCACGGCATTGATCGTTGTGTAGTCGAGCAGCGTCGAGGCGCTGAAATTCGGCGGTGCTGCGCCGAAAGCCGTGACCAGGCCGGCCACTTCGACCGGCGATCCCACGGTCGAATTCGTCAAGTCCAGCGCGCCGGTGGTCACTTGGTAGTTGCCCGTGCTCGCCTGCGCGCCCGCCGAGCGGCCGCCCAGCAACGTCAGGCTGAGAGAGAGGGTTCCCGTGCCCTGCACCGTCACGAGACCCGAGGCGCTCGTCGTCCCAAGCCGGGCGCGGCCCGCGGTCGCATCCAAGGTGAGATTTCCAGAACTCAAGGCGCTTGCCGTGCCGAAAGCGTAGATCAGCGAACCGATCGAGATCTGCTGGATGCCGTTCGCCTCGATGCTTGCCGCGCCGAATTCGGTCACCTGCGTGCCGGCGCCGATGTTAATCGTGGAGGTTCCGGGTACGAAGGTATTGGTCCCGCTATCGCTGAGCAGCGTCCCGTCCTCGACCGTGAGCGTATCGCGGTTTCGGCCCGACACGATGCCCGAGACACGATCGAAGCCCCCGCCTTGAACGCTGCTGCCGGCCAGCACCTGCGTGGCCGCGAACGACACGCTGGTCGCGCTCGTGGTCGACGTCGTGGTCGTGGTGGCGACGGAGCTTGTCGGCGTGGAGCCATTGGCGCAGGTGCTGACCCCGTTGACGGTCGTCGGCGTGGAGCCGTCGGAGCACGTAAGGACGGTGCTGCTCGTCGGCGTGGAACCATTGGCGCAGGTGGTGATTCCGTTGGTGGTGGTCGGCGTGGAGCCGTCGGCGCAGGTGGCCGTGCCGTTCGTGCCGGATTCGTTCAATGAGCCGAACGCGACCGTCATGACGCCGGGGCTCAAGGAGGCCAGCGTATTCAGACCCGCCGTGCCGGTGGACGGCGCGCCGTTGATTTCATACGTGGTCACCGTACTCGGCGAAATATTGAGCTGCCCGGCCTCTACGGTCGGAAAATCGAAGGGAGCGATGCCGGTGCCGAACACCGTCTTCGCCGTATTGACGCCGTTGAGCGGACCGCGGATGCGAACCGTTTTGGTGTCGATCGGACTCGCGCTTGCGGCCATCAGCGGTGTGACGGTCACGGTCCGTTGAGCCAGGTTGACGACGTTCGACGCCGCCAAGTTGAAATCCAAGCTGAGGCGCGAAGTATTGTGGCGGGTAATGTTCAGCTGATTGCTGGGGTCGAGATTCAAGGTGAGCTTAACCTGACCCAATCCTTGGCCGCCCGCGCCTAAGGGCGTGAGCGCGATCCCGGTGACGCTGCCGTTGTCGTAGACGATCTCCGCGGAGCTGTAATCCACGGTAACCAAAACCTGCGAATAATTCCCTCCGGGAACCACCACGGCGCCCAGTACTTCGCTCAAATTGACCAACCTCGAAAGATCCACCGTGGTACCGGCGGGCAGCACGGTCTCTGTCGTCCGGCCGTTGGCTTTTTGCAGCTGAACCGAGGCGAGGCCGACCCGATAGGTCAGAAACGTATCCGTCGACGGCGTCGATGTCAGCGTGACCACGGCGGTACCATTGCATGCGGCGAGCGCAGTCAGCAAGAGGACGGCGATCGGCACCAACGCCCAGCGGCTCCAAGCCGCGGATGCCGCGCGCTCAACCGGGATGCAACAGTATTTCATAGGAACGCCGCACCTCTCGCAGTGCGAGATATTGTCGGGTTATTTTACCTCCAAGAGAAGCGCGTCTGAGGCAAAGATCTGTGAAGCGGCGCGAGAATCGCTAGCCGGCGTCGCTGACCTGCGACAATCCCTCCATCGAGGCGGGCAACCGCGCACTCGCGCGGTTCATGTCAAGGCGCCTGTTTCTCGGGCACCGGACCGGCGGGGGTATCGGGCATGGCCGGTACCGAGGATCGCCGCTGCTGTTTCGCATCCTGGCGAGCTTTTCGCGCAGCCTCTTTTTGCTTCTTCGCCTGACGATAATTGGGCTTGGCCAACGTAACTCTCCTCAAACCGACGCGGATGATTCGATCTTACTCTGCCTTTGGCGACATGCGTTGATAAGATGAGCACACATGGCAAATCCGCCTCAAAGAGCCTGGATCGAATCGGCGAGTCTCGGGCTCGCCATTCTTTCGTTCATCAACCTCTTCAACTACCTCGACCGCTATGTGGTATCCGCATTGGTCGAAAGCTTAAAGCACTCCGAACTCGCGCTGTCGGACGCCAACTTGGGCTCGCTGATGTCGGGTTTTTTGATCGTGTTCACGCTGGCGGCGCCAATCTTTGGCTCGCTTGGCGATCGGCGCTCCCGGACGCGGCTGATCGCCTTCGCAGTCGCATGCTGGAGCGTGGCGACCGTGCTATCCGGCTTTGCCGGAAGCTTTGCGGCACTGTTCGTGGCCCGCGCATCGGTCGGCGTCGGCGAGGCAGCCTACGTCACGATCGTACCGAGCTTGTTGGCCGACTATTTTCCGCGCGCGCAGCGCGGTCGGGTCATGGCGCTCTTTTTCTGTGCCATCCCGGTGGGCTCGGCGCTGGGCTACGTGATCGGCGGCTTGATCGACGTGCATTTCGGATGGCGGATGGCGTTTTTCGTCGCGGGCGGTCCGGGCTTGATTCTCGCGGCGCTGTGTCTTGGATTGCGCGATCCGCCGCGCGGCAGCCAGGACGTGCCCTCGGCACCGGCCGACCCGCGGACGGCTTCTATCCAGGCGGCGTTCGCGCCGGTGGCGGCCGCGCCGGCGGCGTCCGTGCAGTCGCCGTCCGCAACCTCGGCGACATATCTGAAATTGCTGCACAACAGGCCGTACGTTTTCACCATAATGGGTTACGCTGCCTACACATTCGCACTGGGCGGGCTCGCGTTTTGGATGCCCGCGTTTCTCGAGCGAGTCCGCGGCGTACCGCGCAGCCAGGCCACGGTGAGCTTTGGCGCAATCGTCGTGATCACCGGATTCATCGGCACCTTCATCGGCGGTTGGCTCGGAGACTATTGGGCCCGGCGCTCGAAGCAGGCTCATCTGTGGATATCCGCGATCGCGACCTTGATCGCCGCGCCCTTCGCCTGGCTGGCTTTGACGACGGCATCGAGCTCGCTCTACCTCGTATGCATGGTCCTCGCGCAGCTCTGCATGTTCATGTCGACGGGACCGATCAACGCCTCGATCGTGAACTTAGTGCGACCAGCCCAGCGGGCCTCGGCCAATGCACTCGGCGTATTCGCGATTCACTGTTTTGGAGATGTTCCTTCGCCCTGGCTGATCGGCAAGATATCGGACGTGTATTCTCTGGCGCAGGCGGTCAAGATCGTGCCGGTGGCGATCCTGGTCTCGGCCGCAATATGGGCTTGGGCCGCGCGGGCCCAGCGTTTATCCGGCGACGACGCCGGTCCCGAAGTCTCGGTGCCGACTAGCCCCGGGCCCGGCTGATCTCGGCAAAATAGCGGTCGAAGTCCGCGCGCTCGATAATGTCCTCCAGATCCGAGCTCAACTTGCGTTGCCAGTTCGGGTACTCGTTATGCGTGCCGGGTACGTTGACGGGATCGCCCATGCCCAATAGGTCCTCGATTTGCAGCGCCACCAGCGCCGTGTTGGAGCGCGCCAGATACACGTGCAACGCCTGCGCGAGCTCGGCGGTAAACGGCTCTGCGGATGAGCCGGGCCTTTCGGGTGCGAGCCCCTCATTGCGTAGTGCGGTGAGCAGCGCGGCGCGATCATGCTCTCGTTCGCGCTCGACATCGTTGGCAGTCTCCGCGTTCGGGTACAGCTGCAAGTGTCGCCGCAACTCAATATCGCGTCTCTCCCAAAAGCCGCGCAAAGTCGGCATGTCGTGAGTGGTCGCGGTGGCGAGCGCCCGGCGCACTAATTCGTCGGGACGACGGAATCGGCCGTCTTGCTTTTCGAAGAACAGCACTTTGTAGTGGTAGAGCCCAAATTCGGGCATGGCGTGGCGCACTTCGTCCGGCACGACGCCCAAATCTTCGCCGACCACCATGCAGGCGCTGCGCGAACTCTCGAGCGTCAACGCCGTGAGGAGCGAGTGCAGCGGATAATGAACGTACGCGCCCTCGGTGGGCGAAGATCCGGCCGGCACCCACCACAGGCGAAACAGCGACATCACATGATCCAATCGCAGCGCGCCGTAGTAGCGCATGTTGTCGCGGATCAGCCCGATGAAGCCCTGCAGATGCTCGGTCTCCATCGTCAACGGATCCGGCGGCGGAACCCCCCATCCCTGGCCTTTGAGCGCCAGCGGATCCGGCGGCGCACCGATCTCGGCACCCATGCGAAATCCGCGCTGATCCGCCCAAGTCTCGGATCCGGAAGGATGCGCGCCGACCGCATAGTCCCCGTACAGCCCGACGGGCATGCCGAGCTCACGGGCCAAACCCTGCGCACCAGCGAGCTGTTCGTGCGCCAGCCACTGCAAATACATGTGAAATTCGATCTGCAGCGGATGTTCGTCCGCGAAGCGCTGCGCCGCCGGCCCGGTCGCGTCGCGGTACTCCGCGGGCCAGCTCAGCCACCCGGAAGCCGTGTTCAATGTCGAGCGAAAATAGTGGTCCAGCGCATCGAACCGGGCATGCAATTGCAACGCGGGGCCGCCCGCCGAGACGAAACCGCGAAAAGCGGCGGCGCGTGAGGTGCCCTGTGCGAGATGCCGCTCGCGAAAATCACGGTACAGCAGCTCGAGAATTTCGAATTTGACCTCGGCGGCGCCTCGATAATCCACCTGCGGCGCGGCGCGCAGTTCGCTCAATCGGCGCGCGAACTGCTCATCGGCCACTCTCGAGCATGCGGCGGCGCATTCGCGAAACTCCGGCACCGCGGGCACCGAGATGTACAACAGATTGAGGAAGTGGCGGTTCGATGCGCTGTAGGGGCTCGCTCGCTCAGGATCAGCGGGCGCGAGCGCGTGCAGAGGATTCAAGCCGACGAAACCCGCACCGCGCGGCGCAAGCCAGCGAATCAAGACTTTCAGATCGTTGAAATCCCCGATACCCCAGTTCTCGCGGAGCGCACCGCGTAGAGCTGCACCGCAACACCCCACAGGCGCCGCCCCTCGTGTATCGCGGCCGGTTCGTAGCACTCGAGCGGCGATGAGATCACCAAACACCGTCCGGCAAGGCCGCCCGCGACCGACACTTTCAGTTCGTGGTATCCGGTCGGCAGATCGAGCGGCAACTCGAAACGGCGGCGGGTGACCCAGGAGCCGTCGATTTCGCCGCGCCATATTTCCGGGCATTCGGCGCTCGAGAGGTGGCCGTTGCGTCGCTCCCCGTGCTCCAACGCCACCGCCCACCGGAGGCTCGCGCCAAAATCGCGCGCGGCAATGTTCAAATCGAGCGCGACGCGCCCGCCGCGTACGGTGACGATGGGCGGCAGAAGCCTGCGCTGCCGCTCGCTCTCCAATTGGCCGATCTCGGCCGCGAGTGCGGCCGGATCTTCCGGCGCGCAGCCCATGGCGCGCAAAATGCCGGCTTTGGTCTCGAGAGTGAAGTAGCGCAGTTCGCCCCGGTAATCGTGATAGGCGTCGCCGATGCCGCGCAGCCGCGCCAGCCTGTCGATCAACGACGCGTCCAAGGGGTCAATACTCCAACAAGGCGGCGCTGTTCGCGGCGAGCGGAAAGGAAAGCCCCGCGCCCGGTCCCTGCCCTTCGGGAACGCCGAACGCCGTGTCGAATCGGCAGACCCAGCTCTTGCCGGACGGCGGCGCCGGCAAGACGAACGGCTGCGCGGTTTGGCCGGCATTCAATAGCAGCAACAGTCGCGCCGCCGAATCACTGCGTTTTCCGAACCAAACGCCGAGGCTCCGTAGCGCCGCATCGTGCCAATCATCCAGCGTCATTTCCGAGCCGCGCGCATGCAGCCACGTCACGTCCTTGATCCCGGCGCGCGAGACGGCTCCCTTGAGAAAGGTCTCGCGCCGAAATTCGGGATACCCGCGCCGCAAACGCGCGAGCAGCCGCACGAATTCGAGCAAATCCCGGTTGGCGTCGCGCAGCCGCCAATCGACCCACGTGATCTCGTTGTCCTGACAATAGGCGTTGTTGTTGCCGAGCTGCGTGCGCGCGAATTCGTCGCCGCCTTGCAGCATCGGCACACCCTGCGCGAGGAACAGAGTGACCAACATGTTGCGCATCTGACGTTTGCGCAGCGCCGATATGGCAGCATCCTCGGTGGGCCCCTCGACGCCGCAATTCCAGCTCAAATTGTGGTGGTGACCATCGGCGCTGTTCTCGCCGTTGGCCTCATTGTGCCGCTCGCTGTAGGAGACCAAATCGTGCAACGTGAAGCCATCATGTGCGGTCACGAGATTGATGCCGGCGGTCGGTTTGCGGCCGTCATGGCGAAAAATATCGCTCGACCCGGCGATCCGTTCGGCGAATTCGCCGACCTTGCCGCTCCCGCCCCGCCAAAATGCGCGCACGGCATCGCGATATCGGTCGTTCCATTCGGACCAACCGGCCGGAAACCTGCCGAGCTGGTAGCCGCCGAATCCGACATCCCAAGGCTCGGCGATCAATTTGATATAGGCGAGCGATGGTTCGTGGCGCAGTGCCGTGAAAAACGCGGATTCCGCATTGAATCCCGTGCCGTCGCGCGCCAACACGGTCGCCAGGTCGAAGCGGAAGCCGTCGATGTGCATCTCCTCGACCCAGTACTTGAGGCAGTCGATGATCAAAGCGCGCACCTGCGGGTGCTCGCAATTGACGGTGTTTCCGCAGCCGGTCAAATTCTCGTAGTGGCGGCTATCGTGCATGAGCCGGTAGTACACCGAATTATCGAGCCCCTTGAAGCACAAGAACGGCCCGGATTCGTTGCCCTCGGCGGTATGGTTGAACACCACGTCGAGAATGACCTCAATGCCCGCCTGATGCAGCGCCTTGACCATGGTCTTGAATTCGACCACGGAATCGTCCACGGCGTACTCGTTGGCCGGCGAGAACCAGGCGATCGGGTTGTAGCCCCAGTAATTCTTGAGGCCCCGCTCGAGCAAGAACGGTTCGCTCACGAAGGAATGGCAAGGCAGCAATTCGACCGCGGTCACGCCGATCGATTTCAAGTGCTCGATGACCGGAGGCGCCGTGATCCCCAGATACTTTCCGCGCCACTGCTCGGGAACCCCCGGATGCAGGCGGGTGAAGCCTTTTACGTGCAACTCGTAGATCACGGTATCGCGCCACGGCGTCGCCGGCGGCCTATCGCCCTGCCAGTCGAAAGCCGGATCGATAATGCGCGAGCGCAGCGGCGCAGCCGTGGACAGCTGGCGTGCGCAAGGATCGATCAAAACGGCCGTGGGATCGAAGCGGTGACCGTTCTGCGGCTCATTCGGTCCCTGCGCGCAAAAGGCGTACAGGGTTCCGGGACCCGCGCGGCGCGGCGACAACAGGCCGTGCCAGACATCGTCGGTGCGCCCCGGCAATGCGTAACGCGCCTCCTCGGCGCCGCTCTCGGCGTCGAACAGGCACAGTTCGATGCGCGTCGCGTGACTGGAGAAGACCGCGAAATTGACCCCGGCCTGGGTCCACGTGGCGCCCAAGGGTTTCGGGGAACCCGCTTGAATTGACTTCACTATCTTCACGGTCCGATGAAGAACAACGCGCCGAGCGGCGGCAAGTCGATCGTCAGCGCATGGATATCTTCGTGCAAGGATTCAGCCACTGTGTCCACCCGCGGCTGGTTGTTGTATCCGGAACCGCCGAAGGAAGCGGCATCCGAGTCGAATATTTTGCGGTATTCCCCCGGATCCGCAACACGAATCGTGTAGCGGTCCCGGGGCACGGGGGTTGCGTTGAACACGCACAGAATCGGTGCGCCCGCGTCTTGGCCGGTGGATCGGCGCTGGAATGCCCAGACGCTCGCGTCGGCATTATGTAAATCCACCCCGCGGAAGCCGTCCGGATCGCAATCGCTCCCGTGCAATTGTGGATTGGCGGCGTACAAGCGGTTCAACTCGCGCACGCAGTCGCGCAAGGCCTGATGCGCCGGATCCTGCAACTGCGGCCAATCGAGTTGCTCATTCTCCCGCCACTCGTGGCGCTGGCCGAATTCGCAGCCCATGAACAGCAGCTTCTTGCCGGGATGCGCGCACATATAGGCGAAAAATAGGCGGAAGTTCGCACGTTTTTGCCAGTCGTCGCCCGGCATCTTGCCGATCAGCGAGAGTTTGCCGTGCACCACCTCGTCGTGCGATACCGGCAATATGAAGTTTTCCGACCAGGCGTAGACGAACGAGAATGTGATGAGGTGATGATTGTACTGGCGGTACACGGGGTCGAGCACCGCGTAGCGCAAGGTGTCGTTCATCCAGCCCATGTTCCATTTGAAGTTGAATCCGAGTCCGCCATGCTCGGGCGGCCGCGTCACGCCGTCGAACGACGTGGATTCCTCGGCGATGGTGAGGATGCCGGGGAATGCGTGATGCACGGCATTGTTCATTTGGCGCAGAAACTCGATGGCCTCGAGATTCTCGCGACCGCCGTAGCGGTTCGGCAGCCATTCGCCCGCATTGCGGCTGTAGTCCAGATAAAGCATGGACGCGACCGCATCCACGCGCAGCCCATCGATGTGGTATCGATCCGCCCAGAACAGCGCATTGGCGACCAGGAAATTGCGCACCTCGTGCCGGCCGTAGTTGAACACCTTGGTGCCCCATTCGTGGTGCTCGCCGAGGCGCGAATCCGCGTGCTCGTAGAGCGCGGTTCCGTCGAATTGCACCAGTCCATGGTCGTCGCGGGGGAAATGCGCCGGCACCCAGTCGAGGATCACGCCGATGCCGGCTTGATGACAGCAATCGACGAAATGCATGAAATCCCGCGGCGATCCGTAGCGTGCGGTCGCCGCGTAGTAGCCGACCACTTGATAGCCCCAGGATGCATCGAGCGGGTGTTCGGCGACCCCCATCAATTCCAGATGCGTGTAGCCCATGTCCGTCGCATACGGAATCAGCTGTTCCACGGCCTCGAGCCAGCTCATGAAGGGCGGTTGGCGCGCATGCCAAGGCCGCCGCCACGAGCCCAAATGCACCTCATAGGCATTGAACGGCCGGCGCCTCGGGTCGGCGCGGCCGCGCATCGCCATCCATTCGCCGTCGCGCCACGCGTGATCGTCGAGGGAGGTCACCACCGAGCTGTTGTGCGGACGCAGCAGCATGGCGAAGCCGTACGGATCGGCCTTGAGGAACAGCCGGCCGTCGCGGCCTCGAATCTCGTACTTGTATTCCGTGCCGGCGCCCAGCTGCGGAACGAACAACTCCCACACGCCCGAGGAGGCGCGCGGTTGCATTAGGTGAAGGTCGCCGTTCCACTGATTGAACGGCCCGACGACGCTGACGCGTTCGGCGTTGGGCGCCCACACCGCGAAACGCGTGCCGTCCGTCTTGCCGCGGCGCGTCGGGTGCGCCCCGAGCTTCTGGTAAATGCGCTGGTGATTGCCCTCGCCGAACAGATAGAGATCGAAATCGGTGATCTGCGTATCGTTCAAAGGACCGGCCTGATGCCCCAAACTCGATCCGCGTATTCGCGAATACTGCGGTCGCTCGAGAAATAGCCCATGCTCAGGCAGTTTATGGCCGCTTTGCGGCTCCATTGGTCTTCGTCGGAATACAAGGCATCCACCTGATCTTGCGCGGCCGAATATGCGGCGAAATCGGCAAGCACCAGGAACGGCTCGCCGTAGCTGAGCAGCCGCTGCACCACCGGCTTCGCATCGTCCGGACGATGCGGCGAGAAGAAGCCGGAATCGATCATAGCGATCGTTGCCTGCAGCTCGAGGTTTTCATCGAGCACGCGCCACGGCTGATAACCCGCGGCGCGCCTGGCGGCGACTTCGTCCGCAGTGAGCCCGAAGATGAATAGGTTCTCGGCGCCCACGTGATCGCGGATCTCGATATTGGCGCCATCCAGCGTGCCTATCGTCAGCGCGCCGTTGAGTGCCAGCTTCATGTTTCCCGTGCCGGATGCCTCCATACCCGCGGTGGAAATTTGTTGCGACAAATCCGCGGCCGGCATTATTTTTTGCGCGAGCGACACGTCATAATCCGGCAGGAAGGCGACCCGCAGCTTGTCGCGCGCTTTTTCGTCCGTATTGATGATGCGCGCCACGTTGTTGATCAGCTTGATGATGGCCTTGGCCATCGCGTATCCCGGCGCGGCCTTGCCGGCGAAGATCACCGTGCGCGGCACGATGTCGGCGCCGGGATTTTCGCGCAGCCGCCGGTAGCGCGTCACCACGTACAGCAAATTCAACAATTGGCGCTTGTACTCGTGAATCCTCTTCACCTGCACATCGAACATCGAGTCGATGCCGATCTCGATGCCGGTCCGGCGCATCACTTCAGCCGCGAGCCGCTGCTTGTTGGTGCGCTTGATCGCGCGAAAGTGCCGGCGAAACTCCGGGTCGTCGGCGGCGCCGATCAATCGGCCGAGCTCCTCGAGATCGTTTTCCCATGCATGCCCGAGGCGCTGCGTCAGCAGCGACGCGAGGCCGGGATTCGACTGCTTCAACCAGCGGCGCACGGAAATGCCGTTGGTCACATTGATGAATCGATCCGGATACATCTCGGCAAAGCCGGCGAAAACGCTCTTGCGCATGAGATCGGAGTGCAGCTGCGCCACGCCGTTGACGCGACGGCTGCCGATGACCGCCAAGTGCGCCATGCGCACCCGGCGCTCGCCGTCCTCGGTGATGATGGACAGCCGCCGTTCCCGGTGCGGATCGTTCGGGTAGCTCGCCGCAACCGCCTGCAGAAAATCGCCGTTGATCAAGTAGATGATTTCCAGATGCCGCGGCAGCAATCGCCCGAACAGCGCGACCGGCCAGGTTTCGAGCGCCTCGGGCAACAAGGTGTGATTGGTGTAGGCAAAGACGCCCGTGGTGATCTGCCAGCTCTCGGCCCAGGTCAAGCCGTGTTCGTCGATCAGCAACCGCATCATTTCGGCAACCGCCAACGCCGGGTGGGTATCGTTCATTTGTATGGCGATCGCTTCCGGCAGCGACGCGAGAGTGCGCCCTTCGCTCAAATGCATGGCCAGCATGTCCTGCAGGCTGGCGCTGACGAAGAAGAACTGCTGCTTGAGGCGCAGCTCCTTGCCCTGCGGCGTGGAATCGTCCGGGTACAGCACCCGGGATAAATTCTTCGCATCGACTTGTTCGCGCACCGCCGCGTTGTAATCGCCCGCATTGAACGCCTCGATATGGAACGGGGTAACCGCACGCCCGGACCAGAGCCGCAGGTGATTGACCGTGGGGCTGCGATTGCCCGGAATCAGCTGATCGAAACCGATGGCGTAGATATCCTCGGTGTCGACCCATCGATGCGGTTCGCCCACGTGCGCGCCCGGCGGCGCCTCGCTGCGGCCGCCGAAGTGCACGACATAGCGCACGTTGCCGCGCGGGGTCTCCCACACGTTGCGCAGTCGCAGCCAGCTGCTCGCGATCTCGCGCTGCCCGCCGTCAGCCCCCACGACCTGCGTGAAAATGCCGTAATCGTAGCGAATGCCGTAGCCGACGGCCGGGTACTGCAGCGTGGCGAGGGAATCCAGGAAGCAGGCCGCCAGACGGCCCAAACCGCCGTTGCCCAAACCGGGGTCGACCTCCTGCGCGGCAATGTCATCGAGTTCGTGCCCCATGCTGCGCAGAGTCACGCGCGCCTCGTGCACCAGATCGACGTCCAAGGAGTGCAAGGCGTTCAACAGCGAACGCCCGGGCAGGTACTCGACCGACAGGTAACACACGCGCTTGACGCGTGCATTCGCCACGCGGCGCTGCGTCGAGAGCCACCGAAGCGACAACTCCTCGCGCACCGCGATCGACAGCGCATCGTAGATGTCGCGCGCCGTGGCCTGATCCGGATTCTTGCCCATGGCGCGCGTCAACCGATCGAGCAACGCCGCCTGCAGCATGCCGGGTTGAAGAGCGACGTTGGTGTGCGCTGCGATCTGTTTGGTAATGTCATTCATGTTACGCGTTATTATAGGGTCGTTGGCCGGCCGCGCGCGCTGAAACTCTCTTAACGGAACATATGTTGACTTCCCCGAAACTTGCTATCGGCATCGATGTCGGCGGCTCATCGATCAAGGGCGCGCTTATCGACCTGCATAGCGGTCAGTTCGCGAGCGAGCGCTTCAGCATCCCGACCCCGGCTCAGGACTCTACCGAAACGCTGCTCCAAGCGCTCGCCGACGTGGTCGCGAACATGCCCGGCGCGCATCCGGTGGGGCTCGCGTTTCCGAGCGTCATCCTGGGGGGCACCGTGCGTACGGCGGCGCACCTCAACAAGGCGTGGATCGGGGTACCGCTTGCAAAGATCGCCGCCGAGCGCTTGCAGCGCGAGGTCGTCGCGATCAACGACGCCGACGCGGCCGGGATTGCCGAAATGCGCTACGGCGCGGCGCGCAACGTGCCCGGCACGGTACTGCTGCTGACCCTCGGCACCGGCATCGGCAGCGCGCTGTTCATCGACGGCCAGCTCGTGCCGAATACTGAATTGGGTCACCTCGAAGTGCGGGGCCGCGAGGCTGAGTTGCGCGCCGCCGGCCGCATCAAGGTGGAGAAGAACTTGAGCTGGGATGCCTGGACGGACGAACTTAACCTCGTACTCCGGGAAATGCACAGGCTGCTGTGGCCGGATCTCATCGTCTTGTGCGGCGGCATCACCGACGAATCCGATAAATTCATGGGCAAACTGCGCTGTGAAGCGCGGCTGTGCGTGGGGGCGCTGCGTGCCGATGCCGGCATCGCGGGCGCCGCGTTGGCGACGACGCTCGCCCCCGCCGCGCTCCGGGCGCAGCGGCAATCATGAGTTGAGGAACCGTTGCAGCGAGTTTGGCTGATCGCGGGTTTGGCATTGATTTTGGGCGGCTGCATAACGTCGAAGCCCGGCGCTCACGGCGCCCCCTCACCGGCAGCGGTCACGGCGCACCAAGCGCCCGAGCCCTTGGACAGCCAGGCGCTGATGATCGACAGCGCGGTCGCGATGCTCGGCCAGCCCTATCGATATGGCGGCGCGGCGCCCGGCGGTTTCGACTGCAGCGGCTTGGTGGTCTATGCGGCGGACAGCGCCGGGATCCGCTTGCCGAGAACCGCTCAGGAACAACTGCGCGCCGGCGTGCCCGTCCGCCGCCGCGCCATCAAGCCCGGGGACCTCGTCTTCATGCATCTCGCGCACAAGGAACTGCACGTGGGCATATCGCTCGATGCCGATCGCTTCATTCACGCGCCCTCCACCGGCGGCTTCGTGCGGATCGATTCGCTCGCGGCGCCGCCCTACTCCACGGCCTTCATCGGGGCGCGGCGCGTGATCGGTGCGGCCAGTGAACCGGCACCCTAGAAGCGGCAAAAACTCGACGCTCGGCTATAATTGATTCTCATTCTCACCTTTCAATCATGAGGAATTCGGCATGAAGCTTTATTACTCTCCCGGGGCTTGTTCGCTCTCCCCGCACATTGTTTTGCTCGAAACCGGCCTGCCCTTCACCGTCGAGAAAACCAATCTCAAATCGAAGAAGACCGAGAAAGGCACCGACTATCTCACCATCAACCCCAAAGGGTCGGTACCCGCCCTACAGCTCGACGACGGCCAGGTACTTACCGAAGGCCCGGCAATCGTGCAGTACTTGGCCGATCAAAAGCCCGAGTCGGGATTGGCGCCGCGCGCCGGAACCTTCGAGCGCTACCGGCTGATGGAAATGCTGAATTATATTTCCTCCGAGGTGCACAAGAACTTCAGCCCCGTGTTCAACCCGGCTGCTTCGGCCGATTGGAAGAAGGCCGCCGTCGAGAATCTCCAGAACCGATTCGATTGGTTGTCCCGTCATATGGGCGACAAGACGTACTTGATGGGCGATAAGTTCACGGTGGCGGATGCGTATCTGTTCACGGTGCTGAGCTGGTGCGGGCACGCCGGCATCGAACTCGGCAAATGGCCGGTCCTCGCCGCGTATGTGGCGCGCGTAGGCCATCGCCCCAAAGTGCAGGAAGCGCTCAAGGCGGAAGGCCTCGTTCACTAGCCCTGGGGGGCGCAAGCCCTAGCGGGCATAACACCCCCTAGCGGGCCGCGATGTCCACCGCCTCGCTGGCCACGGCGGCGAACTGCAAGGAGGCGAGGCGCGCGTACAGCGGGCATTGCTCCAGCAATTCGGCATGCGTGCCCACCGCGATCTTGCGACCGTGATCCATCACCACGATGCGATCCGCCTTGAGCACGGTCGCGAGGCGGTGGGCGATGATGATGGTGGTGCGTCCCTGCATGAGCTTTTCGAGCGCATGCTGCACCAGCCGTTCGGACTCGGCGTCGAGCGAACTGGTGGCCTCGTCGAGCAACAAAATCGGCGGATCCTTGAGGATCGCTCTGGCGAGCGCGATGCGCTGCCGTTGGCCGCCCGATAATCGGGTGCCGCGCTCGCCGAGGAACGTGTCGTAGCCCTGCGGGAGCTTGCGCAGGAATTCGTCCGCCGCCGCGGCCACGGCCGCGGCCTCGATTTGCGCCTCGCTCGCATCGGGTCGCCCGTAACGAATGTTCTCCCGTGCGCTCGCCCCGAACAGCACCGTGTCCTGCGGCACCAGACCGATCTGCGCACGCACATCTTCGGGCCGCAACTCGTCGAGCCGCACCCCATCGATTGTTATTCGGCCGGATTCCGGATCGTAAAAACGGAGCAACAGCTGAAATGTCGTGCTCTTCCCGGCGCCCGAGGGGCCCACGAACGCGATGGTCTCGCCCGGAGTCACGTCCAAACTGAAATTGGCGAGCGCGAGGGTTTCCGGTCGCGACGGATAGTGGAAATTGACGTTGTCGAAACGGATTGCGCCGCGGACCCGCGGCGGCAGCGTCGAGGGCCGCGGCGGCGCGCCGATGGCCGGCCGCGCCTGCAGCAGTTCCGCCAGCCGTTCCATCGCGCCGGCGGCCCGCTGCAATTCGCCCCACATCTCGGTCAGCGCCGCGGCAGAGCTGCCGACGAAAGCGGCATACAGCAGGAATTGAGCGAGTTGACCGCCGGTCATGGTGCCGGCGAGCACTTGATGGGCTCCCAACCACAGCACGTAGGTGATGCCCGCGAATACCAGCATGATTCCGACCGCCGTCAGCGCGGCCCGCACCCGCGTGCGGCGGATGGCGGCGGCAAAGCTGTCCTCGACCGCCTTGCGATAGCGCTCGCTTTGCAGTTCTTCCAAGGTGAACGCCTGCACCGTTTGAATCGCGTTCAAGGTCTCGCCGGCGAGCCCGCTCGAGTCGGCGATGCGATCCTGCGAGGCACGGGACAGACCCCGCACGCGGCGGCCGATGAAGATGAGCGGCACCACCACCAAGGGGATCAGCACCAGGATGACCCCCATGAGCTTCGCGCTGGTGGCCCCGAGCAAGATCAGCGCCCCGATCAAGGTTAAGGTGCTGCGCAGGATAATCGACAGATTGACCCCTGAAATGGACTGCACCAGGGTGGTGTCGGTCGTCAGACGCGAGAGGACCTCACCGACCCGCGTGGTCTCGTAAAACAGCGGATCCATGCGGATGACTCGCCGGTACACGGCAGCACGCAAATCGGCAACCACTCGTTCGCCAACCCACGTCACCAGGTAAAAGCGCAGTGCAGCAAATGCCGCGAATATGACCGCCGCAGCCAGAAAACCGATGAAAATCCGGTTGGTGGTGCCGGCGTCCTTCGCCGCCAGCACGTCGATGACGCGCCGCAACGCCATCGGCAAGGCGAGCATGGCAGCGGCCGCGACCAGCAAGGCGCTCAAAGCCGCGGCCATCATGGCGCGATAAGGCCTGAGAAACGGCAACAAGGCTCGCAAAGGAGCTAGCGACTTGGCGCGCGCGCGGTCGGCGGTGGCGGCGGCATTCATGTGGTTATGATCCCATAACTGCCGGGGCCCTGTGGGCTTGCGGCAATGCCTCGCCCTAAACCGCACGTTGCCTAAATGCAACGCCAGGGATTCACCGGCGGATCCAATTGCCTTTGGCCGCTTTGGCGGCTATGGTGCCGAACACATCGCATAAGAAATCTATAGGCGGCATTACGCGCTTTCGCACAATGCCCATCAATGAAAAAAAGGGGCACTATCTTGCGAATACCTGGGCAAATTCATTTGTTGCGCGTGCGAAACGTCGGTGCGTGGGCCGCGACCCTGACGCTGATCGCGGTCGCCGCAAGTGCGCCCGGCCTCGCCTATGCGCAAATCGCCGCCGATACCCCGCCGGCCACCCCAGCGGCTCCGGCCAGCCCACCTGCGCCAGCCGCTGCCCCGGAAGCAGCCGCCGAGGTATCGGGTCCGCTGCAGGAAATCGTCGTCACCGCGACGCGCCACGAAGAGAGCTTGAGCAAGGTGCCGATCAGCGTCACCGCGCTGACTCAGGAGGCGATGGACGTGCGCGGCATCAAGGATATTTTGGATGTGGCGCGCTTCACGCCCGGCATCAATATCGACAATTCAGGAACCAATAACATCGCCATCCGCGGCATCGCCTCCACCGGCGGCGCCGGCACCACGGGCATTTATCTCGACGACACGCCGATTCAGATCCGCGCGCTCGCCTTCAATCCCGATGACGCCTTGCCGCAGTCCTTCGATCTGGACCGGATCGAGGTGCTGCGCGGCCCGCAAGGGACGTTGTTCGGCGCGGGCTCGGAAGGCGGCACGGTGCGCTACATCACGACCCAGCCGAGCTTGACCCAGAGCAGCATCTACAGCCGCAGCGAGGTCTCCACCACGGTCGGCGGCAAGCCGAGCTACGAGGCGGGTGTGGCCGGCGGCACCCCGCTCATCGACGGCACCTTGGGGGTGCGCGTCAGCGCTTGGTACCGGTACGACGGCGGCTATATCAACCGGATCGACCCGGAACCCCCGTTCTCCACGCTGCAAACCAATGGCAATTACATCCAGACCAAACTCGCGCGAATCTCGGCCGTGTGGGCGATCTCGGACCGGTGGACGGCGACGCCTAGCTATTATTACCAGGATCGGTACGCGAACGACGTGCAGGACTATTGGCCGCTCTTCTCCAATCCGGGCGCCCATCGCTTCGTGAGCGCCAACCCGACGCAGCGGCCGATACCGGACATCTTTTACATCCCGGCGCTCAAGATCGAGGGCGACTTGGGCGCCGTCAAGCTGATTTCGAACACCTCGTACTATCACCGCGAAGAAACCAGCGGATACGACGGTACGCTCTACAACCTCGGCTTCTATCAGGCACAGGGCCAGTCGCCGGTATTTCCATTGAGCTCATTTTTGCCGGGCGTATTTCCGCTGCTGGACGGCAATGGGCTGCACCTCCCGGCCGGTGCGACCAATTACCGTTCGCCGGCCTCGGTGCAGAACGGGCAGCAGAATTTCACTCAGGAAATCCGACTGCAGTCGACGG
>Ga0116216_10000795_pt1 | contig 23586 bp, 20 predicted proteins | sample Sb_taG_11_FD_89696 | JGI IMG/M metagenome (GOLD analysis project Ga0116216, IMG submission 89696) | Peat soil microbial communities from Weissenstadt, Germany - Sb_50d_3_AS metaG | ecosystem: Environmental > Terrestrial > Soil > Wetlands > Peat | place: Germany: Weissenstadt | collected 2010-09-21
CCGGGGTCCGGATCAGGCGTATGCCGAGCTCCTCGAGCGCGCGCTCCAAGCCGATATTGCTCATCACCGTGGCCACGATCGTCGCCTGTGGCAGCTCGCCACGCGACAGCAGATCCCTTGCGCGCATCGCAAGGACGTGATCGCCAGACACCTCGGCACCGTCTTCATCGATGAAGAGCGCCCGATCCGCGTCACCGTCGAAGGCGATGCCGATGCTGTGCGGATGGGCCAGAACGGACTCCCGCAACCCGGAAAGATCCGTCGATCCGCAGCGCACGTTGATCTTCTTCCCGTTGGGGGTGCAATGCAGCTTGATGACGCGCGCGCCGAGCTGGGCGAACACTTTGGGCGCGAGATCATAGGCGGCGCCGTGTGCTCCGTCGATCACGATGGTCTTGCCGCGCAGGTCGGAGCCAGCGCCACGGCAATGTTCGGCATACATCGCGACGGCGCGGCGCCGGTCCTCAATCCAGCCCACGCGTGCGCCCACGGGCCGCGCAAGCGCGGCACCGTCGTCGACGTGCCCGGCGATCTCATCCTCAAGCGCATCCGAGAGCTTACAGCCATCGGCCGCGAAGAACTTTATGCCGTTGTCCTCGATCGGGTTGTGCGACGCTGAGATCATGACCCCCGCGGCGGCATCTAAGCGACGCGTCAACCACGCGACCCCGGGTGTGGGCACGATGCCGAGCGACAGCACGTCGAGACCGATGGAGCAGATCCCGGCGCACAGCGCCGCTTCGAGCATGGGGCCGGAACGGCGCGTGTCTCGACCGACCACAACCGCCCGCTTCTCGCCATGCGATGCGAGCACGTGTCCTCCAGCGCGGCCGAGCGCAAATGCCAGCTCGGGCGTCAGAAATTCGTTGGCGACGCCGCGGACGCCATCTGTGCCGAACAGGTGATTCACTATGGGCCATGCTCCCTGCGCGGCACGATCGCCACGCGGACCGTCGGCGGTGCGACCGCCACACCAGCGACGATGGCGAAATCGGCATCGACGGCAACCGGCTTAACTGTGACCGTGACGGGTTTGGACGCGCTTGCGCCCTCGATGCTCACGCGCGCGGCGACGACGTGCGCGAGCGCCGTCTCGCCACCCGTGATGACGACCGTCTTCGGTTCGATGTCCATTGCGACCGCGCCAAGATCCGCGTCGCTTGATACCACCGGCACGGTTCGGTATCCGAAGCGATCGAGCACGACGACCGCGGTGGCAGGCGAGACCGATCGGATCTTGTCGTTCTCTGGGCCGTCCACCGAAATGCCCAGCGACTGGGTGCCCGCATCTTTGCCGCTGCAATCCACGTAGGCCGCGAAGTCTTCGGGCACGAGTTTCTCGAGCACCGAGCGAGGACCGGCCAGCTCGACCGTGACTGTCTGCACGTTGCTTTCCGCGACCAAGCCGGCTGAGACCCCGTGAAGGGCCAAGGGGAGCTCCAGCGTCGTGCTATACGCCTGCGACTCGGTGAGGTAGTTGAATGTGAACCACAACCCGATCGCGATGACGACCGAGGCGACCTTAAGGCCGAAGTTTCGTCTTATCAAGTCCATTGCCGGAGATGTGCACCCTCTGGAGCAGCGTGCGAGCGAAATCGATAACCGTCGGCCGGGCGGCGTGCGCGCCACGCACCCAGGTCAACGACGAGCGCAGCGCGGCCGCTATCTTCGCGGCGTCTTGCTGCTGGTCGAGCAGGCGGCCGCCCTTCGCAATGGCGATGCCGCCCGTCTCCTCCGACACGACGATGGCAAGCGCGTCGGTCAGCTCGGTGACGCCCAGCGCAGCGCGATGCCGCGTGCCGATGCGCCGGTCGAGCAGCATGGTCTCCGATAGCGGGAGAAAGCACCCCGCCGCGCACACCCGGTCGCGCCGCACGATGACGGCCCCGTCGTGCAACGGAGAGCGTGGCGCGAAGAGCGACAGCAGCACCTCGGCGCTGAGCAGCGCGTCGACCTTGGTGCCGCTTTCGGCGTACTCGTCCAGCGCCGCGCTGCGTTCGACCACGATGATCGCGCCGATGGCGCTGCGCGACAACACGGTCGCCGCGGTGCCGAGCGTCTCGCATATCTTCTCGACGTTGCCGCGTTCCGTCACGCCCGGCCGTCCCTCGTGGAAGCCGGCGCTACCCAGCTGCGCCAGTGCGCGGCGCAGTTCCGGTTGGAAGACGATAGGGATGGCGACGCCCGAGACGATGAGCAAAGCGTTGAGCAACGAGAACACTGTGGACAGGTGCAATATCTGGGCCACGACACGAGCTGCTACCAAAAGCCCGATGCCTTGCAGTATCTGCATGCCGCGCGTGCCGCGGATGATGAGCAGCACGACGTAGACGATGTACGCCGTGACGACGATATCGAGGATGTCTTCCCAGGACAAGGCGATGTGCGGCAGCTTCATCGTCGTCTATCGGTTCGCGGCTGGCGTGAGGTGGGTCTCGATGACTTGCCCGCGCGAGATAGGCAATCCCATGTGCCCGGCGAGCGTGTCGAGGAAAAGTTCGAGCGGCGCATCAGACACAAGCGCCCCGAGCCCGAGCTGGGAGCCGAATCGTCGGCCTTCGATCTCCAACAGCGCGAGGACGCGATGCAGCGGCGTGCGGCGTGTGTCGCCAAGCTCGAGCACGAACACCGCCGCGCCATCGCGCAGCAGCCCGATCGGATAGACGCCGGCCTCTACCAAGCCGCTTGTCGGGCCGCCGCAGGCCGCAGCGATCGCCTTCATCTGGGCTATCGTCACACCGCCCGTCAGCTTGGCCTTTGCGATGACCGTCGGGGTGCCTGCTTCGATGACCACGCCTGACGATTCCGAGCCTCCGAAGGGAAGCGTCGGCGCGCTCTCGCCGAGGACCAATCCGTCAGCTCCCCACCCCATCGCACGCGTCGTGCTCCAGCGCCCTGCCGCGACGCTGCGCCGGGCCACGTGAATCGATGCGCGCAGGGCACCGTGCAGCTCGACCGCCACCGCGCGCAAGGTTTCATCGGAGATGGCGCCCGCGTCTGGATGCTGCAGATCCACGCGCAACGCCCGGCCGACGGCTGCGCCCGCGCCGATCGTCTCGGCCAGCGTCTTGATGGTCGCGTGCAGTTCGCCGTCCGTCGCCTTGATGGACACAAACGTCGCGCTGGCATCGCTATCGCTCACGCATGCCAGCAATGAGCCGTCGGCAGCAAAGCGGCGATGCAACGCATCAGATGAGCTCGGCGAGAGCGGGGGACTGGCGACAAGTCGTACAAGCAGCATACGCCCGATGCGCCTTTCCGCATCAACGCCCGAACTCCCCCGGAGGGGGAGCGGCTGTGGCGCAGGAACTAAAGCGTGGAGCGTGCTGGACCGTAACACCCGGCCGTTGCATCGCTGGAGGAAGTTTTCTTTGCCCAACATCAAGTCAGCCAAGAAATGGGTGCGCGCCTCGGAGAAACGCCGCAAGCGCAACCTCGACGTCAAGACCTCGCTCAAGAGCATCTACAAAAAGGCCACGGTGAGCGATGCAACGGCGGAGAGCCGGCGGGCAGCGGCCGCGGCCTTCGACAAGGCTGCAGCGCGAGGCATCATCCATAAGAACAAGGCGAGCCGCAAGAAGTCGCGGCTCGCAAAGCGCGCCGCAAAAGCTGCCTAGTGCGCTCGCGGCGCTCGCTCGCAGCCGTCGTCTGGGTCGTCGCAGCGCTGTGGGCTGGCGCTTTCGCCCCTTCGCATGCGGATCAGCCTGGCCCGTTCCCGAGTCCCGTCCCTAGCCAGTCTCAAGGGCTTCCGCCGCAGATCCAAAGCACGCCTATAGCTCCAAACCAGAACGTCCCCCCGGGTGGGGGGCAGGCAAATCCTTTCCCAAGCCCCTCGCCGACGAGCCCTTCGGTCGCTCGCAATGGCTATGTCGCAGGCGGATATATGGGAGGCAACGCGAGCGGTGGCGAGATCGAGCCGCTGCCAGGCGACACGAGCACCCCGCGGCCATTCCCAGCCTCTGGCGCAAGTGGATTTTGGATCGACCTGCTCGGTCGCATCGCTCCATCGTACCTGGCGCAACTCATGTACGAGAACCTCTCCGTGCATGGCGGCGACAGACCACTCATCTCCTACGCTCAGGGCCGCTTCTTGTATGAACCTCGCGCGTCGCGTCTTGCCGTCGGTCTCGGCATGGTCTCCATCCAACGATCCACCTCAAACGCGAACATGAACGGGTTCGGCACGGGGGTGAGCCTGCTGCCGGATTTCGGAGGCGGTCTCACCCCGTACGGCTCGCTCTTTATCTATCCCCACATCCAAACCGGGGGCGTCGCGTCGACGTTCTCCTCACTCGACGCAGGCGTGCTCTTCGTGCCGAAGGGTCGCGGCGGTCTGTTCGTGCGGGTGGGTGGATCCCTGCGCACCGGATTGCCGAGCACCACGTCTCCGCAATCCGTCACCGCTCTCCAGCTCGGACTGGGGACATCCTTCTAACGACGCGCGCGCTCGCGGCTGGGTCGATCTCGATCTAGCGTGGGTCCACGATCACGGCGAGACGCACGCCGGGTCGCAGTTTATACGCCTGCGCTCTCGCGCATGCGTCGAGCATCGCTTCCGCGCTGGATGATTTCAAAGCGATACGCATGCGGAACTCGCCACGCGCCTTCGCCAACGTATCCGGTGCAGGCCCGAGAACCTCGACGCCCGTCGCCGCATCGCGCACGTGCCCGGCGAGGGCCAGGGCGCTCTCCTCGACGTTCGCGTGCGAAACGCCGGCCACGATCGCATACGAGATCCGCCCGAACGGCGGGTAGGAGAGCTCGCGCCGGATCTCGAGCTCTTTGCGTGCGAACGCATCGTAATCGTGTGTCGCCGCAAGCGCTATGGCGTAATGTTCGGGCGCGTAAGCCTGCACGACGACCCGGCTCCCCGGTGCCGCCCTGCCCGCGCGTCCGGCCACCTGGGTGAGCAGCGAAAAGGTGCGTTCAGCCGCTCGGAAGTCGGGCCGGTTCAGGTCGATATCCGCGGCGACCACGCCGACCAGCGTCACCGTCGGATAGTCGAGACCCTTGGCGATCATCTGCGTGCCGATGAGAATATCTCCATCGTCGGCGAACGAATGCAAGAGACGCTCGTGCGCACCCATGGTGCCCGTGCTATCGGAATCCATGCGCACGACGCGCGCGCGGGGAAAGAGTTCGCGCACTTCTTCTTCGACCCGCTGGGTGCCCACGCCGAACGGCAAGAGATCGCTCGAGCCGCATTTCGGACAGCGGCGAGGAATGCGGAAGCCATCGCCACACACGTGGCAGCGTATGGATCCATCCGCCGCGTGCACGACGAGCGAGACAGCGCAACGGCGACAGCGTGGCGCGAATCCGCAGCCGCGGCACAGCAAGAGGCCAGCGTATCCGCGGCGGTTGACGAAGAGCATCGTCTTCTCGCCCGCCGCTATCCGCGATTCGATGGCTGCGACGAGCGCAGGCCCTAGCGCCCGCCTGCCGTGACGCCGATGCTCGCGCGTCATGTCGACGATATCGACCACCGGCAACGGCGCCTTGGTCGCGCGCTCCGTCAGGCGCACGTGCATGATGCGACCATGCAGCGCATCCCAGTAGCTCTCAAGGCTGGGTGTCGCGCTGCCCAATACCACCGTCCCGTCGATCGACTTCATGCGCTGCGCCGCGACCGCCGCCGCATCGTACCGCGGAGCCACGTCTTGCTTGTACGAGGGTTCGTGCTCTTCGTCAACGATGATGAGGGCGAGACGGGGCAACGGCGCGAACACGGCCGATCGAGCGCCGACGACCACATCGAGCGCTCCGGCCGTCGCGTCGCGCCATACCTGGGCGCGTGACGCCTCCGATAGCCCGCTATGCAGCACGCCGACCCGCGCGCCGAACGCAGCGATGAAGCGCGAGGCCGTCTGCGGCGTGAGCGCGATCTCTGGCACGAGCACGATCGCGCGACCACCGCGCTCGCGCACGCGATCGATCAGACGCGAGTAGACCAAGGTCTTACCCGATCCCGTGATGCCCTGCAAGAGCGCCGTGGTCGGCCCCGATCGAGCCGCCTCGTCGATCGCTTCGATCGCCGCCTGCTGTTCGGCCGTCGGGTTCATCTCGACAAGACCCTGCGCGCCGCCCTCGCTGCGCGCCCGCGCGGGCTGCTCGCGGGTCTTCACCGTGCCTGATGTGACTGCTGCGCGGACCACGGCAGCGCTCGCAGCGGCGCGGCGCCTGGCCTCGGCCAGCGGAAGTGCTCCGCCCGCCTCCGCGAGAACCACGGCGAGACGTCGCTGGGCCGTGCCCTTGGCTGCCGCTGCATCTTCTAATTGCACGAGCAGGTCGCTGCCTTGGCGAAATCGCCGCTCCCGGCGCTGCGCGTCCGATCTGACCACGACCCCGTCGTGCACGAGGCGGTTCAGTGTGCGGCGCAGAGCGCTCAAACCGATATGCATCCGTGCAGCGCGTAACGCCCTGCCGGCGCTCAGCGCTGAGAACGCCGTGTCGCCGAAACGGCGATGCAAGTGCGACATCGCCTTGTCGCCGCCCTCGGGCGCGCGCGTGAAGGCGAAACGATCGGGTTGTGCGGCGGCGCGGGGCGAGACGGCGGCCAGCGCTTCGCGAAATGTGCATGCATAACGCCTGCGCATCCAGCGCGCGAGCTCGACTGCCGCCGCACCGAGCGGCGCGTCGTCGCATACCGCAGCGACCTGTTTGACCGCCTCGAACTCAGGCATGGTGTGCGGCTCGCCCACCACCCAGCCCGACACGATTCTCTTTCCCAGCGGAACCCGCACTCGCGCCCCGATGGGCAGCTCTTCATCGCCTGCATCGTAGGTGAAGGGCACGTCGAGCTGCGCGCTTTGGACGTCGACCACCACATCGACCAGACGGGTCTTCGTCTGGATCACCACGCGCCGCGCACCGGTAGCGTCTGCAACGCGGCCAGCGCGTCGCGCACTGCGCTCTCCGGCATCTCGATCGGACCCTCGACCTCACCAAGCCGCACGGGGAGCACGAAGCGTACAGATCCGTCGCGACGCTTTTTATCGCTGCGCATCGCGTCGAGGACGGGTTGCCCCGCAAGGGCGGTCGCGCGCACGCGCAGACCCGCACGACGCAGCGCCCGTAGGACGCGGCGGTGATCGGCATGGCTCCAGCCAGTGCGCTCGCGTGCCAGCACGCCAGCCGCTCGGAGGCCGAGCGCCACCGCGGCGCCGTGGCCGATGCGATAGTTCGACGCGCGCTCGATCGCATGAGCAAATGTGTGTCCGAGATTCAACGCCGCTCTCGCCCCTCGGTCACAAGGATCGCGCGCCACCACCTGCGCCTTGGCCGCAGCGGACTGCGCCACGATTCGCGCCCAGTCCGCAGGCGGTTGTCCGATGTCGAACCGCTCGGCCGCATCGAGCAGTGAGGGGTCGCAGGCGACAGCCGTCTTGACGATTTCCGCCATGCCGGTTCTGCGATCGGCGGCCGGCAGCGTTTCCAACGCCGCAAGGTCGGCGACAACACCAGCTGGTTGCCAGAACGCCCCGATGAGATTCTTGCCCTCCGGCAGATCCACGCCGGTCTTCCCCCCAATCGACGCGTCGACCATGCCCAGCACCGTCGTCGGGACTGCAAGCCACGGCAGCCCACGCATGAACGTCGCGGCCGCGAAGCCGACAACGTCCGTCAGAGTGCCGCCGCCGATTGCGATGACGAAGCTCGAACGCTCAGCGCCTGACGCCAACAGAGCCGTATGCAGTCCAGCTACTGCCTTCCACCGCTTACGGCGCTCACCCGCATCGATGCACAATACGGCGAGCACGCCTGTGCCCGATCGTTGCAGGGCTTCCGCCACTGCCTCCCCTCGCGACGCCACCTTGCGGTCGCTGATCACGACGGCGGCGTTGCAAGCACCTTGGGCGATGGCGGCAACCTCGGCGGGTGCAGCGTCGCTCACGATGATCGGATATGGCAATCCATCGACGGGGATCCTCACCGGGGCGTGGCTCTCTGGCTTCTCTGACCCTCGTACCAGCGGGCGATAGTGCGAGCGGCACCGAGCGGCGTGCGGTGATCGACACGAATGGTCAGATCGCAGTCGGCATAGGCGGACGCCCGCTCCTCGAGCAACGCTGTGACTAATGCGAGGTCGGGTTGTTCGCCGAGCAGCGGACGATGACGGCGGTGGGCGACCCGGCGCCAAGCAGCGTGCGGGCTCACCGCGAGGTGGACGATGACCCCATGGCGGCGCAGGTGCCGGCGATTTTTCACGTCGAGGACAGCGCCTCCGCCGACCGCGAGCACGCAGGGGCCGGCCGCCGCGAGTTCTGCGATGAGCGCGGCCTCACGCCGCCGGAACTCAGCTTCACCGAGCTGCGCGAAGATGTCGCCGATCGGACCGTAGCGCCGCTCGAGCACCGCGTCGGTGTCGACGAATGGCAGGCGCAACAGCCGTGCCAGCCTTTTGCCGGTCGTCGTCTTGCCTGCGCCCATGAATCCCGTCAACGCCACGTTCACGTATGCGGTGTTCGGCTCAGGGCGGGGCCCTCATCCTTGTGAGAGCCTGCCAAACCTCACAAGGGCTTGACCATGGGGATGGAGGTCTCCCAGCGTCCGGTCGAGATCGCATCGATGACAGCGACGATGCGATACTCTCCGGGTGGGACCTGATTGGCATTGAGCGCGTTCAGCTGGAAGGTCGCCGTATACACCTTAGTCTCGCCGGGCTGCAAGGAGAGCGTTGTCGGCTTCTGCGATACGTTATGGAAATAGCTCGAACGCCATACCTCGAGAGGCAGCGCGAACAGACCGTCCACATACGTGAAGACGCGTCGCACGATGAACTCGCTTTGCAGCCCTGTGCGGAACTGCATCTTGACGGGCAGCGCCGAGTCGTTCGTGATGGCGAGTCGCAGCAAGACGGTCCCAACCTCCGGGAGCGTCTCATAGGGCCGCTTCGAGACCGGGTCGAGCACCTCAAAATCCCAGGTCATCCCGGGCGGCAACGACGGCTGCTTGTGGTGCAGCGGTTTGGCGACCCAATCGGGCATGATCGGCTCGCCCACCGTGTATCGCGTTATCCCGGCCATGGCGAGCAGCAAGAGCGAGGCCAAGAGCACCATCGTGATCGCGAACTTCAGAGGGCGGGTGGTGCGGCGTCCGCCATAGGAGTTGCCGGCGAAGCCTCTGGATTCGCTTGTACGTCCCCTGATCACGGATGATCCTCGCGCGGCACGGACCACGAGCTATAAAGACGCACGCCCTCTATCTCTCAAAGCAAAGGCCGGGGTTGCAATAAGCGAATTCCCCTATATGGATAATCGGATTCTTTGCGCCGTTCCTTTAGCCAGGACACGACGCGTTAAGGCCACGAAAAGCCTCGCCGCTTAAGCCTGGTCCGCTGCTCGGGTCGGGAGCCGCTTCACTTTCGGCCGTTCGACCGCTCCCATGCGCGCCTTGACCGCCTTGATGCGGTCGCCGACATCCTTGAACGTGCAATCGCTGGCGTAGAGCTCTTCAAAGGAGGCGAGTGACAGCGCCAGCGACTCTGTCGTGTTCTTGGCTTCGTAGAGCTCGCCGAGGTTATAGAGGGCTTCGTGGTACTGCGCCTCCGGATAACCCGGGGTCTCGATGGCCTTCGAGAATCTCTTTGCGGCCGCCGTATCGAGGCCTTGGCGGCGCAAGCACAGGCCGATAGCGTTGTGGCACAATACGACATAGTCCGCCTCGCGCTGGATCGATTGCAAGATGACGAGCGCCTCGTCGACCCGGCCCAGTTCGCGATAGCCGATGCCGAGCCGGTACTTCGCCGCGACGTCCCCGCTTTCGGCGTCCTTCTCGAGCCGCTCGGCGAACTGCTCGATGAAGTCGGCGTTCGCCTCGTCAAAACGGGCAAGAGCGATGAGCAGCTCGACCGCCTCCACGACCTGACCGCGCGCCGCCTTGACGAGCGCCAGCCTGTAGCGTGTGGCGGCATGGCCCGGTCGTAGCTCCGAGGCGCTCTGTAACAACTGCTCGGCGGTCTCGTAGTCGTGGACGTGATCCATGAGCAGACAGGCGAGCCGGTATGCCGCACCCGCATGACGCGGGTTCTCCTCGAGCGCGCGGCGATACGCCTCGGCTGCCCGATCGTATTGCTCTTTGGTGACGAGCAGGTCGCCCCGGGCGATGTCGTCCACCGAGCGCTGCACGTCATTGGCCCGCGCCGACAACGCCGCGATCCGCTGCGCCGCCATCTCGTCGTCAGGAGCGGTAGCGGCGGCTTCCTTCAAGAGTTCGTCTGCTTCGGCCCCACGCGACCAGCCGATGAGCTTCTCCGCCGCCTCGAGGAGCTGCTCTGCGGCACCAGCGCTGTCTTGAGCATCGCGCAGCAGCCCGGCAAGCTCTCGGCGGTACGGCACTGGATCTTCTGCGACCTCCGCCAGGTGGCGGCAGACCCGCTCGACGTCGGACGCCGCGTGCACGTCGTGATACGCACGCAAGGCCTGGTCCAGAGCGCTGTGCGCCTCGGCGGCGCGCCCCGCCCGTTCGAAAGCGCGAGCGGCCAGTTCGTACGCGGATCCGTCGCCCGGCTGCGACGCGAGCAGTTTCGGCGCGAGCTCGACGGCGCGAGCGACGTCGTCGCCACCCAGGTACCCTTCCATGGCTTGCGTGTACGCAAGACCAGCCGCCGTCGAATTCCCTAGACGTTCGTGCAAGGCGCCGAGTTCTTCACGGAATGTGGGATCCTCAGGAAACCGCGCTACGAGTTCGGCGTAGGTCTCGATCGCCTTTGCCGGGTCGGCGGTCGCTGCGAAGTGCGCATCGTCGCGCTGCAGCGCCGCGGCCGTGCTGCGCTCGGCGAACGACAAGAACAGGTCCCCCATACGAGCGTGCGCGAGCTGCGCTTTGCTCGGGTCGGCCAGGCTGAGCGTGCGGTAGGCGTCGCGCGCGGCCGCGATGTCGCCAAGGTCGCGACAGAGATCGCCGCAGACGAGCAGGTATGGAGCGGGCGCAGCTTCCAGGTTCGCGCGCTTGCGTGCCTCGCGCAGCGCATGCAGCGCTCGTCCTTCATGGATGAAGCCCGCCAGATCTGTCGCAGCATCGATGGTGAGCTCACCGTCCGCCGCAAGCGTCTCGATCGTGCGCAGCGACTCCACACACGATTCAGCCGGCACGATGGCAGCGACGGCCTCCGCGTCCAGCTCTCCAGCGTTCTGCGGAGCTCCTGTGCGCGCGTCAAAGGCGCGCGTCTCGAGGCTCGCGCGGGCCTCGTCGTTGGCTTTGCGCAGCATCTCGAGCTCGGCACGTGCTTGAGCGACAGCTCGTTCGGTCTCGGCCTTCTTCGTCTCGAGCTCTAACACCGCACCTCGATGCTCGCTCACTTTTTCTGACAGCTCAGCAAGAGCGGCGCTCTCCGCGGCGGTCGCTTTGGCGCGTGCGTCTGCGTCATGCAGCGTCGACTCGAGCGTGGTGATGCGCGCAGCGAGCGCCTCCGCGTCTGCTTCGCGCTTTGCCCGCAGCGCCTCGGCCTGCTCGGCGGCCGCCTCTGCCTCGGCCCGTCGCTCGCTGGCGGCCGAGTTCAACGACTTCAGCTTGGTGAGCGCTTCCTCGAGCTCGCGCTTACGGACCTCGACGGCCTTGAGCTCGGACTCCTGTTTGGCTCTCTTCTTGTCCGCTTGTTCGGCCGCCGATTCAGCCTCCGCGCGCCGCTTGTCGGCTGCGCTGGACAATGGTTTGACCTTGCTGATCGAATCCTCGAGAACGCGCTTCTTGCCCTCCGCTTGCTCGATCGCCGCCTGCAGTTCGGCGAGGCGTGCGCTCAGATCCGTGGAGTTGGTTTGCGCTGTCCTGACTTGATCGACGATATCCTTGAGATCGCCTGATGCGGTGTCCGCCTTCGCCTTCGCTGCGGCGATCTGTGCTTCCATCGTCTCAAGCGTGGCGTGCGCGGCTGCAGCCTTGCTCTCGGCGTCCTTGCGGCGCCGTTCGACACTAGCGATCTCGGCACGCAGTTGTTCCGCCTTGCTATCAAGCTCGGCCACGGAGAGCTCGCTGCGCTCGCGCTCGGCATCTTTCTCGCGCACGACCCGCTCGGCTTCGCTCTCGGCTTTTTCGAGGTCCGCTTGCGCGCGCTCGCGGCGCGCCGCGATCTCGAGCATCGCCGCCTCGTGCGCCGTCTTCGCCTTGCCCAGGTTGCTCTGCATCTGGGCAGCCTGGGCTCTGGCCTCCTTGAGGCGCCCTTCCTCCGCTGCGACGTCGCCCTTCAGCGCCTTGGCCTTACGCTCCAGCTCGCCGACCGATGCGGCGACCGCGCCCGCGGCCTTGGAGCGGCTCGTCTCCGCAGCTGCAACGTCTTGCTGCAACTGCTGCAGCTTTTCGTCGAGCTCTGCCGTCGCCGCGGCGATCGTATCGCGCATGGACGCGGCTTCGGCGCTCTCCGCGCGCGCCCGCTCCACCTGTTCGAGCAGCTCGGCGAGCTCGCGCTTGGCAGCCTCACGTTTGGCGTCCATCTCCGCGGCGATGTCGGCCATCGCCTGTTTCTCCAGGGCGCTGCGCCGCTGCGCTGCCTCGGTTTGCGCCGACTCGTTGGCGAGCTGAGCCGCTTCGAGTTCGGCCCGCAGCTTGGCAAGAGCCGCTTCGGCGGCGGCGCGCTCTTTGCCGAGACGCGCGAGCTCGGCGGCGGCGGTCGCACTGCCGCTGGCTTTCGCCGTCGACCCATCCTCGGTGAGGTGTTCCTCGGCCGGCGGCGCTTTTGCAGGCCGCGGCGCGTCGGGCTGTACCCGCGCGGCCGGGACCGGCGCCGGAGCTGGTTCCGCCTGCGCGGGAGCTTCAATTTTCCGTGGCGTGCTCGACGCCGCTGCAGGCGTCTCGGCCTCCTCATCGTCGCCCTTTTCGTCCAGGTCAGCGAGCAGACTGCGTGCGCGGGCGTTGTTGCCGTCAAGAGCGAGGACCATGTTGACGATCTGGCGCGTCGTGCCCAGTTGCTGCGCCTCGCGCGTGATCTGCGCCGCCTGCATGTAATAGCCGATGGCCTCGGGGATCATGCCCTTGATCTGATGCAGCTGCCCCATGTGCACGATCGCCTGGATGTGCTCTTTCTCGCGATCGAGGACTTTCTTGAACGCCAAGATCGCCTGATCATATTGACCGTTCGCCTGATAGATGCAACCCGCTTCGAACAGCGCAGGGGTGTGCTTGAGGTTGGACTTGCGCAGGACGTCGATGAATTTCGCAAGACCATCTTGCGTACGGCCCTCCACCACGTCGGCCTGGCCGAGATGGAAGATGACGTCGAGGTTATGCGGATCGAGGTTGTGGGCGCTGGCGAACGCCTGCCGGGCCCGCGCCATATCGCCAAGGTCGTAGAGCAGCGCCAGGCCTGCGTTCAGGTAGCACTGCGCCGCCTCCGCGTTTGCCCCCGCGGTCCCCAGCATCTTCGCCGCCTCGAGGCGGACGTCGGGCGCACAGTCCGGCTGGTTGGCGAGCTCCTTGAGCAGCGCGATAGCGGCCTGCGAATTGTTGCGGATGAGATGTTGGCGCGCCTGAGCAAGCGTGGCGCTGACGCGTTGTTGCGCCCCGCCCTCGGCTTGTTTTCCTTCTCTGTTCGGCTGCGCCGTTGCCATGAGCCCTTCTTACGTACGTTCCTTCATCGTATATACTCTTCGGTCAGCGCGGCCGGTCGAACACGCCGGCGGCGCCGGCCTGCGACGCCTCGAAATGCTCCACGACTTCTGCCACGCTGTCGCCGCCATACTTCTCCGAGAAGGCACGCGCCAGCGCGAGGCACACCATGGCCTCGCCGATGAGCGAGGCTGCCGGCACCGCGCAGACGTCGCTGCGCACGATCGTCGCCAGAGCCGGCTCCCCCGATGCGACGTCGATCGATTCGAGCGGCGCCATCAGGGTCGCGATGGGTTTGAGGCGCGCTCTCACGATCAGATCCTCACCGTTGGACATTCCACCTTCGATGCCGCCGGCGCGATTTGTCGGCCGCGCGACCTGTCCGCCGCGCAGCTCGAAGATGTCGTGCGATTTGCTGCCGACGTAGCCTCCGGAGACGATGCCTTCCCCCACTTCCACTGCCTTGACGGTCTGGATGCTCATGAGCGCGCCGGAGATGATCGCATCAAGGCGCTCCCATGGTTGGCGATTGCTCCCGATCCCGACGGGCATCTTCATCACTCGAATTTCAAAGGCGCCGCCGAGCGTATCACCCGCGATCTTCGCCTCATCGATGCGCTGCATCATCCGCGTCGCTGCCTCCGCGTCTGCACACCGCACCGGTGACTCGGCTATATGTTCAATATCGGGCAGCTGGTCGAGTGTGCGCGCCGTGACGTCGCCGATTTGCACGACGTGCGAACGCACTGTGACGCCGAACACAGCGAGGTATTGGCGCGCGAGCTCACCCAGCGCCACGCGCATCGCCGTCTCGCGCGCGCTAGCTCGCTCGAGCACGTTGCGCAGGTCGCGATGGCGGTACTTGAGCGCGCCGGCGAAGTCCGCATGGCCGGGCCGCGGTCGGGTGATCGGATCGCCAGAACCTGTGATGGGATCCATGAGATCTTTGACATTGGCGAAATCCCGGTTGTGCACGAGGATGGCGACAGGCGAACCGAGCGTTCGCCCTCCGCGCATGCCGGCGACGACCTCTACCCGGTCTTTCTCAATCTTCATGCGTCCACCACGCCCATGGCCACCCTGGCGTGCCGCCAAGGCGGCGTCGATGCCTGCCACGTCGATTGCCAGGCCGGCCGGCAATCCGTCCAGTATGCCGACGAGTGCGGGGCCGTGCGACTCGCCTGCCGTCATATATCTGATCATGCGGCGTCGCTTCATTGCCCGTGGCGGCGGACCTTTGACGCACCGGACCTTTAGGTCCGTTATGGCTTTCGCAAAAGGCAAGAGCCGCGGACGATCCGCGGCTCTTGTGCGAGGTTCTCGCTTAGGTCTAGTGCTCGCTCGTGATGTGCGGCGTGATCAGGAAGACCACTTCCTGATGCGTCTTCGTCTTCTGCACGTTCTTGAAGAAGGCGCCCAGGATCGGGATGTCGCCAAGCAGCGGCACCTTGCTGACGGAGACCGTCGCCTCGTCGTCGAGCAACCCGCCCAGCACGATCGTATCGCCGTCCTTGACGCGCAGGATGGAATCCACCTTGCGGTTGTCGAGAATCGGGAACTGCTGGACAAGCCCCGTGATGAAGCTTCGCTCCACATGCATGGTCGTCGTGATGTAGCCATCGGTGTTGACCGTGGGCGTGATGATCAGTTTCACGCCGATGTCGATGTACTGCGCCTGGAACTGGCCTGACTGCGGGCTGTAGTACACGAGCGGATAGGTCTGGCCCACGAGCAGGTTCGCCTGCTGGTTGTCCAGCGCCGCGACCCGCGGGTTGGCGAGCAGTTGGGCGTCGTTGTGCGTGATCAGGTAGTTCAGGGTCGCCTGCACGAACAGCGCGTTGCGCGTGAACGGCTGCGGCGCGATGGGGTTGCCGCTCACCGTCTGCACGGGTACCGTCTGGACGGGGCCGCATTCGAGGCAGTTCTCGAACAGGTCGAGGGGCGACGAGCCGCTGTACTGCACGCCGACGTCGAGGTTGCCGTTATGCGTGATGTCCAGGACCTTGACTTCGAAGACCACCTGCGGTGCCGGCACGTCAGTCAGCGCCAGGAAGTTACGAGCCGACTGGATGATCTCCGGCGTGCCGCTCACGATGACCGTATCGGTACGCGGGTCGATCGTGAACGAGTTCGCCGGGATGACACCGGCTAGCTGCTTGCCGAGGTCCTGCGGGTTGGCGTACTTGATCGGGAAGGCGACGGTCTGCGTCGACTCCTGACCAGCCGAGCCGAACTCGTGGTTGAGATCGTCAGTCGTGCCCACGACGTAGATGTTGCCCATCTTACGGTAGTCGAGCCCGTTGGTCCGCACGATGAGGTCGAGGGCCGTGGCAAGCGGCACGTCATGCAACGAGAGCGTGACCGTCCCTTTGACGTTCTGCGTGGCCACGATGTTCTGGCCGCTCTCGTTGGCGAGCAGCTTGAGGACGTCGAGGATGTCGGCGTTCTTCACGTCGATATTCACGGTGCGCGGTCCCGCTGCCATGTTCATGTCCGGCGGCGGTGCCGGCGCCATCGCATGCGAGGCAGCCGGAGCGCTCTCGTGCGATGCCATGGTCGCGGCGGACGGATGATGCGCGCCGACTTTGCAATAGTACTTGCCGCCGGGCAGCCACGGATTCGGGGTGGCCTGCGCCACGACGACCGGAGCTGCGACATGCGCCGGTGCGGGTGCGCTCGCCCGCGCGGGCGCTGCCGCTGGTTTCGGCTGCGGCTTGGCGGGTGCCGGGGCTTGCACCGCGGCGACCGTCGCCGGATGGGCAGCGGGCGCCGGATGAGCGGCCGGCTTGGCCGTTTGCGGCTTGCCGCTCGAGGTGTCGGCGGTGCCGGCGCTGGCCACGACCGGAGTCGTGGATCCGCCGATTACCGTGTCCTGACGATCCTTAGCCTGGCGCGCTGCGGCGACTGCCTGTTGCGTGGGCAGCGCGAAGGCGACCTGGTTCGTCTGGACGGCGAGCTGCGTCACGTGGCCGGGCGCGTTCGTCAGCTGATACTTCGGCGAGCCGGTCGACTCGACGACGATGCGCATGACCGCCGGATTTTGCGACAGCTGCCCGACGCGGACTTGACGGATCTGTCCGTTCGAGAAGCCGATGACCTTCGTCTGGCCATCGTATGAAGCCGGCGACACATCCACGACCAGATCTACGATGTCGCTCTTGGCGTCGACCGAGAACCGGCTCACGCGAGTCGTGACCGGACCGGACGCCGCTACCGACAACTCAAATGCCCCGTCTCGTTTCGCATACGAGACGTCTTTGATCGGATTGTCGGCGCTTCGGCCGGGCTGCGGAGAGGCAAGGCCGAGGAGTACGAGCGCGCACCCCATGAGCCAGGCCGACGTCAACCGAAGATGCCGATGCATTTTTTAACCCCCTAGCGAGAAGTGTCGCTCTTCTGTATCTGTTCCGAGCGTTATATAATCTGGACCGATGGAGATGACGCGAAACCTATCATCCACGCGATCGCCCGGCCGCACGAAGTACGATTTGCCGTCGGCTTCGACGATCGCGATGTAGCCGCCGTTCTGCATGACGGCTGTCAGCTTGACCGAACCCCACATCCCGCCGGCACCGGGTGCGTTTTCAAAGCCCGGCAAGGTCGGGATGTTCGGGAACGTGGACACGGCGACTCTGGGCGTCGACGACCCGCCGGTGGGCGGACCGAAGAGCGCGACAAACGGGTCGACGCGACCTGCACCGGTCACGACCTTCGCCTTGACGATGGGCACCGGCGTCGTGGTGATCGGCGGCGGCGTCGACTCGTCTTGCGGGTGAAGGGAGACCGGCCCAGGCGGCGGTGTGGCGCTCGAGCACGCGGCGAGCGCGAGCACGAGGGCGAACACTGCGACGACGGACGTTCTCATCTGACGGTTAACCTCCGTTCGCCGCGCCCGGAGGCGGCGATGCGACGGGCTGCGGCCCGGTTGGGCTCAAGCGATACGCCGTGATGGGCAGGACGATGTGCAACTTGGGCGTCTCGCCGACCCCTGCATGCGACGAGGTGAGCGTGACGCTTCCCACGCCGAGCAGCTTCGGAAACTTGTTCAGGTCGCGCAGGAACTTCTGCAGGTCGGTGTAGGTGCCGCTGAATTCCATGTTGATCGGCACCTGCTCGAAGGATTGGCTGAGGTACACCTGCGCGTTGATGCGCGGCGACGGCGTCGCAGCAGACCTCACCTGAGATCCCGGCTGCCCGGCAGCGGGCGCAGGAGCGCCTGGCTTGCCGCCTGCGGCAGGCGGAGCGCCGCCAGCTGACGGCATCTGCGTGTTTTCGGCCTGGGCTTGCGCGTTTGCGGCGTTGCGCGTCCCCTCGGCCGCCGACACTTGGTTGATGCCCACCGCGCCCTGGATCGCGGGCGCGACCGTGGCAACCGCCGCCGGTGCCGGTGTCGCGCCGCCCTCCGGCGTCGCCACTGCTTGCGGCACGACCGCAGTCACGACCAGCCCATCGCGTTTGGCCAAGTCTTCGATCTGCTTCAGGTACGACGGGATATATGCACGCGGGTCAGCCGTCAGTTCGACACCGGTGAGCCTGGACTGAACCTGACGGATGAGGGCGAGATACAGCGGCTTCTGGTCGGCCACCCGTTTGAGATCGCTGTACTGCGCCTGCAGACTGTCGAGCTGCGCCCGGGACTGCGCCACCTGCTGAAGCTTGGGCTGGACCACCATGAAGTACGCACCGAGCGCGACGAGGGCGAGCACGCCGACGACGATCAGGATACGGTTGAGATTGGACTCTTGTTGATTCATTGTCCGATCACCGCGGGGCTGAGGGATCCGATCACGGAGAACTGCACGTCGCCGCCGTTGGGCTGCGTCGGCGAGACGGTCTGCGAACTCGTCGTCAAGGCGGCGTCCCCAAAGATGGGCGACCCGTCCAGGTTCAACATGAGATCCGCGACCTCTCGATAGGTTCCAGTATCACCAGTCAGGGTCACAGAGCCGCCGGCCGTGGGATGCGCCACGGTCACGCTGCTATACCACACCCCGTGGGGCGTGTTGTTGCCGATATCTGCGAGGATCTCGGCCACTTGCAGCGGGCTCTGTTTGATGCGCTCGAGCAGATCGGCCTTGGCGCGCAGCTGCGCGACCTGGTCCTTGAGGTCGTCGACTGTCTTGACGTCGGCTTGCACCTGCGCCACGCGCTGCGTCCAGTCGGCGATCTGCTTGTTCAAATTGTTGATCTGGATGTTCTCGAAGACGTCGAACGCGATGACGACCAGCACGAGCGCGGCCAGCAGGCCGAGCCCGACCGAAAACGTCTGGTCGAAGGTGAAGACCGAGCGACGCTGTGCTGATGGGAGAAGGTTGATGTCGATCACGCGAGTGCTCCTACTCCTTCACGCTTGCTCACGCCGCTGCTCCGGCGCGGCCATCGGTCGACAGATCGCGTTTGCCGAGGCCGGCGGCGACGATCATCGACGGGCCCGCGTCGCGCAGGAAGTCTGCCGGGAAATCCGCCGGGTCATGGACCGAGCGCTCGAGCGGATTGGCGAGCACGACCGGCAGGCCGAGTTCGTGGCTCAGGAACGCGTCGAGATTCTCGAGACGGCTGGAACCCCCGCCGAGGATGACAGATTCGATCGTCTCGCCGCGGAAGCGCGTTCTGAAGTAGTCAAGCGATTTGTGCACTTCGGTGACGAGCTCGGTGAGCGGCGGCGTGATGACGTTGAAGATGCGGGTGACGGTGGGCGGCACCGGGCCCGTGTCCTGTTGCGACAGGATGCGCGCCTTCTCTCGCTTCATCTTCTCAGCGTCTTCCATCGAGACGTTGAGGCCGTTGGCGATGGCCTTGGTGATCGCGTTGCCGCCGATGGGCACGTTGCGCGTGAACGGCACGTGACCACCTTTGGTGATGTTGATGCTCGTGGATGCAGCACCGACGTTGATCACCGCGATGTTCTGCTCGTACTGCGGATCTTCGGGTGCGATCATGGCGCGCACCATCGAGAACGGCTCGACCTCGACCACCGCAGGCGTGAGGCCGGCGAACTGCAGGGCGCTCATCTGCGAGGTGACGAGATCCTTCTGCGCCGCGACGATGAGCACGTCCATGTTCTGACCGTCATCGGCTTTGCCCAGGATCTTCGCGTCGATCTGCGCTTCGTCGACGGAGTAGGGCAGGAAACGCTCGGCTTCGTACTTGGTCGAATCGCGCAGCTCGCGCTCGCTCATGACCGGCATCGTCACCTGACGGACGACGACGGTCGGGCCGGAGACCGCGCTGATGGTCTTGCGCGCGCTGAACGCGCCGTCAGCGAACAGCTGACGCAGCGCCTCACCCACGAGTTGCGGGTCGCTGACCACGCCGTCTTTGATGCTGTTCGCCGGCGTGCTGACCCGGTACACGTGCTCGAGCACTGCTCCACGCGACGAGCCGCCGAACTGCACCGCCTTCAGTTCGTGCGAACCGAAATCGATGCCGACGTACTTGTTCCCGCCGCGCGAGAAGAACTTGCTCAGGAACGACATAGACGCCCTAGCCTCTCGTAACCATCCAGGAAATGCTTGTGGATGGGGCCTCAGAGAGAGATAACCTCACTCAAAATCATCGGCACCCGATAGGTGGAATTTAGAACATTTATTCGCCCCACGCTGGTTGGACGGCTCGGATGTGCGCTGGGGCGCGTTTCACAGTGATGCCGCAAAACGGGACAATCGTTCGGCGTCAAACGTGAAGGCCGGACTATTGGTCCGGCCTTTTGAGTGTACTGGACTGTCGTTGCCGAGCTGCGTCCGGCGTACGACCAGGTCGCTAGCGCAGGATCGCCTGCAGCTTATCGTGCTCGGTGATCACGACGTTGGCGGTGCGCATGTCGATGAGCTTCTCGTCCCAGAATCTATTGAGCATGCGGTTCACGGTCTCGCGCGTGGTGCCGATCATATTCGCCATTTCTTGATTCGTCAGGCGCAGGGTGAGCCGCGTGCCACCTTCGACGCGCTCGCCGAAGTTCTTCTCGAGGTTGATGAGCAATGACGCGAGCCGCGTGCGGATGTCCTGATACGACGCGGCTTGAATGGCCTGGTTGGTGGCACGCAGCCGCGACGAGAGGGTGAGCACGAGACGCAGACTCATCTGCGCGCTGCGCGCGAGCATGTCGAGGAAATCCTTGCGCGAGAGGATCGCGACCTCGACGTCGCCCAGCGCTTTGATGGTTGCAGAGCGCGGCGAAGCGTCAAGCACGCCCATCTCGCCGAAGAAGTCGCCTTCTTTGAGAATCGAGAGGATGCTCTCCTTGCCTTCGTTAGACAGGCGAGTCACCGCGACGTTGCCCTTGACCACGATGTACAGCGCATCACCCGGGTCGCCTTCGTAGACGAGGACGGCGTGTTTGGCGAAGCGCCGGGGCTGGACGAGCGATGCGACCGCGGCGAGCTCTTCATCACCGAACTCGGCGAACAGGGGAACCTTCTTGAGGAGGCTGGCATCGAGCGGTTTTTCGAATGTTCTCTGCACGTCGATTAGGCTCCAACAGATCAAAATCGCGGCGACGGATTCATCGGCCGCGGGCGCATGGGCGATACCTGCGCTTCATCCCTAGTATCGGCAGTCACAAACCGGGTTTGTAGTTACCCCCCGCCCAGGTGCCGGTAGAGGAATTGCTGATAGGCGCTGTAGGGACCGAACACAAGGTCGGGTGCGAACTCCAAGATGAGAACCCCAAGCACGAGGAAGGGACCGAACGGCAGCACGTCCCGGCCTCGGCGTCTGCGCATCGTCAGCACCGGAACCGCCGCGATCGCGCCGATGACGAACGCCGCGGCAGAGGCGGCGACCGTGTCCGCCAGGCCGAGAAAGATCCCCGCGCACGCGGCGAGCTTGACATCGCCCAGGCCCAACCCGGCACCACGCGTCAAGAGGTAGATGAGGCCGAAGAGCGCGCACCCGAACGCCGCGCCCTCGAGCGCGGACAGCGCGCGACCTTGCGACAGCGCGATGAGCAAGCCGCACACCGCGACCGGGATGGTCAGCGAGTCGAGGATGAGCAGGTGATCGATGTCGACGAAGACCGTGACGATCAGGTACCCGCTGAGCAACGCCGCGCCAAGCGCCGTCACGCTGACCCCGAACTCCAAGACCGACAGGCAGAAGAGCGCCGCGGTCATGAGCTCGACGAGCGGATACCTCGATGAGATGGGCGTTTTGCAGGCACGGCAGCGGCCCGCGAGCACAAGCCAGGAAAGCACGGGAACGTTCTCAAGGATCCCAAGCGGATGGCCGCACGTGGTGCAGCGCGATGCCGGAAACGCGATAGATTCATCGCGTGGCACGCGGTAGATGACGACGTTGAGAAACGAGCCGATCGCAAGCCCGACAAGGGCCGCGATCGCGGGGGCGACGATCTCGAGCACAGCCTCTCGTGCGTTCTCCGGTCGCTATTTTCCTCGTATGCCGGAGTTCTGATCCCAGACGACCGAGCTGCACGCCGAACACGGCGTCGAGCTGCCATCTTGTGTGATCGTGGTCATCGTCGTCGAATCGTGACCGCCCGAGTCCGATATCTGGTACGACCCGTACCCTCCCACCGTGGTGTTGATGCTGTACGTGTTGCCCTTCTTGACGGGGTCGGTGGGCAGGGCGGTGAGATACGGCGTGGTGAGCGCGGTCAGGGCGACGTACTGGCCGCTATTGTCGACGGAATACTCTTCTTCTGCCGTGGCGAGCATCTTCTCGTTCATCTCGCACGACGAGGTCACCGACTCCGCGCGCGCATGCATGAAGTTGGGGATGAGGATGGCGGCCAGAATCGAAATGATGGCGATCACGATCATCATTTCGATGAGCGTGAAGGCGCGCCGTGTGGTTGTCATGATGTGCAGTGCGTCGTGCCGACCTCCACCTATCAAATGCCCAACTTCGTTATCGGCGAGGACCGGTCGGTACTGGTTGTGACGCCGCTCACGCACCCCTAGAATGCGGCGAGCCGGTCGTCGCCGACCGGCTCGTGCGTGCGTTGTGTAGCTACCCGAGTTTACTTGCCGTGGATACCCGAGGCTTGCGCGTAGATGACGCTTGAGCAGGTCGAGCACTGCGTGCCGCCTGACGTCTGCGTCAAGCTCGTGGTCGTGGTCGTGTCGTGTCCGCCCGAGTCGTCGATCTCATACGAGCCGTTGCTGCCCGTACCTGGGATCACGACGGTGTAGGCGTTGCCCTTCTTGACCGGGTCTGTGATCGTGGTGGAGAGATATGGCGTGGTCAGAACGGCCAACGAGGAGTACGCGCCACCATTGTCGACCGAATATTCCTCTTCGGCCGTGGCCAGCTGCTTCTCATTGCCTTCGCAGGCCGCCGTCACCGATTCAGCACGGGCGTGCAAGAAGTTCGGAATCAGGATGGCTGCGAGGATCGCGATAATGGCGATCACGATCATCAGCTCGATGAGCGTGAAGCCCTTTTGCAGTTTCTTCATGAAGATGATAACCCTTTCGCTTTGTGTGAATTCACTTGAGTGAGCGGACGAGTCTTTGCCCATCAAGGGACGTCGGCTTTCGCCGCCGCCGCACCCGCCGAGGACCATCCGGGTCCGCAGCTATACCTAGAAGGCGCGTAGTTTGCCCTCTCCCCCATTCCTTTAATGCCCAAGTCCAGCGTACTGCAGACGTGCAGAACCTGTGACGTTTGACACACCTCCTCGGAGCACCCACAAGCTTCGCATATGCATTTGTGGACCGGCCCGTCGCACGCACACGCATGTCCGCCGGCGGCGGACGCGGGGGATCGCTCGGCGTTGTGACGCTATTTGCCGTGGATGCCGGAGGCTTGGGCGTAGACGACGCTCGAGCAGGTCGCACACTGCGTGCCGCCTGACGTCTGCGTCAGGCTCGTGGTCGTCGTCGTGTCGTGCCCGCCCGAGTCGTTGATCTGATAGGAGCCGTTGCTGCCCGTGCCTGGGATCACGACGGTGTAGGCGTTGCCTTTTTTGATCGGGTCTGTGATCGTGGTGGAGAGATACGGCGTGGTCAGAACGGCGAGCGAGGCGTACGCGCCACCATTGTCGACCGAATATTCCTCTTCGGCCGTGGCCAGCTGCTTCTCATTGCC
>Ga0116216_10000797_pt1 | contig 23556 bp, 21 predicted proteins | sample Sb_taG_11_FD_89696 | JGI IMG/M metagenome (GOLD analysis project Ga0116216, IMG submission 89696) | Peat soil microbial communities from Weissenstadt, Germany - Sb_50d_3_AS metaG | ecosystem: Environmental > Terrestrial > Soil > Wetlands > Peat | place: Germany: Weissenstadt | collected 2010-09-21
GTATCGTTTTGTGCATGACGGGGTGATCACCCAAACGGGCTTGCGGGAGCGCTCCCCCTCATATTACTGGACCATCGGCGTACACGCATGAGCCCCCTGTAAGGCGCAGATGAGGGCTGTATGAGAAACGCGTCGTTCAATTCGCAGGCGGGGACGGCGCGGAGGGTCTATCAAGCGGCAGGTCGACGGTGAAGGTGGTTCCTGCGCCCGCCTCACTGTCGACGCCGATCGTTCCGCCATGCACGCGGACGATGTTGTTGACTACGGCCAGACCGAGGCCCGTCCCCTCCACGTGCCGCGAACGCGCCGGGTCGGCGCGATAGAAGCGCTCGAAGATGTGCGGCAGGGCATCGGGCGGGATGCCGCGTCCTGAATCACGCACGGTCACGCGCGCCCGGCCATCGTGCAACCCGGCGGAGAGCCAGACCGTACCGGTGTCCGTGAACTTGATCGCGTTCTCCGTGAGGTTGGTGACGAGCTGACGCAGCAAGCCGGGCTCGCCGCGAGCGTAGGCCTCGCGTGTTTCGTCCACGGCCAGTTCGAGCGCGATGCCTTTGGCCTGCGCTGCGGGCTGCAGCGCGCTGCCGACGTCACGCACCAGCCGGGTCACGTCCACTGCTTCGAACGTCAAGGCTTCGGGGTTGTCTGTCTTGGCCAGCGTCAGCATCGCATTGATGACCCGGGCCATGGTCGCGCTCTCCGCCTCGATCGTCGAAAGCGCTTCTCCCATGATCTTTGGATCGCGCGCGCCCCAGCGGGCGAGCATTTGGGCGTTGGCGTTGATGACCGTTAGCGGCGTCTTGAGCTCGTGCGACGCGTCGGCGATGAAACGACGCTCGCGCGCGAAAGCGGCCTCGAGCCGCGCCAGCATCTCGTCGAAGGTCTGGGCTAGCGCTCCGAGCTCGTCGTCGCGGCCTTTCCAGTTCAATCGCTTGGCGAGGTCCTCACCGCTGATCTCCTGGGCGGCGCGCGTGATCTGACCGATCGGTCCTAGTGCGGCGCGAGCGAGCGACACGCTCGCGATGGCGATGAACCCGAGGGCGATGATGAGACCGAGGATGAGGAAGGTGCGGAAGCCGTGCAGGATCTCGTCCGTGGTGGCGAGCGACTCGGCGATGGCGACCGTGGCCTCGACATGGCCGCCGCCGCTTTGCAGGCTCTGCACGTTGACCAGGATGCGCCCGCCGGCCGTGCTTGAGATTCCCCACGCCCCTGGGTGGGCCGTGTACGAATGCGGTTTCCAGGGCTGAGCGATCGTCGCAGGGAGGTCGCTCGTGCCGAGGTTCGTGCTCTTGCCGATGGGCAGGCCGTACTGGTTGAAGGCTTCGATGAACAGGCCGCCTCCAGACAAGCCGTCGAGGAAACTCTGATCGGCAAGCGCGGTGCGCGTCGAGACCGCGCCGAAGGGGTTGGCGGAGAGCGTTCGCACCTGCAGCTCGCGCGCCATCTGCTCGGCGACCGTGCTGATGCGATCCGCTGCAGCCGTGAGGAGCACGCTGCGCGCGCCCGCATAGATCACGACCACGAAAAGGATGACGAGCAGCGCCAGCACGCCGGCGTAGGCGAAGGTGATGCGCGACCGGAGGCTGGAGAAAAACGCGATCTGTCGTCTAGATGCGGAGCGAATAGCCGACTCCCCGAACCGTCTGGATCAGCTTTTCTTCGCTCCCGACGTCCACCTTGTTCCGCAGATAGCGGATGTAGACATCGATGAGGTTCGATTCGCCCAGAAAGTCAGATCCCCACACGCTATTGAATATCTCATCGCGGGAGTGGACCTTGTTCGGGTACATGAGAAGAAACTCGAGCAGCGAGAACTCTTTAGCCGTGAGCGAGATGCGCCGTCCGCCGCGCGCCACCTCACGCGTGTCGCGGTCGAGCGTCAGATCCTTTGCAGAGAGCACCCGCGGTCCGGGCTCTCGCTCTCGCAGCTGCACGCGGATGCGAGCCAGCAGCTCTTCGATCGAAAACGGTTTGGTGAGATAGTCGTTGGCGCCCGTGTCGAGCCCGGTGATACGATCGGGCACGGCATCCTTGGCGGTGAGCATGATGATGGGGACGGACGAGTGCTTGCGGACACGGCGGCAGACTTCGAGCCCGTCGATGCGCGGCAAGAGCACGTCGAGGATGATGAGATCCGGCGCCTTCAGCGCGCGCTCGATGGCCGACGCCCCGTCACCGCAGACCTCGACGTCAAAGCCTTCGTGCTCGAGCTCCAGCTGCAGCACGCGGGCGATGTTCGAATCGTCCTCGACGACGAGGATGCGTTGTTTGGTCTGCTTTGACGACGCGGGAACGGCTTCCAAGGACGATGCTCCTGTCGTGTTCCGCACGACCGGTGGTCGGCATGGAACGGACCCTCTTTAGTCCGTTGCTACATCTGAAACGCTATTTTCAGACGCTCCATCTAATTTACTCGGATGCCGATTGGGCCATCATTAACCGGGGATGAGACCAGGGCGCGGGACAACGCGTTATGTGCTGCGAATCATAGGCGCCCCATGAAGCTCCGGTTGTTCGTTGCGGCCGAAGTGGACGATAAGGTACGGCGTCTTGCGTCAACCGCTGCCGCCGCGCTCGCCGCCGCTGGCGTCGCCGGCAGGTTCGAGCCGCTCGAGAAACTGCACGTCACGATCGCCTTCTTGGGGAGCACACAGGACGTCATGCTGCCGGCTGTGACCCAGGCGCTGCGCGAGGCGAGCGCTGATTGCCGCCCCTTCGAGCTGGACTTCTCGCGCATCGGGGCCTTCCCGAGCGAGCGGCGCGCGCGCGTGATCTGGATCGGCCCGGCACAGGAGAGCGCAGCGTTCGTCCAGTGCGCGCGTCACGTGCGCAGCGCCTACGAACGGCTTGGCTTCACGTTCGAACACGATGCCACGCCGCACGTGACGATCTGCCGCCCGTCGAATGCCGAGCGCGTGGCACTGCCGGCGCTGGGTGGCAGCACGACCGTGTCCGTCGCGGGCTTGACGCTCTTCCGATCGTTGCCGGCAGGTCAGACGACTCGGTATGAAGCACTCGAACGCACTCGATTTTCACGCTAGCGCCGCGACCGCGTCGCGGCGGTCCTCGGAGGACGCCGATGCTACGAACGTTCGTGTCCAGCGCTCTCGCTTGTGCAGCGCTTATCGCCGCCGCCCAAGCAGCTACGGCGCAAACCACCATGCCTATGCCCATGCACATGATGCCGATGCACACGCCGCAGCAGATCACCGTCGTCGCCACCGGCACGGTCAGCTACGTCCCGGACGTCGTGCGTGTGAACGTGGGGATCAGAGCCGAGTCGGCCAGCGCGGCAAGCGCGATCGACACCATCAATAAGAACGCGGCCCAGGTGATCGCGGCCGTCACAGCGCTCGGCATATCCCCGGGCTCGATCAAGACAATAGGATACAATCTGGCATTTCGCGAGCAACAGCCCCCGCCGCCGCCGGGCACCGCTATCGTCTCTACGGCCACGGGCAATCCTGGCCAATACGTGGCCTCGGAGATGCTCGAAGTGACGAGTCCGGTGAGCCTCGCGGGCAAAGTGCTGGATGCGGCGATCGGCGCGGGCGCCAACGAATCGTTCGGCCTCAACTACATGTCCAGCAACGCGGACACCCTCTACCGCAAAGCGCTCGCCAACGCCGTGCAGTCGGCGCGCCAATCCGCAGACGCGATCGCCGCTGCGGCGCACCTCACGATCACCGGCATCCAGTCGATCAGCAACTCCTCAGAGCAAGGCGGCGTCGCCCCGATGGCGGCTGCCTTTCGCAGCTCCGCGTCACTGCTGCCCGGGACCGACGCGGTGACGGCGACCGTCTACGTGGTCTACACGGTGAAATGAAAAGACAAAGGCGCGACCGGAGTCACGCCTTTGTACCATCGGACCTTGAAGCATCGGACCTTTAGGTCCGATAGACGTCCACGTGCGTGGGTTAGTTCTCGACGATGGCCAGCGCCCAACCGCGGGGCGTCATCTTACGGACGATGTAATAGCCATCCTTGGACCGGTCGAAGAAGAGGAAGCCCTGCTCCATCGCGTCGGCCATTGTCTTGAGTACGAGTACACCTTGCATGATCCACGTGAGCCTTTCACCTATATAACACCCAACGGGGTGAAAACATTACCTGGCCCGTCCCGTCAACCGGCTTGCGACACATCACTATGACGAGGCGCACGGCCGAAGGGTATGTCTAGACAGCGCAAAACTAGGGTAGAGATGCCGACAGCGCAGCCGCGGTTGCAGACCGCTACCATCGTAAGCCGGGAGTTTAGACCTCCCGGTTTTTGGTGTGTGGGCATCCACGGGCCGGAAATCGCCGTTAGCGCTCGGCCGGCGCAGTACGTTGCCCTCGACGTACCTGGGGGCTTTGCGGTCCGGCTACCGCTCGGGGTCTTCACCACAAGCGCCGACGGCTTCACCGTGCTCTTCCAAGAGTGGGGCGAGCGGACCACGCGTCTGGCGCATGCGGGCGTCGGCGAGACCATCAGTTACATCGGTCCGTTGGGCAATGAGTTCACTCCGCCCAGCGCCGGCGAGAAGGCTGTCATCGTCGCCGGCGGTCTCGGCGTGTCGCCATTTTGGCTGCTGGCGCGCGCGCTGCGCGAGAAGAAGGTGGCGACGACGATCGTGCTCGGAGCGCGGTCGGCGCAGCACGTCGTCGGCGCAGACGAGCTCGCGGAGCACGGCTTCGACATCGAGATCTGCACCGACGACGGCAGCGCGGGGTTCCGCGGCTCTGTTGTGGATCGCGTTCGCTCGATGCCTCGTCCGGACGTGATCTACGCATGCGGACCGCCTGGGATGCTGCGCGCACTCCGCGCCTTTGCCACAACCGAACGCCTGCGCTGCCAGATATCTATGGAAGACACGTTCGCCTGCTCGATGGGCACGTGCTGGGGCTGCGTGGTGCCCGTGCGCCGCGGCTGCCCTCAGGGCACCGGCTATCCAAAGGCGCCGGGCGAACAGCGCGACTTCGATCTGGCGCGCATCTGCACCGACGGGACCGTCTTCGACGCGGCGGACGTTGTATGGCTCGACTAGACGGCGCAGGGCCTGCTGACACGCGGGTCAAGATCGGGTCTGCGGTCCTGCGCAACCCGACCATCGCCGCCAGCGGCTGCTACAACCGCGGCGCGGAATACGGCAAGATCACCGATGTGAGCGGTTACGGCGCCGTCACGCTCAAGAGCATCACGAAGCTGCCGCGTCTGGGCAACGATATGCCGCGAATCGCCACCACGCCGGCCGGCATGCTCAACGCCATCGGCCTGCAGGGCCCTGGTATCGCGCACTTTTTGGCCCACGACGCGCCCAAGCTCGCCGAAGTGCCGACGGCCATCATCGCCAGCGTCGCCGGCTTCAGCGTCGGCGAGTTCGCCGACGTCGCGTCCGCCATGGATGGGCTGCCCAATGTCGTCGCGATCGAGCTGGACGTCTCGTGCCCCAACGTCGATCGCGAAGGGGAATGCTTCGCCGCCACGCCGCAATCGATCGCGGCGGTCGTAGAGGCCGTCAGGGCGCGCGTCAAGCTGCCGGTGATCGCCAAGCTCATGCCGAACGTCGCCGACCTCAAGCCGATCGCGCGGGCGGCGCAAGACGCCGGGGCGGACGCGCTCTCGGTCATCAACGCCGTCCGCGGCATGTCGATCGACGTCGTTCGCGCGCGCCCGACCCTGGCCAACCGCTCGGGCGGGTTGACCGGCCCGGCGATCCGCCCAATCGCCGTGCATGCGGTGTGGGAGGTGGCGAGCGCGGTGACGATCCCGATCATCGGCATGGGTGGGATCGAGACCGGACGCGATGCGCTCGAGTTCTTGTTCGCGGGCGCCACGGCGGTCGGCATCGGCACTGCGAACTTCCGGGATCCGCTCGTCCACGTGCGCGTGCTCGAAACGATCGAAGCGGAGATGACGCGCCGAAATGTCAGAAGCGTGCGGGCCTTGACGGGGTTCGCCAATCCCACCTTCGCCGGCGAACGCTCGCCGGCCAGTGCACCCTTCGCGACAAAGGATGGTCCACGTTGACGCAGCTCATGATCGCCCTCGACGAAGCGAAGCTCGAAGAAGCACAAGACGTCTTCCGCCACACCGCGGCAGACGTGCAATGGTACAAGGTCGGCTATCAGGCCTACTACTCGTTCGGCAACGAGATCGTCGCCGAACTGCGCGAAGCGCGTCGCAACATCTTCCTCGACCTCAAGCTGCACGACATCCCCAACACGGTGGCGGGCGCCATCCGCAGCGTGGCGCGCAGCGGCGCGACGTTCGTGACCGTGCATGCCGCCGGCGGCCGCGCCATGATGATGGCCGCGGCCAAAGCACGCGACGAGATCAATGCCAGTGGCCGGGCCATGAAGATCGTGGCGGTGACCATGCTGACGAGCCTCTCGGACGAGGATCTGCGCGAGATCGGCATCGACCGCACCGCGCATCAAGTGGTGAGCATACGGGCGGCGCTGGCGCAAGAGTGCGGTCTCGACGGCGTCGTGTGCCCGGTGGAAGACGTGCCTATCGTACGCGCGCGCACCTCGTCGGACTTCACCGTCATCTGCCCGGGGATCCGGCCCCAAGGCGACCCCGGCGGCGATCAGAAACGCACCGCGACGCCCTCGGAGGCCGTGCTGGCCGGCGCCGACTTCATCGTCGTCGGACGACCGATCACAAAATCTGCCGACCCGCGCCTCGCCGTGCAGAAGATCTGCGCGGAACTGGCGAGCGCCGAGGAGCTCAAGCCCGCGACTCCCAAGGCGACATGACGCCGGCGGAGCTGCTCGAGCGCCTCACGCAACGCGGGGCGTTGCTCTCCGGGCACTTCCGTCTCTCGAGCGGGCTGCACAGCGACAGGTTCATCCAGAAGTTCAGGATATTCGAAGATCCGCCCACGGCTGAGGCTGTCGGCGCGGCGCTAGCCGAGCTCTTGCGCGTGCACGCCCCACAGGTGGTCGTCTCAGCGGCGGTCGGCGGCATCCTGCCCGGCTATATCGTGGCGCGCCACCTTGGCGTGCGCGCCATCTTCGTCGAGAAAGACGCCGGGGTGCCGATCCTGCGTCGCGGTTTCGCGCTCGGCCCTAGCGAGCGCGTGGCGATCGTGGAGGACGTCATGACGACGGGCAAGTCCACCGCGGAGATCATCGACGTGGTGAAGGCGAAGGGAGCAGAGGTCGTCGCGATCGGCGCGGTCGTCAGGCGGGGGAAGGCGGCTTTGCCGTATCCTGTCAGCGCGCTGCTCGAGCTGCCGCTTGCCGACTATCCACCCGAGGAGTGTCCGCTGTGCCGACAGGGCATAGCGCTTGAAGATCCGGGGAGCCGGCGCAGCTAAGCCAGCACCACGTGCGAGACAATCTGGGTGCCGAGATGTTGTGCGGTGAGCAGCTCAACGAGCGCGGCGTGCGCGACGCGAAGATCGAGCAGCTGTGCCGCGTCGACGCCGGCGCGCACGCCCATCGCGGCGGCGGTGAGCTGTTGCGACTGATCGGGCGAGAGCGTGCCGGCCTGAGCAAGGGCGAGCGCCTCCGATGAGGTGAGCTCTTCAATGATGCCGTCGCTGCCTGCCGGGATCCCGCCCGTACCGCTCGGATAGAGCAACCGGATCGCGTGCACGGATGCGGCAAGCACCCGGGCAGCCTCCGCAGCATCGAGCGGCGCGGTCGCGCCGGAGAACGACGCGCCCTGGGCGCTGAAGATCGGGATGTACCCTTGACCGAGCAAGAGCGAGAGCAACTGCGCGTTGACGCTGCGCACGACGCTGCGGCCATCCGCATCCGTGGCCAGCACGAGCGTGCTCGCAGATGTGCCGTCAAGCGCCACGGCCTCGCCGCCGATCCGGTTGATGAGCCCGACCAGGCGCGAACCCGATGCGCGCTGTTCGACGTCGTGCACGACGATGGGCTGCACGCCCAAGCGGCGCATGAAGACGAGATCCTCGACGAAGGTGGAACCTTCGGCTGCGAGCGGGTCGAGCCGTACCACGACGACACGTCCGACAAATGGTTTGGCGGTGGGAAGCGATTCCGGGTCCGGATCGGTGAAGGCGTTCATATGTAGTATAATGTTTGCTCCCGCACTATAGTTATCGTCTGCGCAGGAAGAGATTCAACGCCAGCGTCAGGACGAGCGACAGCAGCAGCGACGTGCCCAGCGGCAACCAGACCTGCCATCCACGGCCTGAGAGGTGCAGATCGCCGGGAAGCGATCCGAGCCGCAGCGTGCGCGCGAAACTGACGATGACGCCGACCAGCGCGAGGGTAAGTCCGGCGATGACGAGCAGCCGCCCAAAGGTCTCAGGCGACGGCTGCATGTTCATGGCTGCTCGACGTCGGTCTCAGGAACATCAGGCAATCCTCCGCCGAAAGCGTTGACGGTCGCGATCGCGGCATCAGCGCCCTCGCGCAGGAAGGTATCAACGCCGTCTGCTGCTCGTGCGAGGAGCGCTGGCAGTTCGCGTTCCTCGTCCTTGCTGAACGTGCCCAGGACGTGGTCGATGGCATCGGGTCCGCTGCGCCCGATACCGACGCGCAGGCGCGGGAAATCCAAGCTGTCGAGCGAGAGGACGATCGACTTGAGGCCGTTATGCCCGCCGTCGCTGCCGCTGCGCCGGAAACGCAAACGTCCGAACGGCATGTTGATGTCGTCGCAGACAACGAGCACGCGCGCTATCTGGATCTTGAGGAATGCGATCGCCTGCGCGACGCTCTCGCCGCTGTCGTTCATATAGGTCTGCGGCAGAAGGAAGGCGGCGTCGAGCGACGCTGCCTGTGCGAACAACCCGTCGAATTTCGAGCGCCACGCGTTCGCCGCATGACGCTTCGCGACAAGCTCGACGACCCGGAAGCCGATGTTGTGCCGGGTGCGCTCGTACTGTCTGCCTGGATTCCCCAGACCGACGACGAGCGATCTGTCCTCGGGCACCGCCGCCGGCTGCGCGGGGGCTACTCCGCTTCGGCTTCTTCGGCGGCCGGCTTCTTCTCGCCGATGAGCTCCGGCTCGAGCGGCACTTCAGCGACCGCAGCAGCCGTCGGCTCCTCGACCTTCGAGGGCGGCAGGATCGACACGATGATCTCATCGGGGTCTTCGACGATCTTGACGCCTTCCGCTACCTTGATGTCGCGTGCGTGAACGTTGTCGAACATGTTGAGCTCGCTGATGTCGACCTGGATGGAGTCTGGGATGTCTGTCGGCAGACACTCGACTGTCACTTCGCGCACGACGAAGTCGAGGATGCCGCCCTCCTTCACGCCCGGGCTCGAGCCGACCAGCACGATCGGCACGTGCGCCTCGACCATCTCGTCGAGGCTGATGGCATGCAAATCGACGTGGATGAGGCGCTTCGTGATGACGTCGAGCTGGCGGTCTTGGACGATGGCCGGCGTCGAACCGCGGCCCTCGATCTCCAAATTGAGCACGGCGCTGCCGCCGTGGCTGACGAGCGCGGCACGCAGGTCTTTTGCGTCCACGACGACGGCGAGCGGATCGCCGAATGCGCGTCCGTAGACGACTCCCGGGATGCCGCCGGTGCTGCGGACTTTCTTCGCCGCGGGGGTGCCGCCGGCTTCACGAGGCTTAGCTTTGACAGTCGACTGTTGCATTTCTTTCCTTATAGTCTTAGTTATGGATTAGATTTCGCCATGGCTTGAAGCATCGGACCTGTAGGCCCGATACCAAATTATCATTCGCGCGTCGCGGGCTCCAGCGTCGACTCGACCGAGCTATCCTGCGAGCTCTCTGCGTCGTCGACTGATGAGAAGAGCGGGCCGCCGGTCCCCGACTGCGAGCGTGCCAATTCCATCTCTTGCTGATCGTAGATCTCCGAGACCGAGCGGTTCATCGAGATGCGCTTGATGGTGTCGGCCAAGAGCTTGCCCACCGACAGCACCTTGATCTTCTCATTGCGGATCTCCATCGGCACCGGGATCGTGTCGGTGACGATGACCTCGCTGATCGGCGAATCGATGAGCTTCTGTGCCGCGCCTGCCGCGAAGATGCCGTGGGTCGCGCAGGTGATGACCGATGTCGCTCCCCGCCGCAGGATGGCTTCCGAGGCTTTGACGAGCGTGCCGCCGGTGGAGATCATGTCATCGATGATGATCGCCGTTTTGCCTTCGAGATCGCCGACCACTTCGCTCACCTCATTGACGTCCGGGCGCGGACGGCGTTTGAAGACGATGGCGACCGACGTCTGCAGCTTCTTGGCGAACGTCTCGGCCCGCGCCACGCCGCCGGCATCCGGCGAAACGACGACGCATGACGGACCACGGAGCTTGCGGTTGTTGATGAGGTAGTTGGCCAGGATGAAGCTCGCAGTCAGATTGTCCACCGGCTCGTCGAAGAAACCCTGGATCTGCGCCGCGTGCAAGTCGACCGTGAGGATGCGCTGGACGCCCGCGGTCGAGAGCAAGTTGGCGACGAGCTTGGCCGAGATCGGCTCGCGCCCTTTGGTCTTCTTGTCTTGCTTGGCATAGCCGTAATACGGGATGACCGCGGTGACGCGATAGGCCGATGCGCGGCGCAACGCGTCGATCATGAGCAACATCTCCATCAACGCGTCGTTGACGGATCGCCCGTGATCGAGCGGTTTGCACAGCGACTGGATGACGAACGCATCCGCACCGCGCACGTTCTCCCGGATCTCGACGCGGCACTCTTCGTTCGCGAAGGTGGTGACGAGCGCGTTGCCGAGCCGGGTGCCCATCTTCTTGGCGATCTCTTCGGCAAGCGCAAGGTTGGAATTGCCCGCGAAGAGGACCGGTTTTGCCGTAGCCATAACAGCGGCCTCCCGTTGCTTCATCGAGCCGGCGATGGGGTTTCGCAGGCCTCAGACCTCGTTCTCCGAACTATCGCAGACAGCCCTTTAGCCAACAAGCCGCCATCATGCCAAAATTCGAAGTGATCTCCCCATTCCGCCCCGCAGGGGACCAGCCGGCGGCCATCGCCGGCCTGGCGGACGGCGTCGCCCGTGGCGATCGCGCGCAAACACTGCTCGGCGTGACGGGCAGCGGGAAGACGGCGACCATGGCGTGGACGGTGGAAAAGGTTCAAAAACCCACCCTCGTCTTGTGCCATAACAAGACGCTCGCCGCGCAGCTATGCAGCGAGTTCAAAGAGTTCTTCCCGGCAAACGCGGTCGAGTATTTCGTCTCCTACTTCGACTATTATCAACCGGAAGCATATATCGCCTCGACCGACACCTACATCGAAAAGGATTCCTCGATCAACGACGAGATCGAGCGCCTGCGCCATTCGGCCACGCAATCGCTGCTCACGCGGCGCGACACGATCATCGTCGCCTCGGTGTCATGCATCTTCGGTTTGGGATCGCCGTCGGACTACATGGAGATGTCGCTCAAGCTGCGCCGCGGCGAGGAATACGACCGCGACAAGCTCTTGCGCAAGCTCGTCGACATGCAATACACGCGCAACGACATCGCGCTGGTGCGCGGCACGTTCCGGGTGCGCGGCGACGTGCTCGAATACGTCGCGGTCGACGATGAGATCATCACGCGTTTGGACTTCTTCGGCGATGAGATCGAGAACATCTCGCGCGTCAATCAGATCACGGGCGAGCTCGTCGAGGACATGGACGAGGTGATGATCTTTCCCGCCAAACACTTCATCACGCCGGAAGAGAAGCTGCTGCGCGCGGTGCGCAGCATCGAGGTCGAACTCGACGAGCGGCTCGCCTACTTCCGCGCCAACGGCAAACTGCTCGAGGCGCAGCGCCTAGAGATGCGCACGCGCAATGACGTCGAGATGCTGCGCGAGTTCGGCTATTGCAATGGCATCGAGAACTACTCGCGACATCTCACCGGGCGCGCACCCGGACAGACGCCGTTCTGCTTGCTCGATTTCTTCCCCGACGACTGGCTCGTCTTCATCGACGAGTCGCACGTGACGCTGCCGCAGGTGCACGGCATGTACCATGGCGACCGCTCGCGCAAGGAAGTGCTCGTCGAGTATGGATTCCGCCTGCCATCGGCGCTCGATAACCGCCCGCTGACCTTCGACGAGTTCGACAAGCACGTCAAGCAGATCGTCTACGTCTCGGCGACGCCCGGCGCGTACGAGCGCAAGGTGTCGACGCAGACGGTCGAGCAGATCATCCGGCCGACGGGGCTCGTGGATCCCCAAGTCGAGGTCCGTCCGACCAAGGGTCAAGTCGACGATCTCATGGAGGAGATCCGCAAGCGCGCTGCCGCCGGCGAGCGCGTGCTCGTCACGACCCTCACCAAGAAGATGGCGGAAGATCTGACCGACTATCTCATCGAGATGGACGTGCGTGCCAAGTATCTGCACTCCGAGATCGAGACGCTCGAGCGCATCGCCATCTTGCGCGATCTGCGCCTTGGCGCGTTCGACTGCTTGGTGGGGATCAATCTGTTGCGCGAAGGCCTGGACCTGCCGGAGGTCTCGCTCGTGGCCATTCTCGATGCCGACAAGGAGGGCTACCTGCGCTCGGAGACCTCGCTCATCCAGACCATCGGCCGAGCCGCACGCCACGTCAGCGGCACGGTGCTCATGTACGCCGATAACGTGACGCAATCCATGGAGCGCGCGATCAACGAGACCGAGCGCCGCCGCACGCGCCAGATCGCCCACAACGTCGAGCACAACATCGATCCGCAGAGCATCCGCAAGTCGGTGAGGGACATCCTCGCCGAAGTCACCGCCGGCTCCGAGAGCAAGGGCAAAGGCGTGCTCAAGGACGTGCCGCGCGACGTCTTGCTCGCCACCTGTGTGAAGCTCGAGAAAGAGATGAAAGACGCAGCGGCGCGTCTGGAGTTCGAGAAGGCCGCCGCGCTGCGCGATGAGCTGTGGGAGTTGCGCAAGCAACTGCCCGATGCCGGCGACGCATCGCTGTCACGCAAGGCACCCAAGGTGTTCGGCCAGTCGCTGCGCGAGGCCGCCCTCTTCTAATTACAACAACCGGCATTTGCAGCAACGGACCTTCGGGTCCGTTCGACATTACCGCGCGAGCTTGGTCGGCCTTGGTGAGGCGGCGGATGGTATCTCACCGCCCAGCGCCTTCGTCGTTGTGGCTTGTTCCCACACCCGGTATCGCTGGACTCTCTTTTGCGAGCGATAGACCGCTTGGCTCTTCACGCGGCAGTACAGTTCGAGCAGGCCTGCGCCCACTGTCCAGTGCAGCTTGCGCCAGTTGCGCAGCGCATGCGGCATTGCGGCTCGCAGGACGGGCAACGTGCGCATGGTCGAGACAGGCACGTTGTGGTCTCTCATGATCTGCAGATTACCCACGATGCAGTGCATGCGTTGCGAGATGAAATCGTCGAGATGCTCGGGGCCTTTGTTGAAGATGCGCGCCGACGGTGCGTAGACGGATTGGTAGCCTGCCGAGCGGACGAGCTGGTAGACGGAGAGCTCGTCGCAGATCGCGCTCGGGTTGAGCCGGCGGAACACGTTGCGGAACGCGATGAGCTCGCCCATCTTGGGATCGCGCATCGAGATGTCATGGTGCAGCGTCCACATGAGGTTGACGGCGTATCCAAAGAACGTGTCGGTCGCGTCGAGCGGGATGGAGTGCGCGCCGACCATGCCGACCTCAGGGTCGGCAAATGGCGCGAGCAAATTCTCGACGGCTTGCGGCTCGTAAACGAGGTCGGCGCTTGAGACCATGAGGATCTCTTGCGTCGCCGTGAAGAGGAACTTGTTGATGGCCGAGATCTTCCCGCTGCGGCTGGGCTCGGCGATGAGCGAGATGCGCGGGTCGCGGCGCGCATACTCCTCGACGATGTCACAGGTATTGTCTGTGCAGCCGCTGGCCACGACGACGATGCTGGCGATGCGGTCCACAGCGCTCTGCTGCAGCACGCTATCGAGCAAACGCGCGATGTTGCGTTCCTCGTTATAGGCCATGATGCCAAGCGCGACGGGTTCAGACATGCTCTTCTATAAGTAATCGGCCTCGCTGTGGCTAGAGTGAAGCCAGGTGCGGTGCGAGCGACCTGCGTCGTATGTCGAGGGAGGGCACGCAGGCGTGGGCTAGAGGGCTTTAGCCGGTGCTCATTTCATCCCTCGTCGGCTCGCCATGGACGTGTGTCTTCCGATAGGTGATATATGGGTCCACACGCGGTCGACCTCGCGCCGTTCTGGTTGCGGATGGTCGCCGGTTTTGCGGCTGGTGCGGTGACGTGGGTCGTGGTGGTCGACTATGGCGTCTCCATCGTGTCGCGCCGGGTGACCTTTTCGCATCCTGCGGCTCGCATCGGCGTCGGTGCCGCGCTCGGCTACGCGCTCCTTGGTTCTATCGTGGCACTACTGGGATTCGTCGGCGGCATCCACGCGACCATACTCTACGTACTGCTGGTGCTCGCTCTCCTTGTGCGTTATGCGCACCATCGCCGTGCTCGAACGCTCCCGGCCGCCTGGATGCGAGCACGTGACGCACTCGCACATGCTGATCCGAGCGCCAAGCTCGCGCTCGTCGTGATCGCCTGCGCGGCGATCACGGGCTTGGCCAACGCTGCACTGCCGGCGGTGTGGTGGGATCCCATCGCGTATCACTTGCCCATCGCGGCGGCCGCGCTCGATCAAGGGGGGTTTGGATTCAACCCGCACATGGTGCAGTCGGGATTCCCGCTGCTCGGAGAAGCTGCAGCGCTGCCCGCATACGCGGTCGCGGGCTCGGCGGGTGCGGCCATGGTCACCCTCGGCGCGGGTCTGTGCGTCGCGCTGCTCGTGTGGGCGCTTGCCGACGGCCTGAAGCCAGGCAGCGGACCGCTGGCGGCGATGCTCGCCGCTTCGTCGGCGCTGTGGGCCTGGCTGTCACCGTCGTTCTACGTCGACGTGCCCTTTGCGATGTTCGTCGTGGCGGCGATCGTCACGGCGCTGCAACTGCGCGTCGACCCTGACGAACGTCGAGATGCGGACTCGTCGCAGGCGCTCGCGATCGGTGCCCTTGCCGGAGCCCTGTGCGGAGCAGCCGCAGCCGTCAAGTATTCGGGACTCGGCGCGACCCTCGTCGTCGTGGCGGTCGCACTATGGATCGCGGGGCCGGGCCGTGCAAAGGTGCTCGCCGGTTTCGCGGGCGGCTTCGCGTTCATCGCTGCCGGATGGTATGCGCGCTCGCTCATCCTCACCGGAGATCCGCTCTATCCTTTTCTCTCCACGTCGGCGGGCCACCAGGCGCTCGTGCGCGACTTCGCGCTGCGCTACGTCGAGATGACCAGGCACTGGTGCGGAGGAGGGACCTCGCTCGCCGATCTCGTCAGCTTGCCCTACCGCCTCATCGCGCAGCCGCAGAGCTTCTGCGGGGATCCCGGTCTTGCGCTGCGCGCCGGCGTGATCTTCGCTCTGGCGGCCGCGTTCGTCGTTCGTCCGGCCCGCGTCATCGCGACCGCCGCAATAGCGCTGACCGCCCTGTGGTTTGTGAGCAGCCAGCAGTGGCGCTTCCTCTTACCTGCGCTTTTCCTGTATGCCGCGATCGTCGCTGCCGGCACCTACGCGCTCGGCCGTAGCGTCCGCATGCTGGGTGTCGTGGTGCTCGCTGCCCTCGGTGCGTTCGTCGTCGCCACGAATTGGATTCCGCAGACCCGCTCGGAGGCATCGGCAAGCCTCATTCCGGCTCTCGCCTATATGAGCGGCCGGCAATCGGCGCAGGTTTACCTCAACAGGCGGCTTGAGACGTTCGGCGCTGCGCAGTGGGTAGCGGCGCTTGGGGTCAGCGGCAATGAGGTAGGCGCGCTCGACGACGTGCGCGACTACTATTTTCCGCCCGGGACCGCCTGGCTCAATCCGTATTATCAGCAGGCCGTGGCGCTCGACTGGAGCGCACCGAGTTCTCAGCGTTACCGGCCGCTCGTCGCTCGTGGCATCAGCTACCTCGTCGTCAACGAGAACCCGGCGTATCTGCACCGGACGCCCACGGGCGTCGACTGGACGGCGTTCGCCAACGACAAACGGACGGTGCTGCGGGAGCTCTACAGCGCCAATGGGGTCTCCGTGTACGCCTTAGGCAGCGCGCACTGATGCGCAGGTTTTTTGCGTGGATCGCCGCGATGATCGCCGTAGCCATCGCCGGGTCCTGGGCGATCCATGCGACCGCGCTTGCCATGCTGCCTGACGCCCCGGCTGACAAGTATGGCGGCTTCCATGTCGGCCTCTCGTTGCCCATCCCGGTCGTTCAGCTCGCACCGCACTGGTATGCGATCGGCGTCTTCTGGCTCGTGTTCGCGATCATGGCAGCCTGTGGATGGCAAGCCGTCCGCGCCCTCGGCCAAGCGCGCTGCCAGAATGTCGGCTTCGTCTACGCGGGCTATGCCGTGGTCGCCGTGGCGCTCACGTTCTTCGCCGTGACCCTGTCCATCGACGGATACTTCTATACCGTTTTCGCGCGGCTGTTCGGTGTGTACGGCATCGACCCGTACGTCTTGGTATCGCCGATCCGGGCGGATGACCCGGTCTTGGCACAAGACTTCAGACTGCTCAATAATCCCCCGTTCCCCGATCCGTATGGGCCCGGCTTTACCCTGCTCGCCGGTCTTGTCGGCAAGCTCGAGGCGGGCGCGAACCTGTGGGTGATGCTGTGGACCTGGCGAGCGATCGCCGTCGTCGCATGTCTGCTCGTGCTCGCCGCGCTGTCGCGCATGTTGCAAGGGTCGCCGCCGCACGACCGAGTGCGCCGGGTCGCCATCGTCGCCTTCAACCCCTTGACGCTGTACGAAAGCGGCGTTGGTGGTCACAACGATTTCCTCATGATCGCCGCGGCGCTGTGGTCGTATGCGCTGGTCGACGAACTGCCGCTCATCGCCGGTCTGCTGCTCGGCGCGGCGATCGCCATCAAGTACTTCGCCATCATCTTGTTGCCGTTCGTCGCGCTGCGGGCCTGGCGCACAAGCGTCGTGGCCGCGGTCCTCATCGTCGTGCTCGCCGCGCTCGTGCCGCTGCTATGCTTCCATCCATTCGCCTTCGGGCCCACCGGTCAGGCCACGCTCGCAAAAGTCGGGAGCAGCCTCTCCATGTCGCTCAACTGGCTGCTCGCGCTGCCGCTCTTCGCGCTCAAAGCCCCCGATGCTATAGTGCGCTTGCTGCAATACGCCATTGTAGCGGCCTTCGCGCTCGTCACCCTCGTCGCGCTGCTGCGCTACGCGCGAACGCCGCGCAACGTGGAGGTATTCCGCTCGATCGCTGCGCTCTTGTGGTCGCTACCCGCCATGCACCCATGGTACGCAGCCTGGCTCGTGCCGGCCGCGGCCGCGCGCTCGAGCTGGGGCACCTACGCCTGGTGGTTCGGCGCGCTCTCGCTTTTGGTCTACGCTCATGAAGCGGTGTTGCCGACGCCCGGCAACCACACGATCTTCATCTGCATCACCCTCGTGCTGCTCGTGCTTCCCATCGCGATCGCACGATCTGCGACACACGTGGCAGCGCAGGAACCCGACGAACGCGCCGCGCCGCATGAAGAAGAAGGTGCGCGCGCCTGACGGCGCAATTCTTCTCGCATGTCAGATCGATGCTATCCGGCGCGCTCACGCGCCCGGCTTCCAATCGCGTTCGCCATGCTGGCCGCCGCCGTACTCCTTTTCGCAACGCATGCATCGGCGGCTTCCCAGGACACTATGGACGCGGCGACGCTGCGCGGATATGTGCCCTCGGCCGTCTCCGCCGAGCTCGACGCTGAGAAAGCGGTGAGCACGTCGCCCAACCCGGACGACGCCATGCGCTACGAACGCGGTGTGGCGAGCGTCGTGCATCGCATGGGCCAGACGACAAATTACGACATTGCGGTCTACATGCGCGACCAGCTCGAAGCCTTAGGCTGGGACGCGAAGATCGTCACCTACGTCGTGCCGATCGCTTGGCCGACGGAGCAGCGCCTCGAGATCATAGCTCCTGTGACCCGAGAGGTGGATCTCTACGAGCCCGCCGTCCAGGGCGATCCGTATTCGCAAGACCACGCCGCCATCGGCAAACCGTACACCGGCTATAGCCCAGACGGTGAGGTGGAAGGCCAGCTCATCTATGCGGGCCACGGCAGCGAAGCCGACCTGGCGAGGCTCACGAAGATGCACGTCAACCTCAAAGGCGCCCTCATCCTCGTGCAGCAAGGCGATGGCAGCTCGGCGACCAAGGCCAAGCGCGCCGCGCAGCTCGGCGTGCGCGCCGTGCTCAACTACCCCGAACCCGGCTACGATCCGTACTTCCCGCAGTTCCATTCAGGCAAGACCTATCCCAATGGGCCGGCGCGGCCGCTCGGCGCCGCTCTGCGAGGGTCGCTCGACATCGAGGGCTCCGTGCCCGATCCCACGGCGATCGGCATCCCCGTCCCCGGCGCCAAGCACAAACCGATGTCGGCGCTGAAGGTCGACTCGCCGATCCCCGTCATGACGGTGACCGCGCTCGTCGCGCAGCAGCTAAGCCGCTATCTCGGCGGACCTGTGGCACCAGCCGCGTGGAAGACGAAGATCGCCCCCGGCATCCATATCGGTGGCGTCGAGCGCGTTCATTTCGTCCTCGTCAACCGGAGGTTCTTCGGGCCCATCTGGAACGTGATCGCGACGATGAAGGGCGCGGTCGAACCGGATCAGACGATCATCGTCGGCGGACACCGCGACGCGTGGACGTATGGAGCGCTCGATCCGGGCAGCGGTTCCGTCGCCATGCTGCAGATGGCGAAAGCGTTCGGCAAACTGCGCAAGAGCGGCTGGCAACCCTATCGGACCATCGTCATCGCCTCGTGGGACGGCGAAGAGCTCAACGAGTTCGGCAGCGGCATCTGGGTCGATCAATATCGTCAAGAGCTGCTGCACCACTGCTGGGCCTACGTCAACACGGACGAGGTGGCCACCGGGCCGACCTACACCCCCGGCGCGACCGACGATCTCGTCGGCCTCATGCAGTCGGTCGCTGACGTCGCCGTCGCCCCGAACGGGTCGACGCTCGCCGCCTACTGGACAAAGCAAGACCCAAAGCGGCTCGTGCCCCCAAACGGCACGGGCAGCGACCACGAAAGCTTTGAGTATCATCTGAATATCCCGTCGCTAGGCATCACCTATGCGGGCGTCTTCGGCACCTGGCATTCCGCCTACGACGACATCGCGAGCCTGCGCGTGTTCGATCCGGGCATGCGTCTCGCCGATGCTGCGGCGAGCCTGTACGACGTGCTGACGCTGCGTCTGGCGGATGCGATCTATCCTGATATCCGCTACAGCGCCGACGCGCTTGCCATGCAACGGCGCCTCAACGCCTTCGCCAACGGCCGCGATCACGAGGTGCGCCGCACGCAGGTCGTGCGCACGCTGCAACCCTACGTCGCCCAGTTCTCGCGCTTAGCGCAGAATCTCGACAACGCCGTCGATGCTTCGTCGAAGGACGGCAATGCCGCTGCACTGCGCAACGCAAGTTCGCTCGCCTTCGCGATCCGCATGGCGTTCTATTCGCCACAAGGCGTGCCGGGAGATCCATATAAGCGCAGCGTGCTGTACAACTCGGACGACGTCATCTCGACCCTTCCATCCCTTGAGTCGACGCTCGATCCGAAGGGGGGCAAGGCGGCGCTCGAGCAGATGGTGGCGGCGTTTTCCAAGCTGCCGCCGATCCTGCTCGTCTCGAGGTGATGTCCACGCGCGAGCGAGGACCTATCCGGGCGATCTTCTTCGACCTCGACGACACGCTGCTCGACGACACCATCACGAGCGAGCGCAGCGCGGCGGTCGCCGCGGCGGAGCTCGCGGGCGACCGCGGTGTCAGCGCAGACGATCTGGCCGCCGCCTACATGCATGAGGCGATGGGATTTTGGGACCGGCTCGAGCCCGGCGCGCCCAAGCCGCAGACCGGGGAGATCCGTCCGGCGCTCTGGCGAGCCGCGCTGGCCAGGTTCGGCATCGACGATCCGGATCTCGCGCGACGGCTCGCATCCCGCTATGACGCCGTGCGCATCGAACGTGTCGAGCTCTTCCCCGAGACGTTGCCGGTGCTCCACGAGCTGCACGGCCGGTATAAGATGGCCATCATCACCAACGGCTTTGCCGAGACGCACGAAGCCAAGATCGCCCGTTTGGAGCTGTCGCGATTTTTCGACACGGTGGTGCTCGCCGGCGAGATGGAGCTGGCCAAGCCGGATCCTGCCGTGTTCCGCCACGCGATGGACGCACTTGCGGTCACGGCCGCTGAGAGCGTCATGGTGGGCGACCGCTTCGACCGCGATATCGCCGGTGCCCATGCGGCCGGGCTGCGCTCCATCTGGGTCAATATCCGCAATGAGACGATGCCGCCCGGCGCCCGCCCGCCCGATGCGACCATCCCCTCCATCGCCCAACTCCCCGCCGCTTTAGTGACGCTGGGCACGCCCTAAACGCGTAAGACTTTGGGCCCTCCGCCAATCGTATATGCAGAGGTTTGGCGGAGGGAACATCATGCGACATATCATCTCGATCGGTATCTTCACGGCAGTGGTCTGCGCCGTCGCCGCGCTCTCAAGCGCACCGGCGAGCGCGGATTTCCAGGTCTGCAACGAATCAGGCGAACACGTCAGCGTCGCCATCGCCTACTACGACGCGGCCACCGACTCGATGGTCTCCGAGGGCTGGTGGAACATGGACTCAGGCGATTGCCGGACGGCCATCGACGGCGATCTCAAGGACAAATACTACTATCTGTATGCCGAGAGCGACGAGCACACCTGGACTGGCTCGCACGCGATGTGCCTGAATCCGGTGCACAAGTTCACGCTCTATGACGTCGACACGTCCTGCGATTATTCGTGGGAGAACTTCTTCCAGGTGGACACAGGCGACGCCGAGTCGTACACGCACACCATCCGGTAGCGATGGCGCGCCCCGCATGGTGCGGACGGGCCGATGGGTCGTACAACGGGCGCGATGGATTCGCGCCCGCAACGTTTCGCTATAGGCCCGTAGCGCCTGACAAGAGGCGCTCGCACGCCCCTATCGCGAACATCTCTCGTCCATGCGCAAGGCCATCCACTTCCCGCCCAAGGACCCCTACGCGGCTCCGGTGATCTCCATCGCACCGCGCCACGGGCTCGAGCACATCGTCATCAAAGGCGCGCGCGAGCATAACCTCAAGAACATCGACCTCACCCTGCCGCGCAACCAGCTCATCGTCATCACCGGGCTCTCGGGCTCGGGCAAGAGCTCGCTTGCCTTCGACACGATCTATGCCGAGGGCCAGCGCCGCTACGTCGAATCGCTCTCGTCCTACGCGCGCCAGTTCTTGGGCCAGATGGAGAAGCCCGACGTCGACTACATCGAAGGCATGTCGCCGGCTATCTCCATCGACCAGAAGTCGACGAGCCGCAACCCTCGCTCCACCGTGGGCACCGTCACCGAGATCTACGATTACCTGCGTCTGCTCTACGCACGCATCGGGCACCCGCACTGCCCCAACTGCGGCCGGCCCATCACCCCGCAGACCGCCGAACAGATCGTCGGTCAGATCCTCGAGCGGCCGGACGGAACGCGCATCCAGGTCCTCGCCCCTATGGTGCGTGGCCGCAAAGGCGAGTATCAGAAGCTCTTCGAGCAAGCGCAGAAGGACGGCTATGCGCGCGTGCGCGTCGACGGCGTCATCCACGAGCTGCGCGAGAAGATCAGCATCGACAAGAAGCGCAAGCACACCGTCGAGATCGTCATCGACCGTCTCGTGCTCAAGCCCGACATCCGCAAGCGCCTGACGGATTCGGTCGAGACGGCCCTCAAGCTGACGCAGGGTCTACTCGGCGTGCTCGTGCAGAAGCCCGGCGGCAAGGATGAGGAACTCTCGTTCTCTGAGAAGTTCGCCTGCATCGAATGCGGCCTGTCGTTCGAAGAGCTGGCCCCGCGCATGTTCTCGTTCAACTCGCCCTACGGCGCGTGCCCGGACTGCACGGGGCTGGGCGCGCGCATCGAGTTCGACCCGCGGTTGGTCCTCCCCGATCGCGACAAGTCGTTCCGCGAGGGCGCGGTCGTGCCGTGGACCAAGAACCTCTCGCCGGGCATGAACCCGTTCTACGTGCAGCAGGTCGAGACGCTCATCAAGGAGGCTGGCTACAAGCTCGACACGCCGGTCAAAAAACTTCCCAAGGACCTGCTCGACGTCATCCTCTACGGCGAAGACGAGAAACGCGAGTTCCGTTTCCGGACCAAGTCCGGCAACTACTGGGATTACGAGTCCCAGTACAAGGGCATCATCCCCGGGCTGCAGCGGCGGTACGAAGAGACCTCATCGGAGTGGGTCAAAGAAGAGCTCGAGAAGCTGCAGACGTCGGTCACCTGCCCCACCTGCAAAGGCGCCCGGCTCAAACCCGAATCGCTGGCCGTGACCATCGGCGGCCTCTCCATCGCCAAGCTGACCGCCATGTCGGTCGATCGCGCGCTGCAGTTCGTCGAGGCCTTCGAGCTCAACGCGCGAGAGGAGCAGATCGCGCGGCAGATCGTCAAGGAACTGCGAGCACGCCTGGGGTTTTTGGTCAACGTCGGCCTCGAGTACCTGACGCTCGACCGCAGCGCCACCACGCTGTCGGGCGGCGAAGCGCAGCGCATCCGGCTTGCGACGCAGATCGGCTCGTCGCTCGTCGGCGTGCTCTACGTGCTGGACGAGCCCTCGATCGGGCTGCATCAGCGCGACAATGCGCGGCTGCTCGCCACGCTGAAGACCCTGCGCGACTTGGGCAACACGCTCATCGTCGTCGAGCACGATGAGGAGACGATGCGTGAAGCCGACTACATCGTCGACATCGGGCCGGGAGCCGGCAAGGCGGGCGGACGGGTCGTGGCCGCAGGGACGATCGCCGACATCGAAGCGGAGCCGGCCTCGGCCACCGGCCGCTTCCTCAAGGGCGACAGCGTCATCCCCATCCCGCCGCGGCGCCGCACACCCAAGGGCACGCTTGCCATCAAGTCCGCGCGCGCCAACAACCTCAAAGGCATCGACGTCGATTTCCCGCTCGGCGTCTTCTGCGCGGTGACGGGCGTCTCGGGATCGGGGAAGTCGACGCTCGTCGACATGGTGCTCTACCGCGCGCTCGCGCACCATCTGCACGGCCAGCCGCCCGAAGACACCTACGGCCGCGTGCGTGGTCTCGAGCAGCTCGACAAAGCGATCGTCATCGACCAATCGCCCATCGGCCGCACCCCGCGCAGCAACCCCGCCACCTACACCGGCGCCTTCGATCCCATCCGCGAGCTCTTCTCGCTCACCCCGGATGCGCGCGTGCGCGGCTACGGTCCGGGCCGCTTCTCGTTCAACGTGAAGGGCGGGCGCTGCGAGTCGTGCTCGGGTGATGGCATCATCAAGATCGAGATGCACTTCTTGCCCGACGTCTACGTGCCGTGCGAGTCGTGCAAGGGCAAGCGCTACAATCAACAGACGCTCGAGGTCAAGTACAAGGGCAAGTCGATTTCCGACGTGCTCGAGATGCGCGTCGACGAGGCGGCCCAGTTCTTCGAGAACATCCCGCGCGTGCATAACAAGCTGCAGACCATCTGCGACGTCGGCTTGGGCTACATCCAGATGGGCCAGCCGGCGACGACGCTCTCGGGCGGCGAGGCGCAGCGCGTCAAGCTCGCGACCGAGCTGTCGAGACGCAGCACGGGGCGGACGTTCTACATCCTCGACGA
>Ga0116216_10000800_pt1 | contig 23521 bp, 19 predicted proteins | sample Sb_taG_11_FD_89696 | JGI IMG/M metagenome (GOLD analysis project Ga0116216, IMG submission 89696) | Peat soil microbial communities from Weissenstadt, Germany - Sb_50d_3_AS metaG | ecosystem: Environmental > Terrestrial > Soil > Wetlands > Peat | place: Germany: Weissenstadt | collected 2010-09-21
CCCCATTCGGTCGCGGTAGCGCTTCAGAAGGCGGCTGCGCACCTCTTCGATGTGGCCGTGCACCTCGAGGCGCATGGGATCGCGACGCGCCACGGCCTCCAAGAGATCAAGTCCCGCCTCAAGCTCCTGCTCCCGCACGAGGCGTTGGCCCTCCCTCACGAGATCGTCGAGGGTGGCGTCATCCTCGCCTGGTGCGAGCTCGGCGGCCGCGTGCTCCTGCACTTCGGCCTTTACCGGAGCCTTTGGGGGACGAGGCGGCGGCACCGCAGCGTGGGCGGCCTCTTCCGCGGTAGCCACGAAGTCGCGGGCATCGGCATGATCGGGGTCGAGCCTCAGCACCTCGCGCCAAGAGCGCACCGCTTCCCCAACGGCGCCCATGCCGTAGTGGTTTAGGCCCTCACGCATAAGGCGCTCGATCTTGTCCTCCTTCGACTCCGCCATGCTGCCGCCGAGTTACTCCTTGAGCTGCACTTCGTAGAGTTCGTTCTCGTCGATGATCCGCTGGATCTCCTCGTCGGAGAGCGTGCCGGTCGCGTTCACCTGGATGGACTGCTCCTTGCCCGTCGCAAGGTCTCGGGCGGATACCGAGACGATGCCGTTCGCGTCGATATCGAAGGAAACCTCGATCTCCGGCTCCCCCTTGCGTGCCGGCCGGATGCCGGAGAGCACGAACTCGCCGAGCAGGTCGTTCTCCGACGCGGTTTCGCTTTCGCCCTGGAGCACGCGGATCTTCACGGCGGATTGGTTGTCTCGGGTGGTGGTGAAGATATGACCCTTGCGCACGGGCACGGTGGTGTTGCGCTCGATCAGCTTCGCGAAGTGGCCACCGAAGGTCGCGATTCCCAGGGAGAGTGGCGTCACATCGAGGAGCAAGAGATTCTTGTCCTCACTGAGCAGCGCCTCGCCCTGGATGGCCGCACCGACCGCGACGACTTCGTCGGGATTTACGCCCTTGTGCGGGCGCTTGCCGAAGAGCTCGGTCACCAGGTTCTGGACGAGGGGCATGCGCGTCTGTCCGCCGACCAGCACCACCTGGTCGATCTGCTCGCGCGTCAGACCCGCGTCGTTCAGACACGACTCCACGATCTTGATCGTCTGGCGTACGATGTCGTCGACCAGCCCCTCGAGGGTTTCGCGCGTGACTTCGAGATTGAGGTGTCGGGGTCCCCGTGCATCACTTGCGACGAAGGGAAGGTTGATCTCCGTGACGTCGCGCGTGGAGAGATCGCATTTGGCCTTCTCCGCGGCGTCCTTGAGGCGCTGGAGCGCCATGGCGTCCGCGCGGAGATCGATCCCCTCGGCCTCTTGGAAGCGTTCGAGCAGGTGGGCCACGAGGCGCCGGTCGAAGTCCTCTCCTCCGAGGAAGGTGTTCCCGCCGGTCGCCAGGACCTCGAGCACACCGCTCCCGAGCTCGAGAATCGAGATATCAAAGGTCCCGCCGCCGAGGTCGTAGACCGCGATCTTCTCCTCGCGCTTCTTCCCGAAGCCGTAGGCCAACGCCGCGGCGGTAGGCTCATTGATGATGCGCAGCACCTCCAGGCCGGCGATTTTGCCCGCGTCCTTCGTGCACTGGCGCTGGGTATCGTTGAAATACGCCGGCACGGTGATCACCGCGTCGCGCACCGGCTCGCCCAAGTGCTCTTCGGCCACGCGCTTCATCTCCCGCAGGATGAGCGCCGAGAGCTCGGGACAGGTGAAGGTCTTCTCGCCGATCCGAACCCGCGGGTCGTCGTTCGGACCGCGCACGATCTCGTAAGGGCAGAGGTCAATGGCCTTCTACACCTCGGGCGCATCGAAGCGTCGACCGATCAGACGCTTTGACGCGTAGACCGTGTTGCGCGCGTTGGTGATGGCCTGGCGCTTCGCGAGATGACCGACCAGCCGCTTTCCGTCCTGCGAGATCGCGAACATGGACGGGGTGGTCTTGTAGCCGCCGGCGTTCGGAATGACGGTCGGCTGACCGTTCTCCATCACCGCGACGCACGAGTTCGTTGTGCCTAGGTCAATTCCGATCACCCGTCCCATGGACTCCCCCTTGCCCTCTCACTTTTTCGGCAAACTACGAAGCTCCTGCTTCGCTTCTGCGTCTTTCGGATCGATGCGCAGCGCCGCCTCGAGCTCGCGCCGCGCGTTCGCGATGAGACCCGCCGCTTTGTAAATCTGGCCCAAGGTTCGGCGATAGCTCGACACCTCGGGGCGTAGCTCGCATGCGCGGGTGGCGTATTCTTTGGCCTTCTTCAGGTCGTCCGCCGCAAGCCACGCAAGACGCGCCGTGGTGTGATTGACCTCTGGATCCTGCGGTCGGTAGTGGAGTGCTTCCTCGAAAAGCGGCAGCGCTTCGGCGACGCGACGCAGGTCGAGGTTTGCGTTGGCCTCCTTCAAGAGCTGCTCAGCGCGCTCTTCGTTCGCCTTGTACTGGACCTCGCCGAACGCCTCCTTCACCGCCTCGTTCCAAGGATCGAAGGCGATGGCGAGGCGTACGCTCGCAGCGGCCTCGCGCCAGCGGCCTTCCTTGAAGGCGGCCATGCCGGTTTCAAAGAAGCCCTTCGCCTTGGCCTTGCGCTCGGCCAGGGCGCGCAGCTGCGGGGCGTGGAGGTGGAGGGGCGGGAGCTTTTTCTTGCGCTCGGCCGGCGCCTTCTCGTTCGCGGCGGCGGCGGCGGGGGACGGCGGTTCCACGGCGTTGCGCTGCACTTCCGCGCGGGTGGCCGGGTCCGAGAGAAGCTCATAGGCCTCTACGACCCGCTTGAAGATGCGCGCGAGCAGAGGAGCGAAGGGGCCGATCTTCCGCCGGAAGTAACGGTCGGGGTGGTATTCCTTCGAGAGCTCGAAGTAGGCGCGCTTGACCGCCTTCATGTCGGCATTCACAGGCACGCCGAGAATCTCGTGATACGGGCGTTTCAGGCGCTTTTCGAACTCGAGGATGCGCTCCTGCGCCTCGACGGGGATCTCGAGGCTCTCGTCCGTCGGGAGGCTCCCCGACGAAGCTTGAGCCGCGCCGGGAGCTGCCTCGGCCGCCGGGCGCTCGGCCGCAGATCCCTCCTCCTCTTTGCTGGGTCGGGGGTTCGGCTTCGACGCGGACCCGTCGACCACGAGGACGCCCTCGGAGACCCAGCGCTCGAGACAGCGGTCGACCTCCCCGGGCGGGAGGCCCCCGATTTGGCGCAACAGGCTCCAGGGCGTTCGGCCGTCGATTCGCGAGAGGAGGTAGCCCTCGGCCGGGGAGAGCGGGAGTCGGGCCGGGTCGCACCCGGGCGCCAGCTGCGGCACCCGCGCCTCTCCCGAGCCTTGGCCCCCGAGCTGCATGAAGCTCTCCCATGGCAGGGGCCCGCGCGGTTGGCCACAGGCCAGACACGAACCCTGTCTCGGCCCTCATCGGCCGTACTTGGAGGGAAGCTGAGGGGTTCCCCGGGGTCGGCGGGATGGGAGGATCACCCCAGGGCTTGCCGGTCTCCTGCACCTTCCCGATCCCGGGTGAAGACCCAAGGCAAGGCGGGTCGTCTGGACGTCCTCGAGCTAGCTCCTCGGTCCGAGGAGAAGCCGTTCGAGGATGGCCTTCTGGGCGTGGAGCCGGTTCTCGGCCTGGTCGAAGACGATGCTCCGCGACCCGTCGAGCACCTCGTCTGTGATCTCTTCGCCCCGGTGGGCGGGCAGACAGTGCATGACGAAGGCCTCCGGGGCGTGTCGTACCAGGCGCGCGTTCACCTGGTAGGGCTCAAAGAACGCGCGGCGCTGCTCGGCTTCGTCCTCCTGGCCCATACTCGTCCACACATCGGTGTAGATGAAGTCGGCGCTGCGTACCGCCGCCACTGGATCCGCCGTGAAGCTGATGCGCGCTCCGCTGGCCGCCGCCAGCTCCTCGGCCCGGCGACGTACGCGGTACGCGGGTCGGTGGCTCTCGGGGGTCGCGAACCGGAACTCAAGGCCCAACACCGCAGCCGCATTGAGCAGCGAGTTGGCGACGTTATTGCCGTCGCCGACATAGGCGAGGCGGGCGCGCGAAAGCTCCGCTCGCTCGGAGATCGTGAGCAGGTCTGCCATCACCTGGCAGGGGTGGAGGAGATCCGTCAAGCCGTTGATCAGCGGGATGGACGCCACGCGAGCCAGCTCCTCCACGAGACTGTGGCTAAAGGTGCGGGCCAGAATCACGTCCACCCAGCGCGAAAGGTTGCGCGCCACATCGGCCGGCGTCTCGCGGGTTCCGATCCCGACCTGGTCGGGGAGCAAGGTGAGCGCGTGGCCGCCGAGCTGCGTCATGCCCGCTTCGAAGGTGACATGGGTCCGAAGCGAGGGCTTTTCGAAGTACATGGCGAGCGTGCGACCCTGGAGCGTCTGCGGCCGCTCGCCGCGCTTTTGCAGGTCCTTGAGCTCGCGGGCGCGCTCGAGCATCGCGAGGATCTCGGCGCGCGACCAGTCGGCGATGCTGATGAAGTCCTTGGGCAAATCCCTTCCTCAGCGAGAGATCAGCGTTCCAACGCCAAAATCGGTAAAGATCTCGAGCAGCACGGCGTGCAGCAGCCGACCGTCGATGATGTGGCTGCGCGCGACGCCGCCTCCGAGCGCTTCGATGCAGCACTGGATCTTGGGGATCATGCCCCCGGTGATCGTGCCCTCGGCGATGAGCTTCCGTGCCTCGGCGACGGTCAGGCGGCGTACCAGCTGACCCCCCACGTCCTTCACCCCCTCGACATCGGTGAGGAGGATCAGTTTCTCCGCATGCAGCGAGCGGGCGATCGCGCCGGCCGCCTCGTCCGCGTTCACGTTGTAGGTGAGGCCCTCGGTGTCGACACCAAGCGGTGCGACGACCGGCACGAATCCCGCCTGCGCGACCGCAGCGATGGGCGCCGGGTCCACCTCCACGATCTCCCCCACCCGACCGAGGTCTCTTCCTTCCTGCAGGCGGTGGCGCACGCGTAGCATGTGGCCGTCGCGACCGGTGAGCCCGATCGCCCGCCCGCCGCTTTGCTCTAGGAGGCCCACGATCTCCTGGTTGATGCTCCCGGCGAGCACCATCTCCACCACCTCCATGGTGGAATCATCGGTCACGCGCCGACCGTCGACGAAGCTCGACTGACGGCCCATCGCCTGAAGTGTGGTGTCGATCTGGGGGCCTCCGCCATGCACGATCACGAGCCGGATCCCAATGTATTTGAGCAGCACCATGTCGCGGCCAAAGGAGGCCTTGAGCTCCTTGTCCAGCATGGCGTGGCCGCCGTACTTGACGACGATGGTCTTGTCGAAGTAGCGCCGGATGTACGGCAGCGCCTCGATCAGGATTTCGGCCTTGTCGATGAGCTGCTGCAAGCGCGCTCTTCCGCGGACGGTGACCGGTTCTTAGGCGAGCCCCGCCTCCCGGCGGGCACGCGCAACCTCTTCGATGCTGTCCACGAGACTACGGTACAAGAACACGTTGCGGACCGCCGCGGAGAGCGCCGCCGCGAGCACCTCGCCTGTGCGTGCCGAAGGCGCGATGCCCGAGCGCGGGAAAGCTCGCAGCACGCCCAGAACCTTGCCGCGGAAGCGAAGCGGGAGACACAAGAGCGGGGCGGGCTCGCCGCCCTCAGGTGTATCCACATCGGGATCGAATCTCGGATCGTCCTGCGGCTTGGGCGTCGCCACGAGGCTACCGGTCGCGAGGACCGTGCCGGTTAAGCCGCGCAGCGCGGAAATGCGCGTCCGATCGGCGCAGCGTCCGCCGTCGACCTGACCTTCGCAGACGAGATCGCCGCTCTCTGCGTCGCGCAAGAAGAGCGCGACAGGCGCCGCGTCGAGGGCCAGGGCGATCGGACGGATCGCAGCGTCGAGCACGCGTCCGGGCTCGACCTCTGCGCTCACCGCCTCACAGACTTGGCGGGCAAGGTCGGCGTCCCGCGGCGCGGACTCGTCGTTCGCGAGGGCGGCCGCAACAGAAGGCGCCGGGAGTGTCCGATCTGGGTCCGTGGCGCTGGGCGCCGCCGAGGCCGAAGCGACCTTCACGACGCGGCGCTGGGTTAGGAGCTGCCCTACCTGGACCGCAAGGATGCGCAGCACGGCGAGGTCGGCTTCTTCGAACGGGGCGCCGCCCGCGCGGTCGGTCGCGCACAGCACTCCGAGAACGCCACTCGGGGACGGCACGGGCGCGACCGCGAAGGACCCCGAGTCGTAGCGCCCGGTTTTCTCCTGTGCGGCGGCAGTCGGCATGCGCCCATCGTTGCCCGCGTCCTCGACGAGCATGGCCTGCGCACGGGAGAAGGCCGCGCCGGCAATGCCCTGGCCCACTGGCACAGCGTCGAACTCTTCGATCGGAAGCTTGCGTCCGGTGGCCGCGGCGACACGCAGGCGCGACCCAGCCTCATCCAGGAGAAGGAGCGAGGTCTTCCCGGCGCCGAGCACGTCCGCCACCGTCTCAGCCGCCCGGGTCGGGAGGTCCGCGGAGGACTCGTCGCCGCTCGACTCGCGGACGAGCTCGCCGAGCTTTGACTCGAGGAGCGAAAGGCGCGCACGCAGCTTGTCCCAGCCCGCCGCGATCGCGTGGGTCTCAAGGGCGCGCTTTACGGCGAGCACGAGCTCCTCGTCGTGCAGGGGCTTGGCGAGGTAGTCGCTTGCCCCAAGCCGCAGCGCCTCAAGCACGATCTCCTGGTCCGTGTGGGCGGAGAGGATCACCACACGCAGCGCAGGATGGTTCTCCCTCAGCCGGCGGAGGACCTCGATCCCATCAATCCCGGGAAGCTGGATATCGAGGACCACGACCCCGAAGTCCCCCTCTCGGGCGAGCTCGAGCGCCTCGGGCCCGTTGGCGGCCGTCACGCATTCGAGCCCCGCGCCCTCGAGCGCTTCCCGGATCGCCTCGCGGAAGAACCGCTCGTCGTCCACCACCAGGATGCGCGCGCGCTTGGTCGCCATGGAAACCCCCTCGCGGGCGCTGTGCGCCCTGGCCGCAGCCCGGCGCGGGGGGGCGGGTGCGCTCGATGCGGACTCTACAGAATGTACCTCGACAAATCTTCGTCTCGCACGAGGGCGCCAAGCCGGCCCCGCACGAACTCTTCGTCGACCACCAGGTGCGCGGTTGCGAGGTCCGGGGCGTCGAAGCTCACCTCCTCCAAAAGCTTCTCCATCACGGTGTGAAGGCGCCGCGCTCCGATGTCGTCGGTCCTCTCGTTCACCTCGGCGGCGATCTCCGCGAGGGCCCGCACCCCGTCCTCCTTGAACTCGACCTCGACGTTCTCGGTCTCGAGCAGCGCCTTGTACTGCCGAACGAGCGAGTTGCGGGGCTCGGTCAAGATCCGGACGAAGTCGTCGCGACCCAGGCTCGTGAGCTCGACACGGATCGGGAAGCGACCTTGGAGTTCGGGGATGAGATCCGAGGGCTTTGCGACATGGAAGGCGCCGGCCGCGATGAAGAGGACGTGGTCCGTGCGCACCGGGCCGTGCTTGGTCTGCACGGTCGATCCCTCGACGATCGGCAACAGGTCCCGCTGCACACCTTCTCGGGACACGTCGGGGCCCTGCTTCTGGCCGGCGCCCGCTGCGATCTTGTCGAGCTCGTCGATGAAGACGATGCCCGTCTGCTCGACGCGCTCGAGGGCGAGCTCGCGCACGCGATCCATGTCGACGAGTCTTCCCGCCTCCTCAGAGGCAAAGGCTTCGCGCGCCGCGGGCACCTTCATGCGCCGCCGCTTCGTCTTGCGGGGGAACATCCCACCGAGCAGATCCTTGAACTGGAGGCCCATTTCCTCGACGCCCTGGGGCGTAAAGATGGAAAGGCTAGGCGCGCCGCTCTCCTGGATCTCGACCTCGATTTCCCGCTCATCGAGGGCTCCCTGACGCAGGAGTCGGCGCAGCTTTTCCCGCGTCTCACCGCCCTCCGGCACGGTCTGGAAGCCCGCCGCGGGAGCGACCGGCGGGAGGAGTGCGTCGAGGACGCGCTCCTCGGCACGCTCTTCAGCCTTCGCCCGCACGCTGCGCTTTTCCTCCTCCAGGACGAGGCTCACGCCGAGCTCCGTGAGATCGCGCACGATCGATTCCACGTCTCGCCCCACGTAGCCCACCTCGGTGAACTTGGAAGCCTCGACCTTGAGAAAGGGCGCCTGCGCGAGCTTTGCGATGCGGCGGGCGATCTCCGTCTTCCCCACTCCGGTCGGACCGATCATGATGATGTTCTTGGGCGCAATCTCCTCGCGTAGATCCTCGGCCACGCGGGTGCGTCGCCAACGATTGCGGAGCGCGATGGCGACCGCGCGCTTGGCTTCGCGCTGACCCACGACATAGCGATCGAGCTCCGAGACGACCTCCCGCGGCGTAAAGGCCTTGAACTCAGCCATGCCTCCCACTCCCTCCGCAGCAGCCCCGATCGGGCGAGCGGCGCTTCACTCCCCGTTCGGGCTTGAGTTTCATGGCAGCGTCACCACCGTGATCTGGTCGTTGGTGTAGATGCACAGCTCCGCGGCGATGCGCAGTGCCTCTTCGGCGATTTCACGCGGGGCGAGGGCGGTGTGGCGTGCGAGGGCCCGTGCGGCCGCGAGCGCGTAGGCTCCGCCCGAGCCGATCGCGGCCATGCCGTCATCGGGCTCGATGACGTCCCCGTTGCCCGAGACGACGAGCACGCGCTCTGGATCTCCCACGAGAAGCATGGCCTCGAGGCGCCGCAGGGCGCGGTCCGTGCGCCAGTCCCGCGCGAGCTCGACGGCGGCCCGGCGGACGTTCCCGGGGTACGCCTCGAGCTTCGCCTCGAGACGCTCGGAGAGCGCAAGGGCGTCGGCGGCTCCGCCCGCGAATCCCACCACAGCCCTGTCTTTGGCGGCAAGTCGCACCTTCTGCGCGCTTCGTTTCATCTTCACGTTGCCAACGGTCACTTGCCCGTCCGCCGCCATGGCAATCCGGCCGTCGCGAACGACTGCGAGGACCGTCGTGGCAACGACTTCGACCCGGCCGCTCATCGCTTCTCCGAAGCGGCGCCCGCGCTCTTGGCCCGGGGATGCGCCCGGTCGTACACCTGCATCAGGCGATCCACCGACACGGCGGTGTACTTCTGGGTCGTGGAGAGGCTCGCATGTCCGAGAAGCTCCTGAATCTCGCGCAGATCGGCGCCCATCTCGAGAAGGTGCGTCGCGTAGCTGTGTCGCAGCCGGTGCGGGTGCACGCGGTCGGAAACCCCCGCACGGGCGGCCACGGAGCGCAGGACCCGCCGAACGTCGCGCTCGCCCAAGCGGCGCGGCCGATCGGGGAGACGCTCCCCCCGGCGAAGCGAGACAAAGAGCGGCTCGCCGAGGACGCCCTCGCGGCGGCGATGCACAAGCCAAGCAGCAATGGCCTCTCGCGCCGCCCCGGGCAGGGGAACGATGCGCTCCTTTCCCCCTTTTCCCCAGACGCGCACGTCGCCGGTCTGGGCATCCACGTCGCGCACATCGAGTGCCACGAGTTCCCCGACCCGAAGCCCTGCACCGTAGAGCAGCTCAAGCAGGGCGGAGTCGCGGAGTGTCCGCGCGCTCGGCGGTTCTTTGGATGCGGATTTCTCTCGCGCAAGCGCGCGCGGCCGCGCCGCAACCTGCGCCAGGGCCGCGCAGTCGTCCACCGCAAGGGGACGCGGGAGCCGGGGGGGCGTCTTCGGACTGGGGAGCGCGGCGGTGGGATCGAGCGCCACCACTCCCTCGCGCACGAGGAAACGGAAGAACGAGCGCAGGGCGTGGAGCTTGCGCGCGAGACTCGCGGGGTGAAGGCTGCGATGGAGCGTTGCAAGATGCGCCCGGATCAGAGTCGGGGTTACCCGTGCCGGGGGGACTCCCTTCCCCACGAAGGCCGCGAGCTGGCCCACGTCCGACACGTAGGCGCGTCTCGTGTGGGAGGAAAGGCCACGCTCCGCGCGGAGCCAGAGCGAGAAGGCGCGAATGGCTTGCTCGAAGTTCATGCGGGCGAGAGCGCAAGGCGCGCTGCAAAGGGCGCAAGGTCCGAAAGCGCGCGGGCCGCAAGCCGTTCGTTCTTCTCGCGCTTGGGTAGGCGGCGCGGAAGCTCTGGGAGCTCGGGAAAAAGACCGTAGTTCACGTTCATGGGCTGGAAATCCTTGGCACTCGCCTGCCCAAGGTGGCGCAAGAGTGCGCCGTGCGCCGTCGTTTCGGGGGGAAGGGGTGGCCTCTCGCCTCGGGCCGCGAAGGCGGCAAAGGCGCCCACCAGAAGCCCCAGCGCCGCGGACTCGACGTAACCCTCGACGCCGGCCATCTGGCCCGCGAGGTAGACCCCGGGACGCGCACGAAGTTCGAGAAAGGGCCCAAGCTTCGTCGGCGCATTGACGTAGGTGTTGCGGTGAACGGAGCCGTACCTTGCAAAGACCGCCTCTGCCATCCCAGGGAGGGTGCGGAAGATCCGCTGCTGCTCGAAAACCCGCAGCTTTGTCTGAAAGCCCACCAAGTTGTAGAGGACACCGCGCTTATCCTCTTGGCGCAGCTGGACCACGGCATGGGAGCGCTGTCCGCTCCTCGGGTCGCGCAAACCCACGGGCTTCATCGGCCCGTAGGCGAGCGTATCTCGTCCGCGTCGCGCCATTTCCTCGATCGGGAGACAGCCCTCGAAGTAGAGCTTCGATTCGAAGGGATGCAGGGGCACGGTCTCGGCACGCAGCAGGTCTTCGACAAATTGCTCGTAGGCCTCGCGGGACAGGGGCAAGTTCAGGTAGTCGCCCTCCCCATCCTCGTAGCGTGAGGCGCGGAAGGCCCGCGCGCTGTCCATCGAATCCGCGTACACGATGGGCGAGATCGCGTCATAGAAGTAGAGCGAGCGTTCGCCGAGCAGGGCTTGGAGATCCTCCGCCAGCTCAGAGGCAGTGAGCGGCCCGGTGGCCAGTACAACCAGCGGGGCGTCGGGAATCCGCGGCACCAGCTCGCGGCGCACACGGATCCGGGGATGTGCCTCGACGGCTTCTGTCATGCGCTTTGAGAAGGCAAGCCGATCGACGGCAAGGGCGCGGCCAGCGGGAACCGCGGTTTCGTCCGCTACTTCGATGACAAGAGACCGAAGGCGCCGCATCTCCTCCTTTAGGAGCCCTACCGCGTTTCCGAGCCCCCGGGCGCGCAAGGAGTTGCTGCAGACGAGCTCCGCGAACTCCGGCGAGCCATGGGCGGGAGAGAAGCGCACGGGCTTCATTTCGAAGAGCGTGACGCGGAGCCCACGCTCCGCCGCCTGCCAGGCCGCTTCGCTCCCGGCGAGGCCCGCGCCCACGACGACGAGTTCGTCAGTTCTGTGCATGAGCACGCGAGCATAGCGAAGGCCCGCGGTCGACGGGCTCGCGTCGCGGGAGAGGGCGCGCATGGCGAAGGCGCGGGCGTGAGAGCAGAGCGCGCCCTCTTGCGCGCCACGCTCGGCGTGGCGCGCAAGAGGTTTACTGCGTGACGGGGGTCCGGAAGCGGTCGCCCCGCTCAAGCTCCGCCACCGAACGCATCACCAGCGCGACGGCGCTTGTCGGCTTTGCCGCCACCACAAGCAGCTCTCCCACATGCTCGTCGGCGGTTTGAACCTCGCCGCCGCGCACCTCGTCCTTCATCTTTTGGCCCGGCCGGTACACCTCGAGGGCGTTCCCCGGGCGAATCCCATCGTCGCGACCGTGATCGAGATACACCACGTCCATCCGCCCCATCCAGGTGCGGTCCGCGGTGAGGTGGATCACTCGGCCGTCGATCCCTACGGGCGTCGCCGTGAGGCCAATCTCCGTCGGAGGCTTGTCGCGCCGCGCGACGTGGGATCCCTTCACGATCGGGCCGAAGGCGCGGCGGATCGTAAGCGAAGCCGTCTGCTTGTGGACTGCAGTCACCTCACCCCAGCCCAGGTTGTCGACGAAGCTTCCGATCACTTTGCGCGTCACCGGGTCGTGTACCTCCTCGCGCGCGTCAAAGATTGTGAATTCGTCGCCCATCCGCACCTCGCCCGCACCGATCCCGATTTCGACGACGTCGGGCTGACTGAAGAGCGTGCGGTTCTCCGGGACCTTGACGATGCTCGTCGCCGCGGCGACCTCTTCGCTGGTCACGAAGCCCACGGACTCTGCGGCGCTAAAGAGCACGGACTTCCCTCCGGTCTCGTTCGGCGCGGCAGCGGAAGCGTCCGCGAGCGCCGCGGGCGGAAGGTCGGAAGCGCCCTCCATGAGCTGCTGTGCTTCGGTGTCACTCACACGCCGCATCTCGCTGGACGTAATCCAGATGCGATCGCCCGGGTGGATCAAGTCGGGGTTGTGGATCTCTTGGTTGTCCGCCCAGAGCGAGGGCCATACCCAGGGCGTGCCCAGGTAGGCATCCGAGATGTCCCAGAGCGTGTCGCCACGCTCGACGGTGTGGATGCGACCCTCGCGGCCACTTTCGTCCCGACCGACCGGGCCGAGCGTCACGCGGTGATGAGGGCGAGGCGCCTCGGGAGCGGGGGCCGCCGCCTGCTGGGGCGGAGCGGGAACCGCTGCCGGAGCCGCGGCTTCGGGCGCAGCTGCGGGCGCTGCGGCCGGTGCCGCTGCGGGAGCCGCGGGCGCAACGGGAGCCGCAGGAGCCGCTTGGGCGGCTGCAGGGGGCGCCGTCGCGTCCGCGGGAGCCGGGTCCGCCGCCGGGGCGGAAAACGCCAGAGTGAGTCCCACGAGCGGACCGAATGCGAGCGCCTTGGACTTCATGCGAACCCTCCGCGTCCTGCGCCTCGCGGCTTCGCTGCCGGCGGGCGCTCTGAGTCCCGGAGAAGCGAGGAAAGGGCCGCCCGTGCGCAGGCCCTCCCCGTCTGCGAGACGTAGGCTTCGCCTGTATCGACCGGTCTACGCTGTGGCTTAACGGGGGTGGGGGGCGTGGTGATCCCGCCGGGCGACTAACCCTGGCTCGGTGCCGCCGCTGCCTGGGTCTTGAGGCGCTCCATCATGGAGCGGACTTCTACCGCCTGGGGAGGCTCGGCGGCGCCTGGGTTCTTGCTCTTAGCGGCGTCGAGGCTTGCCACGGCGCGCTCGAGGGTCTCCCGGGCTTTGTCCGGCTCTCCGTTCGCCTCGTAGGCCATTGCAAGGTGAAGGCGGATCACGTTGATCGAGGGATCGTCCGCGGAAGTACCGCCTTCCGCCTCTCGCAGGTACCCGACTGCTGCCGCGGGGGCGCCCTTCTTGTAGAGCACCCAGCCAAGGGTATCGGCCGCACTCCCGTTGTCGGGAAGGCCCGCCTTGGCTTCTTGGGCGAGGTCGAGGGCGCGGTTTAGGTCCTGCCCTTTCTCCGCCAGGAGGTAGGCCAGATTGTTCTTTGCGGCGGCGAGATTCGGGTCGAGCTTCACGGCCTTGTCGTACTCTTCCATCGCGTGTTGCATGTCCCCGCCGCCCTCGTAGAGCGATCCGAGGACGAGGTGGAGCCCTGCCACGTCGGGCCGCGCCTCAATCGCCTTCTTGTAGGTCTCGATGCTCTCGTCGCGGCGGCCGGACGAGACAAGGAGCGCCGCGAGGGCTTGGTAGGGAGTGATATCGCGGGGATCGAGCTCGATCGCGTGCTTGAAGGCCTGCTCCGCGTCGCCCTGCTTTCCTGAGAATGCCAGCGCAAGGCCATAGAGGTACTCGAGCTTCGCGCTATTGGGCTGCGCGGCGACCGCACGCTGAATGCGTTCCATTGAATCCGGCAGATGACCGGTCTGCCGGTCGAGCGACAAGAGCGTGTTCAAGATCTCGAAATTGTTCGGCGAGTCCTTGTCGGCCCGCAAGAGGTTTGTCCGGGCGGGGTCGATCTTTCCCATCGCCATGTAGATCCGACCAAACGCATAGTACGTCTCGGCGTCGCGCTTTCCTTCAGGGATCTTCTCGAGCTCCGCGAGGGCCTCGTCGAGCTTGCGCTGGCGCACAAGACTCTGGGTCACGAGGATCCGAGCCTTTACGTCGTCCGGCGCTTCGCGCAGCACCTTTCGACCTTCCTCGACCGCCAGATCGTCCGCGCCAAGAGCGGACTGGATGCTCGCGAGGAGTCGTCGCGCGTCAAGCAGGGTGGCGTCGATCTCGAGGGCGCGGGAAACCTCGGCTCGGGCGCCGTTGCGATCCCCTTCGGCGTTCAGCACGGTCGCGAGAAGGTAGTGTGCCTGCGCCCAATCTGGCTTGATCTCCACCGCGCGGCGAAGCTCCGTGGCCGCTTCGGGGAGGTGCCCCCCCGCCAGGTCCATCTTCGCCTTCACAAACAAGCCTTCAGGGCTATTGGGATCGCTCTTCAGGATGGCATCCACGATTGAGCCAGCCTCTGCGATCTGCTCCTTGTTCGTGTCGCGGTAGCCCAAGTCGAGCAGGAGTTCCGCCTTGCGAAGGCGCGCCTGGGTGTCGTCCGGCGCCACCTTGAGCGCAGCGTCCACGGCATCAAGCGCGCCTTTCAGATCTCCCTTGCCGCTCCGGTACGTGGAGAGCGTGATGTACGGGGCCACCTCGTTCGGCTTCGCCTTGGTCGCCTCTTCGACCATGGCGTCGGCTTTCGCGTTGTCGCCCCGTGCGGCGTAAAAGCGCGCGAGCGCGTAAATGAGGTCGAGGTCGCCGGGGACCTTTTCCACGCCCTCTTTCAGCATCCGTTCTGCATCGGCAAAGCGATCCCGCGAGTAGTAGAAGCTCCCAAGCGTTCGATAAGCGACCGAGAGCTCTTCGAGCTTGGCTTTGGCGAGAGCCTCCTTGAAGGTCGCCTCCGTTTCGGCGTCGCGGGACTTGTCGCGGGCGAGAAAGCCTCCGAGAGCCCCAAAGGAGCCGAACGACGGTTGCGACTCGGTGAGCTTGCGCAAGAGGGGCTCGGCCGATTTCGTGTCGCCAGTCCGTACGTAGTAGTCGGCCAGGATGAGAAGCGGGCTCGCGTCGTTCGGTGCCACCTCGACGGCCTTCAGATAGGCCTCCTTGGCATCCTCGGGTTTCTTTAGAATCTCCAGGGCCTGTCCGCGCAGGACATACGCAGCCCAACGAGTTGGGTCCGCGGCGATCACGTCGTCGGCTTGCTTGAGCGCTTCCTCTTCCTCACCCGCGAGGCGCGAGATGTCGCCGTACTGAAGCTTGGCGTCGAGGTTCTTGGGATCAAGGCGCGCCGCCTCATGCAGCTCCCAGTAGCCCTCGCGGACCTTCTTGGTAGCGAGATACGACTTTGCGAGGTCCCAGTGCGCCACAGCGGAGTTGGGATCGAGCTGCAGCACGTTCTTGAACTCGATGATGGCCTCGGCGTGCTTTCCATCCTTCGCGTACTGCTCGCCGCGCGCCAGGTGGGTGGCCTTCCTTGCCTCTCTGCCCTGGCAGGCAAAGCCCGCGAGGCAAGCGAGCAGGAGAAGGAGGGCTTGGGCGCGGCCAGTCCGAACACTGCGCAAGTGGGCTACCCCGGTGATGAGCCGGGTGTAGGTACCTAATGTGTGGCCCCGATTCAAGGATGGCCGCGGAGGGCCGGATCTCGGGTCTCCCCCCCCCGATGACGGCGCCATGTCGGATGGGTAAGGCCCATCCGCGCGATCATATAGTTGAGCTTGCGGCGCGTAACCCCGAGGAGCTTCGCTGCGTCCTTCTGGACCCAACGCGTCCGCCGGAGCGCCTCTTGGACGAGGGCGCGCTCCATGGCCTCGAGGGAGAGCGTAACCCCCGAGAGGAGCCCCGCGAGCTCGCCTGAGGCTCCGGCGCGAGCCGCGAGGGGCGCGGTATCGGAGAGTCCGATGTCGGAGGCGTCGATGCGTGCGCCGTCCGCCATGAGCACGGCGCGCTCAAGGGCGTTCCGGAGCTCGCGCACGTTGCCTGGCCAGGGGTGTGCTCGGATGCGCTCCAGCGCGGCGTCCGTAAAGCCTGTTCGCGGGCGACCAAGGTCGCGCCCGAACTCCTCGAGAAAGTGGTGTGCAAGGGCAACCACGTCTTCGGGGCGCTCCCGCAGCGGTGGGAGAGGGATCGAGATCACGTTTAGCCGGAAGTAGAGGTCTTCCCGGAAGCGGCCGGCCTGAATCGCAGTCTCGAGATCCTGGTTTGTCGCCGCGACGATGCGCACGTCCGTGCGAATGGCGCGGGTCCCGCCAAGGCGTTGGAACTCCTGGTCCTGGAGGACGCGCAAGAGCTTCGCCTGCGTCGCTGGGGACATGTCGGCGATCTCATCGAGGAAGAGCGTTCCGCCATTGGCCTGTTCGAAGCGCCCAACGCGCACCCGGTCCGCGCCGGTAAAAGCGCCGCGCTCGTGACCAAAGAGCTCGGATTCGAGGAGCGTTTCTGGGAGCGCCGCACAGTTCACTTTCACGAAAGGAGCCTCTGCCCGGCGAGAGAAACCGTGGATCAGGCCGGCGATCACTTCCTTCCCGGTGCCTGTTTCTCCGGTCACAAGCACCGTGGAACGGGTCGGTGCGACCCGGCGCGCGAGTTCGACGGCCGCGCGCAGCGCAGCGCTCTCACCCACCACCTGGTCCGGGGCATAGCGTGCCACCCGCTCGGCCCGCAGGCTCGAGACCTCCCGCAAGAGACGGCCGTGGGCCACCGCCCTTGCCACGCGCGCCTCAAGCTGCTCGAGATCGAAGGGCTTTTGCACGAAGTCGAAAGCGCCAAGGCGCATGGCTTCGACCGCAGTCTCGACGCTTCCGAAGGCGGTCATGAGGACGACGCTCGTGCGCTCGTCGCGATCGCGCGCCGCCCGCAGCACTTCGACGCCATCCACCCCGGGAAGCCGCAGGTCTGTGAGAACGACGTCGTAGGGCTCCCCGCTGCGATCGCCAAGACGAGCGACGGCACGCTCGCCGCTCGTTTCCTCGTCCACGTCGCTCCAGACTTCGCGCAGCGCCCGCACGATGCCGCGGCGCAGCGCGTCGCCATCTTCCACCACAAGGACGCGTGCGTGACCGGGAGTGCGCTGCGCGCTCACCGTGGGCTCCCTGCGCGCAGACCCGCGGGCTTGGAAATCGACTTCGGCGGGGCGCTTCTCGACTCCACCTCTCCGGGATCGTCCTCGAGAGGGAGACGCACCCGAAAATGCGCCCCCGGGCCGCCCTCGGACTCGAGCGAGAGGCTCCCACCGTGGGAGGCAACGATCTTCTGGGCCATCGCGAGACCCACACCGGAGCCGCGCTCTTTGGTGGTGAAAAAGGGGTAGAAAATCTGCTCCCGCAGATCGGCGGGGACTCCCGGACCACTGTCGTCGATCGCGATCACGAGCGCGCGCTCCGGCGGTGAACACCGGGGCGTGTTGCGTCTTTGGGGCCCGATGGCCCAGGTCTCGCCCGCAAGCGCTCGATCCGCGGCCTCGCTCCTGGCTGCGAGGTGCAGGCGCCGTGCGCTTGCGGGCATGGCCTGCATGGCCTCAAGGGCGTTTACGAGGAGATTCACGAGGACGGTGCGGAGCTGCTCCGTATCCCCAAGAGCGGGTGAGAGATCGGGCTCGTACTCGCGCTCGATTGCGATAGGGCCGGGCACGCGTGCTAGCGCGGTCACGAGGGCCTCCTCGAGCAATGCCGGAGCATGAAAGCGCACATGCACGGGAGCGAGCGGCCGGACAAACTCAAGGCTTTGGGTCACCGTTGCGGTGAGCGCTCGGAGTTCACCCGTGAGCTCTGCAAGGAGGGCGAGCTCTTCGGGGCGGCCCTCGAACCGCCGGCGCAGGAGACCCGCGATCACCTCCATGCCGGCCAGCGGATTTCGAATCTCGTGGGCGAGCCCTGCTGCCATCTGGCCGAGGGCAGCCAGGCGTTCGTGGAGGCGCTCCTGCTCGCCCCTGCGCTCGACGGGTGTCAGGTCGCGGAAGAAGAGCGCCGCACCGCGGAGGACGCCCTCGGCGTCGCGCACCGCGCCGAGTGTGAATCCGATGGTGCGCGGCGAGGAAGCCCCCGAGGCTTCGAGCACAAGCTCCGCGCGGCTCGGACGCTCGTGCCCATCCAGGGCTTCGAGGAGGAGGCGGCTCACGGTCGGCTGCGCCTCGAGGGCCTCTCGGCAGTCGCGGCCGAGCGCAGCTTCGGCTGCGCCTGCCGGGCAGCCAAGGATGCGCTGTGCGCCGGCGTTTAAGGCCGCGAGCCTTCCGTGCTCATCGATCGCGACGAGCCCAGACCTCATGGAGCCGACGAGCGCGCTCGCGAAATGGGGATCACACAGCGCCACGCTTCTGTATCGGCCGGATCCGAGAGAGATCTTAGGGAGGGAGCGCTCAGTCCTCGGAGGCGGGGACGACGTATCGCTTACCGTCCTGGTTGAGCCAGCCGTCCTGCTTCAGCTCCTTCACCACGCGGGTCACGGTCTCGCGCGAGGTTCCGATCATGTCGGCGATCTGCTGGTGCGTAAGCGCCGCCGTGGTTCGGCGCTCGGGGTCGTCGGCGCTCTCCTGGGCGAGTCGCCGAAGGAGGCCCTTGGTGCGCTCCTTTACGCGCTGGAAGGAGAGGGAGCTCGCCTGCTCATCCACTTCGCGCAGGCGACGCACCAGCTCTTGGATCACCGCCATCGCAAGATCCGGACTCGTCCGCAGGGCGTTTAGAAAGTCGGTCCTGGAGAGTGCGAGGAGTCGAACGGGCTTTAGGGTTTTCACAGAGGCGATGCGCGGCGCCCGGTCGAGGAGGGCCATCTCCCCGAAGAAGCCACCTTCGTCGAGGAAGTTCAGGATCTTCTCGCGGCCTTCGTCCGAGAGCTTTGTCACCTTTACCCGCCCCTCGCGGATCACGTACATATAGTCGCCGGGAAGACCCTCTTCGACGATCGTCGTGTTGCGGGCGTAGCGGCGTTCGATGAGGAGCGAAGCGATGAGCTCGAGATCCGCGTCACTCACCTGCGAGAAGAGGGGAATCGCGCGCAGCGATTCCAGGGCTTCCTTACCGCGCGTAGGATTTGAGTTCGTCAGAGTAGATCCTCCCGCCCGCGGGCTCTAAGGGTATCGACGATGCGGCGCACGTGCTGGCTCTCCTCAAGACGGGCGACGAGGAGCGCATCGGGGGTATCGATCACAGCGAGGCCTTCGACGCCGAGAAGGGCCACCGTGCGACGCGCGCTCAAGACCAGGTTGCCGTGGGCTTCCTCGAAAACCACATCCCCTCCAATCACCCGATTGGTCCGTCCCGCGACTCCGAGGTGCTCAGCCAGCGATGCCCAGCTCCCGACGTCGCTCCAGTGGAAGTCGACGGGGAGCGTCCAGACCCGGCGGCTGCGCTCGAGGACCGCCACATCCACCGGAAGGGACGGCGCTGCCGCGTAGGCGGCTTCGAGCACTCGCTTCGAGAGCGGGCCCTTCCCCGCTGCGCGTACCGGCGCAAGCGCCGAGTGGATCTGCGGGGCGTGCTCTTCGATCTCCTCGAGGATTGCACGAGCGCTCCAAACGAAGATCCCCGCGTTCCACAAAAAGCTGCCGCGCCGGAGAAAGGCCCGGGCCCTCTTCGCATCGGGCTTTTCGACAAAACGGCGCACCCGATGAAGGCCAGGGAAGCCCGGTGCCGCCGGGCCACGCTCAATATACCCATAGCCGGTCTCGGCTCGCGTAGGCCGGACGCCAAGGGTGAGGAGCACCTGCGCATCGGCGACCGCCGGCAAGGCACCGGCAATCGCCCGTGCGAATGCGGCGCCATCGGGAATCACGTGGTCCGCGGGAAGAATGACCAGGAGCCCCTCGGGATCGCGCGCCGCGATGCGCGTCGCCGCGAGAGCGACTGCGGGCGCCGTATTGCGCCGGCGCGGCTCGACGAGGGTTCGGGAGGAGGGAAGCCCGGCTTCGCGGCGCATGGCCACCGCATGCTCGGGTCCGCAGACGAGCCAGACCTGGTCTTTTGGGACGCAGCGGACCGCGCGTTCCACAGTCGCGGCGAGGAGCGTCTCGCGGCCCCCCACCCTAAGGAGCGGCTTTGGATGGTGGCGGCGAGAGTGCGGCCAGAAACGCTCGCCTGCGCCACCCGCGAGGATCACCGCGTGGGTTCGGCGCCGAAGCGCGGAGAGACCCGCCATTGGACGGCGCGGCCTTAGACGCGCCCCACGCAGGTGTACGCGAAGCCCGCCGCACGCATGGGTTCGGGCTCGTACACGTTGCGCAGGTCAATGACCACCGGCGTGCGAAGGAGGCTCTTCACGCGCTCGAGATCGAGCATTCGAAACTGGTTCCACTCGGTGATGATCACGAGCGCGTCCGCACCCTGGCAGGCCTCGTACTCGTTTTGACACATCTGGACCTCGGGCAAGAGCTTTTGCGCCTTCGACATGGCCGCCGGGTCGTAGGCTCGGACCCGTGCGCCGCGTGAGATCAGCGACTGCACGATTTCCACCGCCGGAGCGTCCCGCATGTCATCGGTCTCGGGCTTAAACGAAAGACCCAGGACACCGACGGTCTTCCCGGACACATCGCCTTTCATGGCGCTGACTATTTTCTCAACCATGCGCCAGCGCTGGCGGTCATTCACGCGGATCACGGCCTCGATGATCTCGAGCTCGTCGCCGACCTCGCGCGCATAGTGTGCGGCCGAGCGTGTGTCCTTCGGGAAGCAGGATCCTCCGAAGCCCGGACCGGGATGCAGGAACTTGGGACCAATCCTGCCGTCGAGTCCGATGCCCCGTGAGATTGCGTGGACGTCGCCCCCGATCCGCTCGCAGAGGTTTGCGAACTCGTTGATGAAGGAGACTTTCATCGCAAGGAAGGAGTTGGCAGCGTATTTCGTGAGCTCCGCGGTCGGAATGTTCGTCAGGACGAAGGGCGCTTGGATGAGATAGAGCGGCCGGAAGAGATCCTTCAGAATGGCCGCGGCCTCGTCGTCTTCGGTGCCAATCACGACGCGATCCGGCCGCATGAAGTCCTGGATCGCAGCCCCCTCCCGCAGAAACTCTGGATTCGAGGCCACGCTGAAACGCACCTTCTTCTTGGCAGTGCGGAGCTCCTCCTGGATCAGCTCCTTCACACGCTGAGAGGTGCCCACGGGTACCGTGCTCTTGGTCACGACCACCTTGTAGCTATCCATGGCGCGGCCAATCTCGCGAGCCACCGCCTCGACGTGGGAGAGGTCGGTGCTTCCGTCGGCACGCGGCGGCGTACCCACGGCGATAAAGAGGACGAGTGCCCCCGAGACGGCCTCCGCCGTATTGGTGGTGAAGGAGAGGCGGCCGCCCTGCACGTTGCGGTGGACCAGGGTATCGAGGCCCGGCTCGTAGATCGGGATCTCACCCCGCTGCAGAGCCTTAATCTTCTCCTCGTTGTTGTCCGCGCACACGACCGTAACGCCAAACTCCGCAAAGCAAGCGCCGGTCACGAGACCGACGTAGCCGGTCCCAACGACACAGATGTTCATACCCTTACCCCTCTGGCAAACACCGCGCGGCCCTGCGGGCGTTCAGGCTCGAAAGCTCTCGATCGTCTTCGCGAGCCCAAGCTTGAGCTCGACTGCGGGAGCGTAGCCGAGAAGCTCCCGGGCGCGGTCGAGGCTTGCAAGACTGTGACGCACGTCACCAACCCGCGCCTTTTCGTGGATGGCCTCGACCTTCGCGCCGGTTTGCGACCGAATCGCCGCAAAGAGCTGGTTGAGGCTCGTGCGACGGCCCCCCGCCACGTTGATCACGCTACCCGCGGCGCCCGCTGCACGGGACGCAAGAACATTGGCCTCCACGGCATCCGATACGAACGTGAAGTCCCGGGTTTGCTCCCCATCCCCATAGATCCGGGGAGACTCACCGTGGAGGCAAGCGCGGATAAAGCGCGGGATCACCGCCGCATACTCGCTCTCGGGATTCTGCCGCGGACCAAAGACGTTGAAGTACCGAAGCGCCACGGTCTCGAGGCCATAGAGCTCGTGGTAGAGCCTGCAGTAGACCTCTCCCGCGTATTTCTGGAGCGCATACGGCGAGAGGGGTATTGCGGGCATGCTTTCCACCTTGGGGAGAGTCTCCGTGTTGCCGTAGGCAGAAGACGATGCGGCAAACACCACACGTCGAACGCCCATCTGGCGCGCCGTTTCGAGGACGAGAAGCGTTCCATCGATGTTTACGCTGTTCGTCCGCACTGGCTCGGCGACACTTCGGGGCACCGAAGGCACCGCCGCCTCATGAAAGACGACGTCGCATCCCCGGGTCGCCCGAGCCAGGACTTCGCCGTCGCAGATACTTCCCCGGATCATTTCGATCTTGGGCTTTGCGCTCTCGAGGTTGACCTCTCGTCCACTCGAGAAGTCATCGAGCACGCGTACCTCATGGCCGTCTGCCAGAAGGCGATCGACGAGGTGGCTCCCGATGAAGCCCGCGCCGCCCGTCACAAGGGCGCGCGACCTCTCAAGACCGCTTTTCACTGCCGCTCCTTCAGCCACCGCGCGAAGTGCCCGATTCCGACCTCAAGGGGAGTCTTGGGGGCATAGCCGAGCGCCTGCCGCGCTGCGGAGATATCCGCGAACGTGCGGGAAACATCGCCAATCTGCCGTGGAAGCCATTCAATCTCTGCCGTGATGCCGAGCGCCTTCTCGAGGAGACGCACGATCTCAAGGACGGAGCACATCCTCCCAGCACCGAAGTTCAGGATCGAGAAACCGAGTGGCTGGTCGAGTGCAAGTACGAGCCCGTCCACGAGGTCCTGGACATAGGTGAAGTCCCGCACGCTAGATCCATCGCCGAACACGGGGACAGGCTTTCCAGCAAGCATCCTCTCGGCGAAGCGCCGGATCGCAAGATCCGGCCGCTGCCGTGGCCCGTAGGCGGTAAAGATCCGCGCGCACGTCACGGTGATTCCCTGGGTGTGGTGAAAGCTGTGGGCGATGAGCTCGCACGCGCGCTTCGTCGCCGCGTAAGGCGAAATCGGCCGCTCCACGGGATCGTTCTCACGAAAGGCACCCTCGCTGCGCTCGCCGTAGACCGACGACGAGGAGGCGAAGACGACGTGGGGGACTCCCGCACGGACTGCCGCCTCGAGAACGCAGGCCGTGCCGCGCACATTCACGTCGGCGTAGTGTGCGGGGCGTTCGAGGCTCGGGCGGACACCGGCCAGGCCCGCCAGGTGAACAATCGCGGAAAATCCGCCCCCCGAGAGAATCTGTTCCAGAACTTTAGGATCCCGGATATCGCCGCGCTCTAGCTCAAAATGCGGACTCTGTTGGGCAGCGCGAAGGTTCGCTTGTTTCTCCGCTTCGGGATAGTAGGGATCAAAGGAATCGAGAACCGTGAGGTCGAGGCCGTCTGCGAGGAGCCGATCCACGAGCGTAGAGCCAATGAAGCCGGCACCACCCGTCACCAGGACACGACCCGACCGAGGATTCATCGCGACCCCGGATCGCCACGACGCCGACCGCTTAGCCGCTCCTGTGCCTCGAGATCTGCCTCCACCATAATTCTCACGAGCTCTTCAAACTGAGTCTGCGCGCTCCACCCGAGCTCTCTTCGCGCCTTGGTGGGATCGGCAAGCAGCGTGTCCACCTCCGCAGGCCGGAGGCGTGCCTTATCGAGGCGAACGAAGTCCTTCGGGTCGAGCCCTATGTGGCTAAACGCGGCCTCCACGAAGTTGCGCACGGAGTGCTGAACCCCAGTGCCAATCACGTAATCGGTGGGCTCGTCGCGCTGCAACATCCGCCACATCGCGTCGACATATTCGACCGCGTATCCCCAGTCCCGCCTTGCATCGAGGTTCCCGAGGAGAAGCTCATCCTGGAGGCCGAGCTTGATGCG
>Ga0116216_10000801_pt1 | contig 23470 bp, 20 predicted proteins | sample Sb_taG_11_FD_89696 | JGI IMG/M metagenome (GOLD analysis project Ga0116216, IMG submission 89696) | Peat soil microbial communities from Weissenstadt, Germany - Sb_50d_3_AS metaG | ecosystem: Environmental > Terrestrial > Soil > Wetlands > Peat | place: Germany: Weissenstadt | collected 2010-09-21
CCGTTTTCTCCGCATGGGTCGGCACCGGGCGGCAAATCCGCGAGGAAACTCGCGTCATACTCACGGCCGGCAAACGAGCGATCGAGCACCCGCCGGTCAATGCACGCAATCCGCGCCCGCAGGCCACGTGCCAGCATTTCGCGAGCGAGTGCCGTGGTCGGCACTTGCCACAGCGGGAAAAGCGGCTCCAGCCCTGTTCCGGTCAGCATGCGCTCACGATAGGCGCGGACGTCCTCGAGGAACAAGTCGCCGAACACAACCGAGTCGATACCTGCATCCACAGCCCGCCGGCACATTGCGGCCATCACCTCTTCATAACGTTCATTCGAACAAGGCCAAGGCAGCGGCGCGATCCACAGCGGTACGCCGATCGAGCGCGCCTGTTCCTCCACCAGTTCCCGGCGCACGCCGTGCATAGCGACGCGATTGAAACGTTCATTGATGGTCGTGAGCAGCGCGACGATCTCCACGTCGGAACCGCGCAGACGCTCGACGGCCCACGCACAGTCCTTGCCGCCGCTCCAGGAAACCAGCGCGCGCTTCAAGCCGCTTGTGCCACGCGTTCACGTGGGTAGACCGTACGGCTCAGCACGGCGTGCATGCCGAACAGGATGCCTGTGCTGAGCAGATCGCTCAACAGCGTGCGCGGGTAGAACGGAATCGCCGCAACGTAGCAGGAAACGAGTCCAGTCCAGGTGTGCGCGTAGTATCCCAGCCACGATCCGAAGTCGGAAAGCACGAAAAACTGTACGCTCGAAATCACCGCCGCCGCCCCGATCTTGATCGGGCTTTCGGATGCCTGCAAGCGCCGCCCAATCCAGACGTTGATCAGAAAACTCAGATAAACAAACGGCGTGGCAATGCCGTACCCGCCCAGAAACGGATCCGTTACCGCCATCAACAGGATCGGTACCATGTACGCCTGCCAGCCGCGCAATCGCGCTCCCGCGAACAAGCTCACGCCGCCCACGGGCGCGAAATTCCAGGGATGCGGTATCAACCGGACCAGTGCTCCCAACACAACCAGCGTCAATGCCAGCGGTCTTCGATTCACGTTCTCCATCGCTTCTCCTTCAACTCTGATTTTCGCGCTGCCCGGAAGCGGCGCGGTTCGGTTCCCACAAAATTTCCCGTACTCCCAGTGTATGACTGACCCACCGGCTCCAGACAAACAGGGCGTCGCTCAGCCGGTTCAGATACCGGACGATGGCTCCATCCATCGGTTCTTCGCGCGCCAGCGTCACGCAAATTCGCTCGGCTCGCCGGCAAACCGTACGGCAAACGTGCAATTCGGCGTTCAACCGGCAGCCGCCAGGTAGCACGAACGAGCGCAGCGCCGGCAGGCCTTCGTTCATGCGGTCGATCTCCACTTCGAGCTGGGAGATCTCAGCATCCGTCACGCTCGCCTGTCGCGGATGGATGTCCTCGGGCAGTGTCGCCAGAATCGAGCCGGCGTTGAACAGCTCGTGTTGCACGCGCTTCAGAATCGCGTCCAGCTCCGCCATCGCCGGGTAGGCGGGCGTTAGCCCCTCCGCGGTATCGCGCGCCACGCCGATAAACGAATTCAACTCATCCACCGTGCCGTAGGCCTCGATACGCAGAGCATCTTTCGGAATGCGCTGTCCGCCAGCCAGGCCGGTCTCACCGCGGTCGCCGCCGCGCGTATACACGCGGTTGATCGCCAGGCGCGGGTCATCGAACTTCACGCTATTCATTCTCGCACTCACCTGGATGGCGAAAAGTTCCACTTCACGCCGCTCACGAAGTTGAGGAACGGCGAAGGAAATCCGAATGCTTCCTCGTAATGCTGGTTGAGCGCATTCCGTAGGTTTCCGTACAAAGTCACTCCGCGGGGCAGCGCATAGTTTACGTTCAAACCAAAATTCGCAAAGCCCGGATTGTTGAACAATCCGGCCGAAGCCCCGTAATTCGGTTCCACGTCCAACACCTTGCCGCGAAAGTAGCCCGTCACGTCGACCGAAATTCTTCCCCGTGAAAACGTCGCAACCATTGTGCCCGAATTATGCGGGATGCGGATCAGTGGCTGGCCGACTTCAAAATACTGCTGCGCGAGGCCGGTCGATCCATTAAGCGACAAAGTCTCTGACTTGATTAGGTTGTAACTGCCGGCGAGCGAGATCCACCGTGCTGGCCGGATTCGTAATGAGAATTCCCCACCCTGGGCTCGCGAGTTGGCAATGTTATCAGTTTCAAGACTGCTGAGGTGCGTAAGCGACCCGCCGGTCGAAACAATCAGGTCGTAAAAACGGTTGTAAAAGTAAGTCATATCGAGCGAAACGCGATTCCGAAACACCCTTTGTTCTATTCCGGCGTCTAAACTGTTCGTTCGCTCAGGTTTCAGATTCGGATTGTTTGTGAATGCCAACTCGAAGCCGTTGGGCGGCCGCATGCCCGTACCGCCGGAGGCGTGGAGGCTGGTTCCCTCGCGCATCAAATACGCAATAGCTGCTTTGGGGTTCACGCTTGTGATGCTGTTCGCTGGAAACTCCGGCCGGGGCAGAGGGAAGTTCTGCGTATCCGCTGGGATGCGCGCTGTCTGAATGATCTCCGCGCGCGCGCCGGCGTTGACGAACAGGCGCTTTCCAAATTGGAACCGGTTCTCCCAGTAGATCCCCTGCTCGTTGCGTGGGATAGGCGTCAACACGGAATTTGTGTCCGTGATGAACGTGTTCTTGACTTCCTCACGCGAAAAAACGTACCCGAACGCCGCCGTGTAATGTGACGAGACGTTCACCACCGTGCGCTCTTCTAACTGCCCGCGATAATCGTTCTCGAAGCTGTCGCCGAATGGACTGATATAGAAACTGTTGTTCCAAAAAACGTTTGCGAACAACTCTTGGCGCACTCGCGGCGTAATATCTATCTGGTAATGCGCGCCGTACACCGACCGGTTGAATTTATTGTGGCTGATCAGATCGATGCCGGTGAACAGGTGCTCGGGATCGGAGCCGTATGGCCCGGGTGAGCCGGAGTCGCTTGCGTTAAAGCTGCCGTTGGCCGCGAAGCTCTGCCGCCCGAAATTGCGCATGACCGTGGCGAAGAGGTTGCGGTCCTGATAGCCGCTGTTGGGCACCGGCCCGTTGTCGTCTATCTCTGACAGATACAAGCCAATGCCGAACCCGTCCAGCATTCCCGATCCGCCCAGCGCGAAACGTCGCTCGTCGTGACTGCCGCCCTCCGCCAGCGCGTCGAGTGTGAACTTCTCTTCCGGTTGGCGCGTCACAAAATTGATGACGCCACTGTTTGCATAAGAACCATAAACTGCCGACTGCGCTCCGCGAACAACTTCGACATGATCCAGAAAATCCGTTGGGATCGGGGAGAAATCAGGCGGGAAGCTTCCGAACCAGTTGATCGGAATGCCGTTGATTTGTACCAGGTTAAAATCATCCGCGCCCCCGCGAATATACATCGAAGTGATCGAGCCCCGCGAACCGGTTGAGGTTACGTTCACTCCAGGCAGGTAACGCATCAGATCGATAGCCTGTGCTTCGTTGCGCTGGGCAATCTCCTCGCGCGTAATCACGCTCGCGCTCGAGCCTTGCTCGCTGAGCGGAACGTCCATCGCCGAGCCCGCAACGGTAACGGAATCATTTTGCGGCGCAATGGCCAGCGTAATGGACGCCGCCTCCGTGAGCGGAACTGTTTTGGTTTCAAAGCCTGGCGCGGTAACGAGTAGGTTCGCGCCCGAGGTTTCCGGCACCGTGATTTGAAACGCACCCGTGGAATCAGCGGCCGCGCGCGCTACCACTCCCAGGCGGTTCACAGCCGCTACGCCGGCGCCTGCTACGGCCGCTCCGGATGGGTCAACAACTTTGCCTTGATAGGTTCCCGCGTGCAGCATGCACGCGAGGAGAAAAACACTGAATGAAAGTGGACGTGTCATATTCGAGCAGCCCTCCGCTGCCGGATTTCACGCCCTGAAATTGGTTCCGCAAGTGGACCGGCGTGCCGGTTTCCTGCAGAATCTCCTCGGTCGGTCTCCTGACTTGCGCTTCATCGGGCCGGTCGGCCTTCCCATTCCTCAACGGAACAGTGGCTGTGTTTTGACCGGTCCTCCACGCTTACAGTGGCGGGGCCGTGCTGGACTTTCACCAGCTTCCCATGCTGCTACCAAAGGGCTTTCAGGACGTTTTCGAGAATAACACAAAGCCGGGTGTGGTATCCTAGGAAATTGAAAATTTCGTTATGGCGAATCACTTTTCCGCACTAAAGCGGGTCAGACAGACGGAACGGCGCATCGAGTTTAATCGGCGCAATGCCACGCGGTTGCGGCACCAAATCCGCAGCCTGCGGCGGCTGATAGCGGCGAAAGACAGCGACGGAGCCCTGAAGGCGCTGCCGGAGACTTTCTCCGTGATCGACCGATCAGCTAAGTTTGGCGTTATCAAGAAGAACACCGCGGCGCGCTACAAATCGAGCCTGCACCTGCGCATCAAGTCCCTGGCTACGAAGTAAGCTCCAAGACAAATCGTTCCATGACGATGCGGTCGTCGGGCCGAGCGCTGCGCAGATCGCGGTCGGCCGCGAAGATCAGCTTCATCCCGCGTTCCAACTGCTCTCGAGAGAACTTCGATAGAGTTTGAAAAACCTGCTCGGCACGGGAGTTCCACATGGGCACGCCGGAACGCGCGAAGTGCCCTTGAATCTGTTGCGGACTGCGCAAACCGCTCTCTTTTGACACCAGGGCCAGGCGGAATTGTGTAGACAAGAACGACAGCGCCAGGGGTAGATACTCGCCCTCCCGGCACAGAGTGTCGAGAATCTGCAGGCCGCGTGCGCGATCGCGGCGACCCAGCGCATTGACCAGCGCAAAGATGGTGGCCGACCGCGCATCGGGGACCAAGGCGCCAATATCGTCGAGCGAAATCGACCGGCTGCCGGCGCTGAAGAGCGATAGCTTTTCGATCTCGACGGCGATGCGGGCGACATCGCCGCCTAACGCCTCGACCAGCAATTCGAGAGCCGGCGCATCGATGGCTAGCCCGACTTGCCGTGCCAGTTGGTGGGCTTCGGAGCGGGCTTCGTCCATGGAGAAGCGGTCAAGCTCCACCGCATCGGAAACAGCGGCGTAGAATTTTCGCACGCGCTCGATCTTCTTCTTGTCTTCGCCTTCGAATGTGAAACGCGAGGCTTGAAACAGCAACGTCACACCGGGCGAGGGATCCTTCAAATACGCAGCCAGTTCGGCGGCGCCATCGGGGGAGCCGGCGTCGTCTTCTTCCTCCGATTTCTGGCGAGGCAGCGCAGCTTCCGCGTTGGTGACGAGAATCACGCGCTGGTCCGCGAACAGCGATAGCGATCGGGCATCGTCCATGACCTGTGCGAGCGAGTTTTCTCCGAGGTCATATTGCGCGAGACCGCTCTCGCGCTCCTCGGGGCCAAACACGGCATCGAGCAGGGCATCCCGGCAGCGCCGGCCCTGGTAGGCTTCGGCACCAAGGAGCAGGTACGCGGGAGCAATCTCCTTGCGTTTCATGCGCGCCAGAAACTGCGCCGGCGTCATCAGAAGTTCTCCAGAATCGCGGATACGACCGACCGCGCCACCTCGCGGCTCAGGCGATCCATCGCCGGAAGACTCTCGTCGAAATAGGCATTGGGATCAACGGCGATCTCGTAGGTCTGGCGCGCCTCGAACCGGGGACGCTCAAACAGAACGGCGTTGGTGGCACGATCGCGGAGGGCGAGCTGCATGGTGACAACGGCCTGGATGGACGCGGCGCGGCCGGTTTTCGGGTCGATGGTCAGGGGAACGGAATCGACGCGGAGAACGGTGCCGGTGAGCACGGCGTCGGCGTCCTTCGGATCGTTCACAACCCGATAGCGAGTTCGCGAGATGAACTCGCGCGTGATAGCTCCGGGAAGATAACTGGTCAGTTTGTAGCTGACTGTCACATTCCCGAAAGCCGGGATGGCGATGGTCTTGATATTCGTGGGGAGCCCGCTGCTGGTATCAGCAGTCCCGGCTACGTGGTAGCCGCAGGATGTGAAGGTAAGAGGCAAAAGGCAAAGGGCAAAAGGCAAAAGTGGGCGGAATCCACTCATAATAATTCTTGAGCTACGGAAATGGCGTTTTCCGCGCGAAGGCGGAGATTATCGGCTACGATCCAGAGCCAAGCGGCCTGGGAGTTGTTGCGGTCGGGAGCGATGCTGCCGATGGCCAGTCCGCCCTGCCCTGCGATGCCCACCACATTGGGTGGCTCCGTATCACCGGCACGAAGATCAATGGGCTCACCTTCGAGTGCTTGTTCGATGGCGGAGACACCAGGGTTCTCGTCAAACTCTACCCAAAGCGAAATGCTGTAGCCGTGGAAGACCGGCGCCTGGATGAGGCGCAGCGAGGGGATAGGTGCGCCACCGGAAACTGCCAGCAACGTGGCAAGGTGCCGCTCGATGCGCAACTCCGCATCTTCGAGAGCAGCCGGCGCCTCTTCGCCGTAGCGGGACAGCATGTTGAAGGCAAGCTGCGCATCGAAGATCGCCTTGGGCTGGCCTTTGAAGGAAAGCAAGCCGACGGTCTGCTGTTGAAGTTCGTCCAATCCCTGCGCGCCGCGCTCACTCGCTGGCTCGAAGACATGGGCCAGGGCGCGGCCGATCCGGTGAGACGCATGAAGCCGGCCCAGGACCAGTGCGATGGCAATGGCGGCAGCGTTGGCGATGACGTGGATGGCATCCCGCGGCACCTGGTATGCGCGCTCGACCATGGGGGCGCGCAGCCGTGCGTCGGGCATATCTTCGGCCGCGTACGTGAGATCAATGAGGTTCGCGCGGGGTGCAAGCTCGCGGAGTTTTTCGACCGAATCCACTGCTCCGGCCAGAAAAATCGTCTGGACGAATTCGAGATTCTCACCCGCCAGCGGTGTTACCAGCGCGGGCTCGCCGGCTTGCGCGGTGATCTTGCCGGCTTCGTCGCTCTCGGCCGCGATGAGGCGGAGCTCGTGTCCCAGAATACTGCCCGAGAGCAAATCGCGAACCTCGCGCCCCATGAGAGTTTGGCTGCCGACGAGCGCCAACGATTCCGTCTTAGCCAACCTGGTGCTCCGGCTGTCCGGGTGGTGTGGGCCGCAAATGGCGCCGGATGATTCCGCCGATGCGGATTACAATGCCACTCCCCACATAACACGCGGCACACACGACCAGCACGGGTTGCGAATAGAGCCAGATGAGAGCGATCAGGACGCCCACCACGATGACGGTGAGTGGCGTACGCGGTCGCGTCAGGTTCAGGTCTTTAAAACTGTAATAGCGCCAGGTGCTCACCATTAAGAAAGACAGCAGAGCCAGCAAAACCATCCAGGCGACGGCGAAAGGCCAGTAAGTGATCGGCTCGGAATCCGCCGCGTAGACCACCGAAGCCACCATTCCGGCGGCGGCGGGGATCGGCAGCCCGACAAAGTACTTGCGATGCGGGCGCCCTGGATTTTTCGGGATGGGGTTCTTCTGAACATTGAAGCGCGCGAGCCGGGCCGAGCCGCACAGCAGAAACAGGAATGTAAAAAAACTGCCGACGCCCACGAGCTGATCGTGCACCGCGCGGGCGAGGCCGGGATCGATAAACTGCACACCCCAGACATAGGCCAACACGGCGGGCGCAATCCCGAAGCTGATGACGTCGGCGAGGGAATCCATTTCGCGGCCGAACTCGCTGGCGGTGTTGGTCATGCGCGCGATGCGGCCGTCCAAGCCATCCAAAAGAAAAGCCAGGCCGATGGCTTTAGCCGCGATTTCGAAGTGATGCTCAGCGCCGGATGTGCCGTCATGTGCCGCCATCGCGCCTTGCAGGGACTGAATCACCGAAACGAAGCCAAGAAAAATGTTTCCCGCAGTGAAGAGCGTCGGCAACGCGTACGCGGCGCGAGGCGGACGGTGATCGGGCGAGCGCGGGTCGATGAACCGCTTCTTGAGATTCAGCCCTGACATGCTACAGGCTCCAGGCTGCTGACTTGGGCGGAGGATTCCCGCGCCGGCTGAGTAACGTTGCGGCGCGCCAAAACGCTCGATCCGGCGGCCACGCGCATTCCTTCCCGCACCAGGATCTCCCACTCGGGACCGAATACCACGTCGACACGCGAGCCGAACTTGATGAGGCCCACGCGCTCCCCGGCGGCGACTTGGTCGCCAGGTTTTTTGTTGAATACGATACGCCGCGCGATCAGCCCGGCAATCTGTTTGAAGATCACACGCGTGCCGTTGCCTTCCACCACCACCGTATTTTGTTCGTTCTGCGCCGAGGCTTTCTCCTTGCTGGCCACCAGAAACCGGCCCTTCTGGTACTGAACGCCGGTGATGGTTCCGGCGATGGGGGTGCGGTTCACATGCACATCGAAAATGTTCAGAAAGATACTGACGCGCCTCTGAGAAGGGCCTTCGGGACGCACGGCGACGACTTTGCCATCGGCCGGGGACACCGCTACCGGGCCTGAGGGAATGTCGCGCTCGGGATCGCGGAAGAAATACAGGCAAAACGCCGCGAGCACAAACAGCGGGAGGGCGAGCCAGGGCTGTACCCACGTCATCGCCACACCCGCAGCGGAAAAAACGACACCGTAATAGATTCCGTCGCGCACCATGAGATCGACAGCTCGCTTTCATTTTCTCACGTGCCGGTGCGCTTGCGCGGCGGGTTCGTTACTGGATTTCTGGCGGTCCGCGCATTAAGGCAAAAGACAAAAGGCAAATTGCAAAAGGCAAAAGGAGAGAAACGCTAGGCTGCCATGGCTCGCCTGCGTGCCACCAGTTGCCCGCTGAACAGCCAGAGACGGCGGCCTTCACAAATCTCTTGTGCCAGCGAGGCTGGCTTGACTGGCCGGAAATGCTTGATGTGACTGTAGAGCGCCCGCCTGTTGCCGCGAGGCCGCGGGCAATGGCTCTTCCGATGCCATCAGTGCCTCCGGTCACTACGGCCGTGCTTCCCGTACGAATCACTGGCGTAGTTGACTCACCTGTTGGCGCAGCGGAGAACATCTCGACTCAATAGGCAGGGCCGGATTGCTTACTCCGGGCCGCCTCAAGAAGCAGGCCGGTTACGCAGAACAGAAGCATGACACCCTCCGGGATGAACAGACTTGTGCCTTCCGGGACAGCGCCAAGTTTTGTGACAGGTTGAGGGGAATGTACGGAATCTTACGGTTCTTCAGCCAACGAGTTTTAGCTCGCGGATGGCTTCTCCGGCGCCGCTGAGGTCGGCCAGCTTCATTTCGGAATACTTGCGAGAGAGCAGCACTCCCGGTGCACCGGCGCGGAAAGCTGCCATCACAGCCTCTTTGACCCCTTGCGGCGTGCTCTTGCTGTGGTTGGTCTCGGTTGGGATGTCGATATCGATTCCAGGCCAGATCATGGTGTGGGTACCGGCAACACCCTCGAGTGCGCGCTTTGTCTCACGATAAACGTAGTCCGCCGAAAGCCCCGTGTAAGGAATCTGATCATAGCTGCGCTCTTTGATATTCATGACCGCATAGTTGAACTCGAGCAAACTCTGCTTCGAAAGGTCCCCGTAGAGCGTGGAGCCGATGTTGTCCACATAGAGCGCCATGCGCTCGCCGCCGCAATTGTTGTACATCACGATCTTCAGGAAGTCCGAGTATTTCGAAAGCTCGCGGAGATCCTGTTCAGCGCGGTAGATTGGGTTAAATGAGTTGTTGTGCCAGATGTGCCAGCCCACCGGTAGGTTTGACTTGGCAGCCTTCACTGTCTTGTATATGGCGCCGTAAGTTTCGCGCAGACTGTCTGTCCAAAGCATCTCCCAGGCCGCCAGCTCCGGATAGCGCAGCAGCAGCCGCCAGAACTGGACGTAGTAACCATCCACGGGACGCTCGCCGCTGCGCGCCGCACGGACGAATTTTTCCAACTCAAGAAAACCCTGCCTCGCACGCTCCACATTGATGCCGCGTTCCTTGGCCTTGCTCTGACAAAACTGGCAGAAGCAGGTGACATTACCTGGATCGATGGGCGGATCGTCATGCGTGGCGCCGAGACCATCCGAAAGCGCACCCTGCCGCTCGGAACCCCACATGATTCCGTCAATGTCATATGAGCGCGTGTAGTCTTCCACCAGACCCGTGAGGAAATTCTGGTAATCGGGATTGTTCAGGCACAGCGTTTCCGCGTTTCGGCCATAGAGATCCCGCTCCTGGAGTCTCTCAATGTTCGGCAGGTCGGTACGGAACACGTCCTCCAACCAGCAGATGGTCTTCATACCGCGTTTCTTGGCCGCGGGAAGGACTTCGGCGAGAATGTCGAGATTGACGTGATCGGGCGCGCGCGTCTCTTTGAGAATGGTGTTCTGGTAGAACTCCGGGTGCGGTGTGGCGAAGTTGCCGCCGTGAAATTTGAGGTCGTACTCCTGTTTGCCGTGATCGGGCAGTGGCTGGCCGGGAATTTGCCGTCCCGCGATTCCACGGCCGTAGGTGAACACCGCGAGAAAGAGGGTATTGACGAATGCGCGCTCCTGGAGCACGTCGAGCACCTTTTCGACGCCTTCATCCACAAACGAAATAGCACCTATTTGAATGCCGATCATTTTGGAGGACACAACAGCGCGCGCCGGATTGGACGCAGCCAAAGCGGCGCCGGCGCCGACGGCGGTCTTCAGAAAACCGCGGCGATTCACGTCCAGACCCGGCATGGAGTCACCGCTATCGCTTTTCATAACAGCCGATGTCTACGTGTCCACCCTTGACTCGCGTTGAGCCTTCGAGATCCTGCTCGCCCAGCGGCAATCCCGCGATCACACCTCCATTGACTGCGGGGGAATCCGATCGCAGGTGGAAGTCATTCTTCGAGAGGTCGGCGAAGTGCGGGTCGGAAAAATGGGAATGACCGTCGTTACCGGTCGCGGTGACGTACTTCTCGAATCCAGTGTGGATCGAGGGGTACCATCCCCACGTGCTAGCCGTGGCTCCGGAATCGCAATAGTAGAGATTGTAATCGACGGTCACGGTGGGCGTCCCGGCGACGGCAGGACCGGATTTGCTCGCTGTTATCAGGCAGTGGGCGCCGGCGTAAACGATATTATTCTCGAATCGGTTGTCCGTCATATTGAATTGCATCTGGAACTCGCCCGAGCCGGTGCTGGATGTATCGTTTCCGTAGAGAGTGTTGTTGACCACCATGCAGTGGTCGGTGCCGCCACGCTCCGCACCATAGCCGCCAATGGAAACGGCCGCGGTATTGCAGGCGTAAATCAGGTTATTGCGCGCAGTGATGTAGCTGGTTGTGCGGTTGCGATGCTCACTGGCCAACTCAATGCCGAAGTCTACGTGATGAATGATGTTCCGCTCAATCAGGATTCTCGTGCCACCATCCACATAGATGCCGTCGGAAGACTGGTCATTGCCGTAGGCCGGATTGCCGCGCGAAGTGATGTTATAAACCAGGTTGCCGCTGACGACTCCGTCGCGGGCTTGATCGACCGCTGGGTCAGGCGCAGTGCGCTCAAAGCCGATGATATCGATTCCGATATTGTTATTGTCGTGCACCACGTTGTGCGTAATGCGAAAGTTAGTCACGTTCCCGTTCACAACCAGTGACTCGCTCGAACCGGTCTTGAGATGGTGGACTTCATTGCCGTCGATAACCAGTTCACTGATGGGAGTCTTGGCGTCGGTGCCGTAAACAGCGATGCCAAATCCGTTGCCGCCGCTCCCTGGGGCATCTCGCCCTTGGAAATTGTTCTCAATGTGATGAACGTTGTTGTGCAAAAGCTCAATGTGCGTGCCCGAGCCCGTAACACTGATGCCCAGTGGGGCGAGCCGGTGTTCCGCAGTGCGGAAGTTCCGGATTTCGAAGCCCTCGATCCGGATGTAGCTCTTTTTGTGGATAACGAGCATGCCGCTTCTGCCGTCGGGAGTGAGATGCTCGCCTTCTAGAATGGCTGTCTCGCCGGGATGACTTCGGAACGTGACGTACCCGTCGCTTGGGTTGCCGGATACGTTGATGGTTACGCGTTCCTGGTAGATTCCGCCACGCACATTAACGGTGCTACCTGCCCGTGCCGTATCAGCGGCGTGCTGAATGGTACGCCAGGGAGCGGTTTGAGTGCCGGGATTGGCGTCATTGCCGGTGGTTGCAACGTAGAAAGAGTTTGCCTGAGCAAATACTGCTGAGACACAAAGAAATACCAAGGCAAGGAATCTCACGCGACTCCTTTCTATTCCAACCACGCAACCGCGCCTTTTTCGATGGCTGGCAATTCGCAAGAAAGCTTGCCGTGGTTGAATTCCCCGTGTATCTTCTGCGGTTGGCCGAGAAATGGAAGAAAGGCAATTGTGCCAGGCCCTTTCGCAGAGAAGGTGACCTTCACATTCTGTTCCGGAGTCTGGCGAGCTACCTCCTTGGACTTCAGTCCTTTGAAGTTGGCGAGAAACACGGATACCTTGCCGTCAACTTTGGCTATCTGACTAGAAACGAATGGCGCCGCAGTGACTTCCACCGTGGGTTTCACGGCCTTCGAAACCTCCGCTGCGAACGCTTGCCTCAGCTTGTTGAATTCGGCCGACTCAAACGTGCCCGCGGCGGCTTGCTGGTTGAATTCCTTCTGCAATTGAGCGTAGTAAGCTTTGCCGGGACAGTTGGGACGATAGATGCAGTTCTTACCCGTCAAGCGGCGCATCGGATTTGAGGCCTGGTCCGCCCCGCTGCTGTCATATTTTCCAGTCTCGCCGGTAACCATCAAGGTCTTCCCCGATGCCACGTAAGACTCCAGGTAACTCAACTCGTCTTTGCCCAGGCAGCGCGCGTCCGGCAGAATCAGCAGATTTCCGTGAAAGTCTACAAGAGTCCGGGGGGTCACAATCTGAAATTCCAGATGAGATTGCATGAGGAACATCATGATGCCACGGTAGGAGTCAATGAACTCTTTGGCAAAGTAATTTCTGGTTTGGGGCGAGAAGTAAACTCCGATAGGCCGAATCGGCTGCCGTGGGAGAAAGAACGTATTCTCGTGTTCCTTGATCCATCCAAAGATCAGCTTGCGCGTCTGGATGTCGTTCGAGCCCGACATGACGTGCCCCTGGACATCCCAGGTATTGGTCCCCGCCATCAACTGTGCCATCGCCAGGTTCTGCATCGCCTCGCCGGGTGCGATCGGCTTCTCCTTTTCCCACGAGTAGCTCAGCATCCAGCTAGGTTTACTGCCGGCAAACGCGCGGAAGGAGTACATGCCAGCCATGTCCTGAAACCAGGCGAGCGGTGTGCGCGCAGCCGACCGGCCGCCGGTTGAGTACTCATGCGCGATGGTGTCCACCACTCCGTACAATTCGTACACATCCGAGCCGACGCGCACGGCGCTCTCTTCGATGCCCGGATAGATCTCGGCGATGGTCTTACACTTCGGATTCACCGCCTTCACGTTGGCGTCAATTTCTCGCATGAAGTCAGTGATCGCCTCAATGCGAAAGTCCACCCACTTACGGAAGTTCGCGTCGCGGAAATCGCCGAGTTTCAAATCGGTCTTGGCGTTCAGCCCGGTCTTGGCCTTGAAGGCGGCGACGGTGTAATCGTCAAAGCTGACCCAGGTGTCCTCCCAATTGTCGAAGTGCGTCATCCAATAGGGGATGTCTACGTACACACCGTCGATGCCCGTCGCCGCGATCTGCCGCACCCGCTCCATGTAGATCTTGCGCCACTCGGGAGCAAAAGGCGTGATCCAGACGTCCTCGTCGCCTTCGCGAATCCAGAATGCGCTGCCGCCGCCAAAGAGCGCCGGCTCGCCGGTAATCTTGCGTTGCAGCCAATCGGGGTGATCTTTCGCCATGCTGTGTGCGGCTGAGGCAGCATGAGCCGTGATGCATTCGGTGCCCGCAATGTAGACGAAGGCGTAATTGCCGGCGGCATGAGCTTTCTCGGCAACCGCGTGAATGGCTCGCAGTTTTTCCGTGGGATCGACAAAACTTTCGAAACGGCCGGGGATATCGTTGTCCACTTCGATGCCGAAAACGTTGGTGTCGGCGGCCCCGCGGACAATCTGATCCGCGTTATCCACACGCAGTCCGTTACCGGCAATACGCACGTAGTGCGTCCAGTCCTGATCGGTCTGGCCAGCCAGGAGGCTAAGGCACCCGAGGAAAACGCAGAGAGTTCGCAGCATTTCGGACGTGAGAAACAGTATAAGACAATCCAGCCGACGGTCTACAGAAATTTTCATATTACTTTGTTTGCTTTCGTTTTCGGTCCTCATGGCAAGAAATCGCAATTGACGTCGGCCTCCGACTGGGCATATGCTGAAGTCGATTCAAAACCGGCCACTATATGAGAATTCTTTCGCAATTCGTTTTGCTTGTCTCGATTATTGCCCCGGCTTTCGCAGCCGACAAAGCGCGCGTTACCGGCAGGAACATCCGCATCGACTTCGACAAGAACATGCACACTCGCGTCGTTGCTTTGTTCGGCGGACGCGAAATCGTCATCGGCGATTTCTCTCCTTCGGAATCCATTCGCGTGGCGGGCCGTGACGTCACGGATTTCCCTTTGCAGGGTTTTCTAAGTGCTGTCGTGTCCAATAGGATTCATGATCGTCTGGGATTGGGGTCCGCAACCGTTCTGACCGGCACAGCGCCTTCGCTCAAGAAAACGCTGACTGTCACGGTGTACGACCAGTTTCCGCGGATGGCATTCTTCGATGTCGTGTACACCAACACGGGGAGCGCGGATCTCGAGGTGAACGCCTGGACGAATCAGCACTACTCCATCAACGCGGGATCTGAGAAGAGCCCCGCCTTCTGGTCCTTCGAGAGCGGCTCTTATGAGAAACGTCCGGATTGGATCGTCCCGCTGAAACCCGGTTTCAAACAAGAAAACTTCCTTGGCATGAATGCTTCCGATTACGGCGGGGGAACCCCGGTGATCGATGTCTGGCGTCGTGATGTGGGCATCGGCGTCGGTCACCTGGCAATGGCGCCAAAGCTGGTCTCGCTGCCGGTTACGCAACCTGACCCGGAGCACGCCACGGTCGCCGTGGAGTTCAAGCACGATCGGACGCTCAAACCCGGAGAAACCATGTCTACCCTCCGGACCTTCGTTGAAGTTCACGAAGGCGACTATTTTCAAACCCTACGCGACTACCGCGAGATGATGATCGCACAGGGCATCCATTTTGATGCGTCGCCGGACAGCGCTTTCCAGCCGATCTGGTGCGCCTGGGGTTACGGCCGCAAAATGAAACCGGCTCAACTCTTTGGTGCTTTGCCCATCGTGAAGAAGCTCGGCTTCACCTGGGTGACTCTGGATGACGGCTGGCAAACGGCGCAAGGCGATTGGTTCCTGAATCCGCAGAAATATCCGAACGGCGATGCCGATATGCGGGCGCTGGTCGACAAGATTCACGCCGAGGGTTTCAAGGCGCAGTTGTGGTGGGCACCGCTGGCCGCCGATCCGGGCACGGAACTGGTGAAGAAGCACCCCGATTGGCTGCTGTTGAACGCCGACGGCAGCAAGCAGAAGATCTCGTATTGGAACTCGTGGTATCTCTGCCCGGCTGATCCAGACGTCGTCGAATATCACAAAGCCATCGTGGTGAAGGCCATGAAGGATTGGGGCTTCGACGGACTCAAGCTCGATGGCCAGCACATGAACGGAGCGCCGCCCTGTTACAACCCGGCGCATCATCACGCACGGCCTGAGGAATCGGTCGAGGGGATGCCGCTGTTCTTCAAGGCGCTCTACGATACGGCTCGCCAGGTCAAATCCGACGCGCTGGTTGAGTTCTGCCCTTGCGGCGACGCTTACTCGTTTTTCACCATGCCCTACTTCAATATGTCTGTCGCATCCGACCCCGGGTCCGCTTACCAGGTCCGTACGAAAGGTAAGTCGCTAAAAGCGCTGCATGGTGATTCCGTCGCTTACTTCAGCGATCACGTGGACATGTACAAAGACGATTTCGCCTCTGCGATCGGCGTCGGCGCCGTGCTCGGTACTAATTTCGTCTGGCCCGAAGGCTCCGCCGATCGCAAGCGCGGTGACCTGACCCCGGCGCGCGAGCAGAATTTCGAAAAGTGGCTCGGCATTTACAAAGAGAAGATGCTGTCGCGCGGCGAGTACATGGGCACCTTGTACGACATCGGATTCGACAAGCCCGAAACCCACGCTATTCGCAAAGACGGCAGCATGTATTACGCCTTCTTCGCGCCGGATTGGAAAGGCAAGGTCACGCTGCGCGGGCTTTCGGCAGGCCCCTACCACGTGACGGACTACGAAAACGGCAAAGATCTGGGAACCGTCCACGGGCCGGAAGCCACGCTGGACGTGCAATTCGCCAAGCATCTGATGCTCGAAGCCAAACCGGAGTAGTTCTCATGAACAGACGATCGTTTCTGCAAACGGCCGGCACGGCCGGTATCGCCACCGGCCTGGCGCCCACGGCCGCGCGCGCTTACATCCCGGAACACAACTGGGAAAAATATGATTGGGGATCCGGTCCCGAAGTCAAAGACAGGCTGTATCAGGGTCCGTTTCCGCAATACGCGCCCGCCGCGGTAGTTCCCGATAGCGACGTGGTCATGGTGACCACGCCTTCAAGGGACATCGTTCCCAACTATGGAATGGGCTTGGTTGTCTATGTGTCAGGCGACACCGGTCCGCCGAGAATTCCCGGCGAGACCCTGGAAAAGTCGCTTGAGGATCTGGTCAAGATCCCGTTCACGCAGAAGATTTACATTCGGCCCAACTGGCGGGAGGTGCAGAAGAAACCGGGCAAACTGGATTTCCCGGATTGGTGGCAGATCACTTTCGACCTCGCCAAACGTTACAACAAGCGGGTTGGATTCCGCATCATGCTGGAGAATCCCGATTATGTCGAGCCCGGCATGCCCGAGTTCCTCATGGAAAAGGTGCTGTACCTCAAGCTCAAGGGCGAGTGGAAAGGCAATCCGTCCCAGACCCGCTACAAGAAGGAACACCGGATGCCGCAATACGAGCACCCGGCTTATCAGGCGGCGTTTCGCGAGCTGAATGAACTGCTGGCCGCGCAGTATAACGGCAATCCGCAGATCGAGTACATGGACACCATGATGTACGGATTCTGGGGCGAAGCGCACACGTGGCCGTACGAGGGCAATGCGTTTCCGAGCAACGTGGTGGCAGAGCAGACCTGGATGAGAATGCTGGAAACCCAGCTGGAAATCTGGACGAAGACTCCCGTGGTCACGAATACTGAACCGGATTTCAGCCTGGTGGGCAATTCCGATCTTCTCGATCGCACCATTCGCACGCACAACTGGATTCGGACGGACACGATCTTTATCGAAAACACGCAGATTGAAGCGCTGAGCAACCGTCCGGCCTGGACCGCGGCGATCTGCGAGGTCGGTATGACCACGGGCGACGCAAAGCGCGTGGATCTCGACGAAGGCGTCACGTACAACGAGAAGATCACGTCGCACGTGCTGGACGTCGGCGCGAATTACTGGTCGGTGTGGAATTGGCACAACGAAGCGGCGAAGAACGTCCCCAGTTACTACGAGAAGTATCCGGAGCCAATCGACTACATCGCGCGTCACATCGGATACCGCGTGTTTCCTTCCTTCATTTGGAGCTTCGCGCGTGATGGGACCCCGGGCCTTGTTGTGGGTCTGGCGAACAAGGGTGTTGCGGGAGTGCCGGGGGTGCTGCGCCTGACTGTATTCAGCGATGACGGCAAGGTCAATGTGAGCGGATGCGTGGATCCCGGTTATCCCAAACCCACGGGCATCCGGCAGGCGATGCTGATGTTGCCGCCGGGAACCAAGTGGGAAGGCTTAAAGCTGAAAGCGGAGCTGGAGGTTAAAGGTGTACGCTATCCCATGAATTGGGCGTGCCAGCAGAAAACCAATTCGGATGGATCGCTCACCCTCCGGCACAACGTACGCGGATGACTCGGCGGCAGCTACTTGCGTGCATTCCGGCTGCGGCGGCGCTCAGAAGCCTGCGGGCGGCTGAAGCACCCTTCGAGCGCATCGACACTCATACTCATATTCATCGCATCGTTCCCGAGTTGTTCGCTGCTTTGGAAAAAGATCGCTGGCGTTGCCTGAGTATTTGCGTTTCGAGAGCGATCGGCGACCAGACGTCTGACCTCGACGAAATGATTCGCGGCTCCGCCGAAGTCCATCGTGTGACCAAGGGCCGCATTGCGTGGGCGACTGCTTTCGACGCGCGCGGATTTGAAGACCGTGACTTCGCCGACCGAACCATAGCGGGGCTGCGGCAGTCTTTCGATCAAGGGGCGATTGGCGTGAAGATCTGGAAGAACATCGGCATGGGGATTCGCGGGAAATCCGGCGCTTACCTGCTGCCCGACAACGCCGCGCTCATGCCGGTTTATGAGGCCATCCAGAAAGCCGACAAGACGCTGATCGCGCATCTCGCCGAGCCGGACGGGGCGTGGCTGCCGCTCGACAAGAACAACCCGGAGATCGGTTATTACAGCCAGCATCCCGAGTGGCACATGTACGGGCGATCCGAAGTTCCGCGCAAAGAGGCAATTTTGGGAGCGCGAGATCGAATCCTGGAGCGGCACCCGAAACTCCGCGTGGTGGGATGCCACCTTGGGAGCGATGAAGAGCATTGGGACCGGCTGGCGAAACGCCTCGACATCTATCCCAACTTCGCCGTGGATGTGGCCGCGCGCGTGCGCTATTTCGTTCGCGGTGACCATGAACAAGCCCGCGAGTTTCTGACGAAGTATCAGGACCGCGTGCTTTACGCGACGGATTTTGTCTTGGAGTCAGGCGACGACGCCAAAGCAGCTCAGCACCTACAGCAGACGCACGAATGGGATTGGAAGTTTTTCGCCACGCAAGATACGTTGACGTTCCGCGACCGCCAGATTCAGGGTCTAGGCCTTCCCGAGCAGGTGGTGCGAAAAATCTTTCGCGAGAACGCCGTGCGCTGGCTGCCGGGAATCACCAAGACTTAACGCTGCGCCGCGCCCGATCGGCCCATGATGGGCCACACATCGACAATATTTTCTCCGCGCGCCACATAGTAACGGTCGTACACATTAGTGCTGGTATCCAGATTCGAGGGGTAGATCTCAACGCGATCCCCAAGCTTGATGTCGGGGCCATCATTCCAAGAAAGCATGCCGTATTCCGCGCCGCCGCTGTCGATCTTTACTTCCGGCCGTCCCTTCACTTCGTCTGTAGTGCGTAGCAGCGCCTTGTTTCCGTAATCGACTGCACATTGGTTCGGACGCGTCTTGCTGATGACGGTCGTCATGACGCTCAGCGCCGGCTCGAAATCCGTGTAGACGTGCTCATCATTCTTGCCGCCAATCCTGCGATATAGCGTGTCCATGAAAATGTACGAACCGGCCTGCAACTCAGTCAGGTGATTCTCGGTGTCGATGTTGTACGTTCCTGTACTCCCGCCCGTGATGATTCCGATCGGCAGGCCCGACTTGCGGCAAAGCTCCATGGTTTCTAGCATGGCGGCCACGTCAGACGTCGATTTCTGCTTGCGCGCCTCCCAGCCGTGGGTATGCGAGGCACCGCCGGAATAGCCCATCATGCCCACGAGCTTCATTTGCTTCGATTGATCCACCTTCTGCGCGAGGCGCAACGCGGGCTCACCCGGCTGGCAGCCCTGCCGATTCAGACCAGCGTAGACGTCAACGATCACGTTCATCTTGGTGTGCGCCGCGGCCAGCGCCTCTTCGAGAGCGTCCGCCGTGATGGGATCGTCCAGCACGCCTGTGAATGTCGGCTCGCGTTTCGCCAGCGCAACTGTGCGGGCTATCTGCGCGCGGCCCGCCGGCTGGCAGGTGTGCAGTACATTCTTCACGCCCGAGCTGACCAGCAGCTCGCACTCGGCCGTGGTCGCGCAGCACACCCCGTATGCTCCCAGAGCAATCTGTTGTTTGCTGATCTCGGGACACTTGTGAATCTTTACGTGCGCGCGCAGCTTCAATCCCGTGGCCTTGTTGTGCTCGGCCATGGTATGCAGGTTCTTCTGAAACAGCGCTTCGTCGAGGATCAGCGCCGGAGTGGGCAGGTCCTCTTTGGTAAGATCGCGGAAATCGTGTCGCGAAATGCGCCCCTCGATCTCCGTATAGTTGAACTCGCCCTTGGCCGCGCGAGCCCGACTTGCCAACAGCGCCCCCGCCGCGCCCGCCGCCAGAAATTGCCTACGCGAACTCATAATGCACCTCCTCGTGCTTGTCCGAGAAGTATACAACGGCGGAAGGTCGAGGGCCTAGAACCGCATCGCGTGGAACGGCAGCGGCTTCACGTTTCCCAGGGAAATGCTAGGGCTGAGCAGAGATGCCGAGCCGCGCTGCGACAAGCCGCGCTGGGGCGAGGCGGGCCTCTCTGAGCTCGCGGTACCCGGCCTCCTGCGCCTCCAACACTTCCGGAGGCGCACTCTTGGGCGATCTGGCATGAAATGGCGGTTCCGGTGCGTACTGGATATTCAGTTGAATTTTGCCGGGCAACCTTATCGCCACAGAGCATGGCTGTGGTCTCTAGCGCGGCGTCAATGCCGGCAGTTACGCCCGCGGCGCTGATGAGATTTCCATCCAGCACGACACGCGGGTCCACCGGGCTGGCGCCGTCGGCGACTGCCTGCTCGATCAGCTTCACCACGTCGGCCTTCGTTTTGTAAACGTCCCGCGACGGGTTGTGCCTGTCCTTGCCGAAGTCGGGCCCGATGTTTGATCCGGAAATCGAGCGGATCAGGTCGTAGTCGACTGCGGCGACGTGTAGAAGATTCTGCGCAAAGGTGCGTTCGTCTTTCTGAGCTTGAAGTCGTACTTGTCTGCGGGAAAGTCCCGGGCCATGGCGATGAGTTTGTTCCCGATCTCATTCCACACATCCAACGTTTCGTCCGCTCGGGCACGCACCGGAGGAGGCGGTTGACTCTGGCTGTAAAGACTCATTCCGGCGACTACGAGCAGAGTGAGGATTCGTATTGGTTTCATTTCAGCCCGACTTTCACCGGCTGGCGGGCGGGACAATTCCGCTCATCCGCAGATACTCGACCATCTGACCGTAATGGTCGAACGCGTGGGCGACGCCAAATACGGCCAAGCGCAGGCGCGGTGATTTGCCGCCTTGCACGGATTGCAACATGTTCTGAGTCGTCAATGTAGCTGCGGCCTTGTGACCCAGGGCGAAGGAATCCTTCAGGAACATGAGGATGTCCGCCTTAGTCTTCAACTTCTCAGGACCGTTCCCGCCCATAAAGTCATCCGGGAACTTATCGCCGGTAAGCGGAGACCATAGGGCATAGTTGGAAGCGGCAATATGGCTGACCTGCTGGGCAAACGTGCGCACACCCTTGTAGTCACTGCCTGGAATGGTCAAGGTCTCTGGTGAGAAGCTGTACTTATCTTCCGGCATGGCCTCGGCGGCTTCGACAATTTGCTTCTCGATGGCGGTAATCTGGCCGTCCACGAATGAAGCGATGGTCGGCGGAGTCTGCGATTGTCCCGAGGTGATCATGGTAAAGATGAATGCTGCTAAGGGCAACAGGATTCGTGTTTGTCTCATTAAGTGACGCTCCTCAGTTTGTTTGACTCCGACTTAGCTTCTTGAGTGTCTGCTGCACGCCGCTACGAATCTCACTGCGCCGCTGTTCCGTATCGGACCATGAGGACGCGGGTGCCGTGTGAGCATCCAGCATGGCCAATGCCTTTTCGGCATACTGGCGTGCCAAATCTTTCTGTCCGTCTGCCAAATACGCATCGGCGAGGTTACTGTGCGCGTCGGCAGAGTCCGGATACGCAAGAAGGTTGAGCTTAAAGATCTCGATCGCGGCCTTCGCCTCGCCCGCGCGCAAATGGTCAGCGCCTAGGATGTCGACGGTAATTTCTGGGAACAACTGCACCTGGGGATCTTTTCGGCGGGCTTCCATCAGTTGCTGCGTGACCTGGGCGACGCCGGCGGGTATCCGAATTTGATTGATGATTGGCGCGGATGCCACGGTGTCCGCTGGCGCGTGCCCTGGCGTTTTGATCAGCGTGGTCACAAACCAATCCACGATGATGCCGGGCAGCTCCGGATGAACTTTAAACATGTCGGTTCCGTGGCCGCCGTTGGCGGGGGCTTTCCCGACCTCGGGACCTTCATACCACAGCCAGGGCGCCTCTTGCGCAGCAGAGTAGTGTACAAACTTCTTGCCCGGGTTGGAGGAGGTGATGTAGAGCAATTCCATCGCCTCTACCGTGGGAGGGTATTCGTCGTCGTCGGCAACAACGAACAGTCCGGGCAGTTGTGACGCCTGCCGCAGGAATTGCAGGCCGTCTTGGAGAGTCTCTCCGGAAAGCAATGCCAGGGATTTCACCTCAGCAGAGTGTTGACGCGCTACTTCGACGGAACGGCCAACGCCGAGTTCGCCGGCTCCTCCCACGCCGATGACATCGCGCTTGACGCCTGGCTGCGAAACCAAGTATTGAAACGCTGTGTCAATGTCGCTAGGCCGCATCGTGCGTACCTTTGCCCTCTCCGCGTCCGTCAGCTTGGTATTAGGCGTGCCGCCGCTTTCGCCAAATCCGCGCATATCGACGGTAAGCGTGTTGATCCCAGCCGCAGCCAGTTGCCCGGCCAGATCATCCCAGGCTTTAAGTGTCCGGTTGAACTGGTGCAGCAGCAGCACACCAGGGCCTGGCTTGGCCGCAGGGAAGTAGCTCGCCTTCAGGATGGTCCCGTCGGACGCTTTGAGGTCAACCACGCGCGAGGCTGTGGCGCTTGCACCCTGTCCCCAGGCGGCCGCGGCGAAGATGAGTACTGAAAACAGCAAACTGATCCGTATTTGTGTCATCAAAGCGCCCTCAATGCGAGGCAAAATCATTCCTGACCACCCGGCCGCTCTTCATCACGAATCGAACTCGCTCTAGCTCGCTTATATCGGCGATTGGATCTCCGGCAACGGCGACGAGATCGGCGAATTTCCCGGACTCGACTGCACCCATGCGGTCCTGCCAGCCCAGCATTTCCGCGGCGTTGCTCGTGACCGCACGAAGGATCTCAAGCGGTGGCATGTCAACGTTATGCAAGGCGGGAAACATCATTGCCGTGGCTTGGCCGCGCGTTTTTCCGGGATAGAACCAACACATGTCGGATCCAGCCGCAAACTTCACTCCTGACTTCAAAACCCGCTGCATCAGGGCCGCTGCCTTCTGCCGGCCTCGATCGTCACTGGCAACATTCTCGGATCGAAAGGCCGGAGACATCACAATGCTGGTGTCGTGAATTCTCGTCCAAAGGCCGTCATAAAAAGTCGGCGTCATGTCGAAGAAGATGCCCTTGTCGCGCCTTCCTTGATCTTGCCGTTATCGATCAGCACGGTTGCGGGCGAAAGCACCTTCTCAGTCCGGGGATCGAGTAGCCGCGCAGCTTTGACCAGAGTCATGAGACTTGGGGATTGAGCTCTGAGCTGTCCGCCGGAACACACAGCGAGATAGATTGCCGCTAAGAGTGTGAACAGCCTGCGCAAACAGATTCTAAGTAGCATGGTTGGCGTTCTGCAAAATTGAGCG
>Ga0116216_10000802_pt1 | contig 23451 bp, 18 predicted proteins | sample Sb_taG_11_FD_89696 | JGI IMG/M metagenome (GOLD analysis project Ga0116216, IMG submission 89696) | Peat soil microbial communities from Weissenstadt, Germany - Sb_50d_3_AS metaG | ecosystem: Environmental > Terrestrial > Soil > Wetlands > Peat | place: Germany: Weissenstadt | collected 2010-09-21
ACCTGCTCGGCGTGGTCGACGCGGTACGGCGTTCGGGGGTGGCCGAGCGCATCATGCTCGTGACCAACGGGGTCCGCTTGCCGCGGGTTCCGTCGGTCCTGTGGGCCAGCCTCGACGCGGTCCAAGTGAGCCAGTATCCGGGGCACAGCCTGAGCTCCGATGCGCTCGCCGAGTGCCGAAGCCGTGCCCGCGAGAACTGCGTGAGCCTGTGGTTCCGCGAGATCGACTCCTTCCGCGAGTCCTACTCCGAGCTCGGCACCTCCGACGACGCCCTGGTCCGACGGATCTACGACTCTTGCGAGGTCGCCCACAAGTGGCAGTGCCACACCGTCGCGGACGGCCACTTCTTCAAGTGTGGCCCGTCGGTGTTCCTCCACCGGACCCTGCCCGAGGCCCTGGGGGACCTTCGAACCGACGGAGTGGACCTCGCTGACTCCGACGACCTCGGCCGGAGGCTCCGGGAGTACCTGGAATCGCCCGACCCGCTCGTGGCGTGCCGCAATTGTCTCGGCACGTCGGGATTCACCTTTGCGCACGAACAGGTGCGAAGGGTGTCCTTCCGCGGCCTTCAGAACCACCGCACCGAGGAGATGGTGGACCACCGGCTGCTCGAGCCGGTGGCGGTGACCCTGAGCAGGTAGTCCGCGGCCCGCCGGCCGGCGCCTGTCCGCGTACCGCGCTCTCGTGCCCTGGAAGCGGTCTATTGCCGAGACGGGTGCGGCGCCCCCCGGGGAGCCGAAAGGCCACGACCGTAGAGGTCAGGGTCGAATCTCTCCCAGTCGCACCAGCCACCCCCGTCGTTGGGACCGCGCTGGTGGATGTGCCCGATCGACCCGTCCAGGCCCACGGCGAACACGTAGAGGCGTCCGTCGACTGCAGACACCGCCGCAGGAGTGCCGCGGACGGAGTGACCGAAGGAGTCCCAGTCGGACCACCCCGCCCCTCGGTGGGTGCCCAGCTGCCAGACGTGGCCGAGCCGTCCGCCCGTGCCCACCGCGAACACCTCGAGCCGGCCGTCGCCGTTCGCCGCGACAACGGGCGTGCCTCGGATGGAGTGTCCGAAGGACTGCCACTCCGACCAGCCGTCCCCGGGGCGGGTGCCCAGCTGCCAGACGTGGCCGAGCCGTCCGTCCATGGCCACCGCGAACACCTCGAGCCGGCCGTCGCCGTTCGGCGCGACAACGGGCGTGCCTCGGATGGAGTGCCCGAAGGACTGCCACTCCGACCAGCCCGCCCCGGAATCAAACTGCCAGGTGTGGCACAGGCGGCCATCGGCCGAAACGGCGAACACCTCGAGGCGGCCCGTCGCGCTCTGGAACCCCGACGGGGTACCCCGGACCGGCTGGTCGAACTCGTGCCAGTCGGACCAGCCGGTGGTGGCGTTGGGCTCCTCCTGCCAGACGTGGCCGAGCCGGCCGTCCATCGCCACGGCGAACACCTCGAGGCGGCCATCGGCGTTCGTGAGGAGCACCGGGGATGTCCTCACCCGAAGCCGAAGGTCGTCCCAGCCCGACCACCCCGTGCCGCCCTCTCGCTCGTAGAGGTGTCCCAGACGGCCCTCGGTCCCGACGCCGAACACCTCGAGGCGGCCATCGGCGTTCTGAGCCACCGCTGGAGTGCCACGAATATGCACACCCAGGTCGTCCCACTGCGACCAGCCACCGTCCGCCGCCAGCCGGACGCGCCCGAGTTGCCCGCCCGAGCCCACGGCGAAGACGGACATGCACTCACCGGCGATCAGTTTTTCCAACGGCAATCGAACTCCGTCGTGACCGTGCAACTCGACCGAGCTCACGAGCCGGTCAGAGGCCGAAAACTGCTGTCGCGCGCCCCTGTGGCCAGGATCGCCGTGGTCAACGTGCCCTTCTGCAGCCACACCGCGGCGCCGACCTGACTGGCAAAGATACTCGTCAGGCCACGACGGACTCGTCTCGGCGCAATCCGCTCACCGAGATGTTGGTCCTCACTGGACGACCCGGAGGCTTCGGGCCGGCTCATCAGCCGGTCCCGGCGGCGTTGGCGCCTGGGTCATGAAGGCGGCACCGACCTGGTCGCCGAGGGCGATCGCGGCGACCAGGTCTTGCGCGCTCGGACGCGGCGTCGCGGCGGAACTCGAGGACGAACTGGCCGAATACGTGGCGGTGTCCCGACACCGGCATCTCGACCGAGCACCAAACCCGCAACGGCTCCCCGACCCGCTCCACCCGGGGCGCCTCCACCTCACCATTGCGCCGGATGCGGGCCCGGGCCGCGTTGGTCGGGCCCACCTCGAAGGTGCAGGGCTCAAGCGACAAGAGGCGCTGCAGTTCCTGGCCGACCGCCTGGACCACGAGCGCGAGCTCCTCCCCCGAGGCGAGCAGCGACGCAGCTCCGCTGATGCTCGCGAGGAGGCCTCATCGGTGCGTGCCCGGGAGCGGTGTCGGACGATCCGAATCGCCATTTCCCCGCCCACCATCGCGACCAGCGCGAGGACGAGCGTGGTCTCAAGGTCCAGGGTGCGGTTGATCGGGCGGTGTTCGTAGGAGCGCGTCGCGAAGAAGTCGAAGCAGAACGCGGCCGAGACGGCGGCCGTGAGGACGGCCAGCCGCCGACCCGCCGCCCCCACCCCGAGCACGGCCAGGACGAGGACGAGGGCGAGATCGGCATTGGGCAGCCGGGTTCGCACCGGCACCCACACCGCCGAGAGCCCGAGCGGGACCAAGAAGGCCACCACGACTCTCAGCACGTCTGTCATGCGCGCGTCATGGGCCTTCGTTCCGATCCCGGCGCCCGGCCGGCTCCTACCGCAGCGTAGCGACCCCTGACCAGGGCGTTCAGTGCCGATAACCCGCCGCGTCACGAACGAGGTGCGACCGTCGTCTTTAGGATCGGACGTATCGACAAGGAGGCGGTCATGGCCAACGTGACGCTGATGGAGCGACCGAGGGGGCTCATCGCGAGGGCCGCGTGGTGGTATTCGAAGAAGAACATGGGCCAGGCGGTCGAGCCGGTCCGAGCGGCCGCTCTGCACGGCGGGGTCTCATTCGGTTGGGGGATGCTCGAGATGGCCGCCGAGCGCAGCTGGCACAAGCTCGACCCGAAGCTCCGTTGGCTCGCCGTACAGCGCACCGCCGGCACGATCGGCTGCTCGTGGTGCACCGACTTCGGGTACTACGAGGGGATGCAACGGGGGGTCGACCCGCAGAAGGTGCGCGAGGTGGCGCGCTGGCGGGACAGCGACGTCTATGACGACCAGGAGCGCGCCGTGCTCGAGTACGCCGAGGCGGCCACGGCGTCGCCGGTCGCAATCGACTCGGACCTGATGGCCCGGCTGCACGCGTTCCTGACCGACCAGCAGATCGTCGAACTGGCCGCGTGGGTGGCGCTCGAGAACATGCGCTCCCGTTTCAACGGCGGGCTCGGGCTGAAGGGCGAGGGTTTCTCGGACCGCTGCGAGCTGAAGCCCCTCGACGCCACCGCCTGAGGTGGGCGACCCCGAGGTTTTCGTCGAGTTCCGGCCGAGCCTGTTCGGCGTCGCCTACCGCATGCTCGGCAGTGCGACGGAGGCTGAGGACGTACTGCAGGACGCCTTCGTGCGCTGGCAGGGGGTCGGGGAGAAGGTCGAGTCCCCCAAGGGCTTCCTCACCTCGGTAGTCGTCCGGCTGTGCATCGACCAGCTGCGCTCGGCCCGGGTGCGGCGAGAGACCTATGTCGGCCAGTGGCTGCCCGAGCCGGTCTCGACCGAGCCCGACCCGGGCCGGGCGGCGGAGCTCGCCGACTCCCTCTCGCTCGCGTTCCTCGTGCTGCTCGAAGAGCTGAGCCCGGCCGAGCGCGCCGCGTTCATCCTGCGCGAGATCTTCTCCTACAGCTACCCGGAGACCGCCGAGTTGCTCGGCCGCAGCGAGGCGGCCTGTCGCCAGCTCGTGTCCCGGTCGACCCGACAGATCGGGGACCGGCGGCGGCACTTCGACTCGGACCGTCGGGCCGGCGAGGAGTTGGCCGCCCGGTTCGTGGGGGCGTGCGGGACCGGCGACGTGGCCGGCCTCCTCGAGTTGCTGGCCCCCGACGTCGTCCTCTGGAGCGACGGCGGGGGCAAGGCGAAGGCGGCGCCGCGACCGGTGTTCGGGGCCCGCAGGGCGACCCGCTTCCTCGTCAACGTGGCCAAACGTCTTCCCGCCGGGGTGGAGGTCCGACTGGCGACGCTCAACGGCCAGCCGGGCATCGTGATCGACGAGCACGGCGAGCCGGCCAGCGCCATCGTCCTCGACGTCCTCGACGGGTCGATCTGCGGGGTCCGGATCGTTGCCAACCCCGACAAGCTCCGGGCGCTTCGGGCCCCTTCGCCAATGGGCGCCGCCGAGGCGCGCCCGTAGGAGCTGGCGCCACCCCCCACTCCGGGCCGACTCCACCGGGCGGCGACGTTACGGTGACCTAGCCATGACCGAGTCCGTCGTCCGAGCGCTGATCGAGGCACTCCCCGAGGGGACGGTCCTCTCCGACCCCGACGTGATGGAGCCCTACCGATACGACCGGGCGATGACCGTCCGACCCGGTCGGCCGGTCGCGGTGGTGCGGGCCACCTCGACCCGAGACGTCCAGGCGACCCTGACCATCGCGTCGCGACTCGGGGTCCCGGTGGTCACCCGGGGGGCCGGCACCGGGATCTCGGGCGGGGCCGCCGCCGTCGACGGCTGCATCACACTCTCGACCGAGAAGATGCGCGAGATCGAGATCGACCGTGCCGCGATGCTGGCCCGGGTGCAGCCCGGGCTGTTCAACGCCGAAGTGAAGGCGGCCGCCCGGGAGCACGGCCTGTGGTACCCGCCCGACCCGTCCTCCTTCGAGATCTGCTCGATCGGCGGGAACCTCGGCACCAACGCGGGTGGCCTGTGCTGCCTCCGCTACGGGGTGACCACCGACTACGTGCTCGGCCTCGAGGTCGTCCTCGCCGACGGCCGGGTGCTCCGCCTTGGGGGCCGCACCGTGAAGGACGTCGTCGGCTACGACCTGAAGCGCCTCTTCGTCGGGTCCGAGGGCACCCTCGGGGTCATCACCGAGGCGACGCTCCGACTGCGCCCGCTCCCCCCGCCCGTCTCCACCGTCGCCGCGACGTTCGGGGACATCGTCTCGTGCGGTCGGGCGGTGACCGCCGTCATGTCGTCGGTCCGGCCTTCGGTGCTCGAGTTGATGGACGCTTCCGCGATCGACGCCGTTCAGCGGGTGAAGCCGTTCGGCATCGAGCCCGGAGTGGGCGCCCTGCTGATCGGCCAGTGCGACGCCGCCTCCGAGGACTCGGGAAAAGTCGCGGCGGCCTGCGAGTACGCCGGGGCCACCTACGTGGCCGTGACCGACGATCCCGAGGAGGGCGAACTGCTCATGGGGGCGCGCCGGATGGCCTTCCCCTGCATCGAGCGGCTGGGCACCGTCATGATCGAAGACGTCGGCGTGCCGGTCCCGCTCCTCCCGGACCTGGTCGCGGCGATCGCGGCGATCGCCGAGTCAACCGACACCCTCGTCCCAGTCGTCGGCCACGCCGGAGACGGCAACCTCCACCCCCTCGTGACCTTCGACGCCTCCGATCCGGCCGCCGTCGGCCGCGCGGAGGACGCTTTCGACCGGATCATGCGGGTGGCGATCGAGCTCGGCGGGACCATCAGCGGCGAGCACGGGGTCGGATCGTTGAAGGCCCCCTACGTCGCCCGGCAGCTGAGCGCCGACGTCCTCGACGTGACCCGGGCCATCAAGGGCGTCCTCGACCCCCTCGGCATCCTCAACCCGGGAAAGTGGGTCTGACCGGGCGTCGGATCAGCTCGAGTGGCGCTGCAGCAGCTCGATGCGCGTCCCGTCGGGGTCGGCGAGGAAGATCACCGTGATCGCGGCGGGGTCGCGGTCGAGCCGGATCCGGGCGCCGTCGATCGGGACGCCGCCCAGGCCGAGCAGCCGGTCCTCGGTCGCCTCGACGTCGTCGACCTCGAAGGAGAGGTGGGTGAGGCCGAGCTGGTTGCGATGCCTCGAGGGGTGCCCGTGCACCGCTGGACGCTCCCAGCCGAGGAGTTCCAGACGGAACCCCTCCTTCGTCAGGTACTGCGAGGTCATCTGGGCCGGCGGATCCACCTCGGACAGGCCCGCGACCTCGTCACCGGCCTCGAACCGGGGACCGTGCTTGAAGCCGAGCCCGTCGCAGTAGAAGCGGATCGAGGTCTCGAGATCCGAGACCGCCAGGCCGACATGCGACATCCGGACCGAGCCCTGCTCTTCGACCGACATAGACGTCATCTCGTCCCTTCCGATCGACGCACGAGTTTCCCCGCCGAGCGCGAGGTGGCGTGTGCCCGCGGCCCCGACCCGCCGAGGGGACGGGCGGACACCCCGTCCGTGTGCTCAGTCGACGTCACCGCACTCGACCACGCGTCGGTCCCGGAGTTCGTCGATCTGGGCGGCGCTGTAGCCCAGGTCCGACAGGATCGGCACGGTGTGCTCGCCGAGCAGCGGGGGGTGGAGGTGCTGAGGAGGACGGGTCCCGTCGAAGCGGAGTGGGGTGCCGACGAGCTTGAGGTCCGGGATCTGCGGGTGCGGGAGCGGCGCCACGATCCCGAGCGCGTCGAGCTGGTCGTCGGCGGCGAAGTCGGCCACGGTGCGCACCGGGCCGCTCGGGACCGAATGGGCGCGGAGGTGGACCTGCCATTCCGTCGCGGTCCTCTGCAGGAACCGTTGCTCCAGGACGGCGTGGAGCTCGCGGCGGTGGTCCACTCGATCCGAGTTCTTTCGGAAGGCCGGGTCCGAGGGGAGGTCCGGCAGATCCAACGCGACGCACAACGAGGCGAACAGTTGGTCGTTGCCGGCGGTGACCATGAGCTCGCCGTCGGCGGTCTGGAAGACCTCGTAGGGAGCCAGGAACGGTGCTTCGCTCCCCTGCCTCTGGGGCACCACCCCTGAACCCAGGTACCCGGTGAGGTGGTAGGACAGCCACCACGCGGCCGTCTCGAAGAGGCTGACCTCGACCAGTGTGCCTGCCCCCGTGTCGCGCCGGGTGTGGAGGGCCGCTTGGATCCCGATCGCCGCCCACATCGCGGTCCCGAGGTCGATGGCCCCGATCCCGAGCCGCGCCGCCGGACCGTCGGGGTACCCGGTCAGGGACATGATCCCGCTCTCGGCCTGCAAGACCGGGTCGTAGCCCGGCCAGTCCTTCTTCGGTCCCTCCGATCCGTACGCACTGATCGAGCAATAGACCAGCGCAGAGTTGAGGCGTTGCACCGACGGGTAGTCGAGCCCGCGCTTTTGGAGCGAGCCCGGTCGAAAGCTCGTCACCATCACGTCGGCATGGAGGGCCAGCCGGAGCACGATGTCCCGACCCTCCGGAGAATCGAGATCGATGGCAATGCTGCGCTTGTTCCGGTTGCAGGCCAGAAAGGTCGCGCTCTGTCCGTTCCACGCTGGTGGGCGCCACTGTCGGGTGTCGTCTCCAGATGCCACCGACTCGACCTTGATGACATCTGCACCGAGATCCCCGAGCAGCATCGTGCAATAGGGTCCTGCGAGGTTCCTTGTGAGGTCGAGCACCGACACCCCCGCGAGCGCGTCAGGAAGCGACATCAATGGCCATCGATCTCCTCCAGGTTTGGCTCACCGTCACACCGTCGGCCTCGTCGCCACGCTCCGCCGTCAGACCCACGGTGACCTCGGGTCTCAGAGCGAGCGGCTGAGAATCTCCCAGAGCTCTACGAACATTGACGGAATCAACGGCTGCGAGGGAAGGACATGGCCGGGGGCGGGGTTGGCGCCGCTGCCCACGATCGGCGTTCCCTTGATCGGCACCGTCGCCTGTGCGCAGATCAATCGTGCACCGGCAGTGTCGCGGGCATCGAAGGAGACCGAGTAGATCATTCCGGCCGCCGACTGGGGCACCGTGAGCGTGATGCCGTTCGGCCCGTTCGCGGGCGCATACGGGCCCGCCTTTTCGGGTCGGAGCGGCATGACCAGTGGTTCGCCCGGCTGAAACGACGATCCCGTCGTCGGTCCGACCGTGATGAAGGCATAACCCCCACTGATGTTCTCGTCGAGGGTGAAGTCGATGCTGAGGGTGATCGACTTCCCTGCCTGAGGTGGCCAGACCGACGCGTCGGTCTTGCTCACCTTGATCAGATCCGTGGCCGATCCGCAGTTCTTCCACGGGATCGGGACGGCCCCGGCCGCGCTCGGCAGGGCAACCAGGCCAACCGCCACGAGGGCGACCAAGACGGTGCCACGCACGACCTGGCGGATCACGTCGAAAAAATACCCGGGCGCGGTGAGCGATCCGGGGACCGCCCGGGCCGATCGTCGGCGACCCGTTGATGCCCTCCCGGGTGGGATGACCGGCCCGCCCACCCGACGGCCAGCGGCTTATCATGCGCCGATGACAGACTCACGAGACTCCATCTCGGTCGAACGGATCATCCCAGCGCCGCCGGAGCGAATCTTCGAAGTGCTCACCGACCCGGCGCGTCACCCCGAAATCGACGGCTCCGGAAGCGTTCAAAAGGCCGCCGCCGGTGCTCCGACGCGCTTGACGATGGGGGCGACCTTTCAGATGTCCATGAAGCGCGGGATCGGATACTCGATGGTCAACACCGTGACCGAATTCGAAGAGAACCGGCGACTCGCGTGGTCGCCCAAACCTGCCGGCGGCTTCGGAGCTCGATTCGTCGGCAGGATCTGGCGCTATACCCTCGAGCCAGTCGACGGTGGCACAAAGGTGACCGAGACGTGGGACATCTCCAAGGAAGCGCTCCGGTTCGTCCTGCGCTATGTGGCGGTCAAGGACACCCGCAAGGCGATGGAGAAATCGCTCGAGAACCTCGAAGCGCTCGTGGTTCAGCCCTGACCTCTCGCATCGACGGCTTCACCGTGGTTCAGACCCTGACGACGCGGAGCCTCCGGCCGCGGATCAGGGACGAAGACCTGGTTCGACTCTGGCCCAGACCACAGTGATGTCGTCCCGGCGCACCGTTGCGATGAACCGACTGATCGAAAGGAAGATCGCCATCGCGGTGAGGCCGTAGGTGACGGCCGAACGCTCAAGCACGAAGGAACGTAGCGAGGAGGACACGAGCAGCCAGAACACCAGTCCCGCGTTGAGCATGAGGACCGTTGCCCACAGCACCGAGATGCGGATGAAGAATCTCCGCACCAGGGGTCGCCGCAGGATGGCGGGATCCATCGGGCAGAAGTCATGTGCGAAACGCTGTGTGAATGGCTTCCCCGCGATGGCGGAGGCGAAAAGCACAAGGGAGATCACCACGGTGCCCGCCGTGGGCTGCGCAAAGTACAAGAAGGCGCTTCCCGTGACGAAGGCGATCACAGTTCGGAGCGTGATCAGTATGGTGCCGAAGAACAGCAGCATGGAAACGCGCTCGCGTTTGATGAGCCTGCGAGCCATTGCCAGATATGACCAACTCAACGCCGCGATCAACGCACCTCGGAAGCCGGCGAGCACCAGCAGCAGATAGAAGAGCGCCAGAGGCCCGACCACGGCCTCCAAAACCACCGGAACTGCGTGTCGGAAAGCCGTTCGGGGCGCCGGGAGCCGAAGGACGGGGCCCTTGTGCCCGTCGGTTCCGCTCCCCGACTCGAGCTTCAGGAGATGCCAGGGTCCCGACGGCGGGATTTTGGGCTTACCTGCCACCGCTCCGCCGTTCTTGCCCCCGAAAGCGGTGGCGCCTTGACCCACGTTGAGATGCCCCGACCCTATACCTGTAGACCTCGGATCCCCGACCACCCTCATGTCGAGGGTCATCCGCGGCCGACCCTGATCCCCCTGTCAGCTCCTGGAGGCCAGGTGATCGGCCAAACGGTGGGCCAACGTCACGATGGTGAACGTCGGATTCGCGCAGCCGCCGGTCGGAAAGACCGAGCTACCGGCCACATAGAGGTTGGTGGTGCCATGGACGCGGCAGTCACCATCGACGACCCCATCTTCGGGTCGCGTGGCCATCCGGGTGGTTCCGAGATGGTGGTTGCCCCAGGTCGCATGCGGCGACTCGCTCGGCCCGGCCGGTGTCCACGGCCAAGGCTCCTCGGCGCGCACGAACAGCTCGGTCCGAGCCCCGTAGCGCTCCTGCAGAGCCAGGGCGACCAACTCGGACGTTCGCACGATGCTGGTCCAGTCCTGCGGGCTCAGTCGCCACTCAAGATGGGGGCGGGGGCAACCGAGGCGATCGACTTGCTCGCCCAACACGATCCGGCTCTCGGAGTTGGGCGCCTGCTCTGCCCGGGCGTAGAGCTCGCATGTCACCGGCGTCGACGAGGTGACTGGGCCAAGGGGACTCAACTGCATACTCACGTTGAGCAAACGCTCGGTTCGCTGGAGGTCCTCAGGGAGGGCCAGCACCTCCCGTTCCGTTCCTTCAATGAGGCACGAACGCAACGGGGTCGAGTCGGGCAGCTCGACCGAACCGACGAGCGCGTGTGGATGCTCCATGAAGAAGCGCCCGGTGGCAGTTCCCTCCGACGGCAGGCGGTCTTCGTGCATCAACAAGAGACGAGTGTTCTCGATGGCGCCCGTGGCCAGCACCACCGCGTCTGCCTCGGCGTGAAGTTCACCTCCGCCAGCTCGTGCAACACGGACGCCGGTCACCCGATCGTTTCGCAGCTTCAGTTCGACAACCGTCGCGCCGAGCTCGGTCGCGAAATTGGGTCTCGTGAGCAACTGGAGGAAGAGCGCACGGAAGAGCAGCGGGTTCGCCGGAAAGTGATACGAGAGATGGACCAGCGGACCTTTTGTCTCGGGGGGGTCGAACGCTTGGAACCCGAAGGTTTCCGCAGCAAGCTTCTCGAAGGGGGCCAGGTCCGTGTGGCTGATCGGCCACCCGCTGTGGGGCACCCACGCACGGTCCTCGAAATCGAGTGGCCGAAACGGCATGCAGAATCCGCGGCCCCACCGAAAGGCCGACCCTTGGATCTGGCGTTGGCGACCGGACCGGAGGTAGTTCGGATAGTCCTTGATGATGGGGCCGTCGGCGTCACCCTCGTTCAGCTCTTGTGCCGTCTGGTCGTAGTCCCACTCACCACTCTCCAGGAGTAGGACGCTCGCGCCGGCCCGAGTCAAGACATCGGCCAGGGTGATCCCGGCCGGACCACCGCCAACCACGCAGACGTTGGCTCGCAACGTGGTCTGCATGCCGACCGGCCAGGTGGCCCGTGCCCGCTGCACGACCTCGGCCAGCTGGGCCCCGCCCGCTCGTCCCGAGACGGTCGCCCGACACACGGCGGGTCGACGCCAGCCGGCACCGAGGTCCGCCCAGCCGGACCACGCATGGGCGGTGCCCGGATCCTGCTGCCGGACATTCCCAAGCCGACCGTCCAAGCGGACGACGAACACCTCGAGCCTTCCCTCGACATTGTGGAAGACGGTCGGCGTGCCCTCGATCGGGTATCCGAAGTCCCCCCAGTCTGACCAGCCGGCGGTGCGCCCCCCGTGGTCTCTCCACACGTGCCCGAGACGGCCTTCGCCGCTGCAGGCGAAGACCTCGAGCCGCCCGTCGGGGTTCCGGAAAACGGCGGGATCGCCACGGATGGTGTGCCCGAAGTCCCCCCAGTCGGACCACCCGGTGGAACCTCCGGGTTCCAGCTGCCACACATGCCCGAGACGGCCTTCGCCGCTGCTGGCGAAGACCTCCAGTCGCCCGTCCTCGTTCTGGAACACGGACGGATTCCCGCGGATGAGGTGTGCAAAGTTGTCCCAGTCGGACCACCCGATCGCGCCGCCCGGCTCCCGCTCCCAGACGTGTCCGAGCCGCCCGTCGATGCCGGCGGCGAAGACCTCCAGGCGACCATCAGCGTTCTGGAAAGCGGCCGGTCGGCCCCGGATCAGACGTCCGAAGCTCTCCCAGTCCGACCAGCCCGTGTGTCCACCCGGCTCCAGTTGGGTGATCCTGCCGAGCCGACCGTCGGCGCCGGCCGCGAACACCTGGACACACCCGGTGTGGTCAATGAAGACACCGGGATCACCAAGCACCGGGTGTCCGAAGTCCACCCACTCCGACCACTGACCCGGATAGCTCTCCCACATGTGGCCGAGGCGCCCCTCCGGGCCACTGGCGAAGACTTCGACGCGACCGTCGGCATTTTGGAAGGCGGCAGGCGCACCTCGGATCTCCGTGCAGAGGATCGACCATTCCGACCAACCGACGCCGGGGACGCGAAATCGATGGCCGAGTGAGCCGTCGGGTCCAACCGCGAACAGAGCGAGACCTCGACCACTGCTCAGATTGCCTATCGGCATCGCGCTCTTCCCGTCCGGCGTTTGGTGCCGCTCGGCGCCGGCGTCTGGCTCAGGTCGGGGCCGCGAGTCCCCATTTCTAGCTCGCGACCCGGACCTGGTTCCGCTGCCCCGCCGCCCACGGACCACGAGATGAGTCGCTCGGACTTCGCTCGAGGGCTGCTCCGAGGCTTCGCTGAACCGGCGGGGGCGTCGGGGCGCCTCCGTGGCGCCGTCACACCGTTTGGCACACCGCGACGCTGCCCCGCCCTGCGGCGCCCAGATCGCCCCACGCCGACCACGCGACCTCCGAGTCGGGACCGAACTGCCAGACGTGTCCGATCGTTCCATCGAGAGCCACCGCGAACACCTCGAGCCGGCCGTGGGCGTTCTGCACGACCGTCGGCCGGCCCCGGATGGCGATCCCGAAGTTCCCCCATTCCGACCACCCAAGACCACTGTCCTGGTGGTCCAGCTGCCAGACGTGGCCGAGGAGGCCGCCGGCGCCGCAGGCGAAGAGCTCCAGGCGCCGCGCCGCGTTCGGAGCGACCGCCGGGGAGGAACGAATGGGGTGCCCGAACTCCGACCAGTTAGACCAGCCGGCCGAGCCGCCGGGCTCCATCTGCCAGACGTGGCCGAGGAGGCCGCCGGCGCCGCAAGCGAACACCTCCAGACGCCCGTCGGCGTTCCGGCAGACCACCGGACTCCCGAGGAGGACGTGGTGGAAGCTCCCCCATTCCGACCACCCCACCCTTCCCCCGGGGTCCCACTCCCAGACGTGCCCCAAACCACCGTCGGCGCCGGAGGCGAACACCTCGAGGCGGCCATCGAGGTTGAGGCAGGCCGCCGGCCTACCTCTGATCGGGAAGCCGTAACTTTCCCAGTCCGACCAGCCCGGGCCGCCGGGCTCGACCTGGCGGATCCGGCCGAGCCGGCCGTTGAGGTCGGCTGCGAAGACCTGCAGATGACCGGCGGAGTCCAAGCAGACAGCCGGTGTGCCTCGGGCCGGATGGCCGAGATCCTCCCACTCAGAGAGGGAACCGGGTTCGCTCTCCCGAAGATGACCGAGGGAGCCGCCCGGGCCGACCGCGAATACCTCGAAGCGCCCGTCGGCGTTCAGCGCGACGGCGGGCGAGGATCGGAGCAACGGCCCCACACGCCACCATTCCGACCACCCCAGGTCGGGAAGCTGCCGAGTGTGCGCGAGCAAGCCCTCGGAGGACATGGCAAACAAGGCGAGACCACCGGCATTGCTCAGGCTGATTGCGGCCATTTCGCCCCTCCGACGCCACCGGATGCTTCGCCCCGGTGCCCGGCCCTTCGACGCCGGTGGGCCTTTCTAGTCGGGTCGTCCGGTCACGACCATCCCGGTCACGACCATCCGGCCCGCGCCTCTCTCACCCCGAGATCCCTGGTCGCGTGTGAACTGCGGGTGAAGGAGACCCCAACGCCAGCACGCCCCCGACCGGCGGGTTACGGTATCGCCCCATGGCCGACCGGGACGCGGACAAGGGGGGGCAGGAACCCCGCAGGTTCAGCAGGCGGATCTTCCTCGCCGGTGGGGCCGCCGTCACCGGCGGCGTCATCTGGGGTGGGACAGAGGTGGCGGGTTCCGCCACCGGGAACCCCCCGGCGCTCCAGGACACCGGACCCCTCTACCCGCCAATCATCCCGGGCGGAACCGGCAACACGGGGGCCACGGGTGCCGTCCAGACGGCCTTGCCCGGGACCACCGGCGGCCAAGCCGTCACCCCCGTCAACACCGGGAACACCGGGAACACCGGTGGGACCGGCGGCTCAGGCGGCACCGGTTCGACCGCAGGGACGGGCCTGACTGGTGGCACCGGCCCGACCGGGAGTGCCGGTGGCGGCCCCCCGCATGGTCACGATCCCGTCAGTAGCGGCCAGACCGGCCAGACCGGCCAGACCGGCGGGACCGGCGAGGCCGGGCTGACCGGGGCGACCGGCCAGACTGGTGCGGGCGGCGCGCCGATCTTCCGGTTCCGCTTTCAAAACTCCTAGGTAGCAACTCCCGCGCGAGGTCCTCCACGCACCTATCGGAGGAGCGCGGCCACCGCCGAATACGGCAACCTCACCAAGAACGCGCCCTGCAGTTCGGTCCCGACGCTGAACACGACGTCCTCGCCCAGGCTGGCCAGGCCCGAGCAGATCTCCCCAGTCGGATTGAAGAAGAAAAAGGCGCCGCTCAAGCCGGAGACCTCGCAGTCCCCGTCGAGGAGCACGAGGCGGTGTTCGACGACCTTGCCGGTAAGCAAGCGACGCGTCACGAACAACGTGCCGCCGGCCACCTGTACACCGGGGGACGCCGATCTTTCCTCACCGAGCCGGGAGAAGGTGCGCCCCGTCCGCGTCGCGGTGATCGCTCCCGTCTCTCGGTCGACCGAACGGACGGTGACCGGGTCGAGGCTGGACAGGAATTGCAGCTCCCCCTCGACCGCGAAGGGAACCCACCCGGCCAGGCTTCCGGCGCCGTCGGCCACGAGGACCTGAGAGGGACCGAGTTCGCCGTCCGCCAGGGGCATCACGACCGCCGGGACCGAACCCCCCGGTGACCCCGAGGTGTGCGCCACCACCAAGAACTCTGAACCCGACCACACGAGACCACAGCGCCGGAATGCGGCAATGGGGGCCGCGTCCCGCCCCCGCTTGTCAGAGACCGGTCGGGCGCTTACGACCGACAGATCCGAAGCAAGCTCCGCCTCCCAGTAGGAAATGGCCCACGAGTTCTCTGCCTCTGACACCCGCATGAGCGCCCGAAGACACTCGCCGTCACCGCTCACAGAGGGATCGGCCTGGATCAGGCCACGATCGAGGTCGAGTCGAAACTCGACAATTTCGGCCTCGGGGAACAGCGAAAACAGGCTCGGTGCATCCGGCGTGTCCCCCGGCTGCCAGCCCCGGGCCGCCGCAACATCGAGGGACCGCCAATAGTGCGCCTTCATCTCGAGCAGAAGATCGTCGGGAACGGTCTGATTACTCAGGAGACTCCCGCACACGCTCGCCGCGCCCTTTGGATTCCCGGTCTCGAACGCCGCGAGCGACCACTCCCACTTGAGGCCCCAGTCATAGATGGCGCGGAAGTTCGGGCCAAGCGTCTCGGGGGTGGGGATAGCCAGGCCCTTGGTCGCAAAAACGCCAGCAAGTGCGAACGCTTCCCGAAGTCGATACCCGTGGGCCAGCGACCAGAGCGGTTCGGCGCGCGTCGGCTGGTACTCCCAGGTCTCGAGGAGGAGATTGACCCCCCGGGCCCAGTCCCGTTGGCTCACCAGCACTGCGTGCCGGTACATCGCCTCCCAGAGCTCGGTGGAGGCGCCTCCGAGTTGGAGCCGACGCACATAGAGCTCGATCGCACGCTGGTCATCACCGAGTTCCCGCGCCAGCTCGGCCATCGAGAAGCACAATGAGCGGTCGTCTGGTCGAGCGGCAACGAGGTCTTCGGCAAGTTCGAGCTTTCGCGAAAGTTCGGCGCGTCGATGTGCATCGCCCTCATCTCGGCGGATCACTAGTGATCTGAGATGATCGGCCCGATAAGCGCGGTCGCACGCGACTTCGGCATTGACCGCCCCGACGGCGCGCCATGGCAGATCGCCACGCAGGAGCATGGGTGCCCAGCCGCTCCGCGACTCGACCACGCTCGGAAGGTAGGCATCGGCCTCGAGCCGGCCGAGTTGCTGGCGAAGCAAGATCGAGTGGCTGGCGTCCACCACGAGGAGATAGTCGGCTGCCCCCCTCGCGCGTTCGAGCAGCAGAGAGCGATTCGTCCCGTCGTCCTGCCAGGCGTCCTCGTAGAGCTGCCCGGGGAGGCCGGCAAACGCCTTGGCCACCCGCTCGGTCGTCCCGTCTGTGGACCCGGTGTCGCAGATGATCCAGCTGTCGACAAGACCCTCGACCGAAACGGCCAGACGATCGACCAAATCGCCCTCGTTCCACACGAGGGCGCATAGACAGATCGTCGGCGCGTTGGGAGATCGCTTGGCGAGCATGTGGTCGTCGTCGCTGACCAGGTAGTTCTCGATTCCCCAAGACGCGTTCGCCATGCGGTGGGAGTGAATCCGTGCGGTTTCCTCGCGAATCGTCGAGGGGCTGCCGTCTTGGATGGCGAGAGAGGGGAACGCTGCGAAGGCACCAGGGACCTTCTGGATCAGCTCCGGCGCACGGATGCGTCTCTCGCCGTCGGTCTCGAGTCCTTCGAGCACGTCGCGGGCATGCGAACGGCTGATCCAGTATGCGTGTGCGCCCCATTGCCGTCTCAGCGAGTGGATGAGCACCCGCCGGTCCGGGTCGATCCCGGCCCACCTGAAGCCCTCCCACGTCTCTGGTCGCCGGGACCAGTTCTCGTCGTTGTACCCGAGGGCACACACCGGCGCGTCCTCTGGGAGGTTGTCCAGGACGGCCGCGAGCCGCTGGTGCCATTCGCGGTGCAACAGGACGTCGTCCTCGAAGATAATCGCCGCCTTCGTCGTGGCCGGTGTCTCGCGGAGGAATGTGCGTAGCGCCCGGACGTGGCTCAGCCAGCACGCCACCTCGGCCCGTCTCCCTGGGTCGCCGGGGTCGATCCGTAACCGGGCCAGCTCGTCCTTAACCATGCGCGAGCGGCCATCGATCGCCTTCACGAAACGCACCGACTCGAGAAGTCCGAGGCGCTCGAACCGTCGGGTCATCCGGAGACGTCGGTCTCGGGACACCGACATGTTGATGCAATAGATCGGGATCGCAGCTGCGGCGGCCGCTCGGTCGCTTGCAGGCGACGGCGGGTCCACGGCGGAGATCTTAACGACGCCGTCTCCGCTGGATCCTCGGGTGGGCGGCCCGTCCGAAGGACCTCAGCTCTGCCCGACCGGGCCAGGACCGCTGGCCTTTGGTGGGACTACTCCGGCCAGAGAATGTTCCGAACACCTTCGTAGGAGAGGCGAGCCACATAAGCGCCGGCACCGCCCTGATCGAAGCTGATCACGAGGTCAGGCCCGTGCACGGCGATGCCGGCACAGATTTCACCGGTCGGACTCTCGAAGCAGAAACGCGGGCTCGTCGCGAGCACCTGAAAATCGTCGCCCAGGAGCACAAAACGGTGCTCTGACGCGGCCCCGGTTATCGACACGCGGGTGACCACCAGCACCCCGTCTTGGACGCGGACCCCTTGGGAGCTGCCCCGTTCGTCTGCGAGGCCGGGGGACGAAGTGATCGTCGCCAACGGGGTCAGATCGCCTGACCCGGGTCGTCCCCGCTGCACCACCACCGGTGAGAGGCCGGTCACGAAGTGCAGTTCGTCATCTCGCACGATGGGGATCCAACCGCATTCCTCACCATTGGAGCCCGCACCGGACAGAAGTTGACGATCGACAAACCGATCGCCTGCCACCCGCGAGATGGCCATTCGTCCTCGCTGGGGTGGCGTGACCTCAAGGACGTCCGATAAAACCCATCGTTCCCCGCGCCAGCCGAACAGCCGTCCGCATCCGGGGCGGCCGGCAACCGCACCGTCCGGCGTCGGCTCGTTGATCAGCCCGGTTGCAGAACGAACCGCGAGATCCGAGTCCATCTCAATGTCGATGTAGAAGGGATCCTCCGCTTCGAATCCCTCCTCGACGTCGGTCGAGTTGACCGCGCGCGCAAGTACCCGGAAGCCGTCACCTTCGCTCATGATCGAGGGTTGGCACAGGACCCAGGAACTGCCGAGCGACAGTTCGACCTGGCCGATCTTGGTCCCGTCAACCAGCGAGCCGAGTGTCGGTATCCAGAGCGCCTCGAGGGACCTCTCGTCTCCCCCGCCGCCGCTCCCGTCCAGGCCGAGCGCCGCTCGACAGCGCTCTCGGTTCTCCTCGGCAAAGCTGCGAACCTGGGGTGGCAGCGACGCCACTGCCAGCAGGTACTCGCTGCCCTCCAACGCGCCTTTGAGGTTCCGAGTCCAATACGCCGCGATTGTCCACTCGTACACGAGACCCCATTCATAGGGTTCACGGTGCACGAAGAGCGTGTCTTCGGGGAACTTGAGCCGCATCCCCAACTCGGCGAACATCTCGGCCAACCGGTACTGGTTGCGAGCCCGTAGACCCTGGACCAGCGCATAGAGCGGCTCGGTTCGGGTCGGACGATACTGCCAGGCATCCAAGAGGAGCGAGACCCCGAGGTCCCAATCGCGCCGGCTGACCAAGTCTGCGTGGCGGTACTTGGAGTAGAAAATCTCCTCGGGCCATCCCCCCATCTCGGCACGTCTGGCGTAGAGCTCGATTGCTTTGGGGTCGTTGCCACTCTCCCGATAGGTCTGGGCCAGGTAGAAGATGGTCCGGGGATTATCGGGGTCCTGAGCAAGGTCGCGCTCGAGCAGCTCGACCTCTCGAGCTGCCTTATCGGATCGGTTGCCTCCGTCAGCGTGGTGCTGGACGATCAGGTTGTCGAGAATCTCGGTCCGATGGGGCCGGTCGCAGGTGAGGTACTCGTGGGCAGCCCCGACGTAGCGCCACGGGAGATCTGACCGCACCAATCTCGGCACCCAGTGGGCCGTCGGCTCGTCGACGAGGAGGGAGTAAGCGTCCGCGTCGAGCGAGCCAAGCTGACGGGTGACGCGGATTGTTTGATCGGCATCCAGGATCAGCAAGTAGTCAGCCCTTCCGCGAGCTCGTTCGAGCATCAGGGTGCGGTTGCTGCCATAGTCACGCCACTCGTCGTGGAAAAGCTCTCCGGGAAGATGGCCGAAAGCACTGGCCACGGCTTCGGGTGTCCCGTCAGCGGATCCCGTATCGCAGATGACCCAGCTGTCGATGAGACCTTCGAGCGACTTGGCGAGTCGGTGGATAACATGGGCTTCGTTACGCACAATCATGCACAGGCAGATTGTCTGATCGGTAGTGAGGCGCCGCTTCAACATGTGATCGTCCGGGTCGCCCGATCCGTAGTTCTCGACTCCCCAGCCGTGATGAATCATCCGGTGCACGCCCATCTCACCCTCGGTCCGGATCGTCGAGGGCATGCCGTCTTCGATGACGAGTGGGGGGAATGAGACGTATGCCCCAGGCCACTTCACGATGAACTCGGAGAGGATGCGAGGATCCTCGAAGATCTCTTCGTAGTGAACAAGTGACTCCTGGGCATGCTCGCGAGAGATCAGATACGCATGCGCCCCCCACAGCGATCTCGGGTTCATGAGCTTCAGATTCCTCTGATCCGGATCCTTGCCGGCCCAGTCAAAGCCGTCCCAGGAGACCACCTCGTAGCCGAGGGAACAGAGCGGGGCCCCATCGGGAAGGTTCTCGAGGAGCCGCTCGAGCTGCGCGTGCCATTCGCGGTGCAGCAACACGTCGTCCTCGAAGACGATCGCCCAATCGATCTCGGCCGTGGTGTCCTTGAGATACGTATCCAGAGCCCGAAGATGGCTCAGCAAGCAAGCGATCTCGGATCGCCGGCGATCCGGGACCCAGTCGATCCCCGCTCGCGCCATATGGCGCTCAACCAACGGAGATGACCGGTCGACGGCGCTGATGAACTGCAGGCGGTCGAGCATTTCAAGCTCTTCGAACCGCCTCGTCATCCGTGTCCGTCGGTCTTCGGACTGGGGCAGGTTGATGCAGTAGAGCGGGATAGAGCTCGCAAGTTGTAACCCAGCCGGTCGGAGTGAGGAGGCGGGTTCCACCACGGTCAGGCAGCCTACTGAGGCTCGCGGAACCAGTACCTGGCTGGCGTCACCCTTTCACAACGGTCGTAGCTGACTCCACTGGGACCGTCCTCCGAGGCCGGAGGCATGGACCTTTGGCTCTATCTCGCCGCCAGGTATGGACCGAGGATGGAGAAAGAGGCATTCAGGACGTTTGAGTAGCGGAAGTCCGCCGCGGACTGAATGACCCAAATGAGAGAGTGCAAGTGAAGCACACCCGCCTTTTGCCGATCATTTCAGCTACAGCGAGAGCAGCAAGGTGGGCGGGCTCATGAGCGAGCACCATCCCGGTCACCGCATGAGCCCCACCGACTCGATCCTCTGGAGAATCGAACGGGATCCAGTACTTCGGTCCACCGTGACGGCGGTCAGCATCCTCGACCGGATACCAGTTTGGAACGACTACCGGCAACGGATGCTCGAGGCAGCGGATCGCATTCCGTGGCTCCGGCAAGTGGTCGTCGACGCACCTCTTGGTATCGGCTCGCCAAGTTGGGTAGACACCGAAGACTTTGACATCGACTACCACCTTCGCCGGGTGCGCCTGCCGCACACATGTGGATTTGATGAGCTGCTGACTTTCGCTGCCCGAGAAGCGATGGCCGAGTTCGATCGGGCCCGACCACCGTGGGAGTTCACCCTGGTGGAGGGGTTCGACGGCGACGGTGCCGCGCTCATTCAGAAGTTCCACCATGCGGCGACCGACGGCGTGGGCGCAATTCGGCTGGCTCGCGAGATCCTCGATCCCGAGCGCGAGCCGCAACGCATGGTCAAGGAGTCGTCGACTCCACGCGTCCAGGCCAAAGAACTCCGCCCACCCAACCGCCTCGAGTCGGCCGTATCGGTACTCGATCACGCGACCCGCCGTGTCGCTGGCATGTGGATCGAAGTGGCCAGATCGACATTGCGGACGGGACGATCGCCAGCTCGCACTGTACGGTCCGCAATGGAGGCACTCTTTTGGGGTGCGCGCCTCGTGGCACCGATCACCGAGCCGCTTTCACCGGTCATGCGTTCGCGCACGACCAAGCTTGGCTTCGGCGCGTTCGACGTCGATTTCGGAGGGCTGCACGACGCGGCGGGGCGAGCCAACGGTTCCCTGAACGATGCCTTCATCGCTGGTGTCCTGGCGGGACTGCGGCGCTATCACGACGGATGCGGGTCACCGGTGTCGGAGTTGCGGATGACCTTGCCCATCAGCGTCCGGGGGAAGGATGACACCCAGGGCGGGAATCGATTCGTACCGGTCCGGTTCACAGTGCCGGTGACCGCACCCGACCCCGCCACATCGGTAGCGACCGTCTCCCGGTTGGTTCGCGAATGGCGCGACGGTCCCGCGCTGACGTTGACCGACACCTTGGCCTCGGCGCTCAATGTTCTGCCGACGGCGGAGTTGACCCAAGTATTTCGGTCATTGCTTCGAAATGTCGACTTCGTCGCCACCAATGTCCCAGGTCTGCGCGCCCCGGCCTACCTTGCCGGAGCCAAGGTCCTGCGGCAATACGCGTTCGCTCCCCCGAGTGGTGCTGCGGTCAATGTCGCACTGCTCTCTAACGTGGACTGCTGCTGCATCGGCGTGAACATGGACCGGGGGGCGATTGACGATCCCCAGCTTCTGATGCGTTCGCTCCGCGAAGGTTTCGAGGAAGTCCTGGCTCTGTCCGCTCCGGCGGACCGGTCGGCCCATTCCCATTTGCAAGGTGTTGGCTCATGAACCCGATCGACAGTCTGGCCAGCGTTGAGCGTCTCAGCTCATTGGACGCGGGGTTCCTGTCACTCGAGTCCCCGACGACACCGATGCATATCGGATCGATCACCTGGATTGACTCGGAGCCGTTGCGTGACGAACAAGGACGGATTCGTCTCGACGATCTGCGCGAGCTGGTCGACGAACGACTGGCACTCATACCCCGTTTTCGCCAACGCCCGATCGACGGCCCATTCAGTGTCGGGCGTCCGGTCTGGGCCGACGATCCAGACTTCGACGTCGCGAACCATGTGAATGAGATTGTCCTTCCGGTTCCGGGCTCGGAGGCTCAACTGCGAGAGCTATGCGCCCACCTCATGGTGAGGACCCTTGACCGGTCCCGGCCGTTGTGGGAGCTCTGGGTTGTCGACGGCTATGGGGACGGTGACGTCGTTCTCATCGAGAAGATTCATCACGTCATGATGGACGGAGTCTCGGGTGTCGACGTGGCGATGTTGCTTACCGATCCATCGGCGGAGATCGGGCGGCTTCCAGCCGAACAGGGGACAAAGGCGCGGCACCCGGCGGCCGGCGCCGTTCTCGCCGGTGGCATTCTCGACGAGCTTGGCATCCCCCTCTCCCTCTTGAACTTTCCTTTGCTGATGGCGAAACGATTCGGTGGAGCGGCTTTACATCGTTCTGACCGCGTGACCCTGACCAAAGACATTTCGCAGCTAGGCCGCGGGGCACTTTCTCTACTCAACCCGGCAACAGTGACCACGCGATCGTCACTCAACGAACCGATCGGGCGTCGACGGTCATATGACCACGCCGAGTTGTCCCTTTCGGCTATGCGGCGGATCGCCAAGGCTTTTGATTGCACGCTGAACGACGTGGCTCTTGCTGCGGTCACTGGTGGGGTACGCCGCCTCCTCCTCAAGCGGGGAGAGGACACGGCGAAGCGCTTCCAGGTGGCCGTACCGGTCTCAACTCGCCAGGCTGCCGAGCACGCAATGCTCGGCAACCGGGTGGCTGTGTTCCTCGTCCCTCTCCCAGTCGATTGCCCCGACGAGCTGGGGCAGCTCACGGCAATCCGTCAGACGACCAGGGAGCGCAAAGAGGCCGGACAGGCCATCGCAGTGGCCAGTTTGGTGCACGCTGCCGACCGCTTACCTGCGCCAGTCATCGACCTCCTGGCTCATCTCACCCACCGCCAACCCTTTGCCAACGCGGTCGTGACCAACGTGCCGGGCCCGTCGAACCCTCGCTACTTGCTCGGTGCTCGGATCCGGAGGATCGCCCCGATCGTCCCTCTGGCAGGCAACCTCGACTTCAGCATCGGAATCTTCTCCTACGACAAGGAGGTCTCCTTTGGCTGCTTCGCCGACTCCGACCGCTGCCCTGACCTTCACCTATTGATTGAGGGGATTCGAGCCAGCGTGAACGCTCTCGGCGACCTGGTGAACGGAGGGTCCCTGCCGTGAAGGAGCTCGTAGGCGGACAACTCCTGCTGCCGTCATTTGCGCGTTGGTCGTCGAAGGTCGGGTTCCACGACGGGGACTATCACGCCGACTATTCCCAACACAGCGATCGCGTTCTCCGGCTCACCGATGCCATGCACCGAGAGCTTCGGCTCTCCCACGCGGACACCTTCGCCGTGCTGTCCGCGAACTGCCACGAGTTCCTTGAGCTCTATCACGCCGCGTTTCTCGGGGCTGGGGTCATCAGTCCGCTCAACCTGCGTTTGGCTGCGCGAGAGCTGCAGGTGATCCTGGCTGACTCCGAGGCCACGGTGATCTTCGTCGACGACCTGTTCGCTGATCATCTGCAACGCGCGATCGACCCGATTCGAAATGAGTTGAAGCTGCGCTCCGTCGT